>Ga0081455_10000286_pt1 | contig 66868 bp, 66 predicted proteins | sample TabmetS3T2R1_FD_70207 | JGI IMG/M metagenome (GOLD analysis project Ga0081455, IMG submission 70207) | Tabebuia heterophylla rhizosphere microbial communities from the University of Puerto Rico - S3T2R1 | ecosystem: Host-associated > Plants > Roots > Rhizosphere ...
AAAAGCCATCCAGCGCATTCTGATCGAGGAGTACTATTTTGTACCGATCTACCTCAATCCCTTCGTCCATGCTGTGGGGCCTCGAGTGCTGCCGGAAGGCGACGGATTCCACAGGTATTGGGATACGCTCCACGCGCCCTACCCGTGGCCGTGGGAGGTTTGGGAGGTGAAGGAGTGAGAGAAAGAACGGCGGTGTTCGGTTCGGTTGACTCTAGCTGAAAGTACGCCGTGAAAAAGTACATTCTGCTTCGAGCCTTCTACAGCATCATCACCCTCTGGCTGTTGGTGACCATCATCTTCGCAATGGTTCGACTAACTGGTGACCCGGTCAAGATGAAGGGTGATGTGGGCGCTGACAAGGCCTACCTGGAACGGATCAGACACGACTGGGGTCTGGATCAACCGCTCTACTGGCAGTACACAAGCTACATCGGGAACCTTCTCCTCGGTGACTTCGGCCACTCGTTCGAAAAGTCTCTGCCGGTTAGGACGATCTATTTCGAGCGCCTGCCCAACTCGCTCAAGCTCGGGTTTGCGGCCTTCGTCATCTCGATGGTCCTCGGTGTCCCTTTCGGCATGCTCTCCGCCCTGAAGGTAAACACGTGGTGGGACAACGTCGGCAAGACGATTGCGCTTCTCGGGCTCTCCATGCCAGGGTTCTTCGTCGGCCTGGTTTTAATCATTGTCTTCGGCGTGCAGTTACACTGGCTTCCCGTCTTGGGCAAGGGGAGTAGCGCGTTTATCTGGAGCAACCCATCGACATGGGTCACTTTCTGGTTCACAGATTGGCAGTACCTCGCTATGCCCGCTTTCGCCCTGGGATGGTACTTCGCTGGAGCTATGTTACGGATTACCCGCTCCGGGATGCTGGACGTTCTCGGCAGCGACTACATCAAGCTAGTGCGTTTGAAAGGTGTGCCTGAGCAGGTGGTGATCGCGAAGCATGCGCTGAAGAACTCTATGATCCCCCTGTTGACTCTGGCGGGATTGAATCTGCTGATCATGGTGAACGTGGCGGTCGTGATCGAGGTGATCTTCAACTGGCCGGGCGTCGGCCAGTTGCTCTACGACGGCCTCAGCAACCGCGACTTTCCCATGGTCCAGGGTGTCGTGCTGATGTCGGGCGTGATGATCGTGGTACTTAACTTCGTTATTGATGTGCTTTATGGCTATGTGGACCCCCGCATCCGGCTGTCGAGGTAGATGAAATGGCGACCATCACCAGACGCATGCCCCTCATCATTGACGTCTCTCGGGCTGTCAGGCGGAGCTCCGGTGTTGCTCGCGAGGCTCCATTCATACCGCTCCTAGTCCTTACCCTGTTGGCTTTCTTCGCGATCTTCGCTCCGGTCATCGCCCCGCACAGCGCGCTCGATCCGGTGAAGCCCACGCGAGAACAGTGCTTGGCGAAGTACGGCATGCCCTCGTGTCCCTATGTCGATAACCTTCCCCCCTTCTGGGCGCCCGAGGGTAGTCTGCACACGCCCCTTGGCACGGACTTTCTGGGGCGGGATGTGCTCAGCCGGTTAATGTACGGCGCCCGGATTTCGCTGGTAGTGGCTTTGACCGGTACGCTGGTCGCCGGAGTCATCGGTACGTTACTGGGGGTTCTGGCGGGTTACCTGGGCAGATGGTGGGACCACATCATCATGCGCATCACCGACGCTTGGTTGACGATGCCCTCGCTGGTCTTTGCCATCTTGCTGTCTAGCGTGCGTGGGCCCGGGTTGTGGAACATCGTCGTCATCTTGGCCGCGGTGTTCTGGAGCCGCTACGCGCGGGTCGCGCGAGGTGAGGTGCTCACGATTCGCGAGCGGGACTTCGTGAAGCTCGCGGAGATCAACGGAGTGAGAAAGCTCAGGATCATTTTTCGGCACATCGTACCCAACGTCTTGAACACGGTGATGGTGGTCTTCAGCTTGCAGGTGGGAATCGCCGTCATCATCGAGGCGTCGCTTAGCTTCCTGGGCGTGGGAGTCCCTCCGCCAGAGCCGTCCTGGGGTCTCATGATGGCCCAGGAGCGTACGAGTCTGATGGAGGGAAAGTGGTGGCTCGCGGTCTTTCCTGGCATCTGCATCACAATGCTGGTGCTGTCGGCCAACATGTTGGGAGATTGGCTGCGCGTCCGCCTCGACCCGCAGTTGCGTAACCGGTAGCACCTCTATTCTAAGAGATAAGATTATTCCGGGTTTCCTGTGAAGAAGTATTCACCACTGAGGCACAGAGTTCGGAGAATTTCTTAATCAGAAATCCTTACTCGGCGCTCTCCGCGTCTCGGCGGTGCAATCTTCGATCTCTGCTTCACAGCAAAACCTGAGGACTGAGAGATAGAAAGCCCGTGGCTCCGCTTCTACACGTCAAAGATCTGAAGACGCACTACTTCGGCTTCCAAGGGACCCGGATAGTGAAAGCGGTCGACGGGATTAGCTTTAGCTTGGAAGCGGGAGAAACATTTGGCCTGGTGGGGGAGTCCGGCTGCGGTAAGACGACCACCTGCCATTCAATCGTTCGCCTCCTGCCACCAAGTGCCGAGATCGTTAGCGGCCGCATCGAGCTCGCGGGTGAGGATCTAGTCAGTAAAACCCAGCGCGAGATGCAGAAGGTCCGCGGACGGCAGATCGCCACGATCCTACAGGACCCGATGGCTTCCCTGGATCCGCTCTTCTCCATCTATAACCAGGTGGCCGAGCCGGCATATTACCATCAGGCACTGCGGGGATCGAAACTAAGCCACAGAGTGAAGCAGCTACTGGCGGCGGTGCGCATTCCGTCGCCCGATGCGCGCATGAAAGAGTACCCCCACCAAATGAGTGGCGGCATGCGCCAGCGGATTGTTGGCGCCGTGGCTCAGGCCGGAGGTCCCAAGATCATCATCGCCGACGAGCCAACCACCAACCTCGATGTGACGATCCAGCTCCAATATCTGAACCTGCTGAAGGACCTCCAGCGTGCGAGTGGTGTCGCCCTCATCTTCGTCACGCACAACCTGGGTATTGTCGCCAAGATGTGTGACAAGGTGGCAGTCATGTATGCTGGTAAGATCGTCGAGATGCAGTCGGTGCGAGGCCTTTTCTATCATCCCAGGCATCCGTACACTAAGGCGCTGCTCGACTCCATGCCGAAGCTCGGCACGAAGGAGCCGCTCTACGGCATCCCTGGCCAGCCGCCGGATCTGGCGAACCTACCCACCGGCTGTAGCTTCCATCCGCGCTGCCAGCATGCGTTCGAGCGCTGCCGTAGCCAGGAACCAGATGAGCAGTCCACAGAGAATGGCGGAACTGCCAGGTGCTGGCTGGTAAGCGAAGAGATAGCACGTGAGTGAGCCGTTGCTCGAGGTTCGGGATCTCAAGAAGCATTTTCCGGTAGGGGGTCTTCTGCTCGGCAAGGTTCGCGGCTGGGTGAAGGCGGTAGACGGCATTAGCTTCACCATCAACGCCGGCGAAACGCTCGGCCTAGTCGGGGAGTCCGGCTGCGGCAAGACCACCACTTCTAAGCTCATCCTAGCCGCCGAAGAGCCCACTGCGGGTGTGATCGAATTCGAGGGGCTCAACATCGTGGGTCTCACTGACAAGGATTTAATGGACTATCGGCGCAAGGTCCAGGTAGTGTTTCAGGATCCCTACAGCTCGCTTAGCCCCCGCATGCGTATCGGAGAGATTATCGGCGAACCGATCGAAACGCACGAGCACGTCTCTCAGGAAGAAGTACATACACGGGTCGGGGAGCTGCTGGAACTGGTTGGTCTCAGACCTGACATGGCTCGCCTCTTTCCCCATGAGTTCAGCGGCGGCCAGCGCCAGCGGTTGGCCATCGCCCGTGCTCTCTCCACCAATGCACGGCTCATCGTACTCGATGAGCCGGTGTCCGCGCTGGACGTCTCGATCCGAGCGCACATCATAAGTTTGTTGGAAGAGATCCAGGGGCGGTTGGGTGTGAGCTACTTGTTCATCGCCCACGATCTGGCGGCGATCGCGCACATCAGCCAGCAGATCGCAGTAATGTATTTGGGGAAGCTCGTGGAAGTGGCCGAGAGCCTTGAGCTCTGTGCCAACCCGCTGCACCCTTACACCAAAGCCCTCTTCGCCGCCTCCCTGCCGTCGCATCCCGACGAGGAGAAAAAAGAGATCGTCCTCAGCGGAGAGGTGCCCAGCGCCCTCAACCCGCCTTCGGGCTGCCATTTCCACCCCCGCTGTCCCTTCGTCATGCCACGATGCTCGGAGCGAGAGCCCGATCTCGTCGAGGTGTCTCCAGGTCACAAGGTGTCCTGCTACCTCTATTAGTTGTCTCCGTCTTTCCTAGCTAACGACTACGCGATTACTTTGGATCGCCGTCGCGTCCAGGGCCTCGTTCACGAACAGGAGGTGACCGCAATTACGATCAGCTTCTGAATTGAGGGTTTGCGAAAAATCCAGAGCTGCGTGGCACTAGTAGAAATGCTCTGGGACAGCTTGAGGAAGGGAGCGTCGGCTAAAAAGATCAATAAGGTTTGCCTGATCCCAATCGCGGCATCGCCCGAGGCAAATCCGCAAGCTCGTACAGGCACGGCCTTGTCGAGCAAGAGCCTAAACTAAACTTTATCCTATGACCGAAACGAGTTTCCTCACAATTTGATCAACCGTCTCTACAGGCAATCTCCCGAGCTTTTTTCGTATGAGGGCCTGACTCAAAGTGACTACTTTTGCTGCTTTGACAACAGACGGTTTCGGCAAGCCTCCCTGTTTCTGTTCATCTGAGCTCAGGCGATAATCGCTATGCTGTAGATCTGTCGGAACCTGCGAGGTGATCGCGGCGAGAATTGCGTCAGCAGAGGAATCATTAAAGCTTTTCGAACTAATGACGAGGGCGGGCCGTTGTTTCTGAGTAGTTAGGTCTGTGAATGGAAAGGGAACGAGCACAACATCACCGCGATCAAAGATCATCGTAGATTTGGTCCTCAGGGTTGTCCCAGAAGCTAAAAGATGACTCGGCGAGCCGTGCCCACAACAGGTCTTCCGGAGTTACATCAAGCGCTTTTGGAAGAAGGCGGAGAAGCTCGTTTTGCTCCTCTTTAGAAAGCGTCTTAATATCCTCAAAAATCTTCTCAACTCTTTTTGCCATATGTGTTCCTATTCCCATGATTTTGCACCATTCTATTCCCCGTTGCCTAAAAGGCAAGCGACCGATCACGCCCAATCTTCTCCCCCTGCTAGCCTGGCCATCCGGAACCCGCAGCCGCCCACGTCGTAATAAGCCGACGTTGCCGCGCCGGGTCCAGCCGATATCGCCTTCCAGAAAAGTAAACGCAGATGGAAGATTGTCAAGAAATCAAAGCACAACCCCAATCATAGTTCCTAAAAATAGAAATCGGATAAGGACAATCTCGAGTGAAGACTCAATGCGAGATGACATGCATCCTTCGGTTGCTCCTTGACGGGGACGCTTCAATTCAACTAAACATTAAGCCGTCGGTCAGCTTAAGCAGGACCCTTTCAATGGGTCATTCCAGCATGGAGGGTGGAATGCAGGCGGCCGTGCCACTCTTGCGCGAGCATCAGATCATGTGGGCCTTAACGGTCTGGCGGCGGCAGACGGGGGAATTTAGACCTGAAGTGGTGAACCTGTTGCAAACCTTCGCCACCCAATCAGCCCTGGCGATTCAAAACGCCCGGCTGTTTCGGGAGATCGAGGACAAGAGCCGCCAGATCGAGGCGGCCAACCGGCACAAGTCGGAGTTTCTCGCTAACATGTCGCACGAGCTTAGAACGCCGCTCAATGCGATCATCGGCTTCTCTGAAGTCTTGGGGGAGAGAATGTTCGGCGAACTGAACGAGAAACAAACTGAATATACGGAAGACATCCTGTCCTCGAGTCGCCATCTGCTCTCCCTCATCAACGAGATTCTCGATCTTTCCAAGGTTGAGGCTGGCCGCATGGAGCTAGAAGTGGCAACGTTCGATCTGTCCCTGGCGATCGACAATGCTCGCACGTTTGTGCGGGAGCGCGCTGTAAAGCATGGGATCAACCTCGACGTTACAGTTGACGAGCGACTTGGGGGATTTCGTTGGTGATGAGCGGAAGATCAAACAGATTCTCCTCAACCTGTTGTCTAACGCCGTGAAGTTCACGCCAGAGGGAGGTCGGATCGGAATCAACGCCAGGCAAGCTGATGGCGCTGTGGAGATTTCAGTCAGCGATACCGGCATCGGCATCGCCCCGGAAGACCAGGCAAAGATCTTCGAAGAATTTCGCCAGGTCAGAGGTGACTATGCTCACAAGAAGGAAGGAACCGGCCTTGGGTTAACTTTGGCCAAGAAATTCGTCGAGCTGCATGGGGGAAAGATTTGGGTACAGAGCGAGGCCGGCAAGGGCTCCACGTTTAGATTCACGCTACCGACGACCCCTCACCCATTCCCTCTCCCAGAGGGCGAGGGTTAAAGACACGAAGGAAGAAAATCCGAATATCGAATTCCGAAATCCGAAACAAATTCAAATGAGCAGAGGCATACCAACCCTCGACTTGGAACCTTTTCTCTTAATCGTAATGGCACGTTTAACTTCACTTCCATTCTGACCCTCCTTCGGTGGTCTTACAGCTGGCTGGCTTCTTGGCTCCACGGTGTAAATTCTTCCAGCCCTAATTGATCCAGCGTATTCTTAAACGGGCGGCCGGTTCGCTCGTGGCGGCCCGATAAGCGGTAGTACTCGAAAATCAGATCAGGCAGCCACTTCGCGATCGTGAAGCCTTTGTACTTGCCATCAGGGATGGGCTCCAAAAATCTTGGGCCGACGTCTTGCCAATCGAAGTCGGCAATCCAGCCTCGCTGAGTGCCGAAGAGGCTCTGGAGAATCATGCTCCGATGGCCGGCTTCGAGGGCCTGATCCATAGTGAAGTTCCAACCGGTGATGGCGTTGAAGGCGTCAACGATGCTGTTGAGGCCATCCGGCTTCTGGTTCATCTGAGCGAACCAGCAACCACCGAAAATTCCCGTGAACTGGCGGTATTGCTCAGAGAGGACGTGCGACCACGCCCAGCCATCGGGGCTGTCAGCACTGAGCGGACCCCAGTTCTCGCGATAGCGTAGATCGGGAGGTGGCTTAGTAGAGCCGCCGCCCTGGGGCTTCATGCCGCCGCTGGCCACCAGCTCACGCAGCATTTGACCGAGCATGGGTCGCCACTCGTGCATCGCCGGGGTCCCACCTTTCGTGTGCACAGCCCAGTTCGGCGCATCGCCGCCAATAGCCTCGGCGAGCTGTTTAGGACCCTCGGCAAGAAGATTGCCGAGCCAACCTTCGCGCTGAGCGGCCATATCCAGGAGTTTGCCGACCGCTTCGACGTTGCCCCATTCGAGCTTCAAGCCATCGGTTTTCTCAGGACCAAGAAGTCCTTTCTCCCATGCCTCGAAAGCGACGCCGGCACCGCATGAGAAGTGGCTGCACTCGATGCCCAGATTGTTGATCTTCTCGGCGAGATACAACACTGCGTTACCCTTGATTCCGAGATTGAAAAAAGTATCGAGCCACTCGCCGCCCGCATTGAAGTGCACGACGGTTCCTTTGAATTCCCCTTCGCCAAGCTTTGCGTCCCACGGGCACATGCGCGCGCACTGAAAACAGGGCCGCAAGACCACATCGTTCTCGCCGAAGCCGTGAATGTGTGCAGGCGACAGATCGGTGCTGCGCCAGTTTAGATTATTAAGTGCGCCCCAGGCCTCCCCATGGCCGTACTTGGTTTTCTTTTTTTTAACATCATGCTGTTCCAGCGTCTTTCGCCAGCGCCATCCAGCGTCGACTAGCTTTGCCTTATCACGAAAACTCGGACGCTGTGTGCCGTGAACGACGATAGCTTTGAGTCTCTTCGAGCCCAAAACCGCTCCGCCACTGTGAGCGGCGAAGTGATTATAGTCGTTAGCGAGCATGGCGGCGCGATTCATGTTCTCGCCGCCCGGACCGATGCAGAGCACTTTCGCTTCCCGGTGTCCTACGGCTTCGCGCAGACGATCTTCGGTAGCGCGGGTGCCGAGGCCCCAGAAATTCGCGGCATCGCGCAGCTCAGGCTTGCCTTCGTTAATGTAAAGATAGACGGGCTTCGGAGATGCACCGGTGACTATAATGCCGTCGTAACCTGCCGCTTTGAGATAAGTCGCCCAGTATCCGCTCGTCGCCCCGCGTCCGAGAGTTGTGTTGGTGAGAGGGCTTAAATACACAGCGGTCATCTTGGTGCCACCGGGGGTGAATCCATTGCCGGTGAGGGGGCCGGTCATCATGACGACGATATTCTCCGGCCCGAATGGTGTAGCGTTTAGGGTCAATTCCTTCAACAGAATGTACGAAGCCAAAGCCTGGCCGCCGATGAATTTTTTCAAGATAGGTTCTTCGGGTAGATTCTCATCCCGCAAGGACCCGGTACTGAGGTCGACGCGTAAAATCTTACCCATATAGCCGCCCGGGAGGGGGGTACTGCGGTTTGTGGGGAATAGGCTCATCTTTGTCTCCCTCTCCTTTTCTCGAAAAGGATAAAGGATGAAGGCGGAGGGATAAAAGTTAAGGGATGAAAGGAAATGCCACAACCTTCGTGTTTCATTCTTTATCCTTTATAATTTATCGTTTCATTTTGCGCCGAAGATTGTCCGCATCTCTTCGCCTGCTGCTCCATATTCTTTGGCCAAGCCTGGATCACTGGCCAGGAGCTTGACCTGCCGTAGCGAGAATACTTTTGGATCGATATCGCGATGGCCGGGAATTCTCCCCTGATCGCGCAGCATTCGCTGTCCGTCAGCCGAAAGGATGAAGCTCATGAGTAATTTGCCTGCGCTTGGATGAGGGGCAGCCTTAGCCAGGGCAACCGGATGGACGTAAGTAATCACCGGCTCGTCCAACACATACTGGACAGGGCCGCCTTGTCCTTTGATGCGAGCGACGATGTGAGCGTAGGTGTTGGTGACGACATGAAACTCACCGGCAGCGAGCAGCTGGGCGGTGATGTTATGGCCATCGCGCAAGCCAGGCTGCTGCGCAGCCAGGGCTTTGAGAAATCCTCTGGCTTTCTCTTTGCCCATACGTCGCTGGAGGTTCACGTACCACTCCGGGTCCTGGAGGTTGATACCGATTCTCCCTTTCCACCTTGGCGCCAGCAAGTCTTCGTATCTTTTCGGCGCCTCGTTGGGCCGCACCAACTGCGTGTTGTAGGCCATGGTGTTAAGCAGGGAGTGGACGTTGATCCAGTGGCCGTCCGGGTCTTTGAATCCATCATCATAGGCGGAGGCCTCGGCGGGGACAAACCGCTGAGTGAGGCCGGCGTCCTTCATCAGCTGTACCTGAAAGCCGGCGGCAGTGAAAACATCTACGGCGAAGCGTCCAGCCTTGGCTTCCGTCAGCGCGCGCTGCAGAACCCGCTCGCTGGTGGCACGGTAGAAAGACGGTTTGATGGTCGGATATTTCTTCTTGAATGCATCAACCAGGGTGACGATTTGCTCGTTGTTCAACGAGCTGTAAAGAACTATTTGACCCTCGGCTCTGGAGGATTCTTCCAGGGTCGCTGCCTTTGGAATCGACGTCGATAGAATGCACGCGGCAAGAACCGAAAATAATAGAACGCCAAACCGTTCTAGCTTCATCTGTTGGCTCAATCAACGTGGCCGACGAAGAGGTCGGCCATCGGCAACGTGGTTTTCATCAGACCCTGCTCGATCTGGTAGCGATTCAATGCCGCCAAAGATCGCTTTTCATTTTCTCCCATGACGTAAGCGTAGGGGTCTTCTCCAAGGACATCTCGTTCCTTGGCGTAGCCGGCGATTTCCTCCGATTTCATGTACGGTGCCGCGGCGTCGCGCGCTTCCATAAAAGCGCGGGTCAATTTCCCGGGGAAGTCGGGATAGCGCTCAATGATGCTCCGGCGGATCGAAAGCACATGCATGATCGGGTTGATGCCCGTTTGTTTGGTGTAGCGAATAATTTCCGCGTTGTCTTCGAAGAGCGGCTTTACACCCGGGTAGGCCGCCATCATGGGCGGAGTTTCACCGCCGCCAAATAGCCCCAAGTAGCCCGAGTCGCCGGGCACGACGGCGCCGTGCAATGCGCCCTCGCTAAGCATCTTAGATAGCTGTAGTTTCTCCTGTCCGAAAGGCGGCGGCGGTTCGATGCGCTCTACTTTGACGGGAAGCTCGTGGCCGATGAAAACTTCCCGACCGGAGACGAACCATTGCATGTCGGTGGTCTTGATGTCATGCGCGTCGAGCAGGTAGCCGCGCGCCCAAACGACGGCGGTGGCTCCGTAGCGAAAACAGCCAAATTTTTTGCCCTTGAGCTCCGAAGGATGTTTCAATTTGCCTGTGCAGTGATAGATATTCCGCTGCCGCGGTCCGCGCTCAAAGAAAACGGGGATAGCCAAAAGCTCCTGGCCGTTTTCAATGGCGCGTAGCAGGCTCGCCGCGGAGCATTCCCCTACATCCCACTCTCCGTGAAGATATTTGTAGTGACGTTCTCCGGAAGAAACGAAGTTGGGATCAATGTCGAGTTCATAACCGTCGATTCCAACCTTGCCATCGATCATCGCGCGGCAGCGGGGATGATCCGGTAAGCCTAAAGTGATACGGGGTTTGCTTGTCATAGATGATTCCTTTCTCAGCTATGAAAATTCGAGATGCGAGTGGAACCGTTCGTTTAACGTGCGCCCTCAAAGATCTCCCGATAGCGGTTGCCGATCGCCTGATACCCTTTTCCAATATCGAAGATGTCGGGCATGCGCACGTCTTGACCTTCGAGAAGCTGGCTCTCAGGTGATTTGACTTTCGGATTGGCAGGCATGCGATTGGTGGTCACGATGACTTTTTGCCCTTCCTCGGAAAGTAGATAGTCGATGAATAGCGCGCCAGTATAAGGCCGCGGCGCATTGGCGCTCATGAAGACCAGGCTTGGACTTAGGAAGTAGGGCTGAATGGGAGCAAAAGCCAGCGGTGCTCCCTGTCTGCTCAACGTCAACACCGAATTGAGATTGGTCTCCACCGCCATATCGAATTCCCCGGCGGCCACCAGTTGCGTCATGAGACGCCGTCCACGTTGGTGTGAGATATTCTGTTCGTTCAAGCGCTTCATGAAACGCAGTCCGGCCTCTTCTCCGAGATATTGCATCATGGTGCCAAACCAGACGTAGGACTGGCTGTCCATGGTCAACTTGCCCTTCCAGCGCGGCTTCAAGAGATCCCCTATTGCGCGTGGAGCCTCGTCTTTCTTGACCTGGCGCGTATTATAAGTGCTTACCATGACGTTCGTCATATAAGCAGTCCACAAACCCTCTTTGTCTTTGAAGCCTTCACGGTAGAGTTCCCGCTCGGGAGAGCGGTAACGCGCTGCGACTTTCTTATCGATCAGCGCGAGCACGCCTAACTGGCCGCTCAGAAAAACATCCGACAGTGGTTTTCCCGCCCGGCTTTCCGAATCGATCCGCGTGATGATGGCGGCGCCGGAGAAATGAACGCTGGCGGCCTTTACGCCAGGGTATCGTTTCATGAATCCCTCGGTGAGCGGCTTCATCGCTGCGACATCCATATTGGCATAGACAAGCGCTTCGCCTTCGCTCTTGGCCCCGTCCAGCAACTTTTGCTGGCGTTCTTGCGGTGGCAGCCTTTCCAGGGCGGCCAGTTTAGATTCGACGGTTTGGGCGCTGAGTCCGGGCGTGCTGAAAGAGAGACAAGCGATGGCAATCACAGAGATCAACCGAGGATTCATCCGTCTTATTCCTTTGTAATTGGATTGCCTTTCTTCGTCGCCATGCGCTAGCCCGGATTTGCTGCATCGAAGGAAGCCGCTTGCGTCGGCATCCGAACTAGAGGTAGCCCTTCTCTTTGAAGTATCTTTTGGCTCCCGGGTGCAGCGGAATGTTCAGTTGGCCGGCCTCACCGCCGCAACAGAATTCACGCATCGTCATGGGCCGTTTGTCGAAGTGATCCACCGGAATTTGCTTGTAGCAGAGATCTACTGCTTTGGCCATATGGTAGGCGATGGCGGAGGGCAAGTCGGCGTGACAAAAATAGGTCCAGCCACTAAAGTCCACGGTACGAATATCCCGGTCCATGTTCGGGTAGTGCTTCCGTGTCAGCATGGCACTCGGAAAGCCGATCTTTTCCATCTTGCGCAATACCTCATCGTCGACCGGCAAGAATTGCATACCCTCGCCAAGTGCGATATTTCCCCAGCTTTTCACACCTTCGTCGAAAACGGCATCGGCCTTTCTCGAGCGGATCGCCTCCTTGCGCTCCGCGCTGCTGGGACTCGCGGCTTCCATGATTTTTCCGCCCCATTTTTCGATTTGCCGGAGACTAAACCCATAAGCTTTGAGCACTGCTTCGATCACGTAAAGCGTGGTTTGTAATTTTCCCCTTCGCCTGGTGGAAATGCGCAGAGGATACTTTTGCTTCTTGATGTCGGCGATGGATTTAATGCCGCTATCCTTGCGAACGGCAAAGATCAGCCGGTCCCAAGTTGGAAACACACCGATGGCCCGGAGCGAGATTTTTTTCTTGTAAAAACCGACTCCGAGATAAGCCATTCGCGATAGTCCTACCGGATTGCCGAAACCGAAGTCATATATCTTTTTGTCTACCAGGATTGCCGGACCTGTGCCGCCAAGCTCCGAATCGCGCCAGCCCATGGCGACGTCCAACTGTGACCGGCGCGGCAGCTGCACTTTGTTGAAGAAACTCAAGCTGACGACGTTCGCGATGTCGACGCGCTTGGACGTCGCTGCGATGGAGAGTTTGATCGGTTCATTCATGAATTGTCTCATTCTTGGATTTTTTCTAGTAACATCGGTTTCCCGCTGCCTGAAGTGTGGTTGGTGCGGCGCGATTCTCTGACTTAGCATTCGGCCTGTCAAGAGAAACCGCCTTGCGCTCCGATTTGCTTCCTATGATGTGTTCTGCTTATGATTCTTGGCTGGGTAGTGCAAGATGGCGCAAACTTTTTTTAGAGTCGTAACGCCTCAAGAAGCATTGAGAACGCTTCTGCAAGCGCCCCCCGTAGGAACGGAGCGGATTCCAACCATTCGGGCGCGCACTCGGGTTTTGGCCGAGGATCTTTATTCCAGCGTCGATTTGCCGCACTTCCACCGCGCCGCCATGGACGGTTACGCAGTCAGGGCAAAGGACACATTCGGCGCGAGTCAAAGTCTGCCCGCCTATTTGAAGCTTGCTGGTGTCGTTGAGATGGGTAAGGAGGCGACCCGGCCGTTGGAAGCCGGCGAGGCAGTTCGAATCTCGACGGGGGGTATGATGCCGCCGGAGAGCGATGCGGTGGTGATGGTCGAACATACCGATGAAACCGACGCCGGGTTAGTCGAAATTCATCGTGGTGTCTCGCCCTGGAAGAACGTTATCCAAATTGGCGACGACATCAAAAAAGGCGAGCTGGTTTTCCGGCGTGGAAGGCGGCTCAGGGCCCACGATTTGGGGGCGCTCACCGGTGTCGGAATTTTTTCGCTCGTGGTTTACATGCGGCCACGTATCGGGCTGATCTCCACGGGTGATGAGATCGTCGATGCCGACACAGATCCGAAGCCCGGACAGGTGCGCAACATCAATCAACACTCGCTTGCGGGTCTCATCGAGGAATCCGGCGCTGAATTGCGCGATTGGGGTGTCGTCCGCGATGACAAAAATCTGTTGATTCGGGCCATTGGGGAAGCCCTCCAGTGGAGCGATCTCGTGCTGCTTTCCGGCGGGAGCTCGATGGGCGCGAAAGACATCACCCTGGAAGCAATCTTATCGTTTCCTGATTCGGAATTTATATTTCATGGAATCTCAGTGAGTCCTGGCAAGCCGACTATTTTTGCCAAGGCATGCGGCAAGCCAATTTTAGGACTGCCCGGTTATCCGGTTTCTGCGCTGGTGATTTTCGATCTTTTCGCCGCGCCGGTGATCCGCAAAATCGGCGGCGAGGAGATGACGGGCATGAATCAATTCGCGAAAACCCTGCGGGCGACATTGAAAACCAATATTGCGTCGCAAGTAGGTCGTGAAGATTATGTTCGTGTGACTTTGGAGCGTGATTCTGAACGATGGTTCGCGACGCCACTGCCGACCAAGTCAGGAGCTATTTTCACTCTGGTCAAAGCGGACGGGATGGTTCGCATCGATCTCAACCAAGACGGACTGGAGCAGGGAGAAGAGGTGGAAGTTATACTGTTTTAGTTTATGGGTCGCAGTTGCTGGTTTGTGGTTGATGTAACCCGGCGAAGCTATGGCACGCAAACGCTATCTAAAGAAAACTCCTTTGGAAGAAGCCCGAAGACTATTCTTGGCGGGTATCGATTCGTCAAAATTGGCCAGCGAGACGGTACCGATTGAAGACGCGCTCGATCGTGTTACTGCAGAGCCCGTATTCGCGAAGATTTCATCGCCGCATTACCACGCCGCTGCTATGGACGGAATCTGTGTCCGTGCCGAGGATACGTTCGGCGCCACTGAGTTTGTCGGAAAAAAACTCACCCGGGCCTCGGCGGATTCGTCGGAGCCCGGTGCATTCGCTTACGTGGACACGGGCAATGCTCTCCCTGCCTGGGCCAACGCGGTCATCATGATTGAAAACGTGCGGCAACTCGATGATAAATCCGTGGAGATTTTTGAGTCGGTGGCACCGTGGAATCACGTCCGACTGGTTGGCGAGGATGTCGTCGCTACGGAATTGCTGCTGCCACGTTCCCATCGGTTGCGGCCCTACGATCTGGGTGCATTGCTTGCGTCGGGCCATACCTCCGTGCGGGTAAAGGCCCATCCCAAGGTGGGGATCATTCCGACCGGTGACGAGTTGATCCAACCGGGTGAGGAGGCAAAACCGGGGGCGGTTATTGAGTTCAACTCTACTGTGCTGGCGGCCTTTGTGCGCGAGTGGGGTGGGGTACCGGTTAAGTATCCCAAAGTTAAAGACGATAGTGAGTTGCTCAAGCGAGCGCTAGGTCGGGCGGCTGACGAGTGCGATGTGGCCACGATCATCGCCGGATCTTCCGCCGGTGAGCATGATTTGACCGCCGATGTGGTCGCCGCTGCGGGTGAGTTGTGGGCACACGGCATCGACGTGATGCCTGGAAAACCTGCGGTCTTAGGCTCGGCGGAAGGCAAGCCGGTGATCGGCTTTCCCGGATATCCCGTGTCGGCGATCGTTATCGCGCGGGAAATCTTAAAACCAGGATTGGAGAAATTTCTTGGTTGCGCCGCGCCGTCTTATCCCCGAGTGCGTGCCGTCGTACCGAAAAAACTCGCGTCTCATCTCGGTCTCGAAGAGTTTATCCGAGTGACGTTGGGACGGGTGGGAGAAAAATTAGTCGCAGTGCCGCTGGCGCGGGGCGCCGGTGTGATTACGACCATGGTGCACGCCGATGGATTATTGCGCATCCCAAGTTTTGTCGAGGGCTTGAACGCAGGCGAGGAAATGGACATAGAATTACTGCGGCCCGAGGCGGAAATCGAAAATACGATTCTCTGTACAGGGAGTCACGATCTCGCTATCGGAGTGCTCGAAGACCAACTCAAGCTACGACACTCCGGACTGAAGATCGCTGCAACCAATGTTGGCAGCTTGGGAGGATTGCTGGCTTTGCAGCGCGGCGAGACTCATATCGCCGGCACTCATCTACTTGACCCGGAAACCGGCATCTACAACATACCCGACATCAAAAAAACCATTCCCAAAACTCCAGTCGTCTTGGTTCATCTGGCGCAACGAGAGCAAGGTATCCTGGTGCGGCGCGGCAATCTCAAATCGATTCACAGTCTGCACGATCTCAGCCGTAAGGATTGCCGGTTTGTCAATCGGCAACCGGGGTCGGGAACCCGGGTTTTGCTCGATTACGAGCTTCAAAGATTGAGAATTGACCCGGCTTCCATTGATGGCTACGAGCGGGAAGAGTTTACTCATATGGCAGTGGGGGTAGCGGTTGCCAGCGGTCTAGCCGATGCTGGACTCGGCGTGCGTGCGGCGGCGCAGGCCCTGAGACTTGATTTTATTCCGCTGGCCAATGAGCAGTACGATTTGTTGTGTCTGCGACCGTTTTATGAATCCGCAAGAGGAGCGCAATTGATGGCAATCATTCGCTCCCAATCCCTAAAGACAGCGGTGACCTCTCTCGGCGGCTATGATCCGGTCAGGGCCGGAGAAGTTCTTTACCAGCAGTAACTCCACCGTCTTCATAAACCCCATAGAGGGAACAACCGGAGTTCGCGGTTTTTCCCCGTCAGCGAGAATGCTTTTCAGCGTCTGCGACATCGAACTATTGGTGCAGTTTTTCCAAGCTGGTCCGCCACTGATCTAAACAGTCCTGGTTTGTCTCAGGTTGTCCATTTTTGTACTTGAAGAGCTCCATTCCTGTTGCGTTTTACTTTCGAAAACAGCTAGTTAGATGCAAGTTTTTGCTGGCATTGGCATTGCGTTTGGTTCGCCTGAGGAAATCTTCAATGGATCAGAAACTAGAGAACATTCGTTTGCTCACTCTTACTGAAGCTGCAACTCTTTTGCAGGTTTCAACGCGGACGCTGCAACGAATGATTCGCAATGGAAAACTGCCAGCTTTCAAAGTTGGCGGGCAGTGGCGCTTGCGTGAAACACAGTTGAGGCAGTGGGTGGAAGATAGGGAAACCACGCTTGTCAAATTGGAAAAAGAGAGTCGTGAAACATGAAGATTGGCGTGTTCTCGCGTTTTCGTTCCCGATTCGCTTGCCTCCTTGCCGGGCGTCGAACTGGACAAAAGGAGCGCCTTCCTGTTGAGGATGAATTGGCTCCGGCTACTGCTCCTTTCGAGAGAGAGATTGACGGGTTAGAAATAGCGAATCTCGAAGGGAACAAAAATGCGAAAGCTTTACACCACCAGCTCGCATGGATGCGCGCGCTTTGCGAACTAGATCGAAAATTCCTCGCCGGTTTCGATCTCCAGTTGGTAACCCATGCATTGTTGGATACGGTCGCACGATTATTCCCTGGAAGCGCCACCACTGTTTGGTTGTTTGACGGGACTATGCGCCGACTCGAGGCGGTGGCTTGCCGGAATCTGGGGGAGCCCGAGTGGCAGCCCACTGCGTCAGATCGCAACCGGGACTGCGTGATGGAGGTGGTGGAGAAAAGAAAGCCCTCGACGATCACGAATACCGAGGCTTACTCACATAGGAAAGACAAGGAATTTCTCCGAGAACAAGGCTTAGCTGGTTTCCTCGGAATCCCGATGCTTTCGCGGGATGAGATTGTCGGGGTGTTAGCTTTATACAGTAGGGTGCCTTACAACTTCAGTGAGCAGGAAGTTGAGTTTCTAACAATCTTGGCGAACCGAGCGGCCGTAGCTGTGCAAAATGCTCAGCTTTATCAAAGGGCCCTGGAACATACTGCCGAGCTCGGTCGCGCCAACGTCTCACTGGAAAGATCCAACCGCACGCAAGCAGACCTTTTGAGCGTCATGTCGCATGAGTTTAGGACTCCCCTAAATTTGATCATGGGTTACGCGGGGATGCTCAAGGAAAGATGTTTGGGTGACATAAGTGAGGAACAACAGAAAGCCCTAGAACGGATCCTAACTTCCTCGGATGATCTGCTGGCGCTGGTCACAAGGTTGCTGCAAGCCGCCGGCATTGAAGCAAACGCTGTTGAGTTGAATTGTAAAGAGGTGGCTCTTAGCAATCTGCTGGTACAGCTTAAAGCGAACCTTCGTTTGCCGGATGAGAAAAAATTGGAGCTCGTGTGGGATTGTCCAGCGGACTTACCGAACGTTGTAACGGACAGTGAGAAGCTGAAATATGTCCTCTGTAATCTGATCGACAGCGCGGTCAAGTTTACGGATCACGGGCAGATCAAGGTTTCCTCCCGTGCTTTGCCAGAATACAGGAAAGTAGAATTCCAGGTTCGCGATACTGGGTTTGGCATTCCCAGTGAAGCTTTGCCTGCGGTTTTTGAGAAGTGTCAGCGGTTGGATAGTTCGGTCACGAGACTTTACCCGGGCCTAGGGTTGGGGCTTTACATAGCTAAAAAATTTACCGAACTGCTCGGCGGTGAACTTAGCGTGAGCACGGAAGTAGGCAAGGGCTCCACATTCACGGTTGCTCTGCCGGTGGCCTAGTCTTCGGGGCGGCCGGTTCATGGCCCGTAACCCAGGGTCTAAGGTGAAGCTTGCAGAAAGAAAAATCCTCCCTGAGTTCATTGCCTAAATATGGACTTCGTGTGCGCCTTGTTCTGCTGGTGCTTATTGCCGTCGTTCCGGCGCTTATCCTCATCCTCCATAACCCAAAGCGTGATCGCGATGTGAGCGCCTAGAGAATTCAAGAAGATGCTCAGCGGATCTTTGAGATCGCCGGCGATGACATCGGCCAGATTTTTGAAAAGTACCGGCAGGTTTCAAGCGAAGAAACTCCGGGCACAAAGGAACCGGCCTGGGATTGGTGATCTGCGAAAGGATTGTTCGAGGCGCATGGCGGGCGGATTTGGGCTGAAAGCCAAGACGGAAAAGGCGCAACAGGTTTCTTTTCCTGCCAGTAGACACCTTGAGTTCTGGGCTGCACTGATGTCGGTGATGTTGACGAACGATGGGTCGGCGGATACGGAGCTTCACGGGCTTTAATTTTCCGAATCGGAGCCGCTATGAGTCAGTTCGACACTCCAACTACTTGTGATCGCCGTCAGCTTAGTACAGATGATCCGTCTGACGGCTCGAGTGAGCTGCAGACGCTGCAAGAGATCAGCCGTACGATTTTGGACTCGCTTGATCTCAAGCTGATGATGGAGGCGATTCTGAACAAAGCCTCCAAAATCGGTGGGTTCGATATCGGGATGATTTGCTTTGTAACGACAGCGCGACAGACGCTGGAACCCGTCGCCCATTGTGGATTTCGCAATCATGAGAATTTGACGATGTATCGCGAGCATATGAGAGAGCAATCAACCGCAGGCATCGTCGATCGAGTGATAGCAACAAAGGAGATCCGTGTAGTCGACCTTCATAAGACCGAAGGGATACGCACCTTTCGGCGCGAAGAGGTGCGCTCCTTGGTCGTCGTTCCTCTTCGCACGGATCAGGATGCGTTGGGTATCATGTACCTCGGCAGCCGCCAGCACAAAGAATTTGAACCCGGTAAGATCGGCCTTTTCGAAGCCATTGGAACGCAAGCGGGAATTGCGGTTCAAAAGATCAGATTGTTCGAGGCGATGGAACGGCGAGCCAAGGAACAAGAAGCGTTGAACGTTATCGCCACCGCGACCAACCAGTCGCTTGATCTAAAAGAGCTTTTTGAGATCGCGGCGGATAAAACGGTCATGGTAACGGAACGGCAGCGGATTAACTTCCGGCTCAAAGATCCGCTGACCGGAAAGGTTGACCTGGTCGCTTATCGAGGATTTACCGAGGAAGAGATAGCAGCGCTCCGTCGTAACACGCCGCATGAGATGAGCGAGCAGGTTTTCGCATCGGGCGATCCGCTGGTTATCAATCATCACGTACGATCCGGCGTTGCAGGGCTCTTGGCGAGGACTCAATCGGTGGCTTGGATTCCTGTCAAAGCCGGGTCAAAGGTCGTCGGAGTTCTGGGCATTTCCGATGATCAATCAAGACCCTTTACCCCCAACGAAGTGGAACTGCTCAAGGCGATCGGGAGTGTGATCGGTGTGGCGATTGAAAACGCCCAGCTGTTTGAGCAAACGAGAAGACAGGCGGTTGAACTGGAGCAGTCAAATAAAGCGAAGGATGAATTATTGTGTGCCATGGCCCGCCAGAAAGAAGAACTATCCCGCCTCAACGCCGGATTGCAATGCGAAATTGCCGAGAGGGGACGTGCGAGGGCGGAAATCGCCGCCAAGAATCGCGACCTCGAGACTTTGCTTTATGTGACCTCCCACGATCTCAGAGAGCCGCTGCGTGCCATCGAGAACTTCTCGCGGATCGTCAATGACCGCTACAGTGCGCGGCTTGACGATAAAGGCCAGGATTTTTTGCGTCGCATCATTTCAGGAGCGCAGCGATTGAACCGTCTCCTCGATGACATCTTGACGCTCTCTCGATCGCAGCGGATCGGGGTGCCCAGCGAAGAAGTTGACGGCGAAAGTATCGTGACCGAGGCCTTAAAACGTCTCGAAGGTAAGATCAACGCAACCGGTGCTCGGATTCACGTGGCGAAAAACTTCCAGGGACTGCGAGTGGACAAAACTTGGGCGACCCAAGCGGTCTATAACCTCATCGCCAATGCTCTCAAGTTTACTCGCGAAGGTGAAACACCTGACGTGGAAGTCGTCCCCTATCGGTCGCAAACGCCGGGCCGGAATGCGATCGGTATCGCAGTGCGCGATCGTGGTCCTGGGATTGCGCCGGAGCATGCAGAGCGCATATTTCAACTGTTTCAGCGAGCCGTAGGGCGAGAGATCGAGGGGACCGGCGCGGGACTTGCGATCGTTAGCCAGATCGCGGAACGCCATGGCGGCAGCGCTTGGGTAGAGCCCCGCGAAGGCGGGGGTTCGGAATTTATCATTACCTTCGCCGACGGAAAATATTTGGAAGGAGACACCCATCAATAATGGACACTCAGCCCATGGAAATCCTCTTAGTGGAAGATAATGAGGACGATATCTTGCTCGAACAGGAAGCGTTAGCCGACGCCAAGCTCGTCAACTTGACGTGTGTCGTGCGCGATGGCGAAGAGGCGATGGCCTATTTGCGGCGCCGTGGCAAGTACCAAAACGCGAAAATGCCCGGGCTAATTCTCCTAGACATCAATATGCCGAAGAAAAACGGCTTCGAGGTGCTGAATGAAATAAAATCCGATGCCGCCCTAATGCACATCCCGGTGATCATGCTTACCACGAGCGACCGTGAAGCCGATATTGTCAAGTCGTACGCCAAAGGAGCCTGCTCGTATATCACGAAACCCATGGACTTTGATAAGTTCAGAGACGTGGTCAAGCAATTTGCTCTTTATTGGGTATTGGTGGCTAAGGTTCCGTCGCGGCAGGGGTGAAAAGCATGCGCGTGTTACTCGTCGAAGACAATGACGACGATGCTCTGTTGATTCGAGAATCGTTGTCTGGGACGGCGCTGGAAATCGATCGCGCTGAGCGGCTCTCGACGGCGTTAGCACGGCTGACATCAGGAACATTTGACGCAGTCTTGTTGGATCTTTCGCTTCCCGACGCCTGGGGACTGGATACGATCAGCCGTCTGCGGCGAGGAGCCGCAGACGTGCCGATTGTGGTTCTAACGGGCCTCAACGATGAAGAGATCGCAATGCGCGCTGTGGGGGAGGGCGCACAGGATTATCTCTTCAAGGGACAGGCGGATGGCCATTTGCTAGCGCGCTCTTTGCGTTACGCAATTCAAAGGCACCGGGCGGAAGAGACTTTGAAGGAACGTAACCGAGAGCTTTTGATTCTGCAAAAAATCAGTGAGACGATTTTAGGCTCTTTGCATCTGAAAGCGGTGCTGGAAAAGATCTTAGAAGAAACGATGGTCAGTGACTCCTTCGATCTTGGCAATATTCGGTTGTTGGACGGCAGCCGAGAAATGCTCGAGGTGGTAGCCGGCCGTGGATACCGACACGCAGAGAATGTCTTAAGCCATCGGGAGCTGGCGCGCAGGACGGAAAGCAAGCAGTCGAAGTTCGGCGATCGCCTTTTCAAAGAGCCTTGCGTCGAGGAAAACCTGCAACAATGCGGTGGCTATCGAACCTTAAAAAAGGAAGGCGTGGAATCTTTTATCATGGTGCCGGTTCGAGCCAATGGTGAGGTTGTGGGCACTCTTCAGCTTGCAAGTAGGACGCCGCGCAAATTCAAGCCCGAGGAAGTAAACTTGCTCCAGACCATCGGTAACCAACTGGGCATTGCCGTCCAGAAAGCGCAACTTCACGAGGAGACTCTCAGACAGGCACTCGAACTGGAAAGGGCGAACAAAATGCAGGCGGACTTCACTGCGATGATCGCTCACGATCTTCGGTCGCCGCTGATGAATATCATGGGGGTCGCGGAAGTTATGACCGCGGGGATGTTCGGGAGCGTGACGAGGGAACAAAAAAAGTGGCTGGGAAGGATTCAATCCAACAGCCAAACCCTCGTCGATCTCGTAAGCGATTTTCTCGATGTTACCAAACTTGAATCGGGTTATGTTGACCTCAGCAGAGAAACGGTCAATCTCACCGCGCTGATTCAAAAAAACATCGACAGTTATCGGGTGGTAGCGCTTAACAAAAGAATCTCAATCCAAGACGCGGTCGAGCCGTCTCTCATCGCCATCCACGCCGATCCGCGGCGTTTGGACCAAGTCCTCAGTAACTTGATTAGCAACGCCATCAAGTTCACCCGCGAAGATGGGAAGGTGGAAGTGGGCGCCGCTCTGGCGGACGCGGCTCGAGTCAAAGTATGGGTTAAAGACAACGGCGTCGGTATAGCTGCTAATCAAATTGGTCGGCTCTTCGAAAAATATCGTCAGGGCGATAACGTCAAACACTCCAATCACCGGGGGACCGGACTGGGCTTGGTGATCTGTAAGATGATTGTCGAAGCTCACGGCGGAAGGATCTGGATTGAAAGCTTTGAAGGGAAGGGTACAACTTTTTCCTTTTCTCTGCCCGCCGGTGCATGAGTTATTAAGGGTTCATACCGGCATGATGCCGTGTTTTTTTCTAGGTCGCTCTTCTTTCTTTCCGCGCAGAATTTCTAAAGACTGAATGAGCCGCTTGCGGGTTTCAGAGGGTCTGATGGCGGCCTGGGCGAACTGTTTGGACAGCGCTTCAAAGGGGCCGCTGAATCGCTCCGCGAACTCGGCGATTTTCTCTTGGCGCGTCTTTTCCGGGTCGGGCGATTGCTCAATTTCTCTCCGATAGAGGATATTGACAGCGCCCCCCCCGCCCATCACCGCTAGCTCCACTCCAGGCCAGACGAAGAGCTGGTCCGCGCCCATTTCTCGAGTGCAAAGCGCCTGCTTGGCACCGCCGTAGCCTTTGCGCAGTACGATCGTGATCTTTGGCACTGTTGCTTCCGCGTAGGCATAGAGCATTTTGGCGCCGTGGCGGATGATTCCTTTTTCTTCTTGCTGTTTGCCTGGAAAGAATCCCGGAACATCCATTAACGTGATCACAGGGAGATTGAAAGCATCGCAGAAACGAATGAAGCGAGCAGCCTTGTCCGACGCATCTACGTCGAGACTTCCCGCGAGAAACATCGGCTGATTAGCCACGAACCCGACCGGGTGGCCGTCCAACCGGCCGAACCCAATGACCAAATTGCGCGCAAATTTGCCTTTCAGCTCGAGAAAATCGCCGTCATCGACAATTGCTCTGATCACCTGAAGAATGTTGTAAGCCCGCCGCCCATCTTCCGGGACGATCGTCTCAAGCGAATCGACCGACCGGTTGGGATCGTCTTGAGTGGGTTTATGAGGCGGTGGGAACTCAAAGCTTGACGGCAAGAAGCCGAGCAACCGTCGGATCATGGCGAGGCATTCTTCATCATTTTTGGCAACCAAATCCGTGACGCCGGAAACTTCGGAATGGATTTTAGCGCCACCCAACTCTTCCATCGTCACCGTCTCACCTAGCACCTCTTTGATGACGGCCGGCCCGGTAATGAACATCTGGCTGCTGTTCTGAACCATGAGAATAAAATCAGTCAAAGCGGGAGAATAGGAGCCGACACCGATGCAGGGTCCCATAATAGCGGAAATCTGCGGAATGCAGCCGGAGGCAATACTATTTTCGAAAAAGATCTTGCCGATCGCTGTGGTGACCGAAAGCCCTTCTTGGATTCGCGCTCCCGCGGAATCGTTGAGACCGATAAGCGGCACCCCCAACTTGCGAGCTGTCTGAATGACGTAAGCAATTTTCTCCGCGTGAGCGCTGCCGACGGTGCCGGCGAGAACCGTGCGGTCCTGAGAGAAAACGTAAACTGGTCTGCTGTCAATTTTTCCGAAACCAGTCACAACGCCGTCAGAGGGGAGTTTTTTCTCGGCCATGCCGAAATCCGTGCATTGCGTTTCCGCCAGCATGAACTCCTCCACGAAGCTGCCGGGATCGAGAAGCTTGTGGATGCGCTCGCGGGCAGTCAACTTGCCGTCGGCGCGCTGCTTAGCTGCTACTTTTGGATCGCCTTCAGCAGCGCGCTGTTCCAACGCCGCTAGTTTCTTTTCTAGATCTTGTCTGGTGTTGGCCACTTATCCGCCTACTATCCCCATTCCCTGGAGCACTGAAAGCATGACGGCAGCGGCAATCACTGAGCCTATCTGTCCGCCGGCATTGGCGCTCATTGCGTGCATGAGGAGATAGTTTTTTTTGTTATACTTCTGCCCTTCGACTTGAACCACCCGCGCCGCCATTGGAAACGCTGAGATCCCTGCCGCGCCAATCAAAGGATTGATTTTTCCCGCAGTCAGCAAACACATGAGCTTGCCGAAGAGTAAGCCGACAACCGTATCTAGGCCGATGGCGATAAAACCCAGGCCCAAGACCAACAGTGTTTGAGCTCGCAAGAACTGATCTGCCTGCATCGTTGCGCCGATACAAAGCCCGAGAAGAAGAGTAACGATATTAGCAATCTCGTTTTCCGCAGCACTTTTCAAACGCTCGACCACGCCGCTTTCCTTCATCAGGTTTCCCAACATCACGGTGCCGATCAATGGAGCCCCTTTGGGAGCGAGGATCGAAGCAAAAATGGTGACCACGATCGGAAAAAGGATCTTCGTGGTCTTGGACACGGGCTGGCGCACTACGCCCATGGTGATTTTTCGTTCTTTCTCGGTCGTGAGAAAACGCATGATAGGCGGCTGGATGAGCGGGACGAGAGACATGTAGGAATAGGCGGCGACGGAAACTGCGGCGAGAAGGTGGGGGGCGAATTTAGAGCTGACGTAAATAGCCGTGGGTCCGTCGCAAGCCCCGATAATGGCAACAGCCACGGCATCAAGTTTGTCGAAGCCAAGCGCCAAGGCGAGCAGTAGAGTCAGAAAAATGCCGAATTGGCCCGCGGCCCCGAGTAAAATAATCTTAGGGTTTTCTAACAATGGCTGGAAGTCGGTCATGGCGCCGATCCCGAGAAAGATCAATAGAGGAAAAACCTCCGTACGCACCCCGGCATCGTAGAAATAACGAAGGAACCCATCGTCTCCCATCATCTCGGCCAAAGGAATGTTCACAAGAATCGCGCCGAAGCCAATGGGCACAAGCAGCAGGGGTTCGTACCCCTTGCTTATCCCCAGGTAAAGGAGCAGCGAGGCGATGAGAATCATGATCACATGACCCACGCCGAGATTGGTGACACCGAGCAGAAGACCTTGAAAACCCGAAACGAGTGCTGACTCCATCGACTAGCGCTAACCTTTCTGTGATGCCGATTCTTCAGGCTGGTAAGGAAAGAGCTTCTTTAGTAACAGGATCAGCAGACTTAAACACCACAAGACCAGCATGGTTCCGGCCATGCCGATGAGCGCCAGTGTCCAACCGAAGGTCCAGATGTCCATTGGTTCTCCGTACAAATAGTTTGATGATTGCGAGACAAGGAAGGTTACTCAATAACAGCGAGAACTTGTTCTGCCTCGACGGCCTGACCCGGGGAAACTTTTAGTTCTTTTACGACCCCACCAGCGGGCGCTACGACAGGAATTTCCATTTTCATCGCTTCCATGACCACGACGACTTCATCTTCCTCCACTTTATCACCGACTTTTTTTTCAACCCGCAGGATTTTGCCTACCATGGGCGCGTCGACGTTTATTGCCAATTCTCTGCTCCTTTCCTCACTAACGCATAGTTGCGGCTATGTCATTCGAGTATTGCCATTTAGTAAGGTTTCACAATACTTGTCAATGCTCGGCGGGGCAAATTGCCTCGGAAGACGCCAGCCGCGCAGCCAAACGATGTGATGCGCGGAAAGCTGCGGAAATCGCAATCACTGCTTTAGTTGCCAGCTCGACGCTTCCTTGCTTTTGGGGGTTTGATACGGTAAGAACCCGAATAGATTGATCGGGAGGATCGTATGGCGAAACCGGCGCCCCAAGTCGATAACCTAATGGACAACATTCCTTACTATGAGAAGTGGCAACTCGAGGAAGGAATACCCATAGTTAAGACTTTTTTTGTCCAGGATTTGAAGAAGGTTGAACTGAAACCTTGGGACAGAACCGGAGGAAAAGGGGCCTTCATCAATATGGAAGGCGCGGAGGGAGCAACCGGTGCGTATGTCCTGGAGATAGGTCCGGGCAAACACACAAACCCCCAGAGGCATCTTTATGAAGACCTGATTTTTGTTCTTAAAGGACGCGGCGCGACGACTATTTGGAACGACGCAGGAGCGAAGCAAACCTTTGAGTGGCAGGATGGGAGTCTGTTTGCTTTGCCCCTCAACGCCTCCTATCAGCACTTCAATGGTCAGGGTGACGAGCCGGCGCGATTTTTCTCGGTCAACAGCATGCCGATCATCTTCAACCTCTTTCACAATGCCGACTTCATTTTCAACACGCCGCGTGATTTCGCGGATCGTTTCAACGGCGAGGCCGAATACTTCAGCGGCAAAGGTAAAGCCTATCCTGGTCGAGTGTGGGACACTAATTTTGTCGCCGACGCCCGCAATTTCAAACTTGAAGATTGGAAAGAGCGTGGTGGGGGAGGGAAGAACGTGATGTTGGAGATGGCCAATGGCTCGATGGCTGCACATATCTCGGAATTCCCGGTCGGCACATACAAGAAGGCACACCGCCACGGCCCCGGGTTTAACGTTATCATCATCAAAGGGGTGGGCTTCTCAATGTTTTGGAGAGAAGGAGAACAACCTAAACGATACGATTGGCAGGACGGCAGCGTTTTCACACCACCGGCAATGATGTGGCACCAGCACTTTAACACGGGCGCCACAGGGGCGCGTTATCTGCCCCCGCGTCTGGGCGGAATCAAGTACAGCCTGGGTGAAAGCTTCGGCGACATCACTAAAGTCGATAAGGATGTCAAAGCGGGCGGCAACCAGATCGAATACTACGACGAGGATCCCAACATTAGAAAGATGTTCGAGGAGGAGCTAGCGAAGTCAGGAACCTACAGCCGCATGAATCCGGATTTTTACAAAAGACAAGCCTAAACTCCCAAGTTCTTAAAGGCTAATTCCTTATCAGCCCCGGACCGTTTCAAAGCGGTTCGGGGTTTTTGTTTCTAGACTGAGCTTGCAACGCGAGAAAAGATTGAGAGCTCAACTCACACTGTGCTAAGTTCGATCAATGTTCGGTGCGAGCCGTGTTTTTCTTCCCTTTGTTCTTGTCTGCTTAGCGCTTCTAAGCGATGAGTCCCGGGTTGAATCCTTGGATAAAAGCGGAACCGATAACCCCGCTCGTTTGGCCGCGGCCTCAACGCCAACGCCAAACCAGAAACGAGAGAACTCTACTTCGACTTCACCGGTTGTAGAGCCAAAACCTCCGGCCGAGAAATCTCCGTCGATCATACAGATGCTCGAAGGGCGTGAAAACGACATGATTATCTGGGTATCGATCGCCGCTGTCGCATTCGTTATCGGTTGGATTCTCGGAGGAAACTACTACTTGCGCCGCGATCGTGCGCGCAGCAAAAAATTGCGCTTTTAGTATCCCGCGAATGACCCATCAATAGAATGGCAACTTTTTTGTCGGTTATCTTCGCCTATCTGCTCGGCTCTGTGCCTACGGGTTACATTCTGGGTTCTTTGGCAGGTGTCGATGTGCGCAAGGCGGGGAGTGGCAATGTCGGAGCGACCAATGTCGCTAGAGTGGTCGGCAAACGTCACGGGATCTTCACTTTGGTTGCCGATATCGCGAAGGGCTTTGTCCCCGTCGTAATTGCACTCAATTTGGGTTTGACTTCCACGGCGACGGCCTTTGTCGGAGTCGCTGCGTTCCTAGGTCATCTTTATCCCGTATTCTTGCGGTTTCAGGGCGGAAAGGGAGTGGCCACGGCTCTGGGGGTTTTCTTAGGGCTGTCACCTTGGACCACACTGGTCTTGATGCCGATTTTTGTTCTGGTCATTCTGGCCACCCGGGTTGTCTCTCTTAGCTCCATGGTAGCCGCGGCATCCGCCCCCATCGTATTTTGGCTATTGACTTCCTCTCCGATACTGACAGGCACGAGCGTATTTATTGCTCTCATGATTATCCTACGCCACCGCGGTAACATTCAGCGCTTGCTGTCCGGTACGGAACCCCGGGTGAACGCCTTTAGTTTTCGATAACCACCTCGACTCGCCGATTTTGCCGGCGACCCTCTTCGTTATCATTGCTAGCGATCGGTGAGCGCGTCCCCAGGCCGCGTGAGCTGATTTGACTACTTCTTACTCCATCTCGAGCTAAAGCATCTGCTACAGTATCAGCTCGCCTCTCGGAGAGACGCTGGTTATAGGCTTCTTGAGCGGCGCTTTCCCTGCTCGCGTGGCCTTCGACCGAGACGCGCCGATTAGGTGCTTCGCGTCTGAGGATGCTCGCAATCTGGTCAACCCGACCTCGACCATCCGATGTTAATTCGGCACTGTCAAACTGAAAATTAACGCTTGGAAGATTCACCGTGACACCTCGACTGGTCTCACGCGCTTCGATGTTGCGCTTTTTGAGCTCTTCAATCAACGCTTGATTCTTGGCGATTTCGGCGCGCTGTTGATCGATTGCTTTTTGCTGGTCAGCTTGCTTCATCTCCTGACCTTGGAGCTGATCACCGATCAACGCGCCGGCGCCCAATCCCAACGTGCCTCCGACTGCCGCGCCGATCCCTGGGTGACCTACTGCTGCACCAATCGCCCCTCCCGCCGCGGCACCTCCCAAAGCACCAATGCCGGCGCCTTTCTCTCGAGTGCTCAGCGAGCCGCCCGCACACCCCGAAGTCAAGATCAACAAAACTCCAATTGGTGCGATCTTTAAACGCGTATCCATAAAAATGATACCTCCTAAGCGGTGTTATGTAACTACGGTTTTCCTTTCCTCGGCTGTATAGCTATTTTGCTCGTTCCAATCCTTATTAGACGTTTGAATTTCGCCTCCAGGGATAGGCAAATCTAGAAACTAGTATTCACTTTGTTTTTTTAGTCTTTCGATGTCCTTCCTTTGTCAGTCTAGTTCAGCTTGGTTAAGGTCGATCTGCCGTTGTTGATTGGCTTGCCTTATTCCTGACCCTGAAGTTGATCGCCGATCAGTGCGCCGGCACCCAAACCCAATGCGCCTCCGACAGCCGCGCCAACCCCCGGACGACCCACCGCCGCACCAATGGCCCCTCCCGCCGCAGCACCTCCCAAGGCAGCGATACCCGCACCTTTCTCTCGTGTCGTTAATGATCCGCCAGAACCGCCAGCACCCATAAGTGTTAGAAAAACAAGAGTAATTGTCCAAATCTGCTTCATAAGTCCTCGATCGCCCGACCCCTTCTTACCAAGATTGCTGGAAATTTTAACAGATCGAGCCGGTGGCCTACAAACAGAGCTGTTTTATTAAATAGAATTAGATTTTGTATTTATCGCTCACTCCAGGATCGAGAAAACATTCCCGAATTCGGGGTGTGGTGAAGGACGATTATTAGTTTGAACTCGGCTCGAAATTCAGAGCAGAAACCAACGAAGAATCTTCGTATCGAAGAGTTGTATTGACATCGTAGACCTTAGAAGTCTATAGTTTTTTATGAAAGGATAATCGTGGAAACTGTTACACAAGAAGAAGTTTTAGCGGCGTTGAGACACGTCCAAGATCCTGAACTGCATCGCGATATCGTAAGTCTCGGTATGGTCAAAGATCTTGCTGTCGCCAACGGCAACGTAGCTTTTACCGTTGAGTTGACTACCCCAGCTTGCCCGCTCCGGGAAAGCATTGAGAGCGATTGTAACAAAGCACTGGCAGCAGTTCCCGGGGTTAAGGATCTAAAGATCACGTTTGGTGCTCAGGTGCGAGGTAGCAAGACGGGGGCTGGACAAACGGATCTGCTGCCGACTGTAAAGAATGTGGTCCTGGTTGCAGCAGGGAAAGGCGGCGTTGGGAAATCTACTGTCGCAGCCAACCTGGCCGTAGCATTGAAGATGCACGGCGCTGCGGCAGGCTTACTCGATGCCGACATCTACGGGCCGTCAGTTCCAATCATCATGGGTGTAAAGGGAGGTGAACCTAATAAGGTTCAAGTCAATGGCGGATACAAGATAGCTCCAACCGTCGCTCACGGTGTGCCCATAATGTCAATCGGGTTCTTTCTCGACGCCGATCAGGCGGTGATCTGGCGCGGACCGATGTTGGGCAAGGCACTGCACCAATTGATGGCGGATGTTTATTGGGGAGATCTGGATTATCTCGTTGTCGACATGCCGCCGGGAACCGGGGACGTGCAGATTACTTTTTCTCAACAGCTCAAGGTCAGCGGCGCGCTGTTGGTCGCAACACCGCAAGAAGTCGCACTGGCAGATGTGATTCGTGCCAAGACGATGTTTGATAAAGTGATGATTCCGATTGTCGGGATTGTAGAAAATATGAGCTACTTCATCTGCGACGGCTGTGGAAAAAAGCATGAAATCTTCTCGCGTGGGGGAGCCCGGAGAGCGGCGGAACGATTTCAGATTCCCTACCTCGGAGAAATTCCGATTACTCCGTCGCTTCGAGAGGGGGGCGACAACGGTGTGCCGATCTTGATCCAGGACCCGGGATCCGAAGTGAGTAAGAGTTTTCTCGAAATTGCCGGCAAGCTAGCGGGGCAGCTTTCCATCGCCTCGGAGCGGGCGCGGAAAAGTCCGGGCCCGAACATTATCACGACCTAGTGAGTGTAAACGGGGAGTTGTTGCAATGATTACTAAAGAACAAGTCTATGAGGTCCTCCACGAGTGCTACGATCCGGAGATCCCGGTTAACATTGTCGATCTGGGTTTAGTCTACGATGTCCAAGTCGACGATGCTGATAACGTAGCTGTGAAAATGACGCTCACTGCACCTGGATGCGGCATGGGCACGATGATTGCGGCGGATGCAAGGCAAAGGATTCTTGCGCTAGAAGGCGTCGGCGACGCCACTGTGGATCTTGTCTGGGATCCGCCCTGGAATCCCAGCATGATCAGTGAAGGGGCGAAGCAAAAGCTGGGCATTGGCTAGCTGACGAGACGCCTCGACAGATTCGGATCAATTCCATCATCAGCTGGGAGACGGCACTGTTTGTGCCGCGATCGCGGGGTGGCGAGCTTGCTAACCCGGCTTTGGAGAGGGTCATGCTCAATCGGCCTAAGTTAAGAGCCGTAGAAGTATTTCCGGTTCAGCAAGGAGAGAAGACACTTGTTTATTTGAAAGATCCGGAAAATTTTGCTCAGCCCCTAGGTATCTCTCCGGCTGGTTACTTCATTCTCTCGCATTTCGACGGCGAGCATTCTTTGGTCGATATTCAGGAAGCCTATTGCAAGCAGTTCGGCACACTCCTGCTAAGCAACGAGCTGCAGCGTTTCATCGATATGCTTGATCATCATCACTATCTTCAGACAGCTAGTTTCTTGGTCCACCGAAATGGGATCGTCGAAGAGTTCAAAAAGCAACCCACGCGGGCTCCAGCCCATGCGGGGAGCGTTTATCGCCAAGATGCCGGTGAGTTGAAGATGCAACTCGATGGTTATTTCGCGCCGCCGCGCGGGCCGAGACTGCCATCCGTAGATATTCAAACCGTTACACCCAAAGCGATTGTCGCGCCGCACATCGACTTTCATCGTGGCGGCCCTGCCTATGCCTGGGCCTACAAGGGATTAGCCGAAAGCGAGGGAGCGGATCTTTATGTCCTTCTAGGCACTTCTCACTGCGGCGGTGAGAATCCTTTTATCCTCACGTTCAAAGATTTCGCCACTCCGCTAGGTCCAGTGGAAACTGACAAGGAGTTTGTCCGGCGTCTTCAACAGAGTTGTCGAGAGAATCTTCTGACCGATGAGTTCTTGCATCGCAGCGAACACTCCCTAGAATTTCAAGTGTTGTTTCTGAAATATATCGCGCAGCGAAAAGCAGAGCTGAAGGGCGAAAAGGAAAAACCGTTCAGGATCGTTCCGATCCTCGTCTCCTCGTTTCATTCTATGGTGTTGAGCCAATCCCCTCCCGAGGGTCATCCGAATGTGGCGACGTTTATCCACGCTCTGCAAGACTTGGTGGCGCAGGAAACACGTCAGATTTGTTTTGTTGCCGGCGTTGACTTGGCTCACGTAGGAAAACAATTTGGTGATGTTGAGCCGATTACGCCGGATTTTCTTCGCTGGGTCGAAGCTGAAGACCGTGTGTTGATCAAAAAGCTGGCAGGGTTAGACGCTCCTGGCTTTTTCAGTGAGATCGCGAAAGATCAGGACAAGAGAAGGATCTGTGGCTTCTCGCCGCTTTATTCTTTGATTCAGCTCCTGGACGGAAGTCACGGCAGGACGCTCAAATACGATCAGGCCTTCACGCCGGAGACCGGCTCCGCCGTCACCTTCACGAGCATGGTCTTCGAGTAAACTGAAATCACGACACGGAGTTACACCAACAGGTTGCTCAAAAGGCTCAGAGGCGAGGCGCGCGAAAAATTGATCCTTCGGCTTCGCTCAGGACAGGCTAGGCTGGAGGCGTACTGAGCTTGTACGTTGCAGCGAGGCAATTGAGCGCAACGAAGCCTATGAAGCTTTTTCAGCAACCTGTTAGCCCTAATCCGACATTATTTCGAAGCGGCTCAGGCGATGAGCCCTACAGCCGTGGGCAATGGGACACAGCCTTGAGGGCCACCCCGTAATCCCCTGGGGTGATGATTCGTGTGATCGATGCCTGCGAGCAACCTGCACGCTCAGGTGCCCACGGCTTCCGGTCTCATCGCCCTCGCTCACTGCTCACTTTGCGCAAGTTTTGTCGGATTAGGTTAGTGCATGTTCATGCCGCCATCCACACTGATGGACTGGCCGGTCATGAAGTCGCTATCGTCGGAGGCAAGAAAAATCACGGTGCCGACGAGGTCCGCGGGATATTGATCGCGCTGAAAGGCGCGGCGCTTCCTTCGATCCGCCAATTGCTCCGGGGTCATGACGCCTTCTTGGTTCGCGCCTGAGATCGTCAAGCCTGGCATAACCGAGTTCACACAAATGTTATCGTCACCGACTTCGCGCGCGAGGGCGCGGGTGAAGCCGATCACGCCGGCCTTGGAGGAAACGTAGTGCAGAAAAAACGGCGATCCACTGAGAGCAGTCCCCGATGAGATATTAATGATCTTGCCTTTGCGTTGCTGCTTCATCGCCGGATAGACCGCCTTGACGCATAGGAAGAGCCCCTTCACGTTCACGGCCATAACGCGATCCCATTCTTCCGGGTCAATTTCCATGAAAGGCTTCTTTTTCAACGCCGAGTATAAGCCGGCGTTGTTGACCAAAACATCGATGCGACCGTATTGTTTCAGTGCCGTCTCCGCCATGGCCTGAGTTTTCTCCGGCGAAGTGACATCCACCGACACGGGCATAGCTTCGCCGCTTGCCTGCTTGATATCCGCAGCCACCTTCTTGGCTTCGGCCTCCTGAATGTCGGCAACGATGACCTTCGCGCCTTCTTTAGCCACCCCGATGGAATAGGCTTTGCCGATGCCGACTCCTCCGCCGGTTACAATCACAACTTTGTCTTTCAGACGCATGCAGGTGCCTCCTATCGCATTACACTAGAGTGCTCCTTCTTGGTTCGCGGTTATCCCAATGAAGGATTGATCAACGCCTTAGTTGGAAACATTTCCGGGATCTCGCCACCGACGGCACGGATACACTTTTCAATTTCCTTCAGCGGAAAAACATGGCTGACCATCTCTTGTACCGGAAACTTGGTTTCTTCGATGAGTCGGAGAGCGGCTTCCGTAGCGTCGTTGTCGGCGGTGAAACAACCCTGAAGTTTGATTTCACCCCAGACCAGTTTGTCCATGAGCATCGGCGTGACCGTCGTATCCCCCGTCAAACCCGCCAGCACCAGGGTGGCCTGCCGGTGCAAGCAATCCACTGATTTCAGGATCGCGTTCGGATTGCCCGAGACATCGACGACAACGTCGCACATCTCGCCATGGGTTTCCTTGCGGATGACTTCCACGACGTCTTCTTCTTCGTCGACATTGATCGTACGATCGGCACCGAACTTCTTGGCCAGTTCCAAGCGCGGCTTGTCGCGTCCTATGCCCGACACAAAGATCTTGGCGGCGCCGGCGTGGCGCGAGGCGAACGTGCATGAGAGTCCTTGCTGTCCCGGACCTTGGATCAAAACATAATCGCCCATTTTGACCCCACCTCTGCGAATGGCCCACTGAAAGCCGTTGGCCATCACCGAACCGATAAGGGCTGCCGCTTCGGGGGGAAGCGCGTCACTGATCTTGGTCGCGAGCACATCGGGAGCCAGGTAAATGTAATCCGCGAAGCCGCCGAAGAGGTGCGGTGGCTGATCGCATTTTGTTCGCCCGCCATAGTTCGTGCGCTGCTTGCAAAAGCGCTGATTGTTGCGCCGGCAATCGGCGCAGCGGCCGCAGCCGATGGCGCCCTTGAGAATGATACGATCGCCTTCTTTGACATGGTGAATCGCTCCAGCGTTTTTGCCGAGCTTCTCGACTCGGCCAAGAATTTCATGTCCGAGAATGATGGGATAATCGACTTTGAGCCTGCCGTGAAGGTATTTGACGTCGGTGCCGCAAACGCCGCCCATCTCGACCTTGACCAGGCCGCCGTCGGCGGGAATGTCGGGAAGCGGATATTCACGGACTTCCAGTCTGTCTGGACCCAGTAGGGTTGCACCTCGGACTGTTGACATGGCACCTCCTGTGAGCTGAGATCATTCTTACGAACTTAGAGAAGCTTCGTTTGGCGTAGAGATCCTTCACTTCGTTCAGAATGTAATGATCGCTGGTTGTTACCGAAGATCATTTCACCTTGTATTCCTGGGTTAGCTTGTCGATAAAACCACTGGCGTCGAGTTCCTTTACCAAGGACTGATCGGCGAAACGGTCAGGATCTTCCTTCAGCACTTTAGGATCTTTTTTGCCCACTTCTTGAATCGGCAAGGCGTAGTATTCTTTGGCTGGATAGGGCTTCAATGGAAAGTCATACTCGCGGAAGTTCTCTTCGATCACTTCCCGGTCTTCGACTTTCATATATTTGCCGATCACCTTTATGCTGAACTCTTTGTTGGCTTTGTAGTAGTGCACGCCTTCGATCATCGCTTTGGTAAAATTGACCAAGTCGGCGCGATTCTTTGTGAAGTAAGGGCGGCGTGAAACGAAGAAGAGACTGGAATACGGGATGCCGAGCTTGGACGCGTCCGCGATCAACGTCATTCCCAGCTTGCGCGCTTGCAAGGTCATAGGCGGGGTGAGCATCGCGGCCTCGGCATTGTTAGTCTCGACGGCGGCAATGCGATTTGCTTGGTTGCCGACTTGGAGCAGAGCCACATCGGTGTCGGGTCTGAGTCCTTCGCGCTGCAAAAGGTATCGGGCGGCGAAATCGGCGTTACTGCCGAAGCGACTGATGGCAAGACGTTTGACTTCCTTAAGGTTCTTTATTCCTTTCCTGGCATAGATGCGATTATCCATGGTATTACCGAGCCGGCCGAACATGATCAAGTCCAACGCCGGTGTCGAAACCACCACTTGCGGCGAGAACATGCCGATTTGTGCATCGCCCGATGATAGCGCCGCGGCTGCGGAACTGGCCCCTTGGATAAAAATCAGCTGGACTTGATTGCCGTATTTTTCGAACAGTTTCGCCTCCTTGGTGATCCAGAGCGGTGCAAACTGACCGACTTCGCTGGTCCACACGACATTGATGTTTGCTGCGCTGGCAAGTCCCGGTTTCAGCAAAATCAACGCGAGGAGTAGACTCAACAGCCCCAGATAGCGCGCAGTTTTCATTCGTGATCCTTTCGCCAGGAAGACTAAGACCTAAGTTGACCTCGGTTCCCGCTTACCCCTATACTGCCGAACCAGTAGTGAATCAAGTTCAAGGAGGACTCGCGATGCGAATAGTGATAGCTGTGCTGACGGCGCTGTTTTGTCACGGTACGGTGGTCGCGCAGGGACTGACTCGGGTCATGTCCGGTTATGCCGCTATTTCCGGACCACATGCAGTGCTGTGGGTTGCCCGTGATGCGGGCCTATTCGAGAAGAACGGACTCCGAACGGACGTGGCGTACATTCGCAGCGGTTCGACTATGGCTCAGACGTTAGTCGCCGGAGAAATTCAATTGGCGCAGATGGGCGGCCCTGCGGCGCTGGCGGCGGGCGTGGCCGGCATGGACTTGAGCTTTGTAGCGGTGGCGCTGAACACGACCCCCATTGTCATTATGGGCACCGTGTCGCGCATCGAGGATCTCAAGGGTAAGGCCATCGGCGTCACTCGTTATGGTTCCAATACCGATATTTCGGCTCGCTTCGCGATCAGAAAAGCCGGCCTGCAACCGGAAAAAGATGTGGCGCTGATTCAACTCGAAGATTACCCGGGAATCATGGGAGGAATTCAATCCGGTCGGATCGCCGCTGGCGCGCTGGCCGATCCGTTTACGGACTACGCCAAAAAACTCGGCTACAAAGAGATCGCCGACATCGCAGCCCTTGGGCTGGAGTTCCCCTTCGTCGGCATCGTCGCCAAGAAAAGCTATCTCAAGGATAATCCGGATATCACCCAGCGTTTTGTCCGCGCTTATACCGAAGCGATTGCGCTGTACAAGAACAATCCCGAACTGGCGATGAAGGTTACGAGCAAGTACACCGGCATCAAAGATCCGGCGATTCTCTCCTCAACGGTAAATTTCTATGCGCCGAAGTTGGCGCGGGTGCCGTATCCGACGCTCGGCGGGATGCGCTTCGTGCTCGAGCAGATCGCGACCCGGGATTCCAAAGCCAAGAACGTCAACCCGGAGTCGTTCATGGACGTGCGCTTCGTCAAGCAGCTCGAAGACAGCGGATTTATTCAGACCCTCTATCCGAAGGGATAGCTTGCGAACGAAACCTAAATAAAGGATTTCGCGATTTGCTGTCGTTCACCAGCCATAGAATGTTGTGACATTGTCCGCGTGCTCGAATGAGACGGCGGTCTCATACAGTCCTCATTCTCCTCGCGATTGCAGCGCTTAGCTTAGCGCTAGGTAATTCGGGCTTCTTTGGACTGGCGCAGCGCGGGGAGGTGGCCGTTGGTATGGCCTATGCTCAGAATCCACCTTTTTACCAAGGGAAGACCATTCGCACCGTTGTCGGGAGCGACAGTGGTGGCCTGTATGACCTGTGGGCTAGGCTCTTTGCTAAACATATGCCGAAGCACATCCCGGGTAATCCGAATATGATTGTTCAGAATATGCCTGGCGCGGGTGGTCTCGCGGCGACAAATTATCTTTATGGACTCGCTAAGTCAGACGGCCTGACGTTGGGGATGTTTCAGGCGCACCGGTATATGCAGCAGCTTACGGGAGCGGCAGAGGTCAAGTTTGATCTGCGTAAATTCAACTGGATCGGCACGATGGAGAAGACCGAGGTCATGTTTTTTGTGCGGGCTGATGCAGCCTATAAATCTTTCGACGATGTCTTAAAGTCGACTGAGCCTTTGAGATGTGGTGCCACGGGCTCCACCGACGGTACTTACCTGCTGGCAAAGATCTTTGAGGAGACGCTTCGAGCCAGATTTAATCTGGTTGTCGGCTATCAAAGCGGCAATGCCATCGACCTCGCCATGGAAAAGGGCGAGGTTATTTGCCGCGGCATGATCGTCACAGGCCATTTCAGCCGCGAGCCTTTTCTCACTTGGCACACAAAGGGTTTTGACCGTCACCTGGCGCAGAGTGGTCAAAAAAGAGATCCAAGAATGGCTGAGGCTCCCACCTTGGCAGAGCTGATGGACAAACATAAGACGCCCGATGTGAGTCGCCGTGTTGCTCAGGTAATACTGGCAGGCAACGAGTATGGTCGTCCCATGGTGGCGACTCCCGGTGTTCCTCAGGACCGAGTCAGGATACTACGCGAGGCCTATTCGAAGGCTCTAAAGGATGCACAGCTTCTGGAAGAGGCGAAACAATCCAAATTAGAAATTGAACCCGCTTCCGGCGAAGAGTTGCAAGTGCTTACGGAAAAAGTGATGAATCAATCTCCAGAGGTCATCGAAAGGGTCAAAAGGCTAGTTGGTAATTAGCCTTCTCGAGGGGCTGTCCGCCGGCCAAATTAGAGAGGTGTAGCCGCTCGTTACTGCTAAAACAACCAAGGAGCAAGCCTCTCCAGTCGCGGGCAATGGGCCTCTTTCTTGAGGAGGCCTGCAATTTTGAGTGGTCAAGCATACTTGACGTGAGAAACGCGAGCTATTAATCAAGCGCGTGCTAAGTCAGCGCGGTTTTACGCTCAGGTGCCCGCTCGCTTCGAGGCTTACTCCTCGACATTTGGTGATGCCTTTGCCTCGTACGCTAAATAATCCGCGCTAACTCCCATGGGCCAATAGTTTTCCCCATCCGGTTACCGGCGAAATAATTCCTGGATGAACAAGATTGCGCCAGACCTCGGCACTGGTTCTAGTAAAGGTAGGTTTGCCAAATTCTTCTTCGATCACAGGGATGACGTGAAGGCTCATCGTGGCTCCGCCCGGAACGAAGATCGCCTCGGCATCCGACCCGACGCGCGCAGCCTCACGGCCGACCTCTAACGCTAACTTTAAGCCCTCTTCGAACGACATGGCAAAGGCTTCCCTTCCCCACTGGTTGCGCTTGGTGATTGCAACAACCTCGATACCTCCTGCTTCTAGATATCGTATAACCGCCTGATTGAATTCATCCGTCCACCGTCCTCCTACGGCCAACTTTTTCAATCCCAGGTGTTGCATCGCCGCAATTGCGGCCTCCAGGGGCGCATCACCGCGTATGCCGGTCTTGTCTTCGGCCTCTCTTAGCAACCGTACTACCCGGGGCCTTCCCAACTGTGCGGACACCGGAGTGCCGCCGAGAACAAACACATCGACCTTTTCTTGCGCTAGCGCTTCGACGCAATTCCAATAATTTGGGATGGCGGCCTCGATGGCGTCTTTAGTGAAGTCTTTTATCCCCAGAACTGCAGTGACCAACATGATATTGGTGGGGACAATTTGATAAAACTCGTAACCAGGCCCACGTCTAGCTCGACGCGCTTCGACGGCGGCCGGATCAATGTGACCGAAGCGAAATTTTGGTATGAGCCTATCCATACTGTTCCTCGAGAGTGGAGAACCTTATGTGGTTCCCAGCATTTCTTCGCGTAGTACAGCGAGTAGCACGTGTCAAGCTGTACTTTGCTGGCGGCAATTTACCGACGCTTCCGTCGCGTTACTCGTCGACTAGGTCTTGATAAGAGCGATCCCTAGGAGCGTCACGATGGGGCCAAGCGCGGCGTTGATCTTCAGAAGCAAGAACCACTTCCGCCAATGAGTGAGCAACGGCTCGGGCCATGAATCCGTAGCGGCGGGAAGGTCAACGGTTAGGGACGCGATCTTCGGGCCATACTTGAAAACTTGCAGGCAGTGATGAACCACCATGGCGGCAAACAGGAAGAGTTTTATGGCGAGAATGCTTGTGTAGAAAGGACCCGAAGTCACGGTTGGTTCCTGGTTTCGCAGAATCAGGTTGATGATGCCGCTGATTAACAAGAGCCCGATTCCGGCCCACGAAATAGCCTCGAGAGAAGACCTGCCGTGATTCAAGATTCGGATTCCGAGGCCCGGTTGTAGATCATGAACCGCAGGGCCGAAAACGACGAGAAAAAATGCTATGGCGCCCAACCAAAGGACAAATCCGACGAGGTGAAAAAACAAACTCAGCGTGTACCAAGAGCTCATAGTTAGAATGTGTGCTTGCCTGCTTAACATTGGGATAAAAGCATTGCAAATCAAAGGCGTATACGCTTGAATTGGGGCGGTAGCTATGTTAGCAAGAAGAAGTTTTTATCTTCACTTTCATTAAAACATAAGGATGGCTCGCTAGATGCTGCAGTGGTTACCTGAAGATGTATCTACATTCGGTCCACAGATCGACTCGTTATTCTACTTGATTTATTACATCACGGCCGCGACCTTCATTATTGTTACCGCGCTGATGGTTCTGTTTCTGATCATATACCGCGCCAGAGAAGGGCAGCGCGCCACCTATACTCACGGCAATACCACATTGGAAATTGTCTGGACGATCGTCCCTGCGGCTATCCTGATTGTGCTTTCGTTCATGAGTGTGTCCACATGGGCCACCGTGAAACGCAATGCGCCTGAAAGTGACTTTGAGCTTCAGGTAACGGCAAAGCAGTTTAACTGGGAAGTCGTCTATCCTGGGCCGGATCGTCAGTTTGGCACTCAGGATGACTTCAAGTTCGACAACGATTTGCATGTGCCGGTGAACAAGGTCGTGCGGATTCATCTCCTCGCCAGTGATGTCATACATAGTTTTTTCCTGCCGAATTTGCGGCTGAAGCAGGATGCGGTGCCGGGGCGCAACATTCTGGTCTGGTTTGAAGCGACCAAGCCGGGTAAATATGAGTTGCCCTGCGCCGAACTTTGCGGTTTCGGCCACTCCGGAATGAGAGGCTGGCTCTACGTTCACACGCCGGAAGAGTATAAGACCTGGGCAGATGAGAACTTGACCCCCAAGCCGCAATAAGTCGCAGTATTCCACGCCCAAACATGGGAGACGATAGGGAGGATCTCGAAAGATGAGCGATGCAGTACCCGCTGGCGCGGCGCATGCAGCACACGCGCACCACGAAGAATTAAGTTTTTGGCGCACTTATGTTTTTTCCACCGACCATAAAATGATCGGCCGGCAGTTTCTTTTCCTTGGCCTTTTCATGCTGATGATCGGCGGATTGCTGGCGATGATGGTTCGCTGGGAGTTGGCGTGGCCGGAAACCGCGGTTCCTGGAATGAGCTGGATTCCAGAGCCTTATATGTATGGCGGGATCATTCCGCCCCAAACTTACAACGCTATTTTTACCATGCATGCGACCATCATGATCTTCTTCGTTGTGATGCCCATCATGGTCGGCTGTTTCGGCAATTTTTTGATTCCGCTGATGATCGGAACGCGCGACATGGCCTTTCCCAAATTGAACATGCTTTCTTTTTGGGTGGGAGCGATTTCCGGCGTGGTGATGCTCGCGAGCTTCTTCGTCCCCGGTGGACCAGCCGCCTCGGGGTGGACGGCCTATGCGACGCTCTCTGCCAAAGCGGCCTATACAGGCGTGGACTGGGGCCAGAACCTTTGGATTATCAGTTTGGCTATCCTCGGTGTCTCGTCTCTCATGGGGTCGATTAACTACATCACGACCATCGTTAACATGAGAGCCCCTGGCATGACCTATTTTCGCATGCCGCTCACCGTCTGGTCGCTCTTCATCACCGCTATTTTGTTGCTGCTCGCCCTGCCGGTGTTGACCGCAGCCTTGGCGATGTTGCTCTTTGACCGCACACTCGGCACCAGCTTCTTTTTGCCTGAAGGCGGCGGCGCGCCGCTGCTCTGGCAGCATATGTTCTGGTTCTTTGGCCACCCGGAAGTCTACGTCCTGGTGCTTCCAGCGATGGGAGTGACTTCCGAGTTGCTGTCGACTTTTTCCCGTAAACCGATCTTCGGCTATCACGCCATGGCTTTTTCCATGATCGCCATCGCCTTTCTCTCATGGATCGTTTGGGGCCACCATATGTTCATCAGCGGCATGAATCCCCTCTTGGGCACGGCCTTCATGATGACGACCATGGTCATCGCGGTTCCATCCGCGATCAAGACCTTCAACTGGTTGGGAACGCTCTGGGGTGGGTCCATCCGTCTCACCGTACCGATGCTGTTTGCCCTGGGATTTGTCTCGAACTTCATCATTGGCGGGTTGAGCGGAATCTTTATGGCGTCCACACCCGTGGATATTTTCATCCACGATACCTATTTCATCGTGGCCCACTTCCACTATGTTGTCGCCGGGATCATCTTCGCGCTGTTCGCTGCCGTCTATTATTGGTTCCCCAAGATGTTCGGCCGGACGATGAATGACGGGTTGGGTAAGATCCATTTCGTCCTGACCTACATTTTCTTTAACGGAGCCTTTTTCCCGATGCACTTTCTGGGCGTTGCCGGCCATATGCGGCGGATTTACAATCCGACTCAGTATGAGTTCCTGCAACCGATGCAGCACTGGAATGTTTTCATTACCGTCAGCGCGTTAATCCTGGGGGCCTCGCAGATTTTTTTCCTCTATAACTTCTTCTGGAGCCTGTTTGCTGGAAAGAAGGCCGAAAGGAATCCCTGGCAAGCGAATACTCTGGAATGGGTTGCCGCTTCACCACCGCCCCACGGGAACTTCGAGGTCCAACCGGTGGTGTACCGCGGTCCCTATGAATACAGCTCGCCGGAAGTGAAAGAAGATTGGTTGCCGCAGGATAAGCAACTCAGCGCTGGGGCCGCGGCTCGCGCCCATTAGAGTAAGTCCATGTCTGTTGGCACCGGTCCCGCGCGATCTCGGGGGGACGCTAGTGTTTGGCCTCATCGACTCGCCGTAGTTCTCGCTTGCGCAACGTTTCCTTTGCTTTTTGTCGGCGGTCTCGTCACCAGTAAGGGCGCGGGCCTCGCTGTGCCGGACTGGCCGACGACCTTTGGCTACAACATGTTTCTTTACCCCTGGTCCAAAATGGTCGGCAATATTTTTTACGAACACAGTCATCGTTTGGTGGCGTCAGCCGTGGGGTTGCTGACCATCGCATTGACCGTGGCGCTTTGGCTCAGGGAGCGCCGTCATTGGCTCCGCTGGCTTGGAGTCGCGGCATTGCTGTTGGTGATTCTCCAGGGCGTCATTGGCGGGCTGCGAGTCGTTTTGCTCGAGAACACACTGGCGATTTTTCACGCTGCGTTTGCGCAGGCGTTTTTTGCCTTGACGGTTAGTTTGGCTATCTTTACTTCAGCGGAATGGAGTGTCGAACCGCAAGACAAACCGATCGCCGACGGCGGGCGATTGGGCCGGCTTTGTGCCGTCACAACCAGCTTGATCTATGTTCAAGCCATTTTTGGCGCCGTGCTCAGACATACGGGTGAAAGAGTCGACGCTCATTTATTTTTTGCTGTGCTGGTGGCGCTGCATGTCATCTTAGTTCTGGTTCGGATTATGAAGTTTCATCGGAATCTGCCAAAGTTGACCCGGCCGGCATACGTTCTTGCAGCTCTGTTGCTTTTACAGTTAGTGCTCGGCGTCGGATCGTATTTCGGAAAATTTACCTCGATGCTCGGACTTCCTATGGGGACGCTTGTGATGCTAACGACGACGCATTTGGTAACGGGCGCGCTGATGTTGGCGACGAGCCTTATGTTAACCTTGAGAGCGTACCGCCTTTCTACGACTTCCAAGGCTGCCGTCGGTCGAAAGGTTTTAACGGAGCAATTTTCCGGATGAGTTCAAACACCGATACCGTAGATCTCACCGGGGTGAGCGCCCTGCGCCGGGTAGCGGATTTTTGCGAGCTGACCAAACCCCGCATCGTTCTTATGGTACTGGTAACGGCCTTCGTGGGATTTTACGTCGGCTCCGAAAAAATTCCCGACTATCTTCGTCTGCTGCAAATGCTGCTTGGAACAGCACTGGCAGCGGGCGGCACGCTTGCACTGAATCAATTTCTCGAGCGTGACACGGATGCTATGATGGAACGAACACGTCACCGGCCGCTGCCCGATGGACGGGTGCAGCCGCGCGAGGCTATGTGGTTTGGAACCGCGATTACCGTCGCCGGGCTTGCCTATCTGGCGCTGGCCGTGAATATCGCGAGCGCATGGGTGACGGCCTTGATTACCTTGAGTTATTTATTCTTCTATACCCCATTGAAACGACGGAGTTCCCTCTGCATGCTCGTGGGCGCCGTGCCAGGCGCGCTACCACCGGTCATCGGTTGGGTCGCCGCTAGGGGCGAGTTCCAAGTCGATGCGTGGGTACTTTTCGCGATCATGTTTCTATGGCAGGTGCCGCACACCCTGGCCATCGCCCGGCTTTACCGAGAGGATTTTGCCAAGGCGGGAATCCAATTTCTTCCGGTGATTGAGCCCGATGGGTCGAGTACCAATCGCCAGATCATCAGCCATTGCGCCGCCTTGTTGGCGGTGAGCTTGTTGCCTACCTTGCTCGGGCTTGCCGGGGGCGTCTATTTTCTGGTCGCATTTGTACTTGGCCTTGGGTTCCTGGCGAGCGGGATCAGTCTCGCCATGGAGTCAACCTTGACGGGAGCGCGTCGGCTGCTGTTTGCCTCGCTGATCTACTTGCCAGTGCTCTTGCTGGTGATGGCGTTGGATCGTGTTCCATTATGAGTGAGCTTTTCATGGATCAATTCGGCGGTGTGCGGCGCAAGAATCGGCGCGTGGGGTTGATCTTGGCGCTGTTGACCGTGCTCTATATCGGCGCGGTGATTGCCTTTATCATTATGTATTGAGAGATTGGGTTAGGAAGCTAGGTTGATGGCCCGAAGTTCCACAGCGCGACGACTCGACGAAGCGCTGCCGCCGAGCGAAACGAAACGGGCAGCGTTTGGCGGTGGCGAACCGCCTGCACCGCCAGTGCGGCCGAATCCAACGATCGGCAGCAATGCCTGGGTTGGAACTCTGATGTTTCTCGGCGCGGAAGCCATGTTCTTCGCCGGGCTCATCGGCGCCTATATCGTTTTTCGCGTCGGCAGCACCATCTGGCCGCCGCCGTTCCAGCCGCGGTTGCCGGTCGATGTGACCGGGGTGAATACGCTGATCTTGATTGCCAGCGCGGTGACGATGCGCTGGAGCTTGAAAGCCGTGCGGGTCAACGATCGCAAAAGGTTCGTTCGCTACCTTGCCTATACAGCGGTGTTGGGCGGCATCTTTCTACTGATACAGGGTTTCGAATGGCTCCGATTGATTCATTTCGGCCTTACGGTTTCCAGCAGCGTGTACGGCGGTTTGTTCTACACGCTGATTGGCTTTCACGGGCTGCACGTGTTTGGCGCGCTGATTTGGCTTCTGGTGGTGCTCATGCGGGCCAAACAAGGACGGTTTTCTCGAGCGAGTTACGTCGGCGTGCAAACCTGTGGCATGTACTGGAGGTTTGTCGTGGCTCTGTGGCCGATCCTCTATGGTCTGGTCTATCTCTACTAAAGGTGTTCGGTTGACAGTAATAGATCGTTACGCTAGTTTTTGGCTACGCGAATTTATGAAACATCGATGGATAGTTGCGTTATGCAGCGGTTTGATGGCGGTGCTTGCGAATCCGCTTGCGATTCAAGCCTGCTCCGTCTGCATCACCGACGCCGGCGATCCGATGACGGATGGTTTCAACTGGAGTGTCTTCTTTCTCATGGCCGCGCCTTACACGGTCGTGGTTTCAATCGCCGGAGCTTTATTTTTCGGCTATCGCCGGGCGGCCACAAAGCGCGAGCAGACGGAAACAACCGAGCCACTCATGCAGCTGGCTTGGAATGACAAGGAGAGTGGAAGATGAGTGAAGTTGCGGCGGTGCATGTTGGGGTAGAGCCTCAAGAAGCTCCACTGACCCCGGAGAGCTGGGGCAAACTTGGAATGTGGCTATTTCTGGCCGGCGACGCCATGTCCTTCGGCTGCTTGATCGTCGGCTACGGCATCCTGCGCCACGCGAGCAGCAACTGGCCAGTGCCGTCTCAGATCCTCGGCATCAATCTAACCGCGTTCATGACCTTTTTGCTCATCGTCAGCAGTGTCTGGATGGTACTTTCGCTCTCTGCAATCCAGAAAGGCGATTTGCCGAGGTTCAAGAAATTTATGGGACTGGTGATTTTGGGGGGACTCGTATTCTTGGGATGCCAGGCCTACGAGTGGACCCATCTGATTACAGAAGTGCTGCCACATCATAATCTTTCATTTAGCAAAGATCTTTTCGCCACGACGTTCTTTGTCCTGACAGGCTTTCACGGTATGCACGTCACCGGCGGCGTTATCTACAATAGCTGTGTGCTAGCTGCGGTGTCCCGCGGCCGGTATCAGGCCAAGCATGTGGAGATCGCCGGCCTTTACTGGCATTTCGTCGATCTCGTCTGGATACTAATCTTCACGTTCGTTTACTTGGTTTAGTGTAGCGATAGGAGCTTTCCATGACCGCAACGACGCACGACGAGCCCAACTACATGGGCGTATTCTGGTGGCTACTGGTTCTGACCCTGTTGGAGCTCGGGGTAATTTATATGCCGGTTCATAGGCTAGGTATCTTGGCGCTTCTCGTGGTTTTGGCGATATCCAAAGCGGCACTGGTGGCGCTTTACTTCATGCATCTTAAGTTTGAACGACGGACCCTGGGGCTCATTGCGCTGAGCCCCTTCGTTTTGTGCCTTTTTCTGATTTTGATGTTGCTCCCCGACATCCATCCCCATTGATTTCAGTATCAGAGCTGCCTGCGGTCAATGCGGCGTTGAATTCACTCAGCGCCATTTTCCTGGTCGGCGGATACGTTTTCATTAGATCGAGAAACATTCAAGCGCACAAAGCGTGCATGCTCTCTGCTTTCACAAGCTCGATTCTTTTCTTGGCTTCTTATCTCGTCTACCACTACCAAGTCGGTTCCGTTCCCTTCAAAGGGCAGGGAAGTATCCGGCTGGTCTATTTTACGATTCTTCTCACGCACACCATTCTGGCAACGACGGTTGTGCCACTGGCTTTGGTCACGCTCTTTAGGGCCTTTAGAGAACGCTTCGATTCCCACCGGCGCATCGCCCGCTGGACTTTTCCGATCTGGCTCTATGTTTCCGTGACCGGGGTCATCGTATACTGGATGCTCTATCGAATGTAGCACTACAGCGCCGGCATAAGATCCTGTACGGCTTGACAAGCCCCGTGCGCGTGACGGGTTCCGTTCGTAAAACTGTGACAAAATCAATAAACTAGCGGTGCGGGGGTCGTCGACGAAGCTATCGCTAGCTCATGGAGGTCAAAAATGCGCTTGCTGTATCGACTAAATTTGTCAGTGGTTTGTATGGTGGCATTATTACTACTCGTTGGATGCGGAAAGGAGAAGCCCAAGGGTAGAGTGTACTTTGCGGAACCCAAAGACGGTGCGGAGATCCAAGGACCGGTAAAGGTAGTGATGCGGGTAGAAGGTATGGAAATCAAGCCGGCCGGCGAGGTTGTTCAAGGCACCGGACATCACCATATCCTGATCAACCACGATTTTTTTCCTGCAGGTCAGGTCATGCCGACCGACGATACGCACAAGCATTTCGGGAAAGGAGAGACGGAAGCGGTGCTCGACTTACCCCCCGGCGATTACAAATTAACGCTCCAGTTCGCGGACGGCCTCCATCGTTCCTACGGCAAGGATTTATCCGCCACGATCAATATCAAGGTCGTGTCCAAGTAGCAAAGTTCTCATTGACAGCAGAAAACGCATCAAGATAGATAAAATTTGTCGTCGGCGACAGTTGGTTGCGACGATGGAAAAGGAGCACCATCGATCATGACATTGAAGTCGATCGGGATTGTGGGCTGCGGGACCATTGGTCGCGCGCTGCTGGAGGCGGTAGAATCGGAGAAGCTTTCCGTTCGCATCGCCGGCGTTAACAGTCGGACGGAGAAAAGCGCACGTGATTTTCTGGCGGCGTTGAAGAAGCCTCCACTCTATCTGTCATTGCACGACTTAATAAAGGCGTCTGATTTGATCGTTGAGGCGGCCGGCGGTACCGTGGTGCCGAAACTGGCAGAGGAGGTTTTTGCGGCCGGGAAGGATCTCATGGTTATCAGCGCCGGCGCGCTGCTCGATCATCCGGAGGTTATACAACGGTCGCGTCAGACCGGATGCCGTTTGTACGTTCCGTCCGGTGCCATCGCCGGCTTGGACGGTATCAAATCTGCGTGTGTCGGTGAGATCACGCACGTAACGATGACGACGCGCAAGCCGCCCAATGGCCTCGAGGGAGCGCCCTACCTTGTACAGAATCGGATCTCGCTGGTTGGATTAGCGGAAGAGAAAGAGGTTTTTTGCGGAAGCGCCCGCGAAGCGTGCAAAGGTTTTCCCGCCAATGTTAATGTTTCAGCGGCCGTAAGCCTCGCCGGCATCGGGCCAGATCGAACCCGAATCCGCATCCTTGCAGTTCCGGGACTCTTGCGTAACTGCCACGACATCGAAATCGAAGGTGAGTTCGGCAGGCTTCACATTCACATCGAGAATATTCCCAGTGAGAATCCCAAGACCGGAAAGCTGACCGCGCTGTCGATCATTCGCTCGGTGCAAGATGTCGTCGACCCCGTGCGGATCGGAACTTAGTCCGGATTGTTTAGAATGCGAGGAAAGCAGCGACGCATCATTGATCAAGGGATGATCTTGGAGGAGCGAAGGCGCAACGATGTTCAAGGTTCAATGTTCCACGTTCAACGTTTCAACTCGTTTAGGACCTTGAACCTTGAACTTTGAACGTTGAACTGAAAACCTCTACACTCGCTCCGGAGGGCGCGTCCCTTGATCGTTGCTTGCCAGTGAACCGTCCGGTTTAGATCACACATGAAGAATTCCGATCTTTTAGTACGGATGCTGGAAGCAGCCGGGGTACATTGGGTTTTCGGCGTTCCCAGCGGACCGGTGCTTCCGTTTATCGAATCGTTGCGGCGAAGCTCCGTTCAATTCATTCTCACAGCCAGCGAAACCTCCGCGGGTTTCATGGCCGCAGCGGTGGGCTATCTTACCGGTATACCCGGCGTTTGCGTATCCACGCTCGGGCCCGGCGCGACTAATCTGACCACCGGAGTGGGCTGCGCCTGGCTGGATCGATCTCCCGTGATTGCCATCACGTGCAATGTGCCAACTCGCTGGCTGCAGCGGCACATCCAGATGCGGATCGATCATCATACTTTGTTTAAAGCGTTGACCAAGACGACTGGGTCTCTGGCAAATGGTCGGATCGGCGAGACGGTTGCGACTGCCTTCGAGATGGCGGGCAGAGAGCCGCCGGGCCCCGTGCATCTCGATTTGCCGGAGGATGTTGCTGAAGCCATTGCCACAGAAAGTGTACGTCCGTCGATTCCGGCTCACCAGCTTCCCGATCTTTCCACTGAACTGGTGGACAAACTCTCAGCGGCCTTGCGAATCGCCCGCAGACCCCTGGTCGTCACTGGGCTCACTTTTACCCGGAGCAAAAATGCAGCACAGCTCCTTCAATTCATTGAAAGGCAAAAGATTCCTTTCGTTACGACGCTCCACGCGAAGGGTTTTCTCCCTGAAAGCCATCAGAATTGGACCGGTGTTATAGGTCGGGCGCGGCGTACCGATGTGAAAGCATTCACCGATAGGGCGGATCTGATTTTGGCGGTTGGCTACGATCCCATCGAAATCAACTACGAGGAGTGGGTGGGCCATCGGCCGGTCATCCACATTAGCAGCGAGGCAGCGGAGATCAGCAATGAAGTTTCCTTTGGCTGGAATACGGCGTGCAATCTCGATCGGGCCGTTGACGCGATGACGAAGTTGCCGCTGTTCACCAATGAATGGGATAAGGCTGAATGGCAGAGTCAGCGGCAAGACATGGAGCGATCTCTGCGCCCAGAGACTCAAAGTTTTGCCCTCCACCATTTATTGGACATACTCAGAGATAAACTTCCGGCCGATGGCATCTTGGCTTACGATGTCGGGGCGCACACACACCAGATCGCGTCGCAGTGGCGCACGGATCAGGCCAAAACTCTATTGGCGACTAACGGCTGGTCCTCCATGGGTTACGGCATGCCGGCGGCGTTTGCGGCCAAGCTGGTTTTTCCGGACCGCCGAATCGTGACGATTGTAGGCGACGGCGGCTTTCAAATGACGGTCGGTGAGTTAGCCTTGGCTCGGCGCTTGAATCTGGCAGTGCCCACCATTGTTCTCAACGACGGTTGGCTCGGACTCATGAAGGTCAAACAGGAACGCAAAAGCTATCAGCTTTCGGGCGTTCATCTCGGCGAGCCCGTGGAGTCTCCGCCCCATTACTTCGGCGTGCCGTGCCGGCCGGCCAAAGATGTAAAGGCCTTCAAGGATGCTTTGGATTGGGCGTTCGGTCTCACTGGACCCAGTGTCATCGAAGCCTTCATCGACGTTGAGCCTTACTCGCAGACCGTCTTCGACTGAGCCTCGCTCTCTTGCATGTCAGCCCACACCCCGACGCGTGATAAGTTTCGCTGGGCGATCCTGACCCTGATCAGCGTTTCGCATATCGTAGGAGCGACGGCGCAGTACGGCATCAACACCTTGGCGCCGTTTTATCAGGAGGAGCTTGGACTCTCGCGAGCGCAGGTGGGTCTGTTTTTTTCCGCGTTTTACCTGGCGATGACCGGTGCCTCCTTCGGCGCCGGTTGGATGACGGACCGTCTCGGCATTCGAAAAACAACCTTGCAGGGACACGCGGTTTTGGGTTTCTGTACGGTGGCGGCAGCTATGGCGCCATCTTTCGCCTGGGCTTGTGCCAGTTTCTTCCTCGCTGGCCTGGGGTACAGCTTTTTGAACCCGGCTTCGAGCAAAGGCGTGATGGCATGGTTTGATCGTGATGAGCGTGCGACGGCCATGGGCATCAAACAAACTGGCGTGCCGGGAGGCGGCGTCGTCGTGGCCTTGGTGGCTGCGCCATTAGCGTTGGTTGGCGGTTGGCGTGGCGCCTTGGCCGCCCTCGGGATCATCAATTTCTTTTTTGGATTTATTTTTTCGGCTTTATGGCGCGAACCGGAAGAGCGCGACATGACGTCAAGGGCGGGGCATCTCTCGGTGACCGAGGATCGCGCACCGTTCGATGTCTGGAGCTTTTTGCCGGCGAGCTTTGGCACTGCGGTCTTTCTCGTGGGTCAGATGGCATTGATCACCTATATCCCGCTCTACCTCAAGGACGCGATGGGGTTCTCTGCTTACTGGGCCAGTCAAGCGTTGGCCATTACTCAGGCCGGCGCTATGTTTGGCAGGATTGGTTGGGGTGTAGCCAGCGACCGCTTCTTTGGCGGACGAAGAAAAATTGTTCTGCTAGTTATCGGCATGACCGGTGCCTTGCTGTTGGTGGCATTGAGTCTCATGAGCCGGCAATCACCGCTGTCTCTGCTTTTGCTCGTGGTATTCCTTTCCGGCCTTTGTTTGGTCGGATATCAAGGCGTCTCCTACGCCTTGATCGGCGAGCTGGCTGGAAGAGCCAGAACCGGTGCGGCTTTGGGGCTCATGATCACGATCAACGCCGCCGCGGCGACTCTGGGCACGCCGCTGTTCGGCTTTATCGTCGACAAGAGTCAGTCTTATTCCCTCGCATGGCAGGTGCTTGCCGCCGCCGTCGCGGCGGGCTGCGCCGGGCTCGCCTTGTTTCTCAAAGATCCCCGACCCACAGCGACACCTGTTGCGCAGAGACTACGACTGTTCTGATCGAGACCGAAAACACCACGGTGGCAAAGGTCGCAACGCGGTGTGCTTAACCCATCACCTCATAGGTCTTCACTTCGACTTTGGCGACGTTCATCAGCGCCCGGGTGTGTTGCTGAATGGCTTTGTGGGCTTCACTCGTACGATATTTGTCAATGGCGGCCTGATCCTGCCAGGTGCTGAGTGAAATGAACTCGCCCGGATTCTCGCGGCCCTTGAGAAACTGTTCACTCAAGCAGCCCGGTTGTTTGATCATTAGCGGAGCACATTCCTGTTTCCACAGTCGCTCCGCCTCCGCGGCTTTTTCTTTGGGAACACTCACCAGAATCATGCGCGTGATCATGACCGTTCCTCCTTTTTTTAGATGCTGTTTTTGCGCGCGCTCGCTGATCAAACGGCGCGTGGACATCAAACGGTTTCCCTACGAAAACGCTAACAGGATCAAGCGCGGTGTCAAGATAATCCGCCGATCCCTTATGGATAAGATGGAAGTTGAAGTCGGGATAGCCACAGTGCTAGGATCCGTTTCGGTAGCGGAAGATACTTGCCAAGTGGTAGTTGTGGAGTGAACAGGGCCACCATTAGCCCGGAAAGGAGCTTTTATGGCGGTTCAATCTAACACCACGAGCTCCCCCCTTGTTACCGCCCCTGCAGCCGAAATCTCTAAGGTCTATCGTGAGGGAATTGTCGCTGGTATTCTCGGCGCCGCGACGATTGCACTGTGGTTTTTTATCATCGACATCTTCAGCGGCCGGCCTTTCTACACGCCGAGTTTGCTGGGCAGCGCTCTCTTCGGCCGCAATGTCGCCCTCGACCAGCCGGGCACCGTAAATGTCTCCCTGGAAATAGTCCTGATCTACAGCTGGGTGCACGGTATGATTTTCTGTGTCATCGGCGGCATAGCGTCCAAGCTTCTCTCGCTAGCGGAGCGAAACCTAGATGTTGGGTTCGGTATTTTGCTGCTGTTCGTCGTTTTTGAATTTGGTTTTGTCGGCGCAGCTTTCATCTTCGCAGAGCCGGTGCTTCACGCATTGACTTGGCCAGCCATACTCATTGGAAATCTAATGGCGGCTGCGGTCATGGCGACCTATTTCTGGCGGCGCCGCCCCAATCTCACGATCGAGCCCTGACGAGACAATTCCTAGGAGGATAACGACTAGGGCTTTGTTCCGTTGATTCCTTGAGTGCGGTTTGTTGTGGGCGAACTCCGTGAAAGGAGGCAAATGATGGCAATCATCACCATCTATCAGGGTGCGTCCGGTAGCGGCGAAGAATTAGCCGAGGCGGTTGCTGAGACTCTAGGGTACGGCTGTGTAAGCCGCGAAGTTCTTATACAGGCCAGCCTTAGGTATGGGATACCCGAAGCGAGACTCAACGAGCTCGCCGAGAAAGAACTCCACTGGTGGAATCGCTTTCTGCAAAACCTGGAGCCTTATCGGCTCGCCTTGCAGGCAGCCTTTTGCGAGCTGGCCGAAAATGACGGGGTTGTCTATCACGGACACTTGGGCCATGAACTTTTACCCGATGTCAAGCACGTTATAAAGGTTCTTTTAACTGCGCCGATTGAAATGCGGGTCCGCCAAGTTCAGATGAGAGAAAAACTCACCGCAGCAGCAGCGCGCCGCCATATCGAAGCAATGGACAAGGCCCGCAGTCGCCGGCTCATGGCGTTGTTTGGCGTCGACTGGCGCGACCCTAACAGATATGATCTCGTCGTGAATCTGGGACGGATGAGTATAACCGCAGCAAAACATCTGATCCTAGAAACGGTGCACTTGCCGGATTACGAGATGACGCCGTCTTCGAAACAAGCCTTTCTCGATTTTGCTCTGGCAGCGCGGGTGCGTGCGGCATTGGTCCTGTCGCCTGACTTGTCACGGGCGCTGCTCGACGTCAAGGCTTCGGACGGGGAAATTTCAGTGTGCGGAATCATACCTTCCTGGTTTTTTGAGGATAACGTCGTTACGAGAATCAAACAGGTCGCGGGGGTCAAAAGTGTGAAAGCAGACCTTGAACATGCTCCCGTGGACCTAAGTTTTGGCACCTGAAAACAGCGCGCCGGCAAATGCCTTGTTGACGAATTGACATTGAGTGGCCTTGGGGTTCTAATTCTCATGCAAGCATCGTGAGGAGGTTCCTATGGTGAGACGATGGCTTTTGGGATTCCTGATTTCATTGCCCTTCGTGCCTTCACCGAGGTTGGCTGCCGCGTTTGAAGGAACAAAGCCCGTGATAGACCAACAGTTTGCGCAAGGTTTGGATGATCTTGGGCGCGAGTTGCGTGAATGGCTTGGTCGCTGGGGAGAGTATTTCGGCTCCGGCACCATGAAGAGTGAGGAACGGCCGCTGATCGCTTTTATCCTCCGCAACCGCGAGAAGCTCGACCTTTCCGCCGCCCAGGTCAAAAGTCTTGAGCAATTGAAGAACGACTTCCAGAAAGAATCGATTCGCAGGGATGCCGACCTTCGTGTTGCCGAGATGGATCTCAATGGCCTTCTCGTTGCAGACAAAGTCGATATGGCGAAGATCGAAGCAAAAGTACGGGAGATCGAGCGATTGCGCTCGGATCTCCGTATCGCGCGCATCCGTACCATTCAGAAGGGGAAAGAGGTGCTCACCGCCGATCAGCGCAAAAAGTTGCAGGAACTGCTGGCGGAGCAGCAGATCGCAGGTTTCCCGCCCCCGTCGGTTTACTATTCATAGTTTCCGGTTCTACGAAAGTAAAATCACTTTACCTGTGGTTTTCCGTCCTTCCAGCTGGCGGTGGGCTTCGGCCGCCTCAGCCATGGGAAAGCTCTTGTCTATTCTCACCTTTAACTTCCCTGCCGCGGCCCAGTTGAAAATATCGCTGGCACGCTGCAATAGTTCTGCTCGGTCCAAACTATAGTGCGCCAAGCTCGGCCTCGTGAGGAATAGCGAGCCTCTTGCCGCTAGTCTAGCCGGGTCGAAGGGAGCAACCGGGCCGCTCGACTGACCGAACAAAACCATGTAACCGCGGGGTTTCAGGCACTCCAAACTCTTATCGAACGTCGTCTGTCCCACCGAGTCATAAACGACTTCCAAACCGCGGCCATCTGTGAGTTTCTTCACCTCGGCCAGAAAGTCGGTTTGCGTGTAAAGAATCACATGATCCGCACCGGCTTCTTTGGCGAGTTTGGCTTTGGCTTCGGTAGAGACCGTGCCGATGACTTTCGCGCCCAACTGCTTGGCGATTTGAATCAGCAGGAGTCCAACTCCTCCGGCTGCGGCGTGAATCAGCGCTGTGTCGCCTTTTTTCAGGGGATAGGTGTTGTGGGTCAAATAGTGAGCGGTCATTCCTTGAAGCATAAGAGCGGCGGCCAACCTGGCCTCTATATTAGACGGTATGGGAACAAGTCTAGCAGCGGCTACGATGGCGTATTCGGCGTATGCCCCCGGGATCATCGCGTAACCCACGCGATCGCCGTTTTTTACCTCTGTCACATCGGGTCCGACTGCATCGACAATCCCCGCCCCTTCCGTTCCCAAAGTAAAGGGTGGCTTCATTGGATAAAGTCCGGTGCGTTGATAGATGTCGATGTAATTGACGCCGGCGGCTTCGATTTTGACGCGAGCCTCACCCGCTTTAGGTTCGGGAACAGGGATCTCTTCGAGAGTCAGAACTTCCGGGCCGCCATATTTATGAATTCGCACTGCTTTCATACGCTCTCCTTTGAAGCTCTAGCGATCACAATCTTCTGCTCCTGAGTTAAATCCTCCCGCTTCAGCGGCCGCCTCCCGCAAACACCACGATTTCAATCGGCGGCGGCAGTTCCTGCTTGGATATCTTTAGGGCCGGTCCATTCAGCCGTTTCACTTTTGAAAATCCCGCGGCGAACCGATCAGCGCCTCCCGGCCACCAGTAGTGTTCGGGTATCGCTATTCTCGGATTGATCTGTTTCGTCACTTCCACCGCCTCATCGGGAGTAACCGTAAACATGCCGCCAGCCACCGGCACCAGCAGAACATCAATTTTTCCCAATAACTTAAGCTGCGCCGGCGTGAGAACATGGCCTAGGTCGCCGAGATGGGCAATGCAGATGTCATCCACCCTAAAAACGAAGATCGCATTCTTACCTCTCTGCATGCCTTGGCTCTTATCATGGTATGCTGGAACTAGGTAAACAGAAACGTCTCGGATGGTGGTGGAGACCTTCTGCCAATTCTCGCCCCCGGGTGTCAGTCCATGCAGAATGACCGGTGTACCAGGAGCCATATGAACGCTGTTGTGCGGCGCGTGCTGATGACTGGTGGTGACGATGTGCTGTGGCAGGGTAGGGCGGGGCAGGTCGAAGGCGCCGTGCGGGTCGGTAAGGATTCGAGTTCCCTTGGATGAGGTGATTTGAAAGGTCGAGTGGCCCATCCATTCCACTTCAATCGGCGCCGGAGCAGTGGCTGCAATCCGCAGGAATGGACGCTCCACGACCTCCAGTTCGTGACAGAAACTGAAAACGCGAGTCGGGAAGGCCGACAGCAAGATGAGAAGCGCAAAATACCGCGCGGTTAGTTTCAGGTTTGTCACAGAGTTGTGCATTCGCGGGAGTTAGAGTTCCGTGTCCGAGTCTCGCATCAACTGCAACGCGAAATCCTCAGCTAGATCAAGCCCCATTTTCGTCGCATCCACCATTCGACGCTCAAAAGCGCCAGGATGATCGCAAAGGGCCAGAGCGTGCTCCAGAGTCGGGTTTGCCGCTGCTCGATAATCTGCGATGGCGCGTGATTCTCAAGTTTTGTTGCAATCCTCTCGAGCGTTTTTTCGTTCCAGTCTTTGATCGGGATATACTCTCCCTGACTGGCTGCGGCAATCTGCTTCAGCAGTTCCGGACGGGGCATGCCGTTGTCGGTCTCGCCGTAGGGAAAAGCGACGGAGAAACTTGCACTGTCCTTGCCGAGCGTTTTTCCCGCCAGGCCGGCTTCCGCTTCTACGCGGTAAGAGCCCTCCCGGGTCGGCGTGTACTCGCCCGTGTATTCGCCTTCTTCCGCATCCGCAATTGTTTGCACCAGGCTGGGCTCGCCTTCGGGGCCGATAACCCGCAGTTGTACCGCGGCTTGCCGAGTCGGAGTGAAGTCATCCTTGAGGATGCGGAGTTTGATGCCGATTTTCTCGCCCGGTCTGGAGACCGGTATGGGCCGGATCTGCACCTGTTCAAAAGATGGCTCCTGCGCGAGCCAACGGATCGCCTGACGAATGAGCTTCAAATGGTTCTGCGGGGTTTCCCGATTTCCGACGGCAATAAAATTCCAGCGCCAGGTTTCATCGGTCATTAGCGCGAGACTTCGTCCCTTGCCAAAACGACCGATGGTAAGCAGAGGCGTCGTAGCGCCGGAACCGTTGCTTCCCGCCGAAAGGAGCGTTTCTCCTCTGGCGCTGCGGACTTGGTTCAGCGCGGTCAGGACCGGCATTTTTGCCCACGCCTCTTCGTTGCCCTTGGGGTCCGGTAGCAAGCGGGTGATCGGATGGACCTTGCCGGATGGGGTCAGGACCGGATGCACTGCACCCTGAGTTTGGTAACTGCCTTTGCCGTCGAGTTCCACTGGGAGTACGTCTTTTAGACTGCTGTCCGCGTAGCCGCCGCTATCGAAAGCCCGCGCGCCGCCGAGCATCGCCAGCCCGCCGCCATCGCGGACAAAATCCCTGACTTTGTCCAAATAAACCGGGTTAAAATAAGCGCGGTGGGAAAAGTCATCAAAGACGACCACGTCGAAATTCTTGAGCTCCTCCAAGAAAATGTCGTCGATGGGAAAGGGGATCAAACTCAGCTGATTCTCCGGCACGTCCACCGTGTCAGTCGGAGTTCGGAGAAAGACGAAGGAGACAAGCTCGATCAAAGGGTCCTGTTTCATCGCCATGCGTAGAAATCGATAGTTCCAGGCGGGAGAGCCGGACAGAGTAAGCACGCGAATCTTGTCGCGCTGCACATCGATCTTAAAATCCTTTTGATTGTTTTGGGTAATCTGCTCGCCCGGTTGATTTGGAATGGAAAGCGAAAAACTGTGGGAGCCGATTTCCTTCGGCGTGAAGCTCAAGGTAATTTTTTGCTCGAAGGGATCAGCATTGACGCTGATGGAACGGCTGGTGATCAGGTTCTTACCGCGATTGAAATACAGGGGGAATGTCTTGCCTTTGAGACCGTAGGCCTGAACCGTCAGATCGAGTTTCAGCTCCCGTCCGCGGAAAGCGAACTCCGGAACCCGGAGATCGGCGATACGAACGTCGGTGAAGCCCTCGGTATCGCCCACGCCAACGGTGAAGATGGGCACAGGCAAGGACTTGGTTTCCTCCAAAGTCTTTCTGTCGCCGTTGGCGATGCCGTCCGTGAAAACGAGGATGCCCGACTGTTCCCCTGCTTCCCGCGCGGCGGACTGTAGCACTTCCAAAAGCCGCGTCCCTTGATCTTGAGCCTTGAGTTGCGAAATAGAAGCCGGTGCGATGGGTTCCAGGGCGGTGCCGAAGCGGTAGAGATGCAAGTCATAATCGCGGTTGAGCTCCTGGATCAATGGCTCTTTGCCTGCTAAAAGCAAGTCTCTGACGAGGTCCAACCGGCTTTTTGCGGTTTGACCGTCTGGTGTCGGTTGGGTACTCGCGGGAAAGGCCATGCTTTGTGAGCTGTCCACCAGGATCGTGAGCGGTCGACGGAGTTTTGCCACGCGTTTTTCCACCAGGGCAGGACCAAATAGAAAGAAGATGAGCAAGCCATAAACGCAGGCACGGAGAAAAACCAGAAACGAACTCTGCCCAAGGCTCAGCCGCTGGTTGAGCGAAAGAAATTGTTGGACCAGCAGGGCAACGCTGCCGCAAGCGACCAAAACAATGACCCACCAGGGGAGACTGCCGATCAGGAAAAGGTCTTGCATGGTTTACCGGGTGAGCCGTTTGCGGATAAACGGAACGTGAATCAGATCCTCTTTATAGTTTTCCGTCATAGCGTAGACAATCAGATTGATGCCCAAGTGAAAGGCATCTTTGCGTTGTTGCTCGCCGCCCGGGGTGCAAGCGTTCGTCCAGTTGCCGAGTTGGTCTCTCTCCCAGGCGCCGCCGAGATCATTCTGGCAGTAGATGACCGGCGTGGAGTTGCCGATCGTAATTCCTTCCAAGTTGGGATTGGCGATTCGTACCCCGCCAATGCTTCGGAGCAGGTAATAACTCCGGAGCGCCGCATGGCCGGAGGGGAGCCGTTTAAACTCATTGCCGGGAAAAATTCTCTGCATTTCTCGCCGCAGCGCCTTGTCGAAACCGTAGCCTTGCTGGCCGAGAGCATCGTCGACGAGCAGAAAACCTCCGTAGGAGAGAAAGCGGCGCAGGATCTCAATCTCATCTTGAGTAAAGGGATCGAACTCGTATTTGCCGGCGATGTAAAGAAACGGATAGTTGAAAAGATCGCGGTCGGTGACGGCAACCTCGTGCCTCACCGTGGCTGCTTCCACACTGGTGCGCAACATCAGCTCGTCCATCAGCGGCGTGGCGGCCAATGGGTGCGGGTTCCAGTCGCCGCCGCGATACTTGAGCTGTGCGAAGACAAACTGTATGGGCCGCTTGTCTTTGGAACTCGTCTCGGGGTTTCTCGGCACCAGTGCCGCGGCGAAAACTCCTTTCGAGAGAAAACGGATAAAGTCTCGTCTGGTCATAAGGGATTCAGTTTGCGATCGGCACGAACTAGATTCGTTGTGCCAGCCAACCTTCCGTCAGTAACGTTACAATGAGGAGACCCAGCAAGGGAAGAGCGAGGTCCATTCGCGTGCCGCCCTGTTGGAGGGCATCGATGGAAATGACCTCGACGGGAATCGGCTTGAGCTTCGCCTGCAGTTCGCTTTCACTGATCTCGTCCAGGCGGGATTCGAGAAACGGCGAATTGGCCGCATAGAGGCGAGGCGTTGCAGATTCCTTTTCCGCCCCGACCGGCAGCGACAGCCGATAAATTCCAGCGCGATCGTTTTCCTGAAAGGTTGCCGATGCGCGATCCTTTTCCGGAGCCAACGGTACTTCCACTTCTTGCTTATTCGGCTTGATGATCTTCAGGCTTTTGCCTACATAGCTCGGCGGCAAAGAAAACTCCTTTGGGCTGCCAACGGGAATGCCTGGATCCATGGCACCGCGCTTGCCGCCGGCCAAATAATTGGTGAGGGATTGGATTAAAGGGAGATACGCGGTTTTGACCGGCAGGTCGCTCCAGTCACGGTCTGCAGAGGTGCTGACGAAGATGACTCTTCCGGCGCTAACTTTCTGTTCGATGAGGAGCGGATCTCCATTGGCCAAAGAAACGAGAGCGGATTTTCCTGGCGCCGCTGTTCTGGCATAGCCCCAGATACGCGCCGACTTGATGGAATCGAGCAGAATGGGATCAGAGAAACTTTGCAGGGCAGGATGGGTGAGGTCGAATTTGTCGATCTTTTCGCCGCCGGCTTCGGGTGCCAACTTTTTCTCTTTTAGCGGCGCCGGCAACATCGGCGGCGAAGATTGAACGAGTTTTAAGTTGTAGTTTTCCATCTGGACTCGATCTCCACCGAAGATCAGTAACCCACCGCCTTGGCGAAGATAGTTTTGCAGCTTTGGCAAGAACGAATCAGGGATGGATGACAGATTACAAAGGATCACGACTTGATAGGGTTCCAACGACGCGGCGTTGAGTCCGTCCGAAATAATCACTGTAGGAAGGTACAAGGAAGAGTCCTGTTCGCCGGCGGGGTTCAGCGCGCGAATCAGAAAAAAGGTCTCGCTCTGGACGAGCGACGTCTGGGGATCGCCATCGACCACCAGGATTCTTAGCTTGTCCTGGGCATCGAGGCCGAAATGGATCGCGCTGTTGCCGGCGACTCCGTCTTTCTTAAGAGTGAGCCGGCCGGTGTGAGCTCCCGCCTGAGTCAGTTGAGTTTGAAAGCTCACTACGGCTTCACCCCGGGGTGGTATGGAAGTCAGCTTTTGCTCTTTGTTTTGACCGTCGATGTTGAGTTGGACCAGAGCATCTTTGATTTCCGAAGCGCCGAAATTTGCAACCGTAGCTTCAAGCCGAAGCGGTAAGTTGACGCCGACGCCCTGACCCGCAAGACGAACTTCCTTGAGAGTGCCGTTCAACAATTGTTGCGGCTTTCCGGTTCGAATGGTTTTCAACGGGATCGTTGAATCATATTGCTTAAGCGACGAGGCAGAAAATTGATCCCAACCGGTCAAACCCATATCCGTTATCAGTCGAATCTCTTTTTGCCCAGCCGGTTCGTTCAGCAATTCATAGGCTTTCGTTAAGGCGGCGGAAAAATTCGCAGTGCCGTCGGATATCTCTATGCGCTCCAACTCTTTTAGCAAAACCTCCTTTTCGCCCTTGAGGCGAAACGGCTCCCTGCCGGTCGTGTCGGTCGGGATTAAGGCGGCTCGGTCGCCGTCATTGAGCGACGTGATGAGGAAACGGGCAGCTTCTTTGGCTTGTTTGAATCCGTTCCCATCTGCGCTCCAAGTCATGCTAAGCGAGTTGTCCAGTAGGATGACCAATGAGACCGGGCCGCCGCCGGCGAAAAGACCGGCGCCCGTCTGGAAAATCGGGTTGGCGAGAAGCAGAGCGAGGAAAATTACAGCCAGGGTTCTAAGCGCGAGCAGCAGCCAGTGGCGCAGCCGGTAGCTGCGGGAGATCCGTTTTTGCGACAGCAGAATGAAGCGAACGGCAGGAAAGCGGATTCGCTTCAATTTCCTGCGGTTCAACAGGTGAATCAGAATGGGAAGTGACGCAGCGATGAGCCCAAAGAGATAGATGGGATGCAAGAAAAAAACCGACATGCTTGGATCAGCCCCTCCAACTCAGATAGCTTGCCAGGGCTCGGTCTAGAGGGGTGGAGGTTGCGATGAGCTGATAGTCGATGACGTTATCGTGACATTCCTGGCGCATCCGGCCGGTAAACTCCTCGACGACCTCTCGGTAAGTTTTGCGGATGGTACGAGGATCGGCCACGACTCTGAGATTGAGCTCCTCCAGATCCTCGAACAGGATATTGCCGTCGAAGGGCAAGCTCAGTTCCGCTGGATCCAAAAGATGAAAGACGATGACGTCATTACCCTTGAAGCGAAACAAACGAAGACCTTTGAGTATCTGTTCGGGTTCATCGAGCAGGTCGGACACGAGCACCACCAAGCCGCGCCGTTTGATCTGGCCGGCAATTTCTTCGAGGATCTTGCCGACATTGGTCTCCCCCGCCGGACCGCGATTTTCGAGAGCGCGAAGAATCTGAATTAAATAATCTCGCTTGGCCTTCGGCGGGACAAAGGTTTCGATGTGATCCGAAAAGGTTACGACACCGGCAGCGTCCTGCTGTCGCAGGATCAGATAGGCGAGGGACGCGGCCAAGGTGCAGCCGTAGTCGAACTTGGTGACACCGTCGGAAGCGTAATCCATGGAACCGCTAGTATCGACCAGGAGATAGGCTCTCAGGTTGGTCTCGTCTTCGTATTCTTTGACGAAATAACGGTCGAATCTGCCCAGCGCCTTCCAGTCGATGCGCCGGATTTCGTCTCCAGGCGAATATTCGCGATGTTGTTCAAACTCGACGCTAAAACCTTTGGAACGGCTACGGTGAATTCCAGACATCATCCCCTCCACCACCCAGCGTGCTCTGAGGTAGAGATTGGAGATGCCGGCCAGGACCTTGGGATCAAAGTAATTTGTGGCTTTTTCAGTCATGAAGCCGATTCATTCTTACCACCACCGTTGGAGATAATCTAGCCAGCTTTTCCAGCCTCGGTTGTGACCTCGATGGGTTGGATTCTCAGGGCATTGATCGAGGTAGGAGATAATGTTTCGAACCTCCGAGAAGCGACTCGTAGGCCTAAGGAGCGCCAGCGCCTCCTCGGTTCGAAGCAAGAACTCAGACTTGCCGCGGATTCTAATGCCCTCGAATGTTTCTGATCCCATACGTCCAAGGGGCATCAAAATTCTCAGTAGCACTGGAAATCTCAAATCTCAGATTCTGCTCAGATCCGCTATTAAAATCCTAGCAGTCTACTCAAAAAGACTCAGAGGCGAGGCGCGCGAAAAATCGATGAGCGGAGGCGTACTTAACCGGTATGTTGACGCGAGGCGATTGAGCGCAACGAAGCATATGAGGCTTTTTCAGTAGACTGCTAGCGAGCTGCCTTGCCGTCTTCGGACGGCTTCACTTCGGTGAGCAGCCGGCTAATGATGTCGACAGACGAGAGTCCCTCGCCTTGCGCTCTGAAGTTGGGGAAGATCCGGTGGCGGAGCACAGAGGGCGCGAGCGCCTGAATATCTTCAATCGAAACTGCATAGCGCCCCTGGAGAATCGTCCGCGCCTTCGCCCCCAGGATCAAGTATTGTGAAGCTCGGGGGCCGGCACCCCACTCGACATAGTCTCTGATGAATTGAGGTGCGTCGGGGCTCTGCGGGCGGGATTTTTGTGCCAAGGCCACGGCATAGGAGATCACAAAGGGCGATACCGGCACGCGCCGGACCAAATCTTGATACCGTAAAATCGCGGTTCCTTCCATGATCTTATGCGGCTTTGGCTTGGCAACTGAGGTGGTCCGCATGACGATCTGGACTTCGTCGTCGAAATCGGGATAGCGGATCTCGATGTTGAGCATGAAGCGGTCGAGCTGGGCTTCGGGAAGAGGATAGGTTCCCTCCTGTTCGATGGGATTTTGAGTCGCCAAAACAAAGAAAGGCAGGTCCAGGGGATAGGTCATTCCACCTGCGGTCACTTTGTACTCCTGCATCGACTGCAAGAGGGCCGCCTGGGTTTTCGGCGGGGTCCGATTGATTTCGTCGGCGAGCAAAATATTCGTGAAAATGGGTCCCTTCAGAAATTGGAATTGCCTTCTTCCGGTCGCCGCGTCCTCCTGAAGAATATCGGTTCCGGTGATATCTGAGGGCATCAAGTCCGGTGTAAATTGAATTCGGTTGAATTCCAGGTGGAGGATCTCCGCCAAGGTGCTGATGAGCAACGTTTTGGCCAAACCGGGCACGCCGACAAGGAGGCAATGACCTTTGGCAAAGAGAGCGATCAAGACCTCCTCGATGACGCGGTCTTGGCCGACGATCACCTTGCGGATCTCATCGATCATGGTATCGCGTTTGTCGGCAAATTCCTCGATTTCCGCGATTTCTTGCTGCTGAATTTCAGTGGATTCCATCCAGTTTCCTTCTTACTTAGCGGTTAGCAATTTATCCAAGGTTGACTTTGCCAGTTTGGCTTTATCCTGGTCTCCCTCGGCCGTGTAGATATCGGCAAGCAATCGGTAGATCACCGGGTTGAACGGATTGATTTGTATCGCTTCCTCGAGGACGGCGCGGCCCTCCGTATATTTTTTGGTCGCATGGTAGACGCGGCCCAACAGCACGTAGCTATTGGCGTTGTCCGGATCGACATCCAGGGCCTTCTGAAGCGGTCCGAGCGCTTCGTCGAAACGATTCATCTGGATCAAAACCCTGCCCAGTTTACTGAGAATAATCGGCGAATTGGGGCTGGCCTGCAGGGCGCGCTCGTATTCGCGGGCAGCGGCTTCTGGTCTGCCCTTAGTGAGGATCTGATCACCTAAGTAAGTTCTTTGGCGGGCGACCGCCGATTGAATTTCTTTGAGCTCCACCGTCTCCTCGTCCTCTCGCTGGTCTTTCTTGACCCTGAGCTTGCGGACTCGGCTTCCCTCGATCTCTTTCAGCCCTTTACTCTTGAGGAAAGTTTTCCAGCGCGACTCAAAGACGTCGAAGGACATTCCGTAGACCTTCTCAATGGCTTCCGGTGTCGGTTTCTCGTGCAAAGTCGCCAGCAGCTCCCGGATAGCAGTCCGGCCCTTGCTTTGATTAATAAAGTCGACGGCGGAGGCAGCCTCTGCGTAGGCCAGCTGCACTTGCTCCGGAGTCTCAAGCCGGATCAAAGAGGGCTCCATGTTTTTAAAGCCGACAAACTGGTTTTTTTCCAGGGCCTGAACCAATAGAGTCTGATTGGCCGGTGTCAGGTAGTCTTCGGCGGCATCTTTAGGCGGAACGGCTTTTCGCCAACGGGTTTCATAGAAGCGCGCCATCCCCTCGTGCAGCCAGATCGGCGCCTCGTTGTTGGAAAGTGCAACAATGGCGTAGTGAACATATTCGTGACTCAAAGAATCGACCCATCGATAGCCGAAGCTCAGCGCCCGCGGCGATATAATCATGAGCTTATTGAACTTGCAGATGCCGACTGCGCCGGTTTGCTCGATGTCGCGTAGCGAAAGGGTCGAAATTGCATTGAAAGAGTTCGCGTCGGGAGCGATCTCGACGCGGACTTTTTCCTTGGGATAGTAACCTAACTCCGCGCCGATGGCTTCATAACTCTTTTCCAGGGTTTCGAGCGTGTAGGAAGCCAAAATGCCGTCGCGCTTCTCGTCGAGGAAGAGCACGAAATGGGGACTCTCATAGCGCTTGAGGGTTTTGATGACATCCTGAGTCTGTTGAGTGAGGAGCTTCCAGCCTTGACGCCGCTGGTCCTTGGAGTCGATAGCCAATGCTTGTTCCAGGGATTTGAGCGCCTCCGGATATTTTCCCTGATAGAACTTTACGCGGCCGTCAAATTCCAGGGCGGCGGCCGACTTGGGATCTTCCCGCAGCGCCTTCGAAGCGAGCTCTTCTGCGCGGGCGATCTGCCAAGCATCGAGCAGATCCTCGCCTTGCTTAAATGGCGGATCAATTTCGGCACCATTCAGGTTGAACGTCGAAACCGAGAGGACAAATAGAAAAAGGAAAAAAAGTGCGGGATGCTTCAAAGGACAACTACTCTGAGAGATTTTTGAAATAGCGCTCGATCTGCTCTTTCATCTGCGGCGGGACCCCTTGCTTGAGGGATTCCAGAATCTCCTCCCGGAAATTACGTGGCGCTTTATAGTCTTCCTTTCCGGGGAGCCGGAACTTTTCCGTATCAAGTCCGGTGAAGCCGCCCTGGACGTCGAACTCCGGAAATTGCGGCATGCCAGGAAGCGGCACCAGCATTCCGGAAGGGAGGAAGCGGCCCTGTCGGAAAAGCCGAGTGACCGGCATGTTACCGAGTTGCCCGCGCTGCGCCAGTTGCTGCATCGCGGATTGCATCTGCTGCTGTGATTGCGAGAGCCGATCCAGAGCGTCGCGCTCGGGTGGCACAGCACCCCTTGAATCGAGCTGACTCAGGCGATCTCTGGCGTTACCCATAGAATTTCCGGCTTCGCCGATGCCCTGGACGATTTTCGGATCGAGAGACGGAAAGAGCTGGAACAACGATTCCAGCTTTTCATGCAGTTCTTGGGTTCGGTCCCGCAAGGCGCTCTGTCGATGCGTTAAGTCCCGCAAGTCTTTCTTATCGGAGTCGTTGAGGGCCTGGGCCGGCTCGCCCATGAGCGCATCAAGCTCAGCCTTCAAACTTTTCAGGCTATTCTCTGCTCGGCGCGCTCTTGGTTCCTGGGCTGCGGTGCGCTTTTTGGCCAGTTCCTTTCTGGCGAGTGCATCCCCCTCTCCATAACCGGGAAAATCTTTGCTGAGTAACTTGGCGATCAGATTCTTAAGCAGTTGATTCATGGTGGCATCGTCCAAACTTTCGAGCAAACCGGGATCATCGGGTCCTTCGCGGTCTGGGAAGAGCTCCGTCAGTTGGCCAAGCTCGTTCTTGGCTTTTTCCAAGAAGCGGTCGAGTTTTTCTTTGAGGGCCGCATCACGCTCGCTCAGCGTCGATTTGTTCACTCCCTCGGTTCCCATCAAGATTTCCTGTTGCTCACGCGCGATCTCCTGCAACTCGTTGGCTGAGCGCGCCATTTCTCCTTGCATCCGACCCATGCTCGAGGCCATGGCTGAGCGCTGCGCGTTCTGCAACGACGCTACCATCGAAGCCATTTGGTTAAATAACTCCCGGGCCAGTTGTCGCGCGCCTTCAATATCGCCCTGCATCAGTTTCTTGCGGATTTCTTCCAAGGCCGAGAACATTTCGTTGAAGCCTAGGCCTTGCATGGACTCCGTGTTCATAAAATCATCCGGCATTTGCTGGGCAAACTGCGAAAGAGCCTGCTGGAGGGCGGCCAAGGTTTTCGCCAACTCGGAGATCTCTTTCATAATCGAATCGATGTTTTTATCGCCACTCTGCAGTTTCTCCAGCGACTCCATGAGCCGCTCCTGGCTGCGTGCCAGATCCTGCGCCGTCGATGCCAGTTCCTGGGCCTTGAGCCTTTTGCCGATATCTTCGGAAAGCATCGACATCCGCTCCAATTCAGAAGAGATCTCATCGCGGGCCTTCATTTTGTCGTCCACTGAAGAAGCCTGCTCTTGTCTTTTTAGCAGATCGTCTTTAGTGAACTGAAGATTACGTTTCAAAGCCTCAAGATCGGTCCAGGTGGCAAAATCGGACATCCGGTCTTTTTCAGTGCGCTGCATCACCTCTTCAGTTCGCTTCAGTGCTTCGGCGAGATTTTGTTCGAGTTTTTTCTCGGCCTCTTTTGTCCGCTCATAATCTTTTTCGCCCGGCAGCGGGGTTTCGAGATGATCGGCCAAGGAATCGACCATGCGGGCGTTGAGATCCCGGATCATTTCGGCGACTTGTTGATGTTCGCCTTTGAGATTTTTGAGCCGCAGTCGGAGGGATCGGGAGACGCCGAGCTTTGGACCGGAGATGGTGTCGTTGTC
>Ga0081455_10000287_pt1 | contig 66731 bp, 61 predicted proteins | sample TabmetS3T2R1_FD_70207 | JGI IMG/M metagenome (GOLD analysis project Ga0081455, IMG submission 70207) | Tabebuia heterophylla rhizosphere microbial communities from the University of Puerto Rico - S3T2R1 | ecosystem: Host-associated > Plants > Roots > Rhizosphere ...
TGAGCGTGACGTTTCTGCGGCCGAAGGGGAAGTTCGGCCGCAGAAACGTCACGCTCAGCGGGGTGTAGGCGCCGTACGGCGGGTACGCTGCACCGGTGGCGAACGAGGTAGCCGTCCTGGTCAACCCGACCTCGGGCAAGGGACGCGGAGCGCGCGCGGCCGGCATCGCGATCCCGCATCTGGAGCAGGCCGGCATCCGGGTACGCCGGCTCGAGGGGCGGACGTACGAGGAAGCGGCGGAGCTGGCCGCGAACGCGGTCGAGGACGGCTTCGACGCATTGATCGTCGTCGGCGGCGACGGCATGGTCCACCTGGCCTGCCAGGCGCTGGCCGGATCCGAGCTGCCGCTGGGTGTGATCCCGGCCGGCACCGGCAACGACACCGCCCGTGCCGTCGGCATCGACCGCAAAGACCCGCGCAAGGCGGCCAACGCCGTCATCCGCGGTCACGTCCGCGTCATCGACCTGGCCGACGTCGCCGGCACCCGCGTGGCGACCGTCGTCGCGACCGGCTTCGACGCCAAGGTCAACGAGCGGGCCAACCGGATGACCTGGCCCGGCGGCCAGATGCGCTACAACCTCGCGACGCTCGCCGAGCTCCGGGTCTTCGATCCGATCACGTTCGCCCTCGAACTGGACGGCGAGCCGTACGACGTCGACGCCATGCTGGTCTCGGTCGGCAACGGCCCGTCGTACGGCGGCGGCCTGCGGATCTGCGAAGGGGCCGAGATCGACGACGGCCTGCTCGATGTCGTGCTGGTCAAGCCCGTGAGCAAGGCCGAGCTGATCTGGATGTACCCACGGCTGTTCAACGGCAGCCACACGTCGCACCGGCAGTTCGAGCGGCATCGGGTGCGGAGCGTGTCGATCGCGGCGCCCGACATCGTGGCCTACGGCGACGGCGAGCGGCTAGGTCCGCTGCCGCTGACGATCACGGCGCTCCCCGGTGCACTGACCGTCTTCGCGCCCGCGCCGACGTGAGATTCGCCCCGGCGATTGCCGAAGCGGCCACGAACGCGCATCTCATGCCGGCTACGGCGACCCGTACGCTGGCGTCATGAGCTCACCGAGCGAGCGATACGCCCGGTTTCGGCGAGACCAGCCGTACCAGGCTCTGGGCGAGTTCCGCGGGCTCTACAGCTTCGAGCTCGACGACTTCCAGGTGCGAGCGTGTCGCGCGGTCGAGGACGGCCACGGCGTTCTGGTGGCCGCACCCACCGGGTCCGGCAAGACCGTGGTCGGAGAGTTCGCGGTGCACCTGGCCCTGCACCAGGGTCGCAAGTGCTTCTACACGACGCCGATCAAAGCGCTGTCCAACCAGAAGTACGCCGACCTCGTCGCCCGATACGGCGCCGACCAGGTCGGACTGCTCACCGGCGACAACAGCATCAATGGCGAGGCGCCCGTCGTGGTCATGACGACCGAGGTGCTGCGCAACATGATCTACGCCGGGTCGTCCACCCTGGTCGGCCTCGGCTCGGTCGTCATGGACGAGGTCCACTACCTCGCCGACCAGTTCCGCGGCGCCGTGTGGGAGGAGGTCATCATCCACCTCCCCGATTCGGTGTCGCTGATCTCCCTGTCCGCCACCGTCTCCAACGCCGAGGAGTTCGGGGACTGGCTGACCGAGGTCCGCGGCGACACCGTCATCGTCGTGGAGGAGCGCCGCCCGGTGCCGCTCTACCAGCATGTACTAGTGGGCAACCAGCTGCTCGACCTGTTCGCACCAGGTACCGACGACGACACGACCCGGGTCAACCCGGCGCTCGAACGCATCGGCCGGCAAGAGGCCCGGGCCGCTCGACCGGGTCAACGCAACGGCCGCGGCCAGCGCCATGCGGCTCGGCGACATCGCAGCCGGCACTGGACGCCGAGCCGGGTCGATGTCGTCGAACGGTTGGACCGCGAGGCGCTGCTCCCCGCGATCGTGTTCATCTTCAGCCGGGCCGGCTGCGACGCCGCCGTCGGCCAATGTCTGAGCGCACGACTGCGACTCACCGACCCCGACGAGGAGCAGGAGATCCGGGCCTACGTCGAGGACGCGTGTGCCGACATCCCGGACGAGGATCTCGACGTGCTCGGCTACGCGGAGTTCGCGGAGGCACTGGCCCACGGCGTCGCCGCGCACCACGCCGGGTTGCTCCCGACCTTCAAGGAGTGTGTCGAGGCGTTGTTCAGTCGCGGCCTGATCAAGGTCGTCTTCGCCACCGAGACCCTGGCGCTCGGGATCAACATGCCGGCCCGATCGGTCGTCCTGGAGCGGCTGACCAAGTGGAACGGCGAGCGCCATGTCGAGGTGACGCCGGGGGAGTACACGCAGCTGACCGGACGGGCCGGCCGTCGCGGCATCGACGTCGAAGGGCACGGCGTCGTCCTGTGGCAGCCCGAGCTCGATCCGCGTCGGGTAGCCGGTCTCGCGTCGACTCGCACGTACCGGCTGCGGTCGTCGTTCCGCCCGTCGTACAACATGGCGGTCAATCTCGTCCGTACCGACGGCCGCGAGCGGTCTCGCCGCCTGTTGGAGTCGTCGTTCGCGCAGTTCCAGGCCGATCGGGCCGTCGCCGGTCTCGCGAACGAGCTGCGCCGGGCCGAGGAGGGGCTCGAGGGGTACGCCGAGTCGGCCCAGTGCGATCGCGGCGACTTCCTGGAGTACGCCCGGCTCCGGCATCGGCTGGCCGGCGCCGAGTCGAGCCAGGCCCGCCGCCGTCGGGCCGACGAACGGCAGCAGGTCATCGAGTCGCTCGAGGCACTCCGCCCCGGTGACGTGATCGACGTACCCGCCGGGCGCTTTGCCGGTACGGCGGTCGTCGTCGACCCTGGCATGCGCAGCAACCGGGACGGCCCGCGACCCCTGGTCGTGACGGCCGAGCGACAGGCCCGGCGGCTGTCAGTCGTTGACTTCCCGACTCCGGTGGCCGCGCGTGGCCAGATGCGGCTGCCCCGCAAGCTCAACCCGCGCAACCCGCAATCACGTCGCGATCTCGCGTCGGCCCTGCGGCAGAAGGCGGAGGCGATGCCGCCGGCCGTCCCACCGAAGGCCACGCCGTCCCACAGTGAGAACGGTGCGCCGGACACCGAGCGGCTGCGCCGGCAGGTGGAGACGCATCCGTGCCATAGCTGTCCGGACCGCGAGGACCACGCCCGATGGGCCGAGCGCTACCTCAAGCTGGAGCGGGACGCCGCCGACCTGCGCCGCCGGATCGACCAGCGCACCGGGTCGATCGCCCGGCAGTTCGACCGGGTCTGCGAGGTGCTCGACGAGCTGGCGTACCTCGACGGCGAGACGGTGACCGACGACGGGCAGCGGCTGGCCCGGCTCTACAACGAGCTCGACCTGGTCGCCGCCGAATGCCTTCGGCGCGACGTCTTGGCCGAGCTCACCGCGCCGGAGCTCGCCGCCTGCCTGTCGGGGCTGGTCTACCAGGCGCGCAACCCCGACGAGGCGCCGCCGCCGCGGCTGCCCCGCGGGCCGATTCGTGACACCGCCGAGGTGATGACCGGCATCTGGTCGGAGCTGGAGCAACTGGAGCGGGCGCACCGGGTACGGTTCCTGCGCCAACCCGACTTCGGGTTCGCCTGGGCGGCGTACCGATGGGCCCGCGGCGCCTCCCTCGACCATGTCCTCGTCGAAGCCGACTTTGCGGCTGGCGACTTCGTCCGGGCGGTGAAGCAGCTGCTCGACGTGATCGACCAGGTCGCCGACGCCGCCGGGCCGGGCGACCTGCGTACGACCGCCCGAGAGGCGAGCGACGCCCTGCGCCGCGGCGTCGTCGCGTACTCCTCACTCGCGACCGATTGACCGCCCTGCCGAGGCGGTCAGCCGTTGATCGCCTCGACGACGCGGTCGGCCGAGCCGCCGAGGCCCCAGCGCTCGACGAGGGCGGCGTAGGCCTCGGGATCCGCCGGCGCCGGATCCGGCAGGGTCAGATCGGCCTCGCCCAGGTCGAGGTCGCGGGCCACTCCGACCACGCGCGGCGCCACCGCAAGGTAGTCGGCCGCCTCGCGCAACCGCATCCGCGGCGTCGGTCCGAGGCTGCTTCCCGGATCGTCGACCGCGTCCAGGATCCCGGCCATGTTGCTGTACTTGCCGAGCAGCGACGCGGCGGTCTTCTCGCCGATGCCAGGGACGCCGGGCAGCCCGTCGGAGGGGTCGCCGCGCAGGGTCGCGAAGTCGGCGTACTGCCGGCCGCTGATGCCGTACTTCTTCTGGACGGCGGCATCATCCAGCCGCTCGTGCCGACCGACGCCACGCGCCGTGTAGAGCACGCGTACGCCGCGCTCGTCGTCGATCAGCTGGAAGAGGTCGCGGTCGCCGGTCACCACGTCGACCGGCATCGGCGCGTCGGTCGCGAGGGTGCCGATGACGTCGTCCGCTTCGTACTCGTCGGCGCCCACGACCGCCACGCCCAGCGCCGCCAGCACGTCCTGGATGATCGGGATCTGGGTCTCGAGCGGATCCGGCACCTCCTCGATGTCGGCCCCACCGGTGACCTCGTCCGCGACCCGATGTGCCTTGTAGGACGGCAGCAACTCGACCCGCCAGGCCGGCCGCCAGTCGTTGTCCCAGCAGCAGGCCACCTCGGTCGGGTGGTACTCGCCGATCAGCCGGGCCATGAAGTCGAGCAGGCCGCGAACCGCGTTGACCGGCGTGCCGTCGGGCGCCCGGATCGAGTCGGGCACGCCGAAGAAGGCCCGGAAGTAGAGCGAGGCGGTGTCGAGAAGTAAGCGCCGTTGACCTGACATGGCGGCCATTGTGGCAGGCAGGGACGACGATCCTTCGTAGGCTGGAGACATGAGCGAGGATCGAGCTGTCGACCTCGCGCGAGGTCCCTATTCGGCCGTCGCTCATCCTCATCGCTTGTCCCTTGCCGGTCAGACCTTCGAGCGAGTGTGCGTACGACGCACGGGCGTGGCGGTTTATCGAGGAGACCAGGCCTATCTGCGGATCGGGCCCGGACTCGCAGCCGAGCTCGATCTGCACAAGACCATGCTCTCCTTCGGCTTCCCGGTCGCGGGCATCCTTGGCGAGGGCGTGCACGAGGGATTCGCCTACTTCATCGAGGAGTCGCTCGGCCCGCAGACCTTGGGGGACCGGTTCGAGGAGGAGCGGGACGCCGGGAGTGGGATCACCGACGAGGGCTTCGCCGACTTCGTGGACGTTGTCGAGCGCCAAACCCGGGCGCAGCTTTCGATGCCCACGCGACCGTTTCGGCCGACGAGTTCGATCACGTGACCGGCGCCTGCCGGGCCGCGAAGCGCCTCCCTGACCTGGCGCCGCGGATCCTCGACGCCTTTCACGCCGCCGAGGCACGCCTGGACGCGTTCCCCGGAACGCTGGTCCACGGTGACCTGCACGCGTTCAACATGTGCGCTGGCGGCGTCATCGACCTGGAGGGCTCCGGTTGGGGCATCGCCGGCTACGACGTGCTCACGGCCGCGTACGTGTCGGCGCTCTGCGACCTCGAGGATCGACCCTGGTTCACGACGCAGCAGATCAAGTCGTACGTCGCGATGATCGACCGGGTCTTCGCGAACCACGGCATCGCGCCACCGTCGAGCCGTCGACGACTTCCTGCTGTGCCGGAAGATCGCGCTCTGCTCGCAGCAGCATCCGAACGTCGAGGTCAGCCGCTGCCGAGACGACGCGCTGCGGACGGTGCTGGCCCGCGTCGAGGCCGGTCGGCCGCTACTCCCGCCGGCCGACGGCTAGCCACGTCCTATCCTGACCGCGTGATCGATGACCTCCGCGACCGACTCTCCCGAGCGCAGCAGGCGACTCGCGACGCCGGCATCGATGCCCTACTGGTGTCGCCCGGCTCTGATCTGCGCTACCTCACCGGCTACGACGCGAAGCCCCTGGAGCGGCTGACCTGCCTGGTCCTCCCGGCCGACGGCGATCCGAGCCTGCTGGTGCCACGGCTGGAACAGCCGGCGGCAATGGCGTCGCCGGTCGGCAAGCTCGGTCTCGCGGTCGTGCCGTGGGACGAGACCGAGGACGCCTACGCGATCGCTGCGTCGCGAATCCCGACCGTCGCCGAGACGGTTGCGGTCGACAACCACATGTGGGCGGAGAAGGTGCTGGCCTTCGAGGCCGCGATGCCGAAGGCACAGTTGGGCCTGGCGAACGACGTCATCGGTCCGCTGCGGCAGTGCAAGGGCCCGGACGAGATCGCCGAGCTGCGGGCCGCCGGCGCCGCGATCGACCGGGTGCACGCCGCGATGGCCGACTGTCTGCGACCGGGACGCTCCGAACGCGAGGTGGGTCAGGACATCGGCGACGCGATCATCGCCGAGGGCCACGCCACCGCCGACTTCGTCATCGTGGCGTCGGGACCCAACGGCGCCTCGCCCCATCACGAGGTATCGGACCGGGTCATCCAGCCGGGCGAGCCGGTCGTCGTCGACATCGGCGGGAGCATGGCCTCGGGCTACTGCTCCGACAGCACGCGCACCTACGTCGTCGGGGGCGAACCGCCGGCGGAGTTCGCCGAGTACTACGCCGTCCTCCAGGCGGCTCAGCAGGCGCAGTGCGACTACGCGCGTCCGGGCGTCAGCGCCGAGTCGGTCGACGCCCTCGGACGCGGGATGATCGTCGACGCGGGCTACGGCGAGGCATTCCTGCACCGTACGGGTCACGGCATCGGACTCGAGACGCACGAGGATCCGTACATCGTCGCCGGTAACAAGCAGCCGCTGGAGCCCGGCATGGCGTTCTCGATCGAGCCGGGGATCTACCTCGAAGGCCGCCACGGTGCCCGGATCGAGGACATCGTCGTCGTGACCGAGTCCGGCGCCGAGCGACTCAACACGACGACCCACGAGGCACGCGTACTTCCGGGCTGACCAGCGCGCATGTTAGGCGAACCGGGGCCATCGCGACTAAATTTATCTCCGTGGAGGAGATCGACGCCAAGATCGTCCGGCTGCTGGCCAACGACGGCCGGATGTCTTTCACCGACCTCGGCAAGGCGACCGGCCTCTCGACCTCGGCGGTCCATCAGCGGGTGCGCCGCCTCGAGCAGCGCGGAGTCATCCAGGGCTATGGCGCCCGGGTCGACCACGAGAAGCTGGGCCTGCCGCTGACGGCCTTCATCTCGATCCGGCCGATCGATCCGAGCGAGCCCGACGATGCGCCGATCCGGCTCGACTCGTTCAGCGAGATCGAGTCGTGTTACTCGGTGGCCGGCGACGAGAACTACATCCTCCAGGTCCGGATCGCGACTCCGACCGCGCTCGAGGAGCTGCTCGCCCGGATCCGCGCCGCCGCCAACGTCACCACCCGGACGACGATCGTGCTCTCGACGCCGTACGAGCATCGGCCGCCGGCGCTGTGACCACGGCGGCCGGATTCGGCTGACTTGCGGTAAGTCGTTCCGCGCACATCGTGAACCCGGGCCATAACCCGCCTCTGACCTGGTTATCCTGAGCAGCCAGTCCTCACCGGTTGGAAATCTCATGCCAGGTCGCCACACGACTTCGAGACGACCGTCGCGGGCCGGGCCGATCACGGCCGCCGTCTTCGCGGTCGCCCTGGTCGTGGCCCTGGGTGTCTATCTGGCGCCTCGACTGACCGCCGAAGGCGGCGACGGCGACTGCGAGGGAGCGGGCCAAGTCTCGGTCGCCGCGCCGGAGGATCTGGCCGGCGCGATGAAGGCGACCGTACAGACCATGCAGGCCGACGCCGGCTCCGCTCCCTGCGCGACGATCGACGTGGCCACGGTCTATCCGGACAGCTCGCTGAACCAGATCACGTCGAACTCCAACTCGACGCCGACCGTGTGGATCCTGGACTCCTCGGCCCGGCTGGCCGAGCTGAAGCCCGCCGTACGCAAGCAGGTCAAGGTGGTCGGCAAGGCGGCGGCGACGCCGATCATCCTGGTCGCGTCGCGGCAGACCTCGCAGACGCCGCCGACCTCGTGGAAGGACGCCTTCGCCTCCGACGACTTCTATATGCACCCGCCGTCGATCTCCACGCCTGAGGCGCTGTTCGCGATCGCCGCGCTGTCCGCCGAGGACCCCGACACCGATCTTCCCGCGGAGCTGACTCCGCTCGCCTCGCGACTCAACGCGCTCGACGAGGATCTGCCCAGCAACCGCGAGATGATCCGGCAGTCGCAGTATGAGTTCGGGCCGGCCCGGCTGTTCCCGGTGACGGAGCAGACGTTCGCGCGGGTGGCCAACAACCACACCGACTGGCAGCTGACGCCGATGCTGCCCGACACCGGCACCGTGCTGCTCGACTATCCGGTCGTCGTCCGCACCGACGCCGACCCGGCCGCGGTCAACGCGGCCAAGCAGATCACCGACTACGTCGCCTCGCCCCTCGGCAACTCCGCACTCGCAACGGCCGGTTTCCGCGGCCCGAACGGCCGGATCCTCAACATGGCGGCCTACACCAAGCCGTACGAGCTGTTCCCGACCCCGGCCGGGCTCAGCCAGCTGATGGACGCCTGGTCCGAAGCGCAGACGGCCGCGAGCTGAGTCGAGCGCTCTCGAGCCAGCCGGAGTCGTCACTCCTCAAGGCAAGTTGTCACTCCTCATGGGTTGCAACCCGTGAGGAGTGAGGTTTCCCATGAGCTCATGGGAAACCTGGGGGCCGTCGAGCCCGCCGAGGATCAGTGAACCTCGGCGAGCTTCTGGGCCTCGGCCGCCTCGCGACTGACGCGGGCGGCCTCCTCGGCAGCCGCCTCGTGCTCGTCGCCGGCGTGCTCGCGCCACCAGGCCTGACCGTCCTCCGGCAGCGTGTGGATCGGGTCGTAGTACTCGTAGCGGCGCTCCAGCGCCTCGGCGTCTTCGAGCTCGATCGAGGTGCGGTAGTTCTTGGTCCAGTACGAGATGCCGCGGTCGCGGTCGTACTCGGTGAGCTGGTGCACCCAGCGCTTGCCGACGAACGGCACGTCGCAGACGATCCGCGGTGTCGCGAACCCGGGCAGGTAGCCCATGATCGCGTGCTGCAGTTCCTGGGCCTTGCCGACCGAGACCCGCCAGTGCTCGCTGAACGGGATCATGTCGCACATGTAGAAGTAGTAGGGCATGATGCCGGCGCCGTCGAGCAGCGTGAACGACAGGTCGAGCAGCGCGTGCGCGTCGGCGTTGACGCCCTCGAGCAGCACGCCCTGGTTGCGGACGTCGCGGATGCCGGTGTCGAGCATCGCCCGAGTCGCCTTGGCGACCAGCGGCGTGATCGAGTTGGCGTGGTTGACGTGGGTGTGGATCGCGATGGAGACACCGCGCTCCCGAGAGGTGGTGCCGAGCCGCTCCATGCCGGCGCGCACGTCGTCGGTAAGCCAGTGCTGGGGGAGTCCCATTAGCGCCTTGGTGGCGAGCCGGATGTCGCGGATGTTCTCGATCTCGAGCAGCTTCGTGACGAAGTCCTCGAGCCGCGGCCATGGCATGTTGGCGACATCGCCACCGGAGACGACGACGTCACGGACCTCGGGAGTACGCCGCAGGTAGTCGAGCATCGAGCCGAGCCGGTCGACCGGCTTTGCGGTGAACTTCAGCTTCTCGATCTGCGGGGTGGAGTTGCCGACCAGGTCCATCCGGGTGCAGTGCCCGCAGTACTGCGGACAGGTCGGCAGGATCTCGGCCAGCACCTTGGTGGGATAGCGGTGGGTGAGCCCCTCGGCGACCCACATGTCCTGCTCGTGCAGCGAGTCGCGCGTCGCGTGCGGGTGGCTCGCCCAGTCGGTCCGGCGGTCGGAGAAGACCGGGAGCATGTAGTGCCGGATCGGGTCGGCGTAGAACGCGTCGGTGAAGCCCGGCTCGTCGGGTCCGAGGTGGGGCACCATCGTGTTGACCATCTGCGGCGGCAACAGCATCGACATCGTCGCCCGCTCGGCCTGGTCGCGTTCGAGGTCGGCGTAGAAACGCTGCTCGAGCCCGTCACCGACAAGCGCGCGCAACTGCTTGATGTTCTTGACGCAGTGCGCGCGCTGCCACTGGACCGACTCCCACTCCTCGGGGGTCACGTCGCGCCAGCCCGGATAGCGGGTCCAGTCCGGCTCGACGAGCTCGGCTCGGCGGTATGCGTACGGCTGGTCAGTCGTCATATCAGCGTCCTCGCAGGTCGGTTGTACTACGGCCTACTCCATGCCAGAGTACGAAAGAGTCTGCAGCGAGTCCAATACGCCGCCGCAAAATCTCCACCTTACACATGTCCTGCCAGGAGGAATTACGTTGTCGGAGCGAATCGCCCATTCCCCCGTGGGTCTGCACCGCGTCGTCGAGCCGGTCGGCGTGCTGCCGCAGGCGGCGCAGCGCCTCGACACTCGGGCCGAGCTCTGGCCGGACGAGACGCGGATCCGGGTCGAGCGGCTCAACCTGGACGCGGCCAGCTTCCGCCAGCTGGAACAGAAGCATGGCGGCGACGGAGCGGCGGTACGAGCCGAGGTGCTCGACATCGTCCGGACCCGGGGCAAGATGCACAATCCGGAGACCGGATCCGGCGGCATGCTGATCGGGACCGTCGAGGAGGTCGGACCGCAGTCGAAGCTCGGACTCGCGGTCGGCGACCGGGTGGCGACGCTGGTGTCCCTGACCCTGACGCCGCTGGTGATCGAGGACGAGCTCGCCCGGTGGGACGGCAGCAGTGAGCAGGTCCCAGCTGACGGCTACGCCATCTTGTTCGGCCGCAGCATCGCGGCCCGGCTGCCCGATGACCTGCCGACCGAACTGTCGCTCGCGGTCATGGACGTCTGCGGCGCACCGGCCCTGACCCGTCGCGTGGTCAGCGGCTACAGCGACCCGACAGTCTGCGTGATCGGTGCCGCCGGCAAGAGCGGCTCACTGACCCTCGCGGGCGCTCGCGCGGCCGGCGCCGGACGACTGATCGGCGTCGTGCCCACCGAACACGAGGCGGTGGCCCTCACCGACGCCGGCCTGGCCGATGTCGTCGCGATCGCCGACGCCCGGGACCCGGTCGCCCTGTCGACCGCGGTGCTCGACGCCGGGGGACCGGCCGACGTCACCGTGGTCTGCGTCGACGTGCCGGGCTGCGAGGGCGGCACGATCCTGTCCACCGCCGACGGTGGCACCGTCATCTTCTTCTCGATGGCGACGTCGTTCAGCGCGGCGGCGCTCGGCGCCGAAGGACTCGCGGCCGACGTCACCATGCTGGTCGGCAATGGCTATGCCCCCGGCCACGCCGACGCGGCCCTGACCCTGCTTCGCGACAACCCGGGCGTTCGTCGCCTCTTCGAGGCCCGGATGACGGCCGAGAGGAAGATAGAGCCATGAGCGCGACACCGAAGCTCGGACTCGATCCGGCCGTCGTACGCCAGGCACGGGAGCTGGCGCGTACGGCGGGCCGCCCCATCGTCGACCTCGCCCACCGCCACACGACCGTCTCGGTCGAGCGGGCCACCCTGCGACTGGCCGGCCTGTCCGGCGCCGATCCGGACGGCACGCCGTGGGTCAACCGGCTGGCCGACGCCGTCCGAGGCGACGTCGGCCTCGAGCACGGCATCGCCCTGCCGGTGTGGGACTCCCTGCTGCGCGGCGACGCGGCCGACCTCCACGAGCTCGCCACCAAGGCCGCCGTCGGATCGGCCCGCTTCCGCGTACCCGAGGGAGCCGACGCGGACGGCGCCCGGGCCGCCGCCTACCAAGCCGTCGGTGCCGGGATCGCCCGCATCGACCAGCGCCGGACCGAGCGGGAGCAGCTGATCAAGTTCGTCGGCGACGCTCCTCGTACGCCTTGGATCTATCTGATCGTCGCGACCGGCGACATCTACGAAGACATCCCGCAGGCGCAGGCGGCCGCGCGGGCCGGTGCCGACGTGATCGCGGTGATCCGCTCCACCGGGCAGTCGCTGCTCGACTTCGTACCCGAGGGAGCGACTCGCGAGGGGTTCGCCGGCACGTACGCGACGCAGGAGAACTTCCGGCTGATGCGGGCGGCACTCGACGAGACCAGCAAGGAGCTCGGCCGCTACATCCGCCTGACCAACTACGCGTCCGGTCTCTGCATGCCCGAGATCGCCGCCCTGGCCGGGCTCGAGCGGCTCGACATGATGCTCAACGACTCGATGTACGGCATCCTCTTCCGCGACATCAACCCGGTGCGTACCTTCGTCGACCAGCGGTTCAGCCGCCAGGTGCATGCGCGGGCCGGAATCATCATCAACACCGGCGAGGACAACTACCTCACCACGGCCGACGCCGTCGAGGCGGCTCACACCGTCACGGTCAGCCAGCTGCTCAACGAGTACTTCGCCAAGGAGGCCGGGCTCGCCGACTGGCAGCTCGGCCTGGGGCATGCGTTCGAGATCGACCCGGAGGTGCCCGAGAGCTTCCGGCTCGAGCTGGCGCACGCGATGCTGGCCCGCGAGCTGTTCCCGGAGGCGCCGCTGAAGTGGATGCCGCCGACCCGGCACATGACCGGCGACGTGTTCCGCGGCTACCTGCTCGACGGCTTCTTCAACCTGGTCGGCGCACTCACCGGGCAGGGCATCCTGCTGGTCGGCATGATGACCGAGGCAGTCGTGACGCCATGGATCTCCGACCGCGACCTGGCGCTGCAGAACGTCCGCTACGTGATGAACGCCGTCGGCGACATGCACGAGGACTTCCAGCCGGCCCCGGACGGCTTCGTCGCCCGACGGGCCGCCGAGGTGCTCGACGAGAGCATCGCGCTACTCGACCAGATCATGGCCCACGACAACGGCCTGCTCGACGCCATTGCCGACGGCACGTTCGGACTGATGAAGCGACCGGCCGACGGCGGTCGCGGACTCGACGGGGTCGTCGCCAAGACCGACACCTACTACAACCCGGCGCTCGACATCCTCGAGGGGAGCCCGCGATGACTGCCACCGAGACCGAGCAGCGGCACATCGTGCGTCCGTACGGCGACACGACCGGCGACGGCATGGTGCAGCTGTCGTTCACGCTGCCGATCCCGCACGACCGGGTGGCCGAAGGCGGCGCGGCCCAGCTGGCCAAGAAGATGGGCATCGACCCGGCGCTGGTCGTCCACGCCAAGGCGATGGGTCCGGACTTCACCTTCTTCGTGGTGTACGGCAAGGTCAACCACCTCGTCGACCTCTCGAAGGTCCAGGTCGTCGAGCGCGACTTCCCGCTGCTGACGCCTAAGGAGGTCAACCTCGCGATCCGTGAGGGGCTGGCCCGGCGCCTGACGATCGTCGGAGGCTGCATCGGAACCGACGCCCACACCGTCGGCATCGACGCGATCCTCAACATCAAGGGGTTCGCAGGGGAGAAGGGCCTGGAGTACTACCGGGAGCTCCGCGTGGTTAATCTCGGCGCCCAGATCTCCGTGCCGGAGCTGGTCGCCAAGGCGCAGGAGCATCAGGCCGACGCCGTGCTCGTCTCCCAGGTCGTGACCCAGCGCGATGCGCATCTGCTCAACACCAAGGAGATGTCGGCCGCGTTTCGGGAGGCCTATCCCGACGAGGCCCGGCCGCTGCTCATCGTCGGTGGTCCGCGGTTCGACGAGACGATGGCCGACGAGCTCGGCGTCGACCGGGTCTTCGTCCGGGGCACGACGCCGGGCGAGGTGGCAAGCTACTTGGTCCATGCCCTCGTGACCAGCCGGAGCCGCCAGCCATGACGACCGACCCGGAGACCGCCGACCCGCGACTCGGCCTGGTCGTGACGCACCGGCGCTACGTGCCGTACTCCCACGCCCACTACGGCGGCAGTCTGGTCGACGGCGCGTACATCCTGGGGCTGTTCGGCGACGTGGCGACCGAGGTGTGCACCCGGACCGACGGCGACGAGGGGCTCTTCGCGTCGTACAGCGACGTACAGTTCCTGGCGCCGCTGCGGGCGGGCGACATGGTGGAGGCCTCGGCCACAGTGACCCGGGTGGGCCGCCGGAGCCGGGCGCTCGACTTCGAGGCCCGGGTGGTCTGCCGGAGTCGTCCAGAGGTGTCGGAGTCGGCGGCCGAAGTGGTCGACCCACCGCTGGTGATCGTGACCGCGGTCGGTACGGTCGTCGTCCCCGCAGCCAGCTAGCACCCACCTCGGCGCGTCGCGTCGCGACACGCCGAACAGGTCCAAGAACCTCAGGAAAACTTCCGGCCAACCACAGCCTTGGTGACCTGCGCAGATTCCACATATCCCCAGGTCAGCGCGACAGTTGACACCGTACGAGCAGCGCGGGCACGCTCAAGAGGTCCATCATGTGAGCCGGTGTCTCGGGCCGGCGTCCGAGTGGCCGCGCGACGTGGGTCCGGATCCAGACCTCACCTCTCGCGGCGGACCGGGTCGTGTCCCGCGATAACGGGGTGGCACAAGCGCAGAGCTCGCTGCCTGTTAGACAACGGCAGGCGGCCCGCTGCCAGCGGGTCGTCGGCTGGTCCGAGGGGCGCGGGCTCTGCGCTGATTCTCATCCCGGGTAGCGTTGCCTCACACCGTTTGCTCACCCAGGATGGTTCGTGCCCTATTACCTGCGCCTATTGGCTGCCGCTGTCTGCGGTGTCGGTGTCTATGCCGGCTTTCCACCGCATGGTTGGATCTGGCTGCTCGGGCTCGGCCTGGTCGGGCTTGTCTACCTGCTCGAGGAGTCCACGCCGAAGGCCGCGGCCGGGATCGGCTTCGCCTTCGGGCTCGGCTTCATGGTGACCCTCCTGGTGTGGCTGTCCGTCCTGGGCGTCGACGCCTGGCTGCTGGTCGCGATCCCGTCGGCCGGCTTCTATGCCCTGTTCGGCTGGGCCTACGCGCGAACCCGTGAGCTTCCGGCGCATCTGCTGTGGGCCACCGCCTTGTGGGTCGGCATGGAGTACCTCCGCAGCGAGATCCCGTTCGGCGGCTTCCCCTGGGGCCGGCTGGCGTTCGCCACCGCCGAGACCCCGCTGGTGTCGTTCAACCGCTGGATCGGCGTCCCCGCGACCAGTGGCGTGATCTTCCTCGGCTGCTGCGCCGTCGGCATCGCACTGCATCGCGGGTTCGGAAGGCGACTCGCCTACGCCGTCGCCGTGCCGGTCGGAGTCGTCCTCTGCGGCGCCGTGCTGCCGACCGGGCTCGCCTCGGGCGGCGGCACCGCCACCGTCGCGGCCGTCCAGGGCGACGTGCCCGGCACCGGTGCCGAGAGCCTCGGCCAGCAGCACGTGGTGACGAAGAACCACGCCGAGGCGACGATCGAGTACGCGCACCAGGTCGCCGCCGGTGAGGAGCCCCGGCCGGACCTGGTGATCTGGCCGGAGAACTCCACCGACGTGGACCCGTTCCACAACCCCCAGATCTATGCCGAGATCGACCACGCGGTGAAGGCGATCGGCGTCCCCACGCTGCTCGGCGCGATCGTGGATGGCCCGGGGGAGGGCCAGGCGCAGAACGTCGGCCTGGTCTGGACTCCCCAGCAGGGGCCGCTGCAGGAGCGCTACATCAAGCGCCACCTCGTGCCGTTCGGTGAGTACATCCCGTTCCGCGACGAGCTGGCACAGCTGTCGTCCCGGCTCGACCAGATCTCCCGCGACATGCAGCCGGGCGACAAGCCGGGTGTGCTGCAGGTCGGTCCGGTCACGGTCGGCACGATGATGTGCTTCGACGTCGCCTACGACGACACGATCGCCGACAACGCGACCAACGGCGCCCAGCTGATGGTCGTGCAGACCAACAACGCCACCTACTACGGCACTGCTCAGCCTGAGCAGCAGTGGGGGATTGAGCAGGTGAGGGCAGTGGAGACCGGCCATGATCTGGTGGTCGCGTCGGTCAACGGCATCAGCGGCTTCGTGTCCGCCGACGGCGACGTGCTGCAGCGCACCGACAGCCGCGACCGTCAGGTGCTCGTCCAGCAGGTCGACCTGGCCCACGGCGTGACCCTCGGCGTACGGATCGGCGCCTGGGTCGAGAAGGGCCTGGCGCTGCTCGGCCTCGGCGCCATCGTCGCGGCGTACGTGATCCAGCGGCGGCGCCGTCGCGACCAGGAGCCCGACAACTCGGCGAGTGCCGACCGTACGCGCGAACCCGATGCCACCGAGCCGGAAGCGCCGGCCGTCGCGGGGGAGCCCAGATGAGTGGGGCCGCCCCGCCGCAACGGGACCTGCTCGTCGTGGTCCCGACCTACAACGAGCACGACAACCTGGTCGAGCTGATCGAGGGGATCCGGACGGCGGTGCCGGAGGCGGACATCCTCGTCGTCGACGACGCGTCGCCGGACGGGACCGGCAAGCTCGCGGACTCGATCGCCCGCACCGACGACCAGATCCACGTCCTGCACCGGCTCGCCAAGCAGGGTCTCGGCGTCGCCTACGTCGACGGCTACGGCTGGGGGCTGGACCGGCACTATCAGCGCTTCGTCCAGATGGATGCCGACGGCTCTCACCGGCCCGAGCAGATTCCGGATCTCCTCGCGCCGCTGGCCGACGCCGACCTGGTGATCGGCTCGCGGTGGGTTCCCGGCGGAGGCATCGTCGACTGGCCCCGACGTCGTGAGTGGCTGTCTCGAGGCGGCAACGCCTACACGCGGTGGATGCTCGGCATCCCGATTCGGGACGCGACCGGCGGCTTCCGGGCGTTCCGGCGGCAGACCCTGGACGGCCTGAATCTCGGCGCGGTCGCGTCGCAGGGCTACTGCTTCCAGGTCGACCTGGCGCGCCGCGCGGTCAGCGCCGGATTCCGCATCGTCGAGGTGCCGATCACCTTCGTCGAGCGCCGCTACGGCGACTCCAAGATGAGCAGTGCGATCGTCGGCGAGGCGCTGTGGTTCGTCACCGCCTGGGGCGTGATGCGCCGGATACGCGCGATCCGTGACGTACGCTGGCGGAAACGGCGTTCCTAGAGCCTGAACTGTCGGCCGACGCCGTACCCAGCAGGAGGTGGGAGATGCGCGCTCGCTGGCTGCTGGTCGCCTGCTTGCTGTTGCCGGTCCTCGAGATCGCGGTGATCATCCAGGTCGGTCAGCTGATCGGTGCGGCCTGGACGGTCGCGCTGCTGCTCGGCGGGAGCCTGCTCGGCGCCTGGATCGTCAAGCGAGAGGGCCGCAGGGCGTGGCTCGACATGCAACGCTCGGTCGACAACGGGCAGGAGCCCGGTCGCGAGCTGGTCGACTCCGCGCTGATCCTGCTCGGCGGCACGCTGCTGCTGATCCCCGGCTTCATCACCGATGTCTTCGGACTGCTGCTGGTGCTGCCCTTCACCCGGCCGTTCATTCGCCGTGGAGCGCAGATCTGGCTCGCCAAGCGCGCGACGACCATCGTCGTGGGACGGACGGGTCGGCTGGATGCACCGCCGCACCCCGTCGTACCCGGCGAGGTCGTCGACGACTGACCAGCGCGGATGACTGACTAGCGCGTCAGGCGCTGCGCTTGCTCCGCTTGCTGCGCTTGTGCAGGTGCTCCGGCCCGATCTCGCCGGTCCGCAGCAGCTCGAGCCGCTCGGAGAGAATCTCCTCGAGCTCGGGGATGGAACGCCGCTCGCGCAGCATGTCCCAGTGCGTACGTGCCGGTCGCTCAGGCTTCGCCTCGGGCTCGACCCCGTCGACCTGGAGCGCCACGCTCCCGCACCGCGGGCATTCCCACTCGGCCGGGACGACCGCATCGTCGGCCATCACGATCACGAAGTGATGTCCGCGTGGGCAGTCGTAGCTGATCTCCTGACGTGGAGCCATCTCAACGCCACGCTCGTCCTCGAAGCTCTGTGCTCCCAACCGCGCGCCACGTAGTACCCGTTCGGCCATGGCCCCTCCAGAAGTAGTGCGTCCGCCGCGTCCTAACTCAGGGTCGCCACCGACCCCGCATAGTGGTGAACGTACGGGACCCAGATGAGATTCCCCTGAGAGCGAACTTGTCCGTGGACGCCGCTCGCCCTCACAAACACCACGTTCTCGTGGTACGCACGCACTCTTCATGGTGTCGAGCCCATGCAGAGTGCGCATTCACCACGAGAACGTGGTAATCGAGTGGCGACACAGATCACACGACGGCCGGCGCGACGTTGCCGGCCTCGGCGATCCCGCGCCGGGCGTCCACCCGCGACAGCAACACCATCCCGACGGCGAAGAACACGATCAATGCGAGGATCGCCGGCCGATAGGAGTCGGTCCACTGGTGGACCAGCCCGAACACCAGAGTGCCGAGCCAGCTCGTGCCACGTTCACAAGCCTGGTAGAGGCTGAAGTACTCCGCCTCGCGGCCCTTGGGAATGAGCTGGCTGTAGAACGACCGGCTCAGTGCCTGGGTGCCGCCGAGCACGAGCCCGATCAGCACCGCGAGGGTCAGAAACGGCACGATCTCCTTGCGGGGCAGGAAGAAGCCGATCGTCACGACCAGCATCCAGATCGCGAGCCCGACCAGGATCGTCATCCGACTCCCGTACCGACCGGCCGCCCTCCCGAACAGCAGCGCCCCGAAGAACGCGACGAACTGCACGAGCAGGATGGTCGCGATCAGGACGGAGGTGCCGAAGCCGAGCTGCTTGTCGCCGTACGTGGACGCGGCGACGATGACCGTCTGGATGCCGTCGTTGTAGAACAGGTACGCGAGCAGGAAGGTCAACGTCACCGGATAGCCCCGTAGATGCCGCAGGGTGTCGGCGAGCTGGCCGAAGCTCTGCCGGCCCAGGCCACCGGACTCGGGCACCGCACCGACCAGCGCCCGGTCCCGGATGCCGCGGTAGGGGATCCAGGTGAACCCGGCCCACCAGGTCGCGGCGCTGAGCAGCGACAGCCGCACCGCCATGCCCTCGGACAGGCCGAAGGTGTCGTGCAGCGTGACGACGACCAGGTTCACGCTCAGCAGCAGCGCACCACCGAGATAGCCGAGCGCCCAGCCGCGTGACGACACCGTGTCGCGCTCGTCCGGCGTGGCGATCTCGATCAGGATCGAGTCGTAGACGACCAGGCTGGCGCCGAGGCACATGTTCGCGATCAGCAGCAGGACGGCGCCGAGCTGCCAGTCCGAGCCGGCGACGAAGAACATCGCGGCGGCGGCCAGGCTGCCGGCCCAGGCGAAGCCCGCCAGCAGACGGCGCTTCGACCGGGTGCGGTCCGCGATCGCGCCGACGATCGGAAGCAGGACGGCCGACAGGATCGTGGCGATCGTGACCACGTAGAAGACCAGCGAGCCGGCGGACACGTCCAGACCGAGGACGTGCAGGTCGGTGTGGCAGGGGTTGTCGTCGCTGACCCCCGGGCCACAAGCGGCGCGCTCTGCGACTGCGGTGAGGTACGGCGCGAACAAGACCGTGCCGACAGTCGTGACGTACGCCGAGTTGGCCCAGTCGTAGAAGTACCAGGCCCGTTGCTCGCGGTGTCGCTCCTGCTCGGTCGTCTGGCCGGGCTGCGCCATGGTCATTCCGGCGCCGCGTCCCAGGATCCGCGCGAGATCAGCAGGTCGCGCAGGGTGTCGATGCGATCGGTGATGATCCCGTCCACGCCGATGTCGAGCAGCGACGCCATCTGGTCGGCCTCGTTGACCGTCCAGACGTGCACCTGCAGGCCATGTCGATGCGCCTCGGTGACGAACTTGCGGGTCGTGAGGCGGATCCGCCAGGCCCGCGGCGGGACCTGCACGCAGACCGCTCCGCCCTGGGCGGCCTGCCAGCGAAAGGCGGCCAGCGGCGACCGCAGGGCAGCGACCTCGCTGGTGCCCATCGACGTTGCGACGCGTGGCCCAAGGCCCCGGCGAAGCCGCCGGATCCGGCGGGTGGAGAACGCTGCGATGCAGACCCGGTCGTGCGTTCTGGTCCGGCGGATCAGCTCGACGACGGCATCGACAGCGGAGTCCTCCTTGACGTCGATGTTGAACCGGGCCTCGGGGAGCTCCTCGAACAGCTCGGCGAGAGTTGGGATCGGCTCGCGACCGGCGATCTTCGCCTGGCTCACCTCGCTCGAGCTCAGGTCGGCGATCCGGCCGGTGCCGTCGGTGACGCGATCGAGGGTCCGGTCATGGAACGCGTAGACCACGCCGTCTCGCGTCGCATGCGCGTCGGTCTCGAGGTAGCGGTAGCCCATGGTGACGGCGTTGGCGAAGGCCTTGAGGGAGTTCTCGAGGCCGACGTTCGGGTCGTAGAGCGCGCCGCCGCGATGCGCCATCGGCAACGGCACGGGGTGGTCGAAGTACGGAAACTCGGTGACGCTGGTCACGTCGACAGTATGTCCACGCAAGGTCCCGATCGCGCGCACTGGCCGCGACTGGCGCGCCGACGGCAGTGGGATAACGTGGCCTCGTGGAGTCGATGACGTGCCCCAAATGCCAATCAGAGATGCAAGAACAGTCGCGCGCCGGCGTTACGTTCGCCCAGTGCACGAAGTGTGACGGCATCTTCCTCGACCGCTCCGATCGCTTCGAGCTGATCGAGCAGGAGAACGACTGGCACACCAAGCAGGCGCCCGGGACTGCGCCGCTTCCGCGCATCACACCCGACATGGCCGCACCACCGACACCGAACCCGCAGCGACACAGTCGCTCGTTCCTCGACGCGCTGTTCGGCTGACCTTCCTCTTCAGCCGACCTCAGCGGTATTCGGGGTTCTCGAAGTCGAATCGCGCTCCGGCGTCCCAGGCGGCTCGCTGGTTGCCGTAGGCGGGGATGCCGCCGTTGCGTTTGAGCATCGCGGCCAGGTGCATGATGTTCCAGGTCATGAACGTGGTGTTGCGGTTGGTGAACTCGTTGTCCGGCCCACCCGAGCCGGGGTCGAGGTAGGACGGGCCGGGCCCGGCCTCGCCGATCCAGCCGGCGTCGGCCTGCGGCGGGATCACGTACCCGATGTGCTGCAGGCTGTACAGGATGTTCTGGGCGCAGTGCTTGATGCCGTCCTCGTTGCCGGTGACGAGGGCGCCGCCGACCCGGCCGTAGTAGACCCACTGGCCCTGGTCGTTGAGGTCGCCGGAGTGGCCGTACAGCCGCTCGATGATCCGCTTGGTGACGCTGGAGTTGTCACCGAGCCAGATCGGACCGGCCACCACCAAGATGTCGGCCGCCAGCACCCGCGGGAAGATCTGCGGCCACTCGTCGCTGTCCCAGCCGTGCTCGGTCATGTCCGGCCAGACGCCGGTGGCGATGTCGTGGTCGACCGCCCGGATGATCTCGACCGCGACCCCGTTCTTGCGCATGATGTTGGCGCTGATGTCGATCACAGCCTGGGTGTGACTGAGCTCCGGTGACTTCTTCAGCGTGCAGTTGAAATACAGCGCCGACAGGCCACTGAAGTCGTACTCGTCATTGCTCGTGTTGATCATGGGCATGCTCCTTGGTCGTAACTCGGTTGGGATCGGGCTCAGTTGTCCGATCGGGCTGTACAGGTTGGAGGTCGGGCTGTGCACGATCCTGACCCGTCAGAACTGGGCTGGGCATGGCCGTGATGGCGGCGTTCATCGACTTTCCTGCGGCGCCGAGCTGGACGTCCCGGCCGCTGGAGTGATCTGGTCGGTGGGTTCGTCGGCGGCGGGTGCTTCCCGCATGATCCCGAGCGCGATCGGGGGGAAGATGAGCACCGATAGCAGTCCGGCCATGACCAGGGCGGTGCCGTTGACTGCGCTCAGCTCACCGAGGTCCATGCCGATCTGGGTGGCCGCGACGATGAAGGGCAGTGAGGTGGCCTGCAACAGGGCGGCCGCGAGAGCCGGGCGCCGCCCGATCGTTGACACGTAGAGGAGCGCCGGAAGACCGCGAATCAGTAGCAGGGCGAGCAGGAATAGCGGGACGCGGGCTATGGCGGATGGGCTATCCAGCAGGCCGGTCAGGTCGAGCCGCAGTCCGCTGGTGACGAAGAAGACCGGCACCAGGAACCCGTAGCCGATCGCTTCCAGCTTCACCCGGAAATGCGGGTGCGATGTCGAGTCGCGATCGACCAGCCCGACGACGGCGCCGGCGAGGAAGGCGCCGAGGATGCTCTCGAGTCCGAACCGCTCGGCCAGAACGACGAAGCCGACCAGCAGGACGACAGCGAGCCGTACGCGGATCTCCGCGGTGGTGTCCTGCAGCGCGGACAACACGTCACCGAGCCGCATCGACCGCCCAGACTGTGTGATCACGGCGACGCTGGCCGCGATGAGTGCGCCGAACACGATGAGCAGTGCCAGCCGCTCGCCGGTGCTTCCGTTCGACGATGAGAACAGCAGCGACAACAAGATCACGGCGCCGAAGTCGGCGACGGTCGCCCCGGCGATCGTCACTTGCCCGCTGTCACTGTTCGCCTGTCCGGCGTCTTTGAGCACGGGTACGACCAAGCCGAGCGAGGTTGCCGACAGCGTGATCGCCAGCAGCAGCGGGTCGGAGATCCATCCCGCTGCGGCGAATCCGCCACCCGCTCCGACTCCCAGCGCCAGTGTGAAGGCGAAACCGAGCAACGCAATCGAGAGCAGCCGGCCGCGTAGCCGGTGCAGATCGATCTCGAGTCCGGCGAGGAACAGCAGGAAGGCCAACCCCAGCACCGCAAGTATCGAGACTGGGAGATCCGCCTCGACCCATCCGAGTCCGGACGGGCCGACGACGACGCCGGCGACAATCTCCAGCACCACCGCCGGAATGCGAAGACTCGGCCGGAAGCCGATCAGCATCGGCGCGGCCACCGCGATCACGGCCACGATCAGCAGGTTGTCGAAGCTCACGTCAGGCACGGTGATCCCTCGTCTCTGGCTATGCGTGTTCAACCCGTCCGCTAGGTACAGTCCGGCAAGGCCGCGAGACGTTACACATGTGATCCGGTTGATCTCCGCTCGGCCCTGCCTCGCCTAGGTGGTCGCCTAGCATGAAAGCGTGACGCCAGCCGGTGTCGGCGCGCAGGCGCCTGCGTTCGCCGAAGAAGCCGAGCTTGTCGCGCGGCTACGGGCTGGCGACGAGCGTGCCTTCGTGGGGGTCGTCGAGCGTTACCACGCCACGATGATCGCCGTGGCGCATACCTATGTGAGGACACGCGCGAGCGCGGAGGAGGTTGTCCAGGACGCGTGGCTCGGGGTGCTGAACGGGCTCGACCGGTTCGAGGGGCGCTCCTCGCTGAAGACCTGGATCATGCGGATCCTGGTAAAAACCGCGCTGACCCGCGGCGCCCGGGAGGCCCGCAGCGTGCCGTTCTCTTCGCTCGCGGGCGATGGAGGGGAACCGGCCGTAAGTCCGGAGCGGTTCCGCGGCGCCAACGACGCGTTCCCCGGTCACTGGACCCGCTATCCCCGCGACTGGCAGTCCATGCCTGAAGACGTACTACTCGGGCACGAGACCCTCGACCAGGCGCTCGAAGCGATCGATCGGCTTCCAGAGGCGCAACGACTGGTGATCACCCTTCGTGACGTCTATGGCTGGACCGCCGACGAAGTGTGCACCGCGCTCGACGTCTCGAACGGTAACCAGCGGGTGCTCCTGCACCGCGCGCGCTCCCGCGTCCGCACGGCTCTAGAAAGGCACTTCGATGACTGAGTTCAGCAAGCACCTGGGCTGCCAGGAGGTCGTCGAGCTCGTCACCGACTACCTCGAGGGAACACTGACACCCGACGAGACAACACTGTTCGAGCAACACCTCAACTTCTGCGGCGGCTGCGTCTGGTACCTCGAGCAGATGCAGGCAACAATCGCCACTGTCGGCCGCCTCCGCGAGGAGGACATTCCGGTTGAGGCGCGCGAACGGTTGCTGGCGACGTTCCGGAACTGGAAGCGGTCGTGATTGCCTACAAGTTCCTTCGGCGCGACGGCGCCAGCGTGTTCACCCACTTTCGCTGGCCGCTGCCCAACGGTGGTCCGGGCCCCTGGGTCGAGGCGCAGGTCGCGCCCTGCCGAAGCGGCATCCACGCCTGCCGACCATCCGACCTGCCGCTCTGGGTCAACGACCTCCTGTACGAGATCGAACTCGACGGCGACATCGCCGAGGAGCCCACGAAAGTCGTTGCATCTCGCGGGCGCCTGTTCCGCCGGATCGATGCCTGGGACGACGAGCTGCGTGCTTCGTATACCCGGATGTGCGCCGACCGCGCGCTGAAACTGGCACAGTCTGCTTCGCCGCCGCTAGCCGACTGGGCAGCCGTCGTCGAGCCGTCCATTCCGGAAGGCCCAGCGCTTCTCGGATTCGTCGCAGCCCGCATCAGCGAGGAGATCTCCGGGACTTCGGCGTACGACGCCGAACGCGGCCGCCAGGCAGACTGGCTGACACAACGTCTCAAACTGTCTCGCTAAGCCCTGGCGTTTACCGGTTTTGACACGGCGACTTGACCAGGGAACGTTCGACATGGTGAGCGAATCGATGGTGCTGCCTGGCCAGGAATCACTTCTCGCGTCCTGGAAAGCCTTGGCCAAACTGTCACCCGGTGCGAGGCTCATCCAGTCGTCGGCGACGGTTGCGGCGGTGTTTCCCTCGTGGCTGCCCTTGAACAACGCGATCGCGGTGGCCGCTCGTGACAGCATGGAGGCGGCAGCCGCGGCCGCACCGCTGCGGAGCATCTACGCCGACGCCGGGGTAGACACGTGGGCGTTGTGGATACCAAGTAGCGCGACCGACCTGGACGCACCAGACAAGCTGCGGGACATCCCCGGATTCACCCGCGACACCACGACGCTGGTCATGCAGGCAACCGTGCGGCCGGGGCTTCGACGCCATGCGGGAGTCGTCCATGCCTCGGTTGCCGCCGCCACCCGGGCAGCCGGTGACGAACCCGTTCCGCTATCTGAGCTTGGCGAACCCGACGACGCTCTCGGCCTGACCGCCTGGGCGATGGTCTTGGACGGCATGGCGGTGGCCGGCGCGTGGAGCCTCTTGCACGACGACGACTGCGGCATCTACACGGTGGGAACCCTGCCGGAATGGCGTCGACGCGGCCTGGCCCGAGCCCTCACCGAGCACATCCTCGCCGACGCGCAGCGCCACGGGGCGCGGACCGCCACGCTGCAGTCGACTCGGATGGCCCAGCGGCTGTACGAGTCGCTCGGCTTCGCGCCGATGGGCCGCTACGAGGAGTGGATCGCGACGACCACCGGTGACGACGAACTGACGTTCCGAGGTCAGTCGTAACGGAACACCCCGCAAAGGGCCGGCGTGTTCGGTCATGGGGATGAATGCTCGCCTCTGGCCGGCCTTATGCCCAGATAAGGAGGAGTCGGTCCAGTATCTCGGGCCAGTGGCCGTCGATGACGTCGAAATGCCCCTCGCCGGGGAGCATGACCAGCTCGGAGCCGTCGATGTGTTGGTTGTACCAGCGGCCGTGTGCGACGGGAACTCTGCGATCTTGGTCTCCGTACCACAGGACCGTTGGGGCCGCGATGTCCGTCGGGTCGACGTCCCAGGTTCCTCCCCAGGCGAGATTGTCGAGTACGCCGCCGTCGTGGTTCTCGATGACCTGGGCTAGGTTCGCGGCCCAGATCGCCCGATAGTCGAGGTCGCGGGTCAGCATCCCGTCAGGGTCGTCAAAGAACGCGTCGACGCGGGCTTCGTCATCGAGCGTGGCCAGGCCGCCGATCGCTTGCTCGGCCGATTGGTACATGCCCGTCCAGGCGGCTGCGGTGTCCCCGGCATCCAACAGTGCGAGGTAGCCGCGGTCCTCGCTGTCGTCGTCGGTCGGTCGGCTCGTCGAGAAGCCGCCATGGCCCAATTCCGCCGACCACTGCCACGGCGCGGACATGACGTGGGTCGGCAGCCGCTGTGGCGACGGCGTACGGCCCGCCGCCCGACGATCCGATGACCGCATACTGCTCCAGGCCGAGGGCGGCGGCCAGGGCTGCGGTGTCCCGACCGGTGCCCAACAGACTCGGCGCCGCCGATGGTGTCGTCGAGCCGCCGTAGCCGGGTCGATTGACCGCCCACCAGCCTGACGTGGGCCGCGACGGCTGCCTCGTGACCCCAATGCCCCAGTAGCCGGGTCACCGGAGTGCCCGGATGGAAGATCACCGCACGCCCGTCGGGATCCCCGCCGTCCCAGTATTCGATGGTCCGGCCATCGCGCAGCACCCAACTCGCGTCGTGGCCAGGTCCAGTCACAACGCGAGTGTAGAACTCGGCACCCGCGAACGCCTGGCGCATCCCGACGAAGTCCTGGGTCGTGGAGCCAAACCTCACCCAGTCCCAGCCGTCGACCAGAGCGGGCTGAACGCCAGACCGACGAGGCGGCGGCGGGCTGGACGGCCAATCTAGGGGTGGCGGGCGGCCGCTGCCAGTTGGGTGAGCGCACCGCCCGCATGGGCACGGCCCCGGCTGTGTGGTCGGCCGCTCGTTGGTTATGCTCCCGCCTCTCTGTTGGGGCTATCGGCGCGCGAAGTAGACGAACTGCTGGAAGCCGTCGAAGTCCGGGCTTTGGTCTCGCATGTCTGTCCAGGCGAGGTTCGCGACGTTGTCGCTGCCATAGTCGAGCCCGAGGTAGTCGCCGTGGAAGGTCGCGCAGTCTGGACAGGCCGGGATCGCTGCCTTGAAGAAGGCAGAGTCGTTCGGGTGTGACGCGGCCTGGCTTACCACGGTTGTTGTGAAGCTGCCCAGTGCTCCCTCCGCGAATTCCGCGACGTAGGTGTTGCCGGGCCGGCGGTCGTTGTAGATGAGGCCCACGGTGCCGTCGGGTGCGACATCGATCCAGGGGAACCACGATTCGCTCGCGTCGGGGTCGACCAGGGTCGGTGCCGACCAGGTGACGCCGTTGGTCGATGAGACCGCGAAGACCTCAGAGCGTGTCACCGGGTTGGCTACGTCGTGCACTCCGAGGCTGTTGTCGGAGTAGCTGAGGTAGAGCCGGCCCGATGTCGGGTCGATCGCCAAGGTGCCCGCTCCCCAGACACGTACCTGGAGACCGCTGAGGGTCTGCCGGCCGTCGACGTTGAGCGGATAGTCCCGGTCACCGTCCTCGAGGTTGACGATGTGTTGCGGGGCCGAGAAGGTGTTCCCGCCGTCGGTGGACTTGACGATGAGGTATTGGTCTTCGAACTGTTCGCCGGGTTCCCAGGCGGCCGTGTTTTGGCTGTTCATGAAGGCCACGTACAGGTCGCCGCCCGGAGCGACTCTGGGTGCGGAGGCCTGATCCTCGTCGCATTCGCCTGCTGGGCCGCTGGTCTGGAACGTGCAGTACGTCGGGTTGCTGCCGGAGATCACCTTGGGCGTCGACCAGGTGGTTCCTCCGTCGTCGCTGGACGCCAACATGATTGGCGAGGAAAGGGTGCGCTTCGAACTGCCGAAGAAGCCGGTCCAGGTGACGTAGATCCGGCCGTAGTGGGGGGACGAGGGGTCGGTGTCGACCGTGGCATCCTCTTTATCCATGAACAGGTGGGCGCCGAGGCCGTGGCCGATGACGGTCGGCACCTCCCAGGTCAGGCCACCGTCGGTGGAGACGGACGCGACGACGTCACCGTTGGTGGCGGGGATTCCCGATGAGAGCTTGAAGTTGAGCGATAGGTGCACGACGGCGTCGTGCTTGGGGTCGAATACCGTGATCGGATCGCTGCCGATCACGTTCGGTCCTCGTGTCGACATGTTCCCGGTCTGCCAGGTGGTCCCGCCGTCGAAGCTTGTGTAGTACTGGTCGCAACATGAGCCGTAGTCGTTGGAGCTCGCGACCATGTGCTGTGGATCATTCGGGTCGACGGCGACGTTGGGCTCGTTGTTGGGGAACGGATCGTCACAGTCCAGATTCATGTCGGCCGCGGGGTTGCCGGTCACCGTGCACTCGAACGCGGAGGGCGAATTCGGTGGCGTCTTGTTGGTGACGAACGGATGCTTTGAGTCGTCCTGGTCCTCGGCGCCGGCCAAGGGTCCGAAGGACGTTACCGCCGCAACAAGGAGCGCTGCGCCCAAGACGATACGGAAGCGTGAAGTCATGATGAGATCCCTTCCCCGTTGTGCCGCCTGCCGGGCGCAACACTGTCGCGCCAGACTCACATCGTGCATCTCCACTCGACGTTCACGCAATCAGCGCAGGGACGCGGCGGCAGCCAGCTGACGGTATATCGTCACAGATCGTGCACGACCAGTGCCAAGCCTTGGCGCGGCGCGCTCCTTAGGCATTGCTTCGTCCCAGTCTCAGGAGCAAGCCCGCACGGTCGCGTGAGAAGGTCCTCTAGCCGCCAATGAGACGTCTCTCAGCTCGGCACGCGGAGGGAGAGGATCGCAGCCCAGCGGATGTCCGTGGCGAGCATGCCACCCGCCGGCCGCCCCCCGACAGCCCCATTGGCGGCGAAGATGGGGAGCCGGGCTCGCGAGCGCAGCGTGGAATCTCTTGTGGAATGAAATGGTGCCGAGTGCCCGTCGCTCGGTGTGGGCCGGAGTCAATGCGGAGCAGGGCTCTCAAAATCATGGGTCGCGGGTCGAGTCCCGCCCGCCCACTCAGTCGCAGGTCAGATTCCAGATTTGGTGATGGCTCCGTTGAGGCTCGTTGGTGCACATGCCTTCGCTCCGAGGTGCCGGGCGGGACCTTGGCAGGTTCTCGCAGGTCGGCGCGTACATCGAGGTCGTCGTGCCGCTTGTCAGGTTCGTCCCACGGCGACTTTCGCGCATTGATGTGGACGCGTGGGCGGCGTCTGAGTGGCGGGCGGTCTCATTGGAGATGCCGCGCCGACAGTCTGGTGCGGTACTGTCGTCGGGCCGTGGCCGTCGTTTCTGGGAGCCCGCGAATGAAACCGCGTCACGTGGATGACACGCTGCCGCTGCCACCGGTACGACCGGTGCAGCCGGTGCTGCCTGGCCCGGCGGCGAGGCGGTCGCCGGTGTTTGTCGATTCCACTGGCCGGCGGGCGCACCGTCTGCGTCGCTGGGCTTGGGTCCTGGCGGCTCTGGCGGCGGCCTATCTCGTGGCCGTGGCCAGTAGCCTGCTTGGGGGGCCATCGCTGCCATCGGCGTTGTTGCTCATCGACCGGCCGAGTCATGGTTCCACGTCCCAGGGCAACGGTGCGCCCGTGACGGGCGGCGGCCGTGCGTCCGCGCCGGCGGCCCCGCCGGATGTCCTGACCGAGTCGGTGACCCGGCCAGGTGACTCGACGGATCCTGCGAACGGTCGCATGGCTTCTCATCGGCCCGGCGGTGAGGTTCCGCGTTCGAGGTCTGGGCAGCCCGAGTCATCGTTGCACGGAAGGTCCGGTGATACGTCCGCCGCCGATCGTGGCGTGGCTCGTGGGCGACCGGCGCGGGCCGGTAATGGGGGCGTCGGCCAGGGGAGTGCCGGTCGGGGGACTGCGGGTCAGAAGGAGGACCAATCGTTTAGCCATGTCGGTCGTGGGCGGCTGCCTGACGAGCGACTGCGCCCCGCTTCGCGGCTGCGGTAGGCCGATTCGGGGTGGCCGGGAATCGTGTGTCGAGTCATCGAGGCGCGCGTGCTGTCCCGGCGCATACGCATTGGTTCCTCCTGGTGGTGTTGTTGTCGACGCTGGCCTGTGCGCTGCTGATTCAGGGCTACAGCCGGCACATGTTCGGCACCGAGACCGCGGTACGCCCGGCCGGTGACGCCCGGTCGGTGCCGGGGGTGGTGACCCGGGGCGGCGCGGTCCTTCTGGACGCCGGCCCCCGCGTCCGCACCGTGCACCCGCGGCGTTCCAGCGTGGCGCTGACCTTCGACGACGGGCCGGACCCGCGCTGGACGCCGCGGATCCTTGATGTGCTGGCGGAGTACGACGTGCACGCGACCTTCTTCGTGTTGGGAGCGAGGGCTGCGGAGTATCCCGGTCTGGTGCGCCGGATCGTTGAGGAGGGCCACGAGGTCGGGCTCCATGGGTTCGTCCATGCCGATTTCACGGTGATCAGCGCATGGCGTCAGAACCTCGAGTTGAGCGAGTCCCAGCTCACGGTCGCCGGCGCTGCCCAAGTCACCACATCGCTGGTACGGCCTCCGTACTCGTCGACCAACGCAGCGGTCGACAATGCGCAGTGGAGTGTGATGCGCGGACTGTCCGACGACGGCTACCTCACGGTGCTGTCGACGATGGACAGCCGCGATTGGCGTACCCCCGGTGTCGGCCACATCGTGGCCCGCTCGATGCCGAAGGGTCGTCGCGCGGGCGAGGTTCTCCTGATGCATGATGCGGGCGGGGACCGGAGCCAGACTGTCGCCGCGCTCGAGCGGCTGCTTCCACGGCTGGCACGTGACGGCTACCACGTCGGAAGCGTCGGCGAGACGACCGGGCTGCTCGGCGCGAACCAGCCGGCCAGCACCGAGGACCAGTGGCTCGGCTTTGGCGTCATCGCCGCCTTCCAGGTCAGCGATTGGGTGCTGCGGATCCTGTCCTGGATGCTGATCGCGGCGGGTGTGCTCGCCGCGGCGCGCGGTCTCGTCCTCGTCGGCGCAGCCCGTCGTCACCACCGTCACCATCGTCGCCGTGCTCGTCGCCGTGCCCGCCGACGGCGCGACCTGGTTGCGGGGCCGGTCTCCATCGTTGTGCCCGCATACAACGAGGCCGCCGGCATCGAGGCCGCGGTCCGCTCGCTGGTCGCCTCCGATCTTCGCGCCGAGGTGATCGTGGTCGACGACGGCTCGACCGACGACACGGCCGCGATCGTGGAGAGACTCGACCTTCCCGGCGTCCGGCTGATCAGACAGGCCAACGCCGGCAAGCCGGCGGCGCTGAACGCTGGGATCGCCGCGGCCACCTACGACCTGGTCGTGATGGTCGACGGCGACACCGTCTTCGAGCCGGCCACGGTCCGGCGGCTCATCCAGCCGTTCTCCGACCCCGGTGTCGGCGCGGTGTCGGGGAACGCCAAGGTAGCCAACAGGTCCGGCCTGCTCGGCCGGTGGCAGCACATCGAGTACGTCGTGGGGTTCAACCTCGACCGACGCATGTACGACCGCGCCAAGTGCATGCCCACGGTGCCCGGTGCGATCGGCGCATTCCGGCGGGTCGCCCTCATCGACGTCGGCGGGGTCAGCGACGCGACGCTGGCCGAGGACACCGACCTGACGATGGCCCTGTGCCGCGCCGGGTGGCGAGTGGTGTACGAGCCCACCGCCGTGGCCTGGACCGAGGCGCCCGCCACATTCGGAGCACTCTGGCGACAGCGGTATCGCTGGAGCTACGGCACCATGCAGTCGATGTGGAAACACCGCGGCGCGCTAGTCCGGCGCGGTGCCGCTGGCCGGCTCGGCCGCCGCGGGCTCACCTACCTCATGCTGTTTCAAGTTCTGCTGCCGATGCTTGCGCCAGTCGTCGACGTCTTCGCCTTATACGGGTTGGTGTTCCTGGATCCCTGGCGTGTGGCAGGCCTGTGGCTCGGATTCCTCGCACTCCAAGCAGCCATCAGCATCTACGCGTTCCGGCTCGACCGGGAACGAATGGCCCCACTGTGGAGCCTCGCACTACAACAGTTCGCCTACCGGCAACTCATGTACCTCGTCGTCATCCAATCGACGTGGACCGCGCTCGCCGGCACACGACTGCACTGGCAGCGCGTCGAACGGTACGGCACCCTCCAAGCCGGACCCGGCGGTCCGCCAGCGGGCCCCACCCGTGACACCAGGCGACGGTCGAACTAGCGGACTACCGACGTGACTCATGGGAGAGGTCGAGTGAGACGGCGAGCAGGGACTTCTGCGATGTGAGTTGGCCAGGCCCGGCATAAGTGATCCCCGGGTGCCTTCGGGGGTGGACAACCGGGGGTTTTTCTTCTGTCATCGTCCGAGACGGCCCTGGCATTACGCAGCGATCGGGCACTCCGAAGGTTTGGCGGCTGGGATCGCGGGAACGTACGAGACGGGCCCTCCGGGCCACTGTGGCGCGCTACGGCGGAGGGCCGGGGCGGCCCCCGGCATGCGTACCGGGGGTCGTCGTTCGTGGCCGAAGGGCGAGCAGACAGCTGCTGCCCATCTGCGGGCCATGTGACCAGCCGTGCTGGCGCAATGTGGCGCCTGTGTTGCAGGCTCGAAGGGCGGCGAGGAGGCGATGGCGATGGCGGATGAAGCAAGCGAGCCCGGCGAGACGGTGGCCGGCGCCGGCAACACACCGAGCAGGCCTGAGTCGGTCGATCGGGCTGCCTTCCACGACGAGCTGCTCCGGCTGCGGGGTTGGGAGAAGGCGCACACCCGGGAGGGCGACGCGATCGCCGCGGCCCGACGGAAGCTCCCGATGGTCGAGGTCGATCCCTATCTCCAGCTGATCGGCCCGCAGGGGCCGCTGCTGCTGCGCGAGGCGTTCGAAGGGCGCCGACAGCTGATCGCCTACTACTTCATGTGGCACCCCGGACGGCCCGCCGCCGAGCAATGCGAAGGCTGCACGTGGGTGACCACTCAGGTCGCGGAGCTGTCCTACCTGCATTCCCGCGACATCACCTACGCGGTTTTCTGCCAGGGGCCCTACGACGAAAGCGTCCGCTATCGCGACTTCATGGGCTGGGACCTGCCGTGGTACTCAGCACACGACTCCCTCAACCGGCTGCTCGCCGGCCGCGAAATCGGGCCGATGTACCTGGTGTGCTATCTACGCGACGGCGACCGCGTCTTCGAAACCTACTGGACCACCCGACGCGGCGTCGAAGCCATGGACAACAGCTACGCGCTCATGGACCTCACCGTGTACGGACGGCAAGAGGAGTGGGAAGACTCGCCCGCAGGCTGGCCACAACCATGGCAAGACGGACCCGAGCGCATGCGAACCAACGGACGCCCCATCGCCCAATGGCCCCGACTCGAGGCAGGCCACTCCGACGACCTCACCGGTAAGCCATGACCATCGGAAGGCGAGACTGAGCTGGACGCCGGTCGTGAGCGCCACCGACGCTGCGTACCTCGTGAGCACTGTTTCCTCCTGGTCGAGATGTGAGCGCTCCGTGAACCGCAAAAGCGCGGATGGCCGAGCATTCATTGCGGCAGTCAAGCTTCGCCGTTGACCTTTGTGGGACTGTCTGATTAACGGTGGATCTGGTTTGGTCGACACGCCGAGCTGTGGGCTGACCAAGAGCGTGCTCGAGACCGCGCTGGACGCGGAGATGACCGAGCATCTGGGCTATGACCGGCACGATCCGGCTGGTCGGGGTAGCGGGAACTCCCGCAACGGGACCCGGTCGAAGACGGTGCTGACCGAGATCGGGCCGGTGGAGATCGAGGTGCCGCGTGATACCGATTCCTCGTTCGAGCCGCAGATCGTGCGCAAGCGGCAGCGGCGGCTGACCGGCGTCGACGAGATCGTGCTGTCGTTGACGGCGAAGGGCCCGACCACCGGTGAGATCGCCGCGCACTTCGACGACGTCTACGGGGCCAAGGTGTCCAGGGACACGATCAGCCGGATCACCGACAAGGTCATCGGCGAGATGAACGAATGTCCAAACGGCCGCTGGATCGGGTCTATCCGGTGATGTCCATCGACGCCATCCACGTCAAGATCCGCGACGGGCAACACACCTTCCGGCCGATCTACGTCGCGATCGGCGTCACCGTGAACGGCGAACGCGACATCCTCGGCCTGTGGGCCGGCGACGGTGGCGAGGGCGCCAAGTTCTGGCTGTCGGTGCTCACCGAGATCAAGAACCGCGGCGTGACCGACGTGTGCATCGTGGTCTGCGACGGCCTCCAAGGCCTGCCCGAGACATCACCACCGTGTGGGAACGCGCCATCGTCCAGACCTGTGTGATCCACCTGATCCGCAACACCTTCCGCTATGCCTCCCGCAAGTACTGGGATCACATCGCACGCGACCTCAAGCCGATCTACACCGCCCCGACCGAAGCCGCGGCGAAAGAACGGTTCGTCGAGTTCACCGCCGCCTGGGCGAACGACCTACCGACCCTGAAGTCCACCATGCACCTCTACCCGATCGACGGAGCCGTCCACGATCGTAGGCCGGCGGACACGGCATGGAGCTACCTCGAGGCACGCTGGGGGTGGTCTTCGCCGGTGTCGATCCGGACCCGGCCAACGCCGAGCTGATCAAGCAGTGGACCATCGACTATTTCGACGCGCTGCACCCGTACTCAGCCGGCGGTGCGTACGTCAACATGATGATGCACGAGGGACCGGACCGGATCCGAGCCAGCTACCGCGACAACTACAACCGACTGGCCGCCATCAAGGCTACCTACGACCCCGACAACTGCTTCCGCGTCAATCAAAACATCCAGCCCGCCGCCCGTTAAGCAGGGTCGACGGCTGTGTGTCCGTTCGGAATCCGCGGGCCGCACGGGTTTCGGCTAGTGAGCGGCGCGCCCGACGTACTCATACACCCACGCATGCTCCCACGCTGTGAACATGTACCGCCCCAACCTCCCGACCGCTCATCGGATGACCCCCCGGAACGCGGCAGATCCCGATGCTTCGGCACGGGCTGTAGACCTGGCAGGTTGGCGATGGCGACCTGGAGGCTCCCGATCGGCGAGGATGATGGTCGGTCCAGACGTGGTGTCGAGGAGGTTGCCACATGACTGCCTTCGTTCCCGGGCTCGATCTGAGCCGGGACTTCTATCACGAGCTCGTCCGGCCAGTCCTGGATGCCGACTTCCCGGATCTTCCTTATAGCGCGGCACTTCTCGGTCGCGGGTCCGAGGTGCTGGGGTTCGATGACGAGATGTCGACCGACCACGACTGGAAGCCGCGCGTTCTGCTGTTCCTCGGAGAGGAGGACCAAGCTCGTCTGGGCGAGGACGTCGGCGACACGCTGCGGCGGGAGCTGCCAGCGAGCTTCCGAGACCGTCCGGTCGACTGCGAGATCCACACGGTTCGTCGCTACTTCCTGCACCAGTTGGGCATGGACGTCGACAGCGAGCTGGCGGCCCGCGACTGGCTCACCCTCCCAGAGCACGGGCTCCGGATGTTCACAGCCGGCGAGGTCTATCACGACGACGTCGGGCTGCAGCCCGTCCGTGACCGCCTCGCCTACTACCCGCGCGACGTCTGGCTCTACCTACTCATTGCGGGCTGGTGGCGCGTCCATCCGGAGCTCAACTTGGTGGGTCGGGCCGGATCCGTGGGCGACGAACTGGGATCGGCGCTGATCGGCTCGCGTCTGGTTTCGGACCTGATGCGACTCTGCTTCCTGATGGAGCGGCAGTACGCGCCGTACTCGAAGTGGTTCGGCACGGCGTTCTCCCGATTGGACTGCGGCCCCGACCTGTCGGCAACCCTGTGGACGGTGGTACAGGCCCAGACCTGGACGGAACGCGAGAATGCGCTGCTCGCGGCGTACGAGACCCTGGCGGCGATGCACAACGCGTTGCGGATCACCGACCCTGTTTCCATCGAGGTCGAGCAGCTGTGGAACCGGCCGTTCAAGGTCGCGTGGGGCGACTTCCCGGGCGTGCTGCGGGCGCAGATCCAGGATCCGGCCGTGCTGAGTATCGCCGAAAGATGGCCGACCGGGCCCGTGGATCAGCTCCGCGACCTGCTCTGGCCGCCCCGGAACCGCCACGTGCTACTGCGCTTGTTCGAGGAAGCTTGACACGGCGTTCTCCAGGGGTCTGCCGGCTGGCAGGTGGCCGTCGAGTTCTGGGCGCAATGGTCGCGGGTCCGAAGGGTCGATTGGCCCTGCAAAGTCTTCGCGAGTCCGGACTAGGTTCGAATGTCTTGGCGCTGGGCACGGATCGTTGGCCGTAGGTGGATGGAGCCAGCAGAAGGTCATGGCTCCGTCTTGGGGTCGCGGCGAACAGCTCATTCCGCACTGTCGGCGCGTCGCCGGGACCTCTGCGGCACCTCCCTTAGCAACCGGGGAGGCGGAAGCTCGCGATGCGGGTTTGCCAGCCGTTGTCTGCGGTGGCGGCGCCGGCGGCGGTGTAGTACTCGTTGACGTACCAGAAGGTGCAGTCGTCGACGGGGTCGATGTTCATCGAGGTGTAGTCGCCCCACCGGGAGTTCTTGATGGTCTGGACGCCGGTGCCGTCGATGATTGTGGTCTCCGGGACGGTCATCTCGCCTAGCGGGTCGGTGCTGAGCCGGCCGGTGTAGCGGATGCCGGGGAAGACGTTGGTGCCGTTGACGACGCTGTAGCCGACGGCCATGTTGCCGGCGTGGTCTTGGGCGATGCTGCCCATCCACCGGTGGATCCCGTCATCGGGTGCGTAGGTGCCCTGTTGGTGCAGGGAGTACGCGCCGTTGGTACGGCGGATTTCGTACCAGCGGACGCCGGCTTGTTCGGTGCGTGCCTCGACGGACTGGTTGGTGACCAGGGATTCGTAGCCGTCGAAGGCCCGGTAGGCCAGTCGCCAGGTGGGCCGTTGCCGGTAGGACAGGATGTCCAGCCATCGGTTCTGGCTGTTGACGCCGGGTTGGGGTAGGCAGTCGCGGGAACCCGGCTTGCATGGATAGATCGAGTCGAACTCGGCCACCGGCAGCTGGTCTTCCAGCGCCAATGCCGCGCGCGGCTGGTTGGCCCACTGCACCGAGAGCCCGAAGATGTTCAGCGCGTCGAAGGTCGCGCCGTAGGGGGCGTCGTCGTCTTGGGTCCCGACGATGGGGATAGTGGCGTTCCCGGCCGGACGGGTCTGGCCGTCGATGTCGGCGGGGAGCAGTCCGTCACCGACCAGTGGCAGGGTTTGCGGGTTGTTGCCGTTGAGGAAGAAGCTGACGGCCCGGGCCGGCTTGCCGGCGATCATCTTGTTCTTCTCGAGGCCGTAGACGCCGATGCCGTACTCACCGGCGGGTCCGAACTCCCGGGTGGTGATGACGTAGGAGTCGGTCCAGACGCCGTACTTGGGGTAGTCGGGGAAGTTGAAGCCGGTCGTGAACGCGTAGCGGTTGTACGCCCCAGTCGGGTTGGGGGTTGCCGAAATCGCTACACAGTTGAAGAACTCCGGCCCGCGAGTCGTGAACTGGGACAGGATCCACCGATCCGCGAGCTGGTCGTAGACGACGATCGGATCGCCCGATGGGTCGGTGCAGTCGGGAACCGCGAAGTTCTGCCATAGCGAGCCGATCGGAATCGGCCCGAGCAGCTTCTGGCCGGTCGTGGAGTAGACCGCGAAGGCGAGGTTGACCATCTCCACGTAGTGGTTGGGGCCGACGTCGCCGACGGGGTCGGGCGGGTTGACCCGCCCGCCGTACAGGGCGAAGTTGTCCTGGTTGCTCAGCCCCTCGAAGCTGACGCCCGGAATGCTCCCCGCCTGAGCCGACGTCGATCCCTGGAGGGCGGCGTCCCGGGTATGGCCGGTGTCGGCCGGCACCGGGCCGCGATCCTGCAACAGCTTGGCCGCCGATGTGTCCCGAGTGCCGTTGGCCGTTCCGGCCAGAGATCGCAGCGGCGCCGACCGATCGTGTGCCACGGCGTCGCTGAACGTCGGCCGGCCGACCATGCGATCGCCGTCTTGTGAGGCGGCCGACCCAGCGGCCGGTCCGGTCACCACCGGAAGGGTCAATAGTGCGGAGACGGTGACGGCGGCCACGCCGCCCATCGCGAGTCGGGTACGGATTCGTCGGACGGACTCTGTGCGCATGGTGTCCCTCCCTGCTCGGACGGAATTCCGCTCATCCACCTATTTCCCGAGGAGTAGGACTTCACCGCTTCGTAGCGCCGGCGCGCCAAGTTGCACAGGGTCAAAGGTCCCGAATCCGCCCTTCTCGCGCTTTGAATCCCGGCCAGCACTGTCAGTTGCTGCTCAAGCGAGGTCATGGGATGGCAGTTGCATTGCTTGCTATCGCGCTGCTGCGCTTTACCTAGGTGGCGCGTGGGCGTAGCGTAAATGAGTTCGGGTCCCGAGGCGCTGTCGGGACCTGGGGTCCATCCCAGCAGGCGCCGCACACGTTCGCGTGGGTGTGGTGTGGAGAGATTCACTGCAACGGCGCGAACGCCCGCGGGGAGTTCGCTGGTGTGGTTGCGGCGGGCTGATCGGTCGCGAGTCACTCCTGCGGTGGCGGTGCTGACGGTGAGGGCCTCCGCCGTTACCGCCTCTGTGTTCACGTTCGACCTCGCACTCGGTGGGCTGGGACGGCCGGTGCCGCGTGTGCGGGGACCGCCACATCGAAGCATCGTGCCCAGCCGTGGCGTGGTAGCCGCCCTCCGCGACCGCTGATTCGACTGACGGGCGTCCGACGCTGTCTGGTGACGCGTCGCACGCTCACACAGAGACAACGCTCGGGGAACACTCGCACGAGTGCACACAGACGTGCACAGGAGCGTGAATCATGATTTCAACACCACGAATCGTTGCTGCCGTTGCGGCACTTGCCGTCCCGATGACAGTGCTGCCCGCAGCGGCTGGCCCGCTGGTAACCCAGCCGCTGGTCCAGGTCTCCGGGGCCAGCCCGATCGCTGGCTGCACACTGGACGGGCCGCAGACCGGCACCATTTTCGAGAACAGCGAGGTTGAACCCTATGTTGCGGTCAACCCCGCCAACCCAGACAACCTCATCGCGGCCTGGCAGCAGGACCGTTACTCCGACGGTGGTTCGCAAGGCCTGGTCACCGCGTCCAGCTTCAATGGCGGACAGACCTGGACCATGAACGCGAACACCAAATCCTCGGTCTGCACCGGCGGGACCGCTGCAAATGGCGGCGCGTACGAACGCGGCTCCGACCCGTGGATCGCGTTCAGCCCTGACGGGACGGCGTACCTGATGAGCCTGTCGGCCGACAACGACCCGCAGGCCGGCGGGTTCGTCAACGCGAAGTTCAACGCCATGCTGGCGATGCGGTCCACCAACGGCGGACTGACCTGGGAAAACCCGGTCACCCTGCGCCGCGACGACAACCCCAACGTGCTCAACGACAAGAACTCCATGACCGCGGATCCGAACGACGCCAACTTCGCGTACGCGGTGTGGGACCGGCTGGTCTCGCCGCTCGGGGAAACACCCAACCCGGAGGCTTTCGAGAACTCCCGAGCGTTCCAGGGGCCGATCTGGTTCGCCCGCACCACCGACGGCGGCGACACGTGGGAGCCGGCCCGGCAGATCTCGCCCACCACCGCGCTCCAGCAAACGATCGGCAACGTCATCGCGGTGCTTCCGGACAACGCGAGGTTCAACGGCGAGCTCATCGACATGTTCACCCTGATCCGCCAAAGCAACCGGCACGGCACCCGAGGGTTGACCATCGCGCTCATCCGCTCGGGTGATCGCGGCGAAACGTGGACGAAGAAGGAGATCACCGTCTCCGACTTCCGGCGCGGCATCGTCGTCGACCCCGACGACGGCCAGCCCGTACGTACCGGCGACATCAACGCGGAAGTCGCGGTCGACCCCGCCACGGGCGCCCTCTACACCGTGTGGCAGGACAGCCGATTCGGCCCGCGCAGCAGCATCGCGTTCTCGCAGTCACTGAACGGCGGTCTGACCTGGTCGACGCCGATCAAGGTGAACCAGACGCCGACGAACATCCCGCTCGGCAACCAGCAGGCGTTCACCCCGATGGTCAACGTGGCCTCGGACGGCACGATCGGAGTCAGCTACTACGACTTCCGCAACAACCCCGCCGACCCGGCGGTGCTCGGGACCGACGCGTTCCTCGCGCACTGCCACCCGACCACACCGGCTGCCTGCGCCAACCCGGCCAACTGGGGCAGCGAGGTACGGCTGACCGACGCCACCTTCGACATGGGCAAGGCCCCGGTCGCACGTGGCTTCTTCACCGGTGATTACGAAGGCCTCGGCGTCGACAGCGCCGACTTCCTGCCGCTGTGGTCGATGCCGCACGGCAGCGACCCGTCGAGCGTCTTCGTTCGCCGCGCCACGCCATAACTCACAACGGACGGCTACGCCCCACCACCTGGTCGGGGCGTAGCCACCCGACAGCATCGAGGATGTGACCTTCGGCCCAAGACTCGTCGACTTCGCCGGCGTTAGGGTCGCCGCGATATCGGTCCGACCGAGGGGGTCGCCATGGACTCGACGTGGTCCTCTCGCGCTGAAGCTTCGAGGTGGGGGATGGCTGGCGATCGGCAGACCTGGCGGAGAGTCGTTCTGCTCGGCGTTCCGTTCCTCTACGTGATCCTCGGCCTGCTGCATCCGACGGCTAATCCCGACCTGGGCGACGATCCCAACCTGTTCATCGGCCTGCATATCGCGCAGCTGTTCTTGATCATGGGGTTGGCGTTCGTGCTGTGGCTGCTTGTGGAGGGTGTGGCCGGTCGTGCTGCCACGGTGGCGCGGGTGCTGATCATTCCGTTCGTGGTGGCGTACACGGCGCTGGACGCGATCCTGGGGATCGCGTGGGGGATCGTGGTGGAGACGGCGAACGACCTTCCGACGGAGTATCAGAGTGGAGCGGGTCAGCTGATCGATGAGTTGATCTCCGGTGATCCGGATCCGCGGGGACTCCTGCTGTACTGGGGTGCCGGTCTGCTGTGGCTCGCCGTCGCGCTCGCGGTGGTGGCGGCGCTTCGGGACATCGCACCGCTTGGCGCCCGAATCTTGATGGTGCTCGGGGCGGCGGTGTGGACGCTCCCATGCGCCACCGATGGGTCCGGTCGGGATGGGGTTGTTCCTGGCCGGTGTCGCCTGGTTCGAGTTCCGGTCTCGTGCCGGAGAGACGCCGTCGCGGGCGCCTGCGTGACCCGACTGGCGTGGGGGTCGAGTCCGGGTGAGCGGAGCGGCGAGCCGATCCCGGCAAATCGAGGAGATCTGGATGAGGTCGACTAGCGGGACACGACGCGGCGTCCGGTCAGTCGGCTGGTTCTGATCCGGACGACCTGCGTGCGGGTGCCGACCGCCCAGGGCTTTGGTCCCTGGTCTCCCCAGAGCTCTACCAGAAGGTCTGGGTCGTCGACGAGGTCCGCGTCACCGATGGCCAGGACGCTCCATCCGCGTTGCATGAACTCGTCGATGTCATCGACCTGGAAGGCGACGCGGCGGTCCGGCATCGCACGAGATAGTGCGCTGTCCGCGGCGGTTCGAAAGAAGATGCTGTCCTGATAGAGGACGTAGTTGACGGGCAGTATCTGGGTGCCGTCTGGGCCGTTGAAGCCGACCCGTCCCACCAACTTGGCGGCCAGCAGTTCTCGGCATTCCTCGGTTGGCAGATGCTGGAAGAGAGCTGGCTCGAACCATCGGCTCGGGTGTTCGTCCGTGCTCATGTGTTATTGGTACCGCGGATCGGATCCGCAGCGGATCTGTCGTAGGTCCCGAACCTGTGGGTCCAACGAAGTCTGTCTCGGCTAACCCGATCCGTCCCGGTGGAGTGTGGGCTCGAGCACGACGCGTACGTCGTTTCGCCAGCAGGGCTTGGCATCCCGAACTCGGGCTGTTCATGTCGTCCCGGGGGATCTGGTTGTCGATACCGCCGGGCCCGTCGTATGACCAAGGGCCTTTGGCTGGTGACCCAGGACTCTCGACGGCGGCTCGCCAGACAGCTGAGGCTGGAACTGTTAGACGAGGCCGCCGCAGCGCGGCGTCCGATCTGCGGCGTCTTGGCGACGACCTCGCAGGTTGGAGGAGTCATGATCATCCTGGTTGCCGCCATGCTGCTGGTCGGCGTTCTCGCGGTCGGGCTGGTGTTCATGCTTGCGCTGCGGCAGTGGACGTTCGCCGAGGCGCGGACCGAAGCCCGGCTACGGTCACCGGACACGCCGACCGTCACCTATGCGGTCCCGCACGGGCAGGATCCCGCCCTGGTAATGACGGCTCTTACCCACGAGGGGTTTGTCTCTGTGCCCGACATGGCGGGCGGGGTCGAGCGGCTGATAATCGAGTGCGCCGAGGCCGATCGTGCGAGGGTGCGACACGTCATCGAGCACGTCAACCGCACGGGGTTCGATGGCGCCGCAATGCACCGCGGCCGAGTACGTTTCGCCGACGAGGCCGAGGCTGTCTAGCTCGTCGATCTGGGCGGGGCAGAGAGTCATCGGGACTACGAGAACGGGCGGCGCTCCGACGGCTCGGAGGCGTACGAGTTGCGGCGACCACAACGCCGCGCTGGACCGCCGGGGATGGTCGCTCCTCATGCCGGGGTGCACGTGGCGAGGTCCTTGACGGCGAGCGATAGGGGAATGTGATGGAGATCCTTCGGGAATTGACGGCGGAGCAGGCCGCCGAGCTGATATCGCCTGACGGCATCGGCCGCCTGGGTTTGTGCACAGCGGACGGACCGCACATCGTGCCGGTGAGCTATGTGGTTGACGGGGCGTCGGTCGTTTTCCGCACGTCTGCGTACAGCGTCGCCGGCAGGTACGACTGGGATCGTGGCCCAGCTGTCTTCGAGGTCGATCGGCTGGATCTGGAGAGCCGCCGGGGTTGGAGCGTGATCGTTCGGGGTTACGCCCACCGGGTGGAGGATCTTGTGGAGGTCGATCGGATCGCGGTGCTACACGATCCGATGCCGTGGGCGGGCGGGATGCGTCGGGTATACGTGCGGCTTCCCTGGTCGAGCATCACCGGCCGGGTGGTGGGCGATGATCTGATCGAGCAGACACCGCAGCCTCCGAGCTCACTCGATGCCATCCCCCGTGACGAATGTGTTGAGCTTCTCGCGACGGCACGCGTCGGACGCGTCGCCTTCCTCCGCTCAACCGGCCCAGTGGTCATCCCGCTCAATTACGTGTGGTCTGAAGGACGAGTCATCTTCCGCACGTCACCGAACAGCTCATGGGTCTGGGTCCTGCGACGCGGCCGGGCAGCCTTCGAGGTCGAGAACATCGACGAGGCCACCCATTCGGGATGGACCGTCCTCGTGCAGGGCCGGGCCGCCCACCTGGACCCGACCGAGGTCACCGACCCGGCAATCGGAGACCTCCGCCCGTGGGCGGCCGGTGAGCGGCCACTCCACATCGCCATCACACCCACCTCGATCACCGGTCGACGACTCCAACCCCACCGTTGACCCTCGGGCGAGTGGCACAGATAGCTCGAGGACCGTTGGATCTCGAGGTGGTCAGTTTCCGATGCGGTAGGGGCGCATCATTTCGTGGTCTTCGTGTTCGACGATGTGGCAGTGCCAGACGTACAGGCCGGCGTGGTCGAACCGGGCTTTGACCCGGGTCGTTTCGCCCGGGTAGGCGATGACGGTGTCTTTGTAGCCGGACTCCCACGTCTCGGGCGGCCGCGACGGTCCGTCGAATGGTTGCCGGTCGACGACTTGGAACATGACCTCGTGGATGTGGATGGGGTGGGCGTCAGCGGTGAAGTTGCTGATTTCCCAGATCTCGGTGGCGCCGAGTGCGGGGTTTTCGGTGATCGGGTCGTCCCACTCCAGCGGAACGGGATTGCCGGCAGCGTCCAAGGTGCCCAGCGTCGCTTCTCGGGGTCCAACATCTTCGAGGACGTCGGAGTCGGCCTCGTTGAGCGAGACCTGGCGGGTGGCGGCGGCTGGCCCGAGCGGCGTGAAGGCGGGCAAGGTGAGCTGGTCGGGCGGCACGCTGGTGTCGGCCGAGGCCAGCGGCACTACCTTGAACCTCATGACCTGGCCGGTCGTTGTGACGTCGGGTGGTTCGACCGGTTCGCCGCCGAACGGCTCGTCGGGACCCTCGTTGATGAGGTAGAACTCGGTGCCGACCGGAAGGCCGGTGAAGTCCACGATCACATCGGCTCGCTCGGCCAGACCCATCAGCAGTTGGTCGAGCTGGACCGGTGCGGGGAGGAAGCCGCCCTCGGTGCCGATCTGCCAGAACGGCATCGCCGCCGGAGCGGGACGCGCGGCGAGCGGGTCGGAGGCGATCTTCAGGATCACGAATCGCGAGTTGCAGCCGTTGAGGAATCGGAACCGGTAGCGGCGAGGCTCCACGTCGAGGGTCGGCCAGGTGCGGCCGTTGACCACCATCGTGTTGCCGAAGAACTCCGGGTTGAAAATGGGGGCGATGTCGCTGTCGGGGACGTAGGGACCTTCGAACTCGTCGAAGAATGCGCGACTGTCCGGATAGAACAGCGAGCCGTCGGCGTTGAAGGAGCGGTCCTGTACCGCGATCGGGATCTCGTAGTAGCGGGTGCCAGCCGGATCGCCAAGCGCCGGGGCGGGTCCGGGAAGGACGCCGGCTGGCAGGTCGGAGGGTCCGCCTCTCAGCAGGTAGAACCCGGCCGGCCCGGCGTAAACATTGAGCCGGGTCATCCCCAGGGTGTGGTCGTGGAACCACAGCGTCGACGCCCGTTGATCGTTGTCGTATTGGAAGATTGCCGACCCGGCGGGCCAGGTCTGGCCGAACCGGCTGGTGAACTTCTGCTTGAACTCGTCGTAATGGCTGCCGACCCGGGCGTACTTGCCCGGGAGGTCTGTCGCCCGCGGCAGGTACCACGCCTCGGCAAAGCCGTCGCTCTCCTCGGCGCTATGTCCGCCGTGGAGGTGGGTCACGATCGGTACCGGCCCGGTGTAGGGCCCCGGCGTGGAGGTGAACGTGGGTTCGCTATCCCGGCCGGCGGTGCCGCCCGGCGGGTTCGCCCAGTGCACGGTCGGATCGACCGGCAGCAGGTGCGGCAGATAGCGCCCGCGCTGATCCACCAGGCCGTTGATCCAGCGGATCCGTACCGGGCGGTCGACCCTCGCCTCGATGGTGAAGGCCGGATAGTTGAACGTGCCTGTCTGGGCGGTCGATCCATAGCTCCACACGGTCGTCGACGGCAGGCCGGTCGGCAGGATCTGCTGACGGAACTGCCTCACCGCGATGTTAAACCGGTCGACGCCGGCATCCGGCGGCCCGGGAAGCGGCGGCAGCACCGGGGGGATCACCAACGGCGCGACGTACTTCGGAATCGCCGCCGGATCCAGGGTGCCGACCATGGTCGGCACCATTGACCTGATTGCGACCGCCCGTGGCACGGCGTTGGGGGCAACAGCGATCACGACGCCCGGAATCCCGGTCACGCGAAGGAACTGTCGTCTGGTCAGCATCGCACTCACCTTCTCCGGCTCGGCTACCAGAGCCCGAGACCGAGGACGCGAAACGTGTCCGACGACCGACGCGCCTTCTCGGTGGCTTCTTGAACGTATATCTCTGGCGGACGCTTGTGATGAGCCCAACGGCGCGTCGACGCCAGTCCTTCGACATGCCCAGTCGGGTCCGTAGCCCCGACCTTTGGTCCTGCGAGGAGTCCCTGGACCTCATTGGTGGAGCTTCGCCAGCCTCCTGATCCGAGCCGTCACGCCTGGCGAGTGGTCACGTTCCGTACCTCGCCAACTCTCTGATGTGGTTGGCCGGGTCGTATCTGCCTGCCAGAGATCGCGACGCCGCCGTTCCCCTGACCGAGGCGACCGCTCGGCACGACCGCGCGGAGTGCGGCAGATCAGTGCGTTTCGAGCTGGTCCAGGACGGCAAGGTCGTGGTGATCCACCTCGCGTAGCTCGTAGCCGGAGTGGAAGCGGCGCTGCGCTTCGATGGAAAAGCAGGGAACCGTCACCGGGCCGATGCGGCCGACCGCGAAGGACGAGCGACCGAACTCATCCCAGCCGCCCCCGACAGCTGCCTGTCGCGCGTTCCCTTGCTCGTCGAGCACCAAGGGATGCAGGTCGACCCATCCGCGGCCCGGCGCCCCAAGTTCCACGCGGTTCGGTCGCCAGTCGCTTTCGATGGTGTACCCCAGCTTCTGAAGCGCGCCGAGCACCTCATCCTCGAAAGTGCCGTCGATGTCGATGTCGACGTCCCGATGCGGCCGGGTCTGGTGCCCGACTAACGCGTCGACACCCCAGCCTCCTTCGACCCAGAATCGGCAGCCGACAGAACGAACGGCGTCAAGCACGGCGAGCATCTGGCTGAATGTCATGCCTGCCCCGCCGCTCACGGAGTCATCGTGACAGAAGCGGCGGCCTGCGCTGGGTCGGAGTCGGAGCGGTGCTCGAGCTCGCGGGTGTCGCTACTGCGCTTCGACTCTCTCGCAGCCGTAGGTTGCGTCGGGTTCTTCGCTCGGGGTGACGCCGTAGTACGCGACAAGATCCCGTCCGGGGCCGCAGTGGATCACGTCGCGGTGGCGGTCGCCGGACATGATGACTCGGTCGTTGCCGGTCCCGGCGAAGACGGTGTCCGCCCCCTGCTCCGGCCGGAAGTCATCGTCACCGGGTCCACCGACCAAGACGTCGGCGCCGAAGCCGGTGTCGAGGAAGTCGTTACCCGCCGCACCGAAGGCCCGGTCGCTCCCGCGGTCGGCCTCGCCGAGAACGGGCTTGTCACCGGGAAATCCGACCATGTCGTTTGCAGAACCACCGAGATATGTGTCGGCACCTGGGCTGCCGAAGAACCGATCTCGGCCAGGTCCGCCGTAGGAGACGTCGCCGCCCGCACCCGGAAGGATCCTGTCGCGGCCTCCGAGCCCGTAGATCGCGTCGTTGCCAGCACGGCCGGCGAGCCGGTCGGGACCTGCCGTGCCGATCAACACGTTCGAGCCGCCGTCGCCCGACACGTTCGCGGCGAGGGCCGTACCGGCAAAGGCCAGCGGCAGCATCGCTGCGACGCATGCCGCCCCTGCCGTGCCAAGCCAACTGTGTCCCGCGGGTCCAGTCATTACATCCTCGCCACCTTAATGTCGGTACCAGTGTCGCACCCCCGTTACCCCTCAATTCGGCATAAGCGCGCACTACACCTATGCCGAATGCGGGAGCTGGGTGTCGCAGGTATCAGCGTCCCTTTCGTGGTGCGGTTCATGGTGCGAAACGGCGTCAACCGATGGGACTGGACGCTGCCGGAGGGGTCCGAGACCGAAGTCCTGACGCCTGAAGGAACCCGTGGCGATGGTGAGCGACTCACTCGTAGTGCGTCGCTCGCAAGCCCGATCACTGTCAGCTTGGGAACCTGGTGCCGCCTCGGGTTGCGGTTAAGACTTGGGGTGTGAGCGGTTCTTCCGCCGGGACAGTGACGATGTTGTTCTCCGACATCGAGGGGTCGAGCCGGCTTCTGTCACGGATGGGTGACCGCTACGTCGAGGCCCTGGATCGGCACCGGACGTTGTTGAGGGCGGCCTGGCGGCAGTGGATGGGACAGGAGTTGGGGACTGAGGGGGACAGCTTCTTTGTGGTATTCCAAGGTGCCGGCCAGGCCGTCGGTGCCGCGTTGGACGCCCAGCAGCGACTTGCCGCACAGGCGTGGCCGGGTGATCTGCGACTGTCAGTCCGCATCGGGCTGCATACCGGGGAGCCGGTCCCGCACGGCGACGGGTATGTGGGGATGGACGTGCACCGCGCCGCTCGGGTCGCCGCGGCGGCGCGTACTGTATTACTTGGCTCACGAATGGTGCTATTCCGGCGATCCGGAAGCGGCGGACGCCCTGGCCGAGCAGGCTGCCCTCCTTGCCGAGAAGCTCAATGATCCCCTACGCCGTGGCTGGTGCATCCACGCACAGGGCCTCGTGGCCCGGCTGCGCGGACAACTCGGCAAGGCAATCGAACGTTTCACCGCATCACGGGACCTCGCACACGCGCGTGGCGACGAGGTATTCGCCGCGAACACTGAAACCGAGATCGCAGACTGCCTGATTTGCGCCGGCCGCCTCGACGAGGCCACCCAAACCATGCGTCGAGTAGCAGCAGACGCGCTTCGTATCTCCCTTTCGATGCTGACCATCAACACCACCGCCACCGGGGTGCACCTGTGTGCCGCTCTGGGAGCAGCCGAGCCCGCCGCCACTTTGTTGGGCGTCCACTTGGCCTACTGGGCCCGACTGGGATCAGACCTCGACCCGGACTTGGAAGAGGAATGGGAGCGCCGTACCGGGCTCATCAACGTCCGCGACGCCTTAGGTGAGCAGAAATGGGAGCAAGCGCTGCACGTGGGCTCAACCCTGACCCTGGAAGAAGCTCTCACACTGCTGCCCTAGCGATGCGTGGACTACAGCGCCTTGACCGCCGCCGACGCCGTGATCTCGTTGTCGGGCTTCGCTAACATGCGTGCCTTGTGTGACCAGCGGCCTCGACCCGAGCTGACGTGGCCCGTCCGCTCCGCTCGCGCGCCTCAGCGAGTCAGTTGTGTGATGTGAGCTCGCGGACGATGAGTGTTGCTGCCGCGGGCGAGGCTTTGACGAAGCCGAAGAAGGGGCCGAAGTCCCGTGTGGCTGAAAAGCCCGTGATGTAGAGGTCGGGGAGGGTGGTGCCGAAGTGTTCGTCGAGGACCGGGAAGCCGTCGACGAGCTGGATGTCTTCGATCAGTGTTTCCAGGTATGGGACTCGCCTTAGGTCGGCCCGGTAACCCGACGCGAAGACGACTCGGTCAACCGTCAGGCGCTGCGCGTTCGACAGCACGACGCGTAGCTGATCGCTGTCGTCGGAGGTGTCGGCATGGACGACTTCGGTGCCTGGCCAGCGGTGAATGCCCGACCACGCGAGGCGCGGTGTCAGCCAGTGCTCCAGCGTGAGCCGGCCAACCTCCCAGAAGCGACGGCCGATCTGGTCTTGTTCTGCCTTCGGTAGGTGGCGCCAGTATCCACCGATCTCCATCGTGTGCTCGACATGAGCATCGATGAACTTCCAGCTCACGCGCTCGAATCGCGGAACCTCGTGACGGTGCACCAGGTCGATCCGCTCGGCGCCGTGCTCTCGGATCAACGCCGCCCACTCGTACGCGCTTTGCCGGCCGCCGACGATCAGCACGCGCGCTCCGGCGAGCTCGTCGAAACGCACGAGGTCGCAGGTGTGGGCCGCGAGCGCGGCTGGGACGGAAGCGGCCCAGTCGGGACGGTTCGTAAAGTGGCGGATGCCGGGTGCGCACACGACCGCGTCGGCGACGATGTGGTCGCCGCCGGCCAGCGTGGCGTCGAACGCGCCGTCTGGCTTGGCGAGGTCGGTGACGAGCTCCTCGCGCACCGTGAGCCGTTTCATCTGGCGGAACCAGTCGCAGTAGTCGAGGAATGTCCGGAGCGGGATCGGGTCGAGGTCTTGTGGCGGGATCGCTCGGTCCTCGACGAACGCAGCGAGCGTGTGTTCGCCGGCGGCGTCGAGGTGCCAGTCGACTCCCGAGCGCAGGAACATGCCTTCGGGCATGTGTTGCCGCCAAAAGCTCATCGGATGACCGACGATCGTCGTCTGGATTCCGCGCTCTCGCGCAAGGGCTGCGGTCGCCAGACCGTACGGACCGGCTCCGATCACGAGAAGCTGCGCGTGGGGCATCGGCTGCACCTCTCCCCGATCATCCCGTTCGGCCGCCTGGCTCGATGGCGCCCGTAGACTGCGTCGTACGGAGGATCTACACGTGCGACGTTCGGTCATAGTCTCTGCGGTCAGAACCCCGGTCGGCAAGTACGGCTCGGCGCTGCGGAGCTGCTCGGCGGTCGACCTCGGCGCGATCGTGATCGGTGAGGCCGTCGAGCGGGCGAGCATCGCGCCCGACGAGATCGACTGGGTCGTGATGGGTCAGGTGCTTCAAGCTGGCGCCGGGCAGATCACCGCACGGCAGGCAGCCATCGCCGCCGGGCTTCCCCAGCAAGTGCCCGCAATCACGATCAACAACGTCTGTCTGTCGAGCCTGACGGCCGTGGCCCTGGCCGACCAGATGATCCGCACGGGAGAGCTCGACACGGTCGTCGCGGGCGGGATGGAGTCGATGACCAACGCGCCGTACCTGCTGCCCAAGGCGCGCTGGGGAGCCCGGATGGGTGACGGCCACATGGTGGACGCGATGATCCACGATGGTCTTTGGTCGACGTTCACCGGGCAACACATGGGCGAGTCGTCCGACGAGGTGAACGCGACGCTCGACATCTCGCGTGAGGCGCAGGATGCGTGGGCGGCGCGCTCCCATCAGCGCGCGGCCACGGCTCGGGAGTCGGGAAGATTCGATGATGAGATCGTCGCAGTTCAGACCGAGCGGACACGTGACGCGGACTCTCCGGTCGCGCAGGACGAAGGCATCCGGCCCGAAACGACACCCGACACGCTGGCGAAACTTCCGGCTGCGTTCAGCCGGGACGGCACGATCACGGCAGGCAACGCCTCACAGCTCGCCGACGGTGCTGCGGCGCTTGTCGTCACCAGCGCCGAGCGGGCCGAGGCGCTCGGCCTCGAGCCACTGGCCGAGATTCTGACCTACGCCATGTGCGCCGACCGCTTCTCGTACCTCCACACAGTTCCGGCCATCGCGCTCAAAAGAGCGGTCGACAAGGTCGGGTTGGATGTGGAGGCGCTCGGTCTGGTCGAGATCAACGAAGCGTTCGCTTCGGTTGCGCTGCACGCCACACACATGCTCGGTGCCAGCGAAGAGGTCGTGAACGTGAACGGCGGCTCGGTCGCCCTCGGACACGCGCTCGGCTCCACCGGAGCCCGGATGGCCGTCACCCTCGTCCACGAGCTAAACCGGCGCGGCACGGATTACGGCGCTGCCACACTCTGCGGGGGCGGCGGCCAAGGATACGCACTCATCCTCGGCCGGCCCGGCCACACAAGGGCAGCGGCCCGGACCTGAGCTCGACCACGCGGAGGTGCACCGGCTCGTGGCTTGGTTCGGCCGTTGTAAATCGGACACGTCGGGTTGCAGATCCAGCTGACCTAGTACCCCGTCCACTTTGGGGCCGAGAATTCTGCAGGCCCTCCAGGACGTCTGTGACGGTGAACTCGAAGTTGCCGTTAACGAGGGGCGGGCTCGTTCGTCTTCGGTGCTTCGCTTGAGCCAACTCCTCTAAAGCATGATCCTTGGAGATGCCTCATCCGGTGAGTTGCACCGGCAAAGTCCCAGCGACATCGTGCGCTCACCCTGGTTGTTCATCAGTCGCCAACTTCCCGTAGTCCACCCAGACACTACGTCTGACCGCGTGCACTGCGGCGTCATCGCCAGCCATGTGTCGCCCTGGTCCACGGGCTCTACGCCGTAGCCTTCGGCGATGTCCAGCCAGTTGTCCCTTGCCTCCGAGTTGGCGAGCTCCTAGACGACGTAGGCGTCTGAGCCGGTCACGAGGCTGGTTGCCGACAAGTGAGGGCGGGCCAGGTCATCGGGTGTCTCGGACCTTGTGCGAGGTGTGATCTTTGCCGGTTCGGGTACGCCGATGCGGTACGGCAATCGGAGGAGCGAAGCAATGGCACGAGAGGCTGAGCAGTACGACATACGCCGGGAGCTGCTTGATGTGGCGCTGACCCTGGTGCAGAACGACCGGCACCCATCGGTGACGATGATGGACCTCGTCGAACAACTGATGGGGCCGGACGAGCGTGCGATCTACGTCGAGGTGCTCCTCGACAAGATCCGCCGCGACCGGCGTCCGAGCATCCCCATGATGAGACGGCTCATGGCACTGGCCTGACTCCGCGAGTCTTGCGGTGGGCGGCCGATGGCTTGCCGGTGACGCTGGCCAAGCAGGTGATCCGGGGCGGCCTCCAGCCCTAGCGGCGGCGGACCGGCACCAGTGCTGCTCACACGGACGCGCCCAGACCTAGTCGGAGGTCTGCCCGATGATGGCCTTGGACTCTTTCGATCGTGCCGCCGTGGCGCCACGCTGAAGGTGCGAGATCCGCTCTGCAAGGGATCGGGTCGATCGGGAGGAGATGACCCCCCGAGGTCGTTGGCCCACCGGGGAGGCGGCTAGTAGGTGGCTGAGGCCACAAGACCCGCCGTCGCCAAGACGGTTACAGCCGAACCGGTGGGCCGGCGCTCGCCCATCTGGCCAACCAATCGCAGCGTTCAGCCAGCCCCTACGGAGCGGATCGGGTCAGCGCGCCTCGTGATGCGCGGTCACAACATGGTCAGAGGGAGAGCAGTACGCGTTATGAAACGCGTGCCTCGCGTGACCTATCCGGGCAGCGCCGTCGCGGATCCGGCCAGCCTTGCAGAGCACCTGGCGGCGTCGAGTGGCTGGCCCGCGCGGGTGTACAGCCGGGCGGCTTGGTCGAGGTGGTGGCGGTGGGCTTCGTCGTCGTGGTGTGCGGCCGCGAGGTGGGCTCGGGCCTCGGCCACGGCGGCGCTCCAGGCGCTGCCCTGCCACCGAGCGGCCGAGCGCTCGGCTTCCGACAGGTGGCGCTCGGCGTTCATGACGTCGCCTGCGTCGGCGCAGGCGATTGCGGCGGGTACCTCGAACATGATGTCGCAGAACGAGCATCTGTCGTTGTTGCCCAATGCTGCCTCGCCCTGCTCGACGACGGCCAGGGCGGTAACCGGGTCGGCCGATGCGATGATCATGGTCCCGTAGATCCGCTGCATCAGATGCAAGCTGATCGCTGACCATCGCGCCAGCGGAAGTGCCTGACGGAGCAGTTCCAGTGCATGTTCACGGTCGCCTCGGGCAAGGTGCACTTCGGCGAGCCGTTGTAGCGAGTGGGCTTCACCTGCGGGCGCGTCGATGTCGCGGTGCAGGTCGACTGCCTCGCGCAACTCACGCTCGGCGAGGTCGAGGTCGCCCATGAGCAGGCCCGCTTCGCCGATCAAGGCGGTGGCGAATGCGACACCGCGCAGTGCTCCGTCATGGTGTGCCCGCTTGCGGAGCTGGTCAGCCAGCTCGATGACCTCGGTGTAGTCCACCGGACCGTAGAGGAGATACTCGGCGACGCACAGGTGGGCGTCGAACACCGCGGTGGTGAGGCCGGGATCCCCCTGTGTTCTGCGCATCTCCAGAAGGAAGCGTTCGAACCACTCACCTCGCTGGTGGGCGATCAGGCCTTGGAGCGTCACGAGGTCGGCGATCTGCCAGGTGTCGCCGGGTCGAAGGGCTGCCCTGGCCGCATCCGCTGCCTCGAGTGCGCGGTCCATGTCTTCTTGGAAGTACGCGAGGATGCCTCGCGAGAGCAGAATCGGGCCGTCGGCGATGTCGCCGTCAAGCTCGAGGCCGGCCAGCGCCACGGCTGCGGTGTCGAAGTCGCCTTGGAAGATCGCTGCGCGGGCGAGCCTGGCGCGGACCAGCCGATGTTCGGTCCCGCTTGTGACCATCAGCGCTGCGCGGTACGCAGGGACAGCGGCTGGGTCGGCGATGGCGAACAGCAGATCGCCCCGACGGGCCAGCAGATGGCCGCGGTCGGCGCCGGAGGTGTGGTCGATGACCGCCTCGATGAGCGCGAGCCCGTCGCGGTAGGCCCCGAGGGCACCGGCGGTCTCCACTGCCTGGCGGACATAGGGAATCGCCTGTACCGGATGGCCCGAGGCGACGAACAGGTGCGCAACCCGGACCGCTGGAGCGGCCAAGGCGGCCAACTGCTCGGCGACCTCCCTTCCCGCCCGGGTCCGCTCGTGTGCCGAGAAGGTCGCGAGCAGCGCGTCCCGGACCAGGCTGTGACGAAAGCGGTAGCCGGTGTCTGCGGGTACGAGGATGGCCGTGGCCAGTCCCGCCTCGAGCGCCTCGTACGACTCGTTCTCGCTCATCCCGGCGGCGGCGAGGAACTCGTCGGTGGTGAACGCTTCCCCGAGCAGGGCCACTCGGCGTAATGGGGTCAGGGCTGATGGGGGCAGGGTGGACACGGCGACGTCACCGGTGCCGTCCTGTGCTGCTCGGCTGGCCTCGAGGATGCGGAACGGCAGACCGCCGGAGACCGCCCAGATCTCGGTCGTGGTGTCGTCGTCGAGGTCGGGGTAGTGGAGGGTGATCAGCCGTCGGGTCGCGGACTCGTCGAGGGGCGGTAGTTCGACGATGTTCCCGATGCCGCGCGCAACCACGCTGGACTCCATCTTGCGTAGCGCGCTGTCGGGACGGGACGCGAGAGCGATCAGGGCTGGTTCGGTGACGGCGCACCGGGCCAGATAGTGCAGGAGTCGAACCGACGCCTCGTCGGCTTCGTGGAGATCGTCGATGGCGAGGAGGAGCCCGTGGTCGCCGGCGGCGAGGCGGAAGAGCTCGGCGGCAGCGACGAAGAGTCGTTGGTGTGCCGACTCCCCGGTCCAATGACCTTGCTCGCCGGACAGGGCGCGATCGAGCTCGTGCCGGAAGCGGTCGTCCAGTCCGTCGAGGAGGGCAGGGTGCTGCCGGCAGAGGTCCCCGAAAGCCTCCAGTACGGGTGCGTACGGCCAGCCGCCCTCGATCGACGACGCGGCTCCGCGAGCCGTGCGCCAGCCGCGGCGCCTGGCGAGCGCGGTAGCCATATCCAGCATCGCCGACTTGCCCACGCCGGCCGGTCCGGTCAGCAGCAGGGTGCCGCCGTGACCGGTGGCCGCTTGGTCCAGCTGGCGGCGTACGGTGGCGCCGGCCGACCGGCGACCGACCAAACGGGTGGCCTCTGACGTCGACGGCGGTGCGGTCGAATGGGCGGAGCCTTGGCTCTCGGTGGCAAGCTCCGCCTTCAGCAGTCTCGCCTCCGCGCTGGGAAGCGTTCCGAGCTCGCGGCGCAGCGCCTGCTCCATGCGTTCGAGCTGCCGTTGCGCCGCCCGGACGTCACCGCGGCGGGCATGTTCGCGCGCCACCGCCAGGTGCGCGGCTTCGTCAGTCGGGACCTCGCGGACCAGGTCGGGCCAACGTTCAGCGAGGCGGAGCAGGTCGTGGTAGGCAACGGTGAGGACGTTGCGCCATTCAGCAGTCCACTCCTCGTACTGGTAATCGGGTAGCAAGCTGCCGCCGTACAACGCCAGCGCAGCCTCTGCCTCCTCGACTGATCCGTTGGTCAGGGCTTGCTCGCCGCGGCGGCGGAACTCCACCGCATCGACGTGGACGTCGGCCTCCGGCAGAAGCAGCACCTGGTCGTTGCGTAGGACGACCGAGCCGCCGAGCGCCCGCCGTGCGTAGTGGGCGGCCTTGTGGAGCCGGGGCAGGGCCGCGTCTGGCGGAATCGTCGGCCACAGGGCGTCGATGACCTGCTCCCGGTGCATCGTCCGGCCATCGGCGAGCGCGAGCAGCATGACCAGCGAAGCCGGACCCCGCCGGGTCCAGGAGCTGGCCGCGATCGGGACGCGGTCCACCGTCACCGAGAACTCCCCGAGCATCCGAATCTTTACGTCCATACGGGTGCCCCTGTTTGGCCCTAGCAGCCGGCTAGCGCCAAGGCTACGCCAGCAGACCGGGGGAGAGTCATGTGATCGCCGGGGTTGCCTCGACTGCGTGATCACGGCCCGGCGCCGGTGGCAGGGACTCCAATGCCTCGACCTCGTCGGTCATCGCAGCACTGAGGCGACGTAGCAACGGCTGCACGGTAGCTCCGTGCCAGCTGAAGGAAGCAATCTCGTCGGCGACCCGGAAGAGCCGACCCGACAACGCGTCCCGCTGTCGGTGGTAGTCCGCGAATGCGTCGGCCTCCGACCGGTCGGAGGCGAGGGCAGCCTGGATCGCGCGAGCTGTGAGTTCGGCGTCCCGCAACGCGTCGGTGATCCCATGGGTACTGATGGGGTCGGTGAAGTAGCCGGCGTCCCCGACCAGGACCCATCCCGGACCCCAGGGTTGGCGAAGGAAGCCGGTCGCACCGGCCCAGCCGTGGATCCGGCTCACCCGCCCGGCGGAGGTCAGCCGCTCGACCTGGTCCGGAGCGGCCAGGCGAAAGACCGTCTCAAAGTTCTCGTCAGCCGAACGTCCCGTCCGCAGGCTGCGCATCCGGTCGGAGTCGGTGGCGACGAAGACGCAGTGCAGCCCGTCGTTGGTCGGGATCAAACCGGCGGCCGCGCCGTCGCCGTAGGCCCATTCATAGCCGGCGGTGGTGAGACCATCGAAGTACGCGTACCGGACAGCGCTCGCGTTGCGGCCCGATTGCGTGACGTGCGAGCCCACCGCGTCTGCGACGACCGATCGGATGCCGTCGGCACCAACGATGTACCGGGCGGTCACCGTCCGGTCCCCACGGCGGCCCCGGCCCGCGCCATCCGCGACACGTACGCCGGATACCCGGTCCGAACCGTCGCGTACGACGCCGACGACCCGGGCGCCGTGCCTGAACTCCGCACCGGACTCCTGAGCGGCGTCGACGAGAAGGCGGTCAAGGAGATGCCGGCGGGGCGCGTACAAGGCAGGTACGCCCGCGCTCGGTCGGATGGTGATGTGGATCGGATCCTCGCCGATGGATCGAAACGTCGTGCGATGCACCGGCGGTGTGCCGGCCGCCACGATCCGGTCCAGAACTCCCCACCGGCTCAGCTGGAGCGTCCCGGCCCGCATCAGCCCATGGGTGGACAGTGCGTCGCTGCCGTACCGGCTCCGGTCGAGCACAAGGACCCGGGCGCCGGCACGAGCCAGGAGCATCGCCGTCGAGGCTCCCGCGACCCGTCCGCCGACCACGATCACGTCATAGTCGTCCTGGCGGTTCATGATGCCTCCAGCGCGCACGGGGTCCGCTCGGTTTCGCCACACAGGTGGGCCACGACATCGCGGGCTTCGTGACGGGCGCCGTCGAGCGTCGCGGAGTCGCGACGATGCTGGAACCGCTGGCCGCCGACGACATAGAGTCCTGGCGCCGACGTGACGCCGCGGACCTGCCGGATGGTGCCATCGGGGTTGAGCACCGGCACCCGCAGCCACGGGTAGTGCGCCCGAAAACCGGTGGCGAGGACAACGGTGGCGATGCCCTCGGCGCGCAGATCCAGGTGTGTGCGGGAGCCGAGACTGGGGAGAGGTGCGGGGCGGTCGGGTGGATCGACCTCAAGGGTGAGGTGGTGACGCTCGACATAGCGGTCGATGCCGTCGAGAAGCCTGGCCTGGCGCCGTTCGGCCGCTCGTGTCGTGTCGGCGAGGTCGTCGACCAGGGTGACCTGCATGCCGTCGAAGCTCCGTACGCGGCCGGTGAGCTCGACGCCCGCGGCGTCCAGGGTGCGCAGATCGAGATTGGCACCCCGAGGATCATCCGGCTCGCGTCCGGTCAGTGTCGGGGACGGCTGCCGACGCGTTGCGTCGGGATCGGAAGCGGTGTCGATGGTGCGGCTCATGTAGCCCAGCTGCTCGAGCCACCAGTAGATCTCCATCCCGCGATAGCGGCGCGGCATGCGGATGTGCCGTCCGGCCGCGAGTATGACCCGGCGGCCGGCTCGTGCGAGCTCGTCGGCGATCTGCGCTCCCGACGCGGCGGCTCCAACGACGAGGACTCCACCGGCTGGCAGCTGGTCGGGGTTGCGGTACTGCAGCGGAGTGATCAGGTGGACTCCGGAGTCCAATCCGTGGGCGGCGGCCGGGATGTGAGGCCGGCCGGTCGGCCCGGTCGCGATCACCACGTGATGCGCCTGCCAGGATCGGCCGTCGGCGACGACGCGGTAGCCATCGCCCCGCGCTGACACGTCCAACACCTCCCGGCCAAGCTCGAGGGGCGCTCCCGAGCTCGCGGCGTATCCCTCCAGATAATTGATCAGCTCGTCGGTGGCCATGTAGCCGTCCTGGCCGGGTCCGGTGTACCGCCAACCGGGCAGCCGGCTCATCCACCGCGGCGTCAGCAGGCGCAGGGAGTCCCATCGCTGGCTGCGCCACGACTCGGCGACGCGTCCACGGTCCACGACGACGTGGTCCCGCCCGGCCCTGCCGAGCAAGTGGCTCACGGCAAGACCGGCCTGGCCGGCGCCGATGACGACCGTGTCCACAGCGGCGATCTGGTGGGTGGTGCTCATGAAGATTTCCTTCCGTGGTCGGCCCGGGCCCGAGACCGGGCCGACCCGATCGACTCGTCGAGCCGGTCAGAACGTGACGACCTCGACCTTGACGGGAGTGGGGTTGGTCAGGGCGTCGTAGACCGCCGACCGGCGACGAGACTGCTCGACGATCTCCCGCAGCGTGGCGTCGTCGGCGTCACCCTCCACATGGAAGGTGACCTTGATCTGTCGGTAGCCGTTGCGTATTGAATCCGACAGGCCGAGGATGCCGAGCAGGTCGATGTCACCCTCGACGATGGAGCGCACGGCCGTCAGGTTCACGCCGCGAGCCGCAGCGATGTTGGCGATGCCGGCGGTCAGGCAGGCGGCGATGGCGTGCAGCAGGTACTCCACCGGTGTGGGCGCGTTGTCGGCGCCCACCAGGACCTCGGGATGGTCGCTCTCGACCACGGTGGTCTGCTTGTGGTTCATCTCCTGCAGGGCGCCGTGGAAGCCCAAGATCTCCGTACGACTGTGGGTTCCGGTCTGCCACTCGTTGTGAGCCCGGAACTGGAACGTGGCGATTTCGGGCTGGTCTTTGACGGCGTTCAGCGTGGCGAACAGCGTGGGGACGTCGACGCCGTTGAGCGGCGCGCGCTCGATGGTGGTGGTGGTCATTGTCTTGGACCTTTCTCTGTTGTGACTTCTCTGTTGTGATGGGTGAAATGTGCGGGTTCATGACGCTCCGACCGCCCAGGTGAGGAGCCAGAGGGTGGGCATGCCGGCGACGACGGCCAGGTAGGGACGGCCGGTCTGCCGGACGGCGATGACGGCGACGGCGGCTGCGGCCAGCAGCGGAACCGCCTGGGCGAGGTCGGTGCCGACGGTGGCGGTGGCGATCCCGGTCGCGGCAAGCGCCGCGAACGCGGCCGGAGCGACGAAGCCGGAGGCCCGCTCCACCTTGGCCGGCAGCGGGACCCGCTCGGCCAGCAGCACCATGCTGATGCGGAACAGATAGCTGCCGAGGCCCGCCAGCAAGATCACAGTCCACGCGGTCATCGCGACACCTCGCGGACGGTCATGGCGGCGCCGAGCCCGGCGACGATGGCGAGCGGGACGCCGAGATGCAGCGGAGCGGTGAGTGCGATGACCGCGATGACAGCGGCGGTTACGGCGGCGCGTCGGGTGGCTCGGTCGCTCAGTCGACCGACCACCTGGCCGATCAGGTAGAGGGGGATGATCAGCTCGAGGCGAAGCCCCGACGGGAGCTGTGCGCCAAGTGTCGCTCCGACACTGATGGCGGCGAGCCACGCCAGCCACAGAACGGTGGCACCGCCCAGGTAGTAGCGGTGGCCGAAGTCGAGCCGGTCATGGCGCTGGTAGCCATCCATGCCGACGACGAAGGAAGGGTCGACCAACAGGTACGGTGCGGTGATCCGCCACCAGCGCGGCGTCCCTCGCCAATGGGTCGCAATCGCTCCCGAGTAGAGGACGAGGCGCAGATTGATGATCAGCGCGGTCGCGACGATGACGATCGGAGCTGCCCCGCCGTCGAGCATCTGAATGGTCGCAATCTGGGCGCTGCCGGAGTAGATCGCTGGGCCGGTCAGCCACCCGGCGGCCGTTGGGATGTCCGCCCGTGCGGCGCTGACTCCGATGACGAGACCGAACGGAATGATGCCGGCCAGCCACGGCAGCATCGCTCGGGCGCCAGCAGCGAACAGCCGGACCATCGGGTCGCGGCCTTGCTGGGTCGCCGACGCGTACGCCGTTTCCATTAGCTCTCCTCGGTGATTGGTGGCTCCGACGGTGCCGGGAGGGCCTTCCCGGAACCTTCCGCGGGCCTTCCCGCGGTCACACCAGCAACCGTGCTCGTAAACACCGACCCGTACTTGGAGGGGACGGGGAGATCTGATGGAGATCAGGTGGACCAATCCGCCAGGTGTCAGACTCTTGGTGCGGTCGCGTCTGCGCAGGACGTGGCCGTCTGGGAGTGTGATGGTCTTCGCCTTCGCCGACTGTGAGCTCGACCCTGATCGGTTCGAGCTGCGACGGGACGGAGCGGTTCAGCCGGTCGAGCCCCAGGTGTTCGATGTGCTCGTGATGTTGCTCGAGGAGCGGCATCGTGTCGTGACGAAGGACGAGCTGCTGGACACGGTGTGGGGTGATCGGTTCGTCAGCGAGTCCACGCTCACCAGCCGAGTGAAAGCTGCGCGCCGGGCCATCGGTGACGACGGCACCGAACAGCGGCTCATCCGCACGGTCCGTGGCCGTGGCTATCAGTTCGTCGGCGAGGTGACCACCAGCGGGACCGACTCACGTCCGGTCCCCTCGCGGCCGGAGCAACGGATCAGGTTCTGTACGACGCCGGATGACGTTCGACTCGCATACGCCACCTCGGGCGACGGGCCGCCGCTGGTGAAGGCGGCGAACTGGCTCAGCCATCTGGACTACGACTGGGAGAGCCCGGTCTGGCGGCACTGGATGACCGAGTTGTCGCACCGGTTCCGCCTCGTCCGCTACGACGAACGCGGCTGCGGGTTGTCTGACTGGGAGCTACCCGAGTTCTCCTTCGATGCCTGGGTCGACGACCTCGAGACCGTTGTCGACGCCGCCGGACTCGACAGGTTCCCGCTGCTTGGCGTCTCACAAGGGGCACCGGTTGCCATCGCCTTCGCGGCGCGGCATCCCGGCCGGGTCAGCCATCTCGTGCTGCTCGGAGGCTTTGCGCAGGGCCGGCGAAAGCGGGCCCAGACCAGCGAAGAACTCGACCTGGCGCAGGCGCGCATCGACATCGCTCGGGCGGCGTGGGGGCGACCGGACGCGACCTACCGGCAGGTGTTCGTCGCGCGGTTCCTGCCCGAGGGCACCCAAGAGGAATGGCGGATCTTCGACGAGCTTCAGCGCCGCTCAACCTCGCCGGAGAACGCCTGGCGGTTCCTCAACGAGTTCGCCGACATCGATGTCGCCGACCTGGCGCCGAAGGTCACCGCCCCGACACTCGTCCTGTGCTCGCGGCGGGAGCCGGACAACATGTTCGAGCAGTCGCGCCTACTCGCCGGCCTCATCCCGGACAGCAGACTCGTGCCGCTGGAGAGCGCCAACCACCTGCTGCCCGAGCGTGACCCCGCCTGGCGGCACTTCCTGGCCGAGGTCGATGCGTTCCTACCTACCGCCTGACGCGTGCACGGTGGCGGCATGTGGAAGGGCCGGAGGCCCCCGCCTCCGGCCCTTCCGTTCGTGGCTTGCCCGACCGGATTGCTGCCTATGGGCCGGTAATCGTGAGGTACGCCCCGCCGAAGCCTGCGAACGACACCGTGTACGTGAAGTTAGAGAGCGTGATGCCGCCCGGGATCGTTGGGGTCCAGTTCGGGTTGGGGCACGACTGCTGCGCCAGGAAGTCCGCCTCCGACGGTCCGGTCACTGACAGTGAGGGCACGGTCAGCCTGCCGTTCTTCGGGGAGAGCTGGCCGGTGCTGGACGAGGCCGTGAAGCTTCCCTGGTGCTGTGAATCTGACGGGTTTCCGCCGCCGTTGATGCAGACGACGGTGGCCGTGTACGAGGCGCTCAGATCCGCTTGAGCGTTGGTATTGCCCACGCCCGCCAGCTCGAACGAGTTACACGAGACGTCGAGGCCACTCACCGTACAGCCAGGTGTGCCTCTCTGGACATGCGTGCCGCTCGGGGCGTTCGCCGGATCGAACGTTGTCGTTGTGGCCGCCGATGCCGCCGAGGGGAGCGCAAATGCGAACATCATCGGAATGGCGAGTAGCCATAGGAGTTTTTTCATGGTGATCCTTCTATCGGTAGTAAATTGGTGAGCCCGCACGTTCTGTCCGATGACGCACGGCACATTCGTTTCGAGGTCTTTACCGGAACACGGCGGCACGCAGACCGTCGACTGCATCTTCGGGATCGGCAGGTGCGGCGACTGCCGACGAGCGGAGTAGGCTGCATCCACCCTCGGTCCGGTCACGATTTCAGCGAAGGTTCCTTGCCGGGATCCTCGATGGATCAACCTGGCCGGGGGGTCCCGCGCGTGAGGACGGGGGTTGACCGCGACATGCCGCATCGTCATTCCTTTCATCGGATCCCCGTGCGGCAAGGGATACCAACTGCTGGGATGCGGTGCTGAAGAACCCGGCGGGGTCTAGGCCGACGATGATCGCGCCCATCACTGAGGTGGGAGCCATCGCTTGCGGTGAGCTCTCGGTCGCGCTCGACGCCTCACCCGTGCGCGTCGGTGCGGGCACCGCACTATGTGTGATTGTGCTGACCTGTTCACGCAAGCACCATCGATCGCGGCTCGCAAGAGTTACCAGAAAGTAATCGTCACCTCTTTTCTTAGTGATGGATATGTGACGCTGATGGTTTATAGTTTCGCGCGTCGGGTATTTCGTATTTTCTCCAGCTGGACATCCGGATCGTGGTCGGATTGCTGTAAAACCCTTGACCTAGAGCCTGACCATTACGCGATCGGTTTTGGGTTGTCCGGGACGTTGGTCGCGCTCGAGGTCGGGACCTGTGACCGTGCCGTCTGGCACGAAGAGTGATTACCTTTTGTGGTGGGTGCGTCTTGAGGCCGTGCCGGGTTCGGTCTTTCGGAGGCGTGGCGCACCCGAGCCGGTGGTCCGGCCGTCGGCGACATGCGGCGAGCCGGGCTCCGGTGACTGCGGCGTAGGTAGGTTGCGTCGCGGGATCGGGGAGGATTTCGTGTCGGACCCGCCTCGGCACCAGCAGGGTCTCGTGTGCTGCCACCGTGGCGCTCGCCGACGACCGAGGCGTGGGTCGACCACTGACCTGTCTGGGACTTCCGGCCCTGAGCCGCCGCCATCTGCCTGTTCGCAGGTCATCTCCCTGCCACCTCGACGGGTTGCCGACCGCAACCTGTCGGCCCACACCAGCTCTATCGGAGATATCCAATGATTCGACGCATCGGCATCATCAGCGTCTTGGCGTTCGTCATGGCGTTTGCGTTCCTTTCACCCTCACAGGCGCAGAACGCGCATTTCGTTCGGGCCGGCGCGGCGGGCCCGGACGCGGCGGGCAACCTCGTCGTCAGCTTCAAGATCGCCGGGCTCGGCGACAGCCAGACGATTACCGTCACCACGTCCGGCAACGCGACCGCTGTCTATGCCTGCCAGAACAACGGCGGCAACTTCCCCAGCGATCCGAAGAAGACCGCCGTCAGCGGACCGGTCAGCGCCACCGGAGACTTCACCTCGGGCAAGAACGGAACAGTCAGCAACAGCCTGACCCTGATGCCACCGCCCAACACCGCGCTGACATGCCCGGGCGGCCAGCACGTCGTGCTTGTCTCGGTCTCCTACAGCAACGTCCAGGTCAGCTCACCTGGCATCGGGACCGTGTCCCTCGGGACGTTCTCGCGGACCTTCTTCAACATCTGACGACGTCACAGTGGCGCCTGGTCGGGGCAACCCGCTCCGACCAGGCGCCTTCAACCCGGCTGTGTGCTGTCGGCGGGTCCTTCGGCGGTCTGCCGGCGATGCCGCGCCGAGAGGAACTGGGGACTCCGACAATGAGAACAGCCCCTGGTGGTCAGTCGTTCACCAGGGGCTGTGACGGCTTCTGCTCCGCCTCCCTCGTACCCATCACATCGGTCGAGGTGGCCTCGGCGTTACTCGGTGGCGTCGCCGCATTGTCGGAAGAGTCAGACTCCAGGTGTTACTCAGCGTAGTTTCTGGACGTGGACGCGCTGGCGGGCGGACCGCGGGATGTCTCACCATGGTCGTAGGAGGCCGTCGAGGGGAGTCAGTAGCCACGGTCCGAGCGAAGGCCGAGGACCCAAGATGAGGCTTTTCGCGGTTGTCGCCCTGGTCGCCGCTTCGGCGATGACGGGGTCTACTGCCTGTTCCGGCGGCGCTGAGCCAGCTCAGCCGGTCCTGGGCACGGACTGGACCTACACCCACGTGGCCGTCTACAAGAACCCGGCGAACGGCACGTTTTCTGGCGGGCTGTATGTGACCAACCTGACCGGCGACCGCATCCCGGCGGTAGTCACGGTGATAGCGAATGCCGGTCCGAGCACCGACTGCCCTGGCCTCAGGCTTGGGGTGCTGTCCGCTTCGGTGATGTTGACCCCCGGCGACACCGAATATGTCGGACTGACGTCGCTCGACAAGTACAGCAAGGCCCCGTGCCTCGACGTCAGCTTGACCCGGCAGTCCGGGTAGGCGAGCCGACGATGGAAAGGCTTGAGGCGTGGCGCACCTGACGCTGCAACCCGCTGTGTGGACCAAGGTCAGGTTCTCTACGTCGTCCTCGAAGCACGCGTGGGTAGGTTGACGGCGTGGAACATCGCGATCGGATTCGGCACGCGACCTCGTTCGGCGCGGCTGCGGTCGCCTACGCGGAGCATCGCCCCGACTACGCGCAGGCCGCGGTGCACTGGGCGCTAGGGCCGGCGCCGGGATCTCGGGTGCTTGATCTGGGCGCTGGCACAGGCAAGCTGACCGCGACGCTGATAGCCGCGGGCGTCGAAACAACTGCGGTCGAGCCGGACCAGTCGATGCTGAGCGAGCTGCGGGACGTCCTTCCAGGTATTCGGGCCTTGCAGGGTACGGCCGAGGCGATTCCGTTGCCGGACGCGTCGGTTGATGCTGTGTTGGCCGGCAATGCCATGCACTGGTTCGACATGGACGTCGCGGGACCCGAGATCGCGAGGGTCCTGGTGCCCGGCGGCGTGCTTTCCGGGCTGTGGAACGTCCTGGACGACCGGGTGGACTGGGTTGCCGGTCTGGCGCGGGTCAGTGGGAGTGAGGCCATCGGCCCGCGTGACACGCCCGCCAGCTGGCGCGTCCAAACGGCCGCTGCACACCTTCCCAGGGCTGGTGCGCCTGCCCGGTTCGGTTCGCCGGCGCAGACGGAGTTTCCGCACGGGCAGCGTCGCACGGCCGATTCCCTCGTGGCGACGCTTGCGACCAGGGCGGGGATGTTGGTCATGCCGGAGGAGGAGCGGGAGGCCAGGCTCGCCCAGATCCGTGCCTTTCTCGCGAGCAGGCCGGAGACCGCCGAGGGCGAGTTCAGCCTGCCGATGCTGACCTGCGTACTCCGAACCCGTCGGCTGTGAAGGTCATCCACGGCGTAGCCTGACCGCTGCCAAACCGGGGGCGCATCACCACGCCTGAGCTCGCGAGATCACGGCTTTAGGTGAACAGCTTCCACTGCCCCTCGGAGATGACCTCGACGGTGCCGTCGACCACCTGGATGGCCGTCTGCTCGTCAATGGCGTAGGCCGGGACGCCGATCTCCGCGGCCCAGAGCTCCGCGTTGGACAGGGTGTTGTCGGGGAATGCGTTCAGGTGCGGGAAGATCGAGAAGTCGACCACGCCCAGCGTGCGGTCGTCCGGCGCGGACGGCCACTCGACGAAGGACGTACCGATCCGCGGCGTCATCACCATGCTCCCCGCGCTCACCCCGACCCAGACCTTGTCGGACAGCGACGGCAGCAGATCCGCCAGCCCCGACTCCCGCATCCAGTGGCTCAGATACGTCGCCTCGCCGCCGTCGACCAGCAGGACGTCTGCCTCCTGGACCCAGGAGATCCAGCGCTCTTCGCCGATGCTGGGCAGCGCGGTCAGCTCGAGGAGCCCCACGGACGCCCACTCGGGGGTGGGCTTCACCAACTGAGGCTCACCGACGACGACATCACGCACGGAGCTCGGCCCGCACATCGGGTGACCCCACTGCGCCGTCGGGATACAGAGCGCACGGCAGTCGGTGATCGGCTTGCCCAGCAGATCGACCAGCGCGTCGCGGATGCTGTCGTTGGTGATGCCCCCGGACGTGAGAAGAAGCTTCAAGATGCCTCCCTGAACGAGTGCGAGGGAACGGCATCGCGCAGGCCGGACGCCGGACCATCGCAAGACTCATGGCGGTTTGAACCCAGGCCAACCTACCCGGAACCGGCGACAGTCGAGCAGCACAAACCGGAGCAGCCAGCCGACCGCTTGTCGGCACGACGTGGATCAGGCGCAGCATTGCTCGGCGGTCGAGCCTGAGGTCGTTGGACTCTACCCGTTCCCGACCGACTCGCGGCACGTTGTGAGCGGGTAACGCTTGCCGTTGCCCCGTCGTTGTGGTGCCGGGAGGCGTGATGGTCGAGCCAATGCAGCTGCGGTTGCGCTGAGGGTTTGTGTCCACCGGCAGTTGCGCAAAGTCTCAGCGGCTCACCTCCTGTTTACCTCGATGAAGGAGTGTGTTTCCGTGTCGGACGTCGATGCGACGAGCTCCCTCCTGCGCGGGGGCTTCGCCCCTCCCGCGAGGACGCTCGTCGACGTGTTCCGTTCGACGGTCGAGCAGGCACCCGACGAGTCGGCGCTCGATGCTGGCAATGGCTGGCTCACGTACGCCGAGCTGGCCGAGGCCGCGGAGGACCTGGCGGCAGAGCTGAACACGCTCGGTATTGGTCGCGGGGACAAGGTGGGCGTGCGCGTCAGCTCGGGCACCACGGACCTTTACGTCGCCATTCTCGGCGTCCTGCTGTCGGGCGCGGCGTACGTGCCCGTTGATGTCGACGACCCGGACGAAAGAGCGCGTCTCGTCTTCGACGAGGCCGACGTCGCGGCGGTGATCGGAAATGATCTCGCCGTGGCCAACCGGCGGTCGGGCACGCCGAGAGACTCCGAGGACCCGGGCCTGGACGACGACGCATGGGTGATCTTCACGTCGGGCTCGACGGGGACTCCCAAGGGCGTCGCCGTGACCCACCGCAACGCGGCCGCGTTCGTGGATGCGGAGGCACGCTTGTTCCTGCAGGACGCGCCACTGGGTGTCGGGGACCGGGTGATGGCCGGGCTGTCGGTCGCGTTCGACGCCAGCTGCGAGGAGATGTGGCTCGCCTGGCGGTACGGCGGTTGCCTGGTGCCGGCTCCGCGAGCCCTGGTGCGCAGTGGTGTCGACGTCGGCCCTTGGCTGATCGCCAACGAGATGACCGTGGTCTCGACTGTGCCGACACTCGTGGCGCTGTGGCCTGCGGAGGCGCTGGAGAAGGTCCGCCTGCTGATCATGGGTGGTGAGGCGTGCCCGCCGGAGCTCGCCGCCCGGCTCGTGGCACCGGGACGGGAGGTTTGGAATACCTACGGACCGACCGAGGCCACGGTCGTGGCCTGTGGCGCCCAGCTCACCGGCGAGGGCCCGGTGCGGATCGGACTTCCGCTGGACGGCTGGGACCTCGCGGTGGTCAACCCCGACGGTCGGCACGTCGCCCCCGGCGAGACCGGAGAACTGATCATCGGCGGCGTCGGGCTCGCTCGCTACCTGGATCCGGCGAAGGACGCGGGTAAGTACGCCCGGATGCCGGAGCTCGGGTGGGACCGCGCGTACCGATCCGGTGACCTTGTCGTGTTCGACTCCGAGGGATTGCTCTTCGGCGGCCGCGCCGACGACCAGGTCAAGGTAGGCGGGCGGCGGATCGAGCTCGGGGAGATCGACGGCGCCCTGCTCGGCCTGCCCGGTGTCACCAGCGCCGCGGCGGCCGTTCGGCGTACGGCGGCGGGCAACCACCTGCTCGTCGGCTACCTCACGACCGGTGCGGTCTTCGACCACGGCGGCTCGGTCGCACAGCTGCGGCGCGAGCTTCCGGCGGCGCTCGTCCCCCGACTGGCCGTCGTCGACACGCTGCCCACCCGCACGTCGGGCAAGGTCGACCGCGACGCCCTTCCCTGGCCGCTGCCCACGACCAGCTCGCGCACGAACCCCCAGCTCGGCGAGACAGAAGCCTGGCTCGCC
>Ga0081455_10000288_pt1 | contig 66686 bp, 72 predicted proteins | sample TabmetS3T2R1_FD_70207 | JGI IMG/M metagenome (GOLD analysis project Ga0081455, IMG submission 70207) | Tabebuia heterophylla rhizosphere microbial communities from the University of Puerto Rico - S3T2R1 | ecosystem: Host-associated > Plants > Roots > Rhizosphere ...
GCAGACAGCCAAGGAAGGCTGCCCGATCAGCAAGGCGCTCGCCAGCGTGGACATCACGCTGGACGCTGCCCTCGAGGAGTAGAGCCCTCGAGGAATAACAGGGCCAGGCCGCCGTCGACCGGGACGACCGCCCCGGTCATGGCGCTGCCGCCGTCCCCGGCCAGGAACGCGATGACCGCGGCCACCTCGGCCGGGGACACCAGCCGGCCCAGCGGCTGCTGGGCCGCGAAGGTCCCGGCCGCGGGCAGGCCGTAGAGCCGGGCGCTCTCGTCCAGCATCGGGGTCTGCGTCGAGCCCGGGCTGACCGCGTTCGCCGTGATGCCGGTGCCGCCGAGTTCGGCGGCCAGCGCGCGGCAGTCCGCGCACTCGTCCAGATGCGACTCGACCTGGGCGCGTTCCCGCTTGGACAGGCCGTCCCGGGTCCACGCGCCCAGCCGGTCGGCGCACGTGCGGCACTTGTCGGCGGACGTCTCCGCCAGGTGCACCTGCAGGTACGCCTGGCGCAGTCCTTCCCGGGCCCGGTAGGCGAGCGCGGACACGCCGTTGGGCGTCAGGCCGAGCAGCGGCGCGACCTCGGCCGGGCTCTGCTGCTCGATCTCGGTGTGCCACAGCACCGCCTGCCAGCGCTCGGGCAGCGACGCGAACGCCTTGGCCGCCATCGTCCGCTCGAGCCCGGCCACCGCGGTGTCGGAGAACTGGACCGTCAGCGCCTCGCTGCCGACGGTGGTCATGTCCTCGTTGAGGTCGACCCGCTTGTCCTTGCGGGTCTTGTCGTAGGCGGTGTGCCGCAGCGCGGTGAGCAGGTAGGCGCGGAAGGCGCTGTCCGGGCCCTTGCCGGCGCGCAGGGTGTCGAGGACCTTGGCGAACGCGTCGGAGACCAGGTCGTCTGCCTCGGCGCTGGACCGGGCGAGCTGCCGGGCCAGGTTGTGGGCCGCGCCGACGTGCCGTTCGTAGAGCGTGCCGTACGCGGCCAGAGTGCCGGCGCGCACGTCTGTGATCAGCTCAGCGTCGCTCTTGCCCTCGAAATCGGCCGGAAGGGTGGACACCGCTCTCCTTATCCCCAGTGTTTCGCGTGATCAGTGTGACTGACGGGGCTGAGCCCGTCACGCGACACCTGGCCCTATTGACCCGCACGGTGTAATTCCGTCACGGCGCGCCGCTTCGATCGTCACTTCACCGGAACAGCGGTCGCGGGACGAGAGGACGGTTGCCAGTGGACGTGCCGGCCAGCGGGTTGCGGTTCGAACCGGAGCCCGGCGGCGACGGATCGCTGCACACGTTGCGGTCGCGCTGGCAGTCGGCGAGCCTGGCCGCGGGATGGCGTTTCCCCAGTGACTGGGCCGTGCCCGAGGTCGACAGGGTGTGTGCGGACGTGCTGCGCAACGGCTCGGCGGAGATCCCGATCGGGGGCCTGGCCCGCGCGCGGGCCGCCGCCGGTGCCGGGCTCGCGGAGACGCTGCTCGATCTGGCTGCGTTGCACGCTGTGATCACTCAGCCGGGGGAATCCAGTGGTTTGGTAAGCCCGGACGTGGACGCCCTGCCGTCCCGGTTACTGCGGGTGGCGGCGCTGGCCTGGGCCGACGTGGCCATGGACAAGCTCGCGACCACCGAGGTGATCGACCCGCTGACCGGCCTGCCCACCGCGTCCTACCTGCGCACGCGGTTGCGCGAGTTGTACGGCCGTGCCGGTCGCCACGCCGGCGAGGACCACACGCTGCTGGTCGTCTCGGTCGAACTGTCCGGGGTGACCGGCTGGCCGCGGCTGACCGCCATGATCCTGATCGCGGAGGCCCTGCGCGCGGTGTTCGACAGCGGCGAGAGCATCGCCTCGCTCGGGCCGTCGACGGTCGCCGCCGCGGTGCCACGTGACGGCCGGATCGCCACGAAAGCGGTGACGCTGCGACGCGAGCTGCACGAGCGCCTGTCGGTCGACGACCAGCTCGAACACCTGGGTCCGCCGAAGATCAAGCTGTTCCGGTTGCCCCCGACGCACGAGGCCGCGTGCGACCTCCTCCAGCGACTCGCGCGACCGTGACCGACGAGGCGGCACATTTTCGACAATGTGCGACTCGTGAACCGGACCCTTCCCGCCACCCAGCAGCCGTTTCGTGATTTCCTGAAAGGGTGACCCAGTCAGTGCCCGCCGGTGGCGGCGGACCGCTCGGAGAGCCTGCGCCCCCGCGTCTGGCCCTGCGGACCTCGCTCGCCCGGTTGTCGGCGCGGCCTCGCTCGATCCTGCTGCTGTCGCTCGTCCCGCTGCTCGCGATCGTGTTCGGCATCGTCGGCTGGCTGTTCGACTGGCGGCTCGGGGTGGACAGCGCGGTGTACCGGGCCGGGGCGATCACCCTGATCAACGGGGATCCGCTGTACGACGCCAACACGCTGGCGCCGGAGCCGTGGTGGGCGCTGCTGCCGTTCACCTACCCGCCGACGGCCGCGCTGCTGTTCGTGCCGCTGGCGTTCCTGCCCGTCCAGATCGCCTGGGGCGTGCTGACCGCGATCTCCGTGCTGGCGATGGCGCTGGTCATCCGCGTGGCGATCGGGTCGCTGCCGACACCGCCGGCCGGGCGGCGCTGGTGGTCCTCGCCCGCCCGCGCGACGCTGCTGTTCTCGGTGGTCATGCTCGGTCTCGAGCCGGTGTGGCGGACGGTCTTCCTCGGCCAGATCAACCTGATCCTGATGGCCGTCGTCGTGCTCGACGTCCTGGTCGTCACCACGCGCGACACGCGGTGGGGCGGCGTGCTGGTCGGTATCGCGTCGGCGGTCAAGCTGACCCCGCTGGTGTTCGTGGCGCACCTGTTCCTGACCGGGCGCCGTCGCGAGGCGACGCGCGCGTTCGGCGTGTTCGCCGGGCTCCAGGTGCTGATGCTGCTGCTCATCCCGGGCGACACCATCCGCTACTGGACCAAGACCATTTCCGACACCGGCCGTATCGGGCCGGTGCACTGGGCGGGCAACCAGTCGCTCAACGGCCTGATGAACCGGGTCACCGACCTCGCGCCCTGGGCGTCGATGGCGGCGCTGGGTATCGCCGCGCTGCTGGCGGTCCCCGCCGTGTGGCTGATGCTGCGTTTCCACCGGCGCGGTCAGGCCCTGGCCGCGCTGCTGGTCACGGCGTTCTTCGGGCTGCTGGCCTCCCCGATCTCGTGGTCGCACCACTGGGTGTGGGCGGTGCCGCTGATCGTGCTGCTCGTGTCGCGGCTGCCGCAGACCACGCTCGCTTCCGCGTGGAAGCGCTGGGTCGGCACCGCGGCGGTCGTCGCGGTGTTCATCAGCTGCGTGCTGCTGGCGCTGCCGAACGGGCGCAACATCGAGCTGCACTGGAAGTTCTGGCAGACCGTGCTGGGCAACGCCTACATCCTGACCCCGCTGGTCCTGGCCGCGGTGCTGGTGGCGCGCTGGGCGCGCCAGCGCCGGCAGGAGCGGGAGCGCGACGACTTCACGATCGCGCGCTGACCACCCTCGACGGAAGCGCTGGGCGCTGCGGTAACTAATCTGGACCCGCTATGGACAAGCGCACAGGCCTCCCGATCGTCGGGATGGTGGGCGGCGGCCAGCTCGCCAGGATGACACATCAGGCCGCAATCTCGCTGGGACAGTCGCTGCGGGTCCTCGCGCTCGATGAGAACGACGCGGCCGGCCTGGTGGCCGGGCAGGTCCAGATCGGGCACCACACCGACCTGGACGCGCTGCGCGAGTTCGCCCGGGGCGTCGACGTGGTCACCTTCGACCATGAGCACGTCCCGTGGGAGCACCTGTTCGCGCTGGTCAACGAGGGCTTCACGGTGCGGCCGGGCCCGGACGCGCTGGCGTTCGCGCAGAACAAGCTGGTGATGCGCGAACGGCTGTCGGCGACCGGGTTCCCGTGCCCGCCGTACGCCGAGGTGTCCGATGTGGAGGATCTGCTCAAGTTCGGCGCGGAGCACTCCTGGCCGGTCGTCCTGAAGGCGGCCATCGGCGGCTACGACGGCCGCGGCGTGTGGATGGTCGAGTCCGACGCGCAGGCACGCACGCTGGTGCCCGAGCTCCTGGCCGCCGGCACCGAGCTGCTGGTGGAGCAGCGGGTCGTGATGAAGCGGGAGCTGTCCGCGCTGGTGGCGCGCTCGCCGTTCGGGCAGGGCGCGGCGTGGCCGGTCGTGGAGACGGTGCAGGAGAACGGCATCAACACCGAGGTCCTGGCCCCCGCGCCGGGCCTCACCTCACGCCAGGTGCACGAGGCCCAGGAGCTCGCGCTGCGGCTGGCCGACGAGCTGAACGTGGTCGGCGTGCTGGCGGTCGAGCTGTTCGAGACCGACGGCGGTCTGCTGGTCAACGAGCTGGCGATGCGTCCGCACAACTCCGGGCACTGGACCATGGACGGCTCGGCGACCTCGCAGTTCGAGCAGCACGTGCGCGCGGTCCTCGATTACCCGCTGGGCGTGACCGACCTGATCGCGCCCACGGTGATGGCCAACGTGCTGGGCGCGCCGACCATCCCGGAGATGGTGCCGGACGAGCGGCTGCACCACCTGTTCGCCCGCTTCCCGGACGCCCGCGTCCACCTCTACGGCAAGGGCGAGCGGCCCGGCCGCAAGCTCGGGCACGTCAACTTCGTCGGCGGCGATCTGGAGAACCTGCGGACCCGCGCGAAGCTGGCCGCGCACTGGCTGTCGCACGCCGAATGGCCCGACGGCTACGACATCCACGGCAAAGGAGCGCGCGCGTGACCGACGTCGGCGTGATCATGGGCAGTGACTCGGACTGGCCGGTGCTCGAAGCGGCCGGGGCCGCGCTGGACGAGTTCGGCGTGTCCTACGAGGTCGGCGTGTACTCCGCGCACCGGACGCCGCAGCGGATGCTCGACTACGCCCGCACGGCCGCGGACCGCGGCCTCAAGGTGATCATCGCCGGCGCCGGGGGAGCGGCGCACCTGCCCGGCATGGTCGCGTCGGCGACGGTGCTGCCGGTGATCGGCGTGCCGGTGCCGCTGAAGTACCTCGACGGGCTGGACTCGTTGTTGTCGATCGTGCAGATGCCGGCCGGTGTCCCGGTGGCGACGGTGTCGGTCGGCGGCGCTCGCAACGCCGGGCTGCTGGCCGTCCGGATCCTGGCCGCGCAGGACCCGGCGCTGCGGGAGAAGATGGCCGCGTTCCAAGCCGACCTCGAGCAGTTGGTTCTCGACAAGGACGCCAAACTGCGCGCGAAGGTGCGGCCCTAGAGTCGCCGCCGCAGCTCGCGCTTGAGGACCTTTCCCGCCGCCGAGACCGGGATCTCGTCGACGAACCGCAGCTCCCGGATGCGCTTGTAGGGCAGGACGTTGTCGTTGACCGCGGACAGGACCTCCCCCGCGGTCACGGTGTCGTTCGCGCGCACGACGAAGGCCACCGGCAGCTCGCCGACCTCGATCTGCTTGCGCCCCACGACGGCCGCCGCGGCGACACCGGGGTGCGCGATCAGCAGCTCCTCCAGCTCTCGCGGATAGACGTTGTATCCCTTGTAGAGCAGCATGTCCTTCTTGCGATCCATAATGGACACGTACCCGTCCTTGTCCAGGACGCCGATGTCCCCGGTGTGCACCCAGCCGTCGACGAGCACGGCCGCGGTCTCGTCCGGACGGTTGTGATAGCCCGCCATGACCTGCGGTCCGCGGACGCAGACCTCGCCCTGCTCGCCCGCGGGCAGCGGGTCCTCGCCACCGTCGAGCGGGACGATCTTCACTTCGGTGTCGAATACCGGCACGCCCACGGACCCCTGCTTGCGCAGGCCGGACCGGAAGGCCGGATTGATCGTGGCACCCATGGTGACCTCGGTGAGGCCGTAACCCTCGCTGATCACCGCGTCCGGGAACCGTACGGCCAGCGCCTTGAGTAGCTCGTGCGGCATGGGCGCGGCGCCGGAACTGATCCAGCGCACCGAGGACAGGTCGCGCGTCGCGAGCCCGGGACTGGCCAGCACGGCCGCGAACAGCGCCGGCGCCCCGCCGATCGACGTGACGCGCAGCCGTTCGGCGTCGGCGACGTAGGCGACGGGATCGAAGCGGTCGTGCACGGTGGTCGAGGTGCCGCTCAGGACGGGCACGTTGAGCGCGCCGATGGTGCCCATGGCGTGGAACCACGGCGTCAGGTTGATGCCCGAGCCGGTGCCCAGGCGGGTGGGCCACTCGTCCGCGCTGCCGATCTGGTCGAGCGTGACGTCGCCGTCGTCGTCGAGCGCGGGGAGCGAGCCGCTGCCCCAGCAGGCGTACTGGAGCGCGTTGACCACGATGTTGCGGTGCGGCAGGCGCACGCCCTTCGACCGGCCGGTGGTGCCGCCGGTGTAGGACAGGTGGGCGAGGTGCGTTCGGGTGTCGATGTCCAGGCTGGGGCGCGTCTCCGGCAGCCCCTCGTGGAACGCCTGGAACTCCACCTGCCCGTCGGTGAGGTCCTCCGGGGCGACGACCACGACGAGCTCGACCGCGGTCTGCGCGCGGATCCCGGCCAGCACCGGCGCGACCTTCCCGAGGGTGACCGCCGCGACGGCGCCCGAGTCGGCGAGCTGGTGGGCGAGGTCGGCGGGCGGCAGGAGCGGGTTCGCCGGCGTGCAGGTGGCGCCGGCGAGCAGGATCCCGTAGTAGGCGACCGGGTAGGCGAGGCAGTTCGGCAGGTGGACGGCGACGGCCGACCCCGGCCCGATCCCGTTCGCCTGGAGCGCATTGGCGAACCGGCACGCGGCGCGATAGGTCTGCGCGTAGGTGCGGGAGCGGTCGTGGTGGGTGAACGCGATTCGGTCCCCGTAGCGTTTCGCGGCACCCGCCAGGATTGATCCGGCGGGGACGCGGGGGTAGTCCAGCGATCTTGGCAGGTGCGGCGGCCAGGTCCCGGCTGTGATCGGCATCACTCCACGATAGAGCGGATCTGCGGCCCAGAACACAATTCGGTGTAGTGAACGAGCACTAACATTGGTGCCGGACTTACCCGTTCGAGAAAGGTGACGAAGGTGTCGGACACCCCGGGGCTCTACCAGTTGCCCGAAGAGCACGAGGAGTTGCGTGCCGCGGTGCGTGCGCTGGCGGAGAAGGAGATCGCGCCTTTCGCTGCCGAAGTGGACGAGAACGAGCGCTATCCGGTCGAAGCCGCGGTGGCCTTGACCGCGTCGGGTTTCAACGCGGTGCACATCCCGGACGCCTACGAGGGGCAGGGTGCGGACGCGATCGCGGCGTGCATCGTGATCGAGGAGGTCGCGCGGGTGGACGCGTCGGCATCCTTGATCCCGGCGGTGAACAAGCTGGGCACCCAGCCGATCATCCTGTCGGCGTCGGAGGAGCTGAAGAAGCTGGTGCTGCCCGAGGTCGCGGCGGGCGCGTCGGCCTCGTACGGGCTTTCGGAGCGGGAGGCCGGGTCGGACACCGCGTCGATGCGTACCCGGGCCCGGCTCGACGGGGATCACTGGGTGCTCAACGGCACCAAGGCCTGGATCACCAACGCCGGTGAGTCCACCTGGTACACGGTGATGGCGGTGACCGACCCGCAGGCGGCGAAGAAGTCGGACGGGATCTCGGCGTTCGTGGTGCACAAGGACGACCCCGGGTTCTCGGTCGGCCCGAAGGAGCGCAAGCTCGGCATCAAGGGCTCCCCGACGCGGGAGATCTACTTCGAGGACTGCACGATCCCGGTGGACCGGATCATCGGCGAGCCCGGCACCGGGTTGAAGACCGCGCTGCGGACGCTGGATCACACCCGTCCCACCATCGGGGCGCAGGCGCTGGGGATCGCCCAGGGCGCGCTGGACGCCGCGGTCGGCTACGTGCGCGACCGCCGGCAGTTCGGCCGAGCGATCGCCGAGTTCCAAGGCGTGCAGTTCATGCTGGCCGACATGGCGACCAAGATCGAAGCGGCCCGGCACCTGGTCTACGCCTCCGCCGCGGCCACCGAACGCGGTGACGCCCGCGCCGGGTTCCTGGCCTCCGCCGCCAAGACCTACGCGAGCGACGTGGCGATGTCGGTGACCACGGACGCGGTCCAGCTCTTCGGCGGCGCCGGGTACACCCGCGACTTCCCGGTGGAACGCATGATGCGCGACGCCAAGATCACCCAGATTTATGAGGGCACCAACCAGATCCAGCGGGTCGTGATGGCCCGTTCGCTCCTGAAGGGCTGAGGTTGTCGAGGTCGCGGCGTCTCACGGCAGTGAGGCGCCCGGCCGGAACATGCGGTCGGCCGCCGGGCCCGCTGGTGTGAATGATCTTCGCGGGGCGAGACATGGCGTCCATTCGGAGAAGCGCCTTGTCCCGGGTGCAGAACTTGCCGCACTGCTGAGTGTGGGTTTTTCACAACCCGTTTACGCAGGTCCGGTACTCTCAGCCCCACTAGTTGAATCTTCAATCAGAACGGGGAGCAGGGAATGTACGACCGACTCAGGGATGTGGCGGCGCTGATCGGCCGGGTCGCGGTTGGCGTGGTCTTCCTCGCGCACGGCCTGCAGAAGTGGGACACCGGCCTGGATGGTGTGACGAACATGGTGAGCGGCATCGGCGTGCCACTGCCGACGCTCTCCGCGCTCTTCCTGATCGTCGTCGAGACCATCGGCGCCGTCGCGTTCATCGTGGGCGCCGCGCTGCCCGTGCTGGGCATCCTGTTGGCGGCCGACATGGTCGGCGCGATCTTCTTCGTCCACATCGACGCCGGCCTGACCGGCCAGAGCGGTTACGAACTCGTGCTCGTCCTGGGCGCGGCGGCGCTCGCCCTCGGGTTCAACGGCGGGCGCTTCTCGCTGGATCACCTGCTCGTCGGCCGGCGCCGGAACCGTCCGGCCCAGCTGCAGAACGCCTAGCCGAGCAGATCGACCGTCGTCCGCTCGGCGGCTCGGCGATCGTCCAGTTTGGCCGGATCCGGGTTCGAAATCTGCACCAGGTGGGCGCCGGCTGCCAACGGGGTCAGCAGGCCCTCCAGGATACCCTCCGGCACGGTCCACTCCACAGTGGACAAAACGCGCGCACCGGGTCCGATCTTCTCCGCCCGCGCGCGGGCCCGCGCGAGCACCTCGTCCACTGTGGATCCCGCGAGGGCGGCGGTGTCTCCGGGGATCGGTACCAACGGGCTGAAGTCGTCGCCGTGCGCGCGGGCCTCGTTGAGGTAGTCGAGCGCTCCCTCGACCGGCGTCGTGAGCCCGCGCCCCATCGGGTCCAGCGCCACGATCGCCGTCTCCTCGGCGCCCGTCCCGGACGCGCCCGGGGCGACGAACGCCACCCGCGCCCCGGCCGGTGACGCGACCACCTCGGCCCCGCACCACCACGCGCCGAGCAGCACACCGGCGGACTGCCAGTGCGCGGGCAGCACCACCGCGACCGGGTCGCCCGGCTCCACGTCGAACTCCTCGACCAGCCAGTTCGCCGTCTTCGCGGCCCAGTTCACGGTCGTCGCCACCGACAGCTCCACCCGGGTGCCCGCGGCGTCGTCGTAGTGGGTGATCAGCGGCTTCCCCGGCTGGGCCAGCAGGGGGCGCAACAAGGCATCAGTGAGCGACACGGCTTGAATGTAGCCGCTGCGCGTAGCGCACCCGTTGAGGGTGGTGGTGGGCGAGGGGCCGACTCTAGTTCACACAGGTGACCCCCGCGGGCACCGCCCGCGCCAGCGCGCCGCCACCGGATGCGCCACCACCGCCCGAACCGGTGCTCCGCCCGGCCAGCCCGGCGAAGAACTCGCGCACCGCCACCGGATCGACCTCGACGATGCTCTGTTCGCCGTCCGGGCTGCGGCCGTTGATCGTGATCACCGGAATGGTGGTGAACGTGACGTCCCCGGACGCCAGCCCCTTCGCCTTGTCCGCGAACTGCAGCAGGTCGAAGCCGGGATCGAGGACCAGCGACCGGTGCAGCGCGTCGGTCAGGTCGCCGAGCGTGCCCGGGTTCGCCAGCACCCCGGCCGAGAGCACCTGGTGCAGTGCCGAGGCCAGGAACGCCTGCTGCCGCACGATCCGGTCCAGGTCCCCGCGCGGCAGGTTCTTCCGCTGCCGCACGAACGACAGCGCCTCGCCACCGGACACCGTCTGCACCCCGGCGCGGAAGTCGGCCCCGGAGTCCTTGTCCTCGGTCGCGTGGTTCAGGCACACCTGGACGCCACCGAGGGCCTCGGTGATCAGGTAGAACCCGAGCAGGTTGACCTCAGCGTAGTGGTCGATGCGCACCTGCGTGAAGTCCTGCACCGCCTGCACCAGCGCCTGCCGCCCGGCCTGGTCGGAGTCGCGTTCGATCCCGGTCGCATCGCGCCTGCCCTGGCGCCGTAGCTCGTTGGCCTGAGCCTGTTTGGCGAGGCCGTACACCGAGTTGATCTTGCCCTGGCTCCCGCGCGGCAGGTCGATCCAGGTGTCGCGCGGGATCGACACCGCGTACGGCTTCGCGCCGTTCTTCGGGATCCGCACGATGATGATCGTGTCGGTGTTCACGCCGGTGGTCTGCTCGGTGCGCAGCGTCTTGAGCACCTGCAGCGGCAGCGCGTTGCCCTGCATGTCCGTGCGCGCGTCCGCGCCGACGAGCAGGATGTCGTCGCCGCCGTCGTCCGCGGGCGGCGCCGGCTTGTCGTCGGGCAGGTCGAGGGCGTCCGTGGTGTGTACGTTGCCCTGCACCTCGTGGTAGGTCGCCCACGCGTACCCGGTCGCGGTCAGCGCGGCCACCGACACGAGTGCCAGCAGCGCCTTCCCGGTCGCGCGCAACGGATGGCGACGGCGGCGCGGGGCCGGCTCGGCATCCGTGGGCTTCGGCCGCGGGTAGGGCGTCGGCTTGCGCTCGTCGTCCATCCCCGTGTCTCCCCCCGTGAGCCCCTCGGTGTCAGGTTAAGGCACTGCCGGCGTCAGTTCACACACGGCACGTCGCCCGCTGTGATCGGCTGCGGCGCGGGGGTGGAGGGGGTCGGCGACGGCGTGCTGGTCGCGGCGGACGACGTGCTCGCCCTGCGGCTGGGGCTGGGCGTCGGGGTGCTGGGCGGCGGAACCGAAGTGGACGCCCGGGCACCGGGATCGGCGGTGAGCTGGTCGACGAACGCGTGCACGGCCTGCGGGTCGACGCGCACCACGTCCGCGCCGCCGATGTTGGCGTTGCCGATCACCGGGATCGTGCGGAACTCGATGTTGCCGCCGTTGAGCCCGCGCATCTGGGCCGCGAACTCGGGCAGGTCCCAGTTGTCCGAGAGCACGACCGACTTCTTGACGGCGTTGATCACGTCGGAAAGCTTGCCCGGGTTGGCCACCACGTCCCGGGACAGCATCTTGCGCGCCAGACCGGACAGGAAGGCCTGCTGCCGCGCGATGCGGTCCAGGTCGCCGGCGGGCAGTTCGTAGCGCTGCCGGACGAACGCGAGCGCCTGCACGCCTTCGATGCTCTGCCGCCCGGCCGGCAGGTCGATGCCCGAGCGGCGTTCCCGCACCGGCGCCTTGAGGCAGACGTCGACACCGCCGAGGGCCCGCGTGACCTCGTAGAAGCTCGCGAGGTTCACCTCGGCGTAGCGGTCGATCATCCCGGGCTTGCCGATGAACGTCTCGAGCGTGGCGATCAGGTTCTTCCGCCCGGCGACCTTGGCCTGCTTGTCGGCTTCCTTGACGTCGGTGCCCCGCTGCTGCAGCTCCCGGAACCTGTCGTTGTAGGCGTAGACGAAGGCGCCGTTGAGCTTGTGCCTGCCGAACCCGCCCGCCAGCTCCACCCAGGAGTCGCGCGGGAAGGAGATCGCCACGGCGCGACGGCCGTCCTGCGGGATGTGCACGAGGATCATGGTGTCGGTCTGCTTCTCGCCGTCGGCGTCGCCGGCGTGCAGCATGTCCAGCACCTCGCGGGGCAGCGGGTTGCCCTGTGCGTCGGTGCGGCTGTCCATGCCGACGAGCAGGATGTCCACCGCGCCGTCGAGCGGCACCGCGTGCATCTCCTCGTTGTCGAACACCTGGGTGGTGGACAGCCCCGCGTTGGGGTCGCCGATGAACTGCCAGCCGTACCAGGTGACCATCAGCACCGCGACCGATACGAGCGCGACGATCAGCTTGCCGCCGCGACGGGCGAAGAGCGCTACGCGCTTGCGCCGCCGTCTGGGGGACGGGACCGGCCGAGCGGGCCAGGTTGCCTCGTCCGCGGCCTCCAGGCGGGTGGTAAGCCCGTCGGTCACACTCGCTCCCTCCCAGCCCCCGACCCGAGTGAATACCTCCAGATTACTGTTCGGGTGTGTGATGCGGTCCTGGGCCGGTCCACAACGATCTTGAGGAGGAGAAGGCGATGCGGGTCCTGGTGACCGGGGGTGCGGGTTTCATCGGCTCGCACTACGTCCGTCAGGCGCTCTCGGGGGCCTACCCGGCGCTGGCCGGCGCCGAGGTGGTGGTGCTCGACAAGCTCACCTACGCGGGCAACGAGGCCAACCTGGCGCCGGTCGCCGACTCGCCGCGGCTGCGCTTCGTGCGGGGCGACATCACCGACGGGCGGATGCTCGACGAGGTGCTGAAGGGCGTCGATCTGGTCGTCCACTTCGCGGCCGAGTCGCATGTGGACCGCTCGATCGTCGGCTCCGCCGACTTCGTGCTCACCAACGTGCTCGGCACCCAGACCCTGCTGCAGGCCGCACTGGACGCCGGAGTGGGCAGGTTCGTGCACGTGTCGACCGACGAGGTGTACGGCTCGATCGAAAGCGGATCGTGGTCGGAGGATCACGTACTGGAGCCGAACTCGCCGTACTCGGCGTCGAAGGCGTCGTCGGATCTCATCGCGCGCTCCTACTTCCGGACGCACGGGCTGCCCGTGTGTGTGACCCGGTGTTCGAACAACTACGGGCCGTATCAGTTCCCCGAGAAGGTCATTCCCCTTTTCGTTACCAACTTGTTGGACCGCCGCACGGTCCCGCTCTACGGTGACGGGCTGAACGTGCGCGACTGGCTACATGTGGACGATCACTGCCACGGCATCCAGCTGGTCGCCGACGGTGGTCGTCCGGGCGAGATCTACAACATCGGTGGCGGCACCGAGCTGACCAACCGGGAGCTGACCGAGCGGCTGCTGGCGGCGGTGGGCGTCGGCTGGGAGCGCGTCGAGCCGGTCGACGACCGCAAGGGCCACGACCGGCGGTACTCGGTGGACATCACCAAGATCAGCAACGAGCTCGGATACGCGCCGAGGGTTTCCTTCGACGAGGGTCTGGCGGATACGGTGCGCTGGTACGCCGACAATCGGGCGTGGTGGGAGCCGCTGAAGCGGCGCGCCGCGCTGGTGGGGAAGTGACGATGCTCAGTGTGCTCGTGCCCGGCGGAACGGGTCAGCTCGGCAGTGGCCTGTCCGCGCTCGCCTCGGACGACGTCCGGGTGGTCGCGCCGTCGTCTGCCGAGCTCGACCTGACCAGCGCCGGTTCGGTGATCGCCGCGGTCAACGCGCTCGCCGCGGAGGCCGCGGAGGGCGGACGTCGCCCGCTGGTCATCAACGCCGCGGCCTACACGGCGGTCGACGCGGCGGAGTCCGAAGAGCCACGAGCGTTCCGGATCAACGCCGACGGCGCCCGTGTGCTGGCCGCGGCGTGCTCGTCGCGGCGGGTGCCGTTGATCCACGTCTCGACGGACTACGTCTTTCCCGGTGATGCGACCCGGCCCTACGAGCCGGAGGACCCGCTCGGCCCGCGCAGCGCGTACGGGCGCACGAAGGCCGCGGGCGAGGACGCGGTGCTCGGTTCCGGGGCACGGGCCTGGGTGGTGCGGACCGCGTGGGTCTACGGTGCCGGCGGCCCGAACTTCGTGGAAACCATGCGACGCCTGGAAGGCGAACGCGACTCGCTGTCTGTTGTGGACGATCAGCGGGGCTCGCCCACCTGGTCGGCCGATCTGGCGGCGGGGCTGCTCGACCTAGGTCGCGCGATCGTCGAAGGCCGTGGACCGCAACGCCGGGTGCTGCACTGCACCAACGCGGGCGAAACCACCTGGTACGGCTTCGCCCGGGCGATCTTCGAGGAGCTGGGAGCGGACCCGGACCGGATCAAGCCGTGCACGACGGCCGAGTTCCCCCGGCCCGCCCCGAGGCCGCCGTACTCCGTGCTGTCGAACGATGCATGGCGCAACGCCGGCCTGGCGCCGCTGCGCCCCTGGCGAGAAGCACTGCACGCCTACGTCGCGGGGTGACCGCCGCCCGGTCGCACATTTTCGACAATGTGCCGCCGGGGTCAGCGAGCGGCGGCCTTTCGGTATGCCGTCAACGTCGCCTCCGCTGTGCGGCGCCAGGTGAAGCCGGCGGCGTGTGCCCGGCGTTCGACGGATTTCGAAGCCAGCGACGGCTCCGCCACCGCCTCCCGTAACGCCGCGATCAGACCGTCCACATCACCGTAGGGCGCCAGATGGGCGAAGCCGCCCGAGATTTCGCGCAATGCCGGGATGTCGGAGCACACCACGGGCACGTCCGCGGCCAGCGCTTCCAGTACCGGCAGGCCGAAACCCTCGTCCCGGGACGGGAGCACCAGCGTGGCCGCTCCCGCCACGACGTTGTGCAGGTCCCGTTCGGACAGATACCCCAGCCGCCGAGTGCGCGGAGTCCCCGGTGCTGGGCCAGGTCCCGAGAACACCAGGGGTGGCAGGTCCTCGGCAGCCGCGTGGGCTCGCAACAGCCAGTCGGTCCCCTTGCGCGGTCCGGCCGCGCCGACGAATAACAGGTACCGCTCCGGCAGGCCCAGCCGCTCGCGCATCGGCTCGTCGGGCGGGTGCCCGGTGAACCACGCCGCGTCCACGCCGAGCGGCGTCACCACGATCTTCCCACGGTCGACGTCGAGCCGCTCCGCCACCGCGTCCGCCACCGCCGAGGTGGGCGTGCAGATCACGTCGGCCCTGGCGGCACCGCGGCGGACCAGTTCGGGCAACTCACGATCGCTCGGGGGCAGCTCCGCCGGCGCGTCCAGGAAAGCCAGGTCGTGAATGGTCAGCACGCCCGCGGCCCGGGCCGCGCCGGGCAGGACGAAGTTCGTCCCGTGGACCACGTCCGCGCGGCCGGCGAACAGTTCGATCGGCGGGAACGTGGAGCGCAGCCAGGCTTTGCGCAGCGCCCGCGCGGCGACCGGCATGCCACGGGCTCGTGCGCCGTGTGGCAGCACGTAACGCAGGCGACGCCAGCCCCGCAGGGTGAACGCCACCGCACGCATGTCCACTTCGGACATCGAGGCGAGCTCTTCGGCCAGAGACGCGGTGTAGCGCCCGACGCCGGTCCGGTCGCCGAGCAGCGGCGTGCCGTCCAGCAGGACCCGAAGGGCGCGCTCAGCCACGACGCCGCGCAACCTTCCGCATCCGGCCCGCGACCCGCCGCGCCAGCTCCTTCGGACCGCCGTCGGCGAGATACTCCTTCAGCAGAGCCAGATCGCGCCGGACCGCGTGGGCCCCACGCACCGGTTCGGACACCGTGAGGTCCGCCGCGCCGACCAGCCGGTCGGCAGCTGGACGTGGATCGCGGCAGAACTCGACCAGCGGCGCCAGCGCGGTCGGCCACGCATAGCGCTGCGCGACCACTTCGATGCGCTCACGGCAGCCGGCTGCGAATTCCTCGTCGTAGAGGACCCGTTCCAGGGCGTCGGCGAGGGCGTCGGTGTCCTCGGCCGCGACCACGACCCCCAGGTCCTCGTCGCGGACGAGGTCGGCGAACGCGTCGCCGTCCGTCGTGACGATCGGCAGCCCGGCCCACAGGTAGTCGAGCACCCGGGTGCGGAACGCGAACGTGGTCTCGACGTGCTCGAAGTGTGTGGTCACGCCGCAGTTCGCGTCGAGCAGCCAGTTCTGCCGCTCGCCGAAGGGCACCCACTGCTCGTTGAAGTACACGTGCTTGTCGGTGAGTCCGAGCCGGTCGGCCAGCGCAACCGTGCGCGCGCCGATGTCCATCTCGGCGACCTCGGGGTTCGGGTGCTTCATCCCGAGGAACACCAGCTTCACGTCCGGCCGCCGCTGCCGCAGCCGGTCGATCGCGTGCACCAGTGTCAACGGGTCGAACCAGCTGTAGACCCCGCCCGCCCACAGCACCACGCGGTCGTTGTCGTCGATGTCCAGAGTGGTCCGCAAGCCCGGTCCGGTTCGCACCGGCGGCTCGGGCGACAGGCCGAACGGGACGACCGCCAGCAGCGACTGCGTGGTCGGGTCGGCGTCGTAGAGCCGCGGGGACAGCCGGCCCAGCGCGGCCAGGTGTCCCAGCCAGAACAGCCGCTGCCGCTCCGAGGCACACAGGAAGAAGTCACCGCGCAGCAGTTGCGCGTCCAGCACCCGGGTCACCCCGGCCAGATCCGCCGCGCGGCGGTCGTCGGGCGCGCTCTTGCCCTGCTCCAGCAGCTCCAGGTGCATCGGGTCGTAGAGGTCGCAGACCACGATCTTGGTCGAGTCCTTGGCCTTCAGCGCGGGCGCCATCTCCAGCACATGGCCTTGCAGGATCACGATGTCGGCCCAGCCGACCGGCTCGGTCAGGTCCCGCTTGCGCGCCGCGCTGACCGGGAACGGTGCGGGCGGCGGTGCGGCGAGCGGGTTCACCGTGACCAGACGGACGTCGTGCTCGCCCGCCAGCGCGGCCGCGATGTTCCACGCCCGGATCGCCGGGCCGGCCATCCGCTCGGTGATCGCGTCGCCAGTGATCACCAGGATCTTCCGGCGCTGCCCGAACACGGCGTCGATCCCGAACACGTCGGCGAGAACGTCGTGCGCCGCAAGGTAGCGGGGCAGGGGATAGGCGGGCTCCAGAGCCTTGCGCATCAGCGGGATCAGGTCCGCGTCGGTGCGCACGCGCGCGGCCTGTTCGGCGGCCCGTGACCCGGCCAGGGACGGCAGCAACTCGACGAACTGGTCGATCGCCAGCACCCCGGCGAGCGTGGTGCGCGGGATCGCGACCGGCGCTGTCTCGACCGGACCGGCCTTGGCGAGGTCCAGCTGTGCCGGGTCCAGCTCGCCGCGCGCGGTGGCGCGGCGCACCGCGAGCGCCAGCGCCGCGGGCAGCACCTTCGCCAGCGTCTCGTCCGACAGGTTCTTGTAAAGGGCGGCGAGTGCGTTGCGCTCCAGCAGGAACGTCTCGCGGCCGGTGTCCGGAGCGTCCACTTCGGACATCGTGGCGTGGTGGCGGTGGTAGGCTACCGACTCCGGCACGTACCGCACGCGCCAGCCGCGCAGGTTGAGCCGCCAGCCCAGGTCGACGTCCTCGTAGAACATGAAGAAGCGCTCGTCGAACCCGCCCAGTGCGGCGAACACCCCCGCCCGCACGAACATCGCCGACCCGGTGGCGAACAGGACGTCCTTGGCGACCTTGTGCTCCGCTGTCGCGACGTCGGCCAGCGCCTCGCCCGCGTGCCGCTTGTAACCCATGCCGAACCACGTCAGACCCGCGTCCACGAAGTCCACACCGGTGCCGTCCCAGTCCAGGACCTTGCTGGCCACGGCGCCGATGGTGGGCTCGGCGCGCAGCACGTCGACCGCGGCCCTGGCCCACGCCGGGTCCGGGCGGGCGTCGTTGTTGAGGAAGGCGAGCACGCTTCCCCGCGCCTGCTTCGCGCCGAGGTTGCACCCACCCGCGAACCCGGTGTTGGTGGGCGAGGAGATCACCCGTGCTTCGCCGGCCACCGCCTTGATCCGCGCGACGTCGTCACCGCCCGAGGCGTTGTCGACGACCAGCACCTCGAGGTTCGGGTAGTCGAGGTCCTCGCGCAGGGCGCGCAGACAGGCGATCGTGTGCTCCGCGCCCCGGTAGTTCACCAGGATCACCGAGACCAGTGGTAGTGGCGTGCCCCCCTGGACCAACGACCGACCTCCGTACTCGCCGTATGCCGAAGAGACTATCGGGAGGTCCAGGCCGCCCAGACCGCGCCTCGGGCGACCGTCGAGCGGCGCGTGATCGACTTGCGGGCAGCGAGTGCGACGGGTAGCCGGACGATCACCCCGGTCATCACCCGCAACCGCAGGCCCACGCGGAAATTGGGCGTATCGGGCGCGTCGCGCTTGACGGGCAGCAGGGCGGTGATGGCGGCGAACCGGGCCGTCTCCCGCGCGGCGATCGCGGCCGGGGCGCAGCGGATGAGGGTCAGCAGCCGGTTGCGCTCGTTCCACAGGTGGAAGCCGACGGATCCGGGCCGCGTGCTGGCGCCGTGCCGGTGAGTGACACGGGCCGTGGGGACCGTCACGATGTCCTGGCCGGCGAGCCGCAGCCGCCACGCGGTGTCGGTGTCCTCGTAGTAGCAGAAGTAGCTCGCCGGAACCCCGCCGATCGACCGCAGCGCCGCGGTGCGGATCAGTGCGGCGCCGCCGCAGAAGCCGAACACCGGGGCGGTCGTCGCGTCCCGGCCGTGACCGTCCGCGGTGAGGCCGACGCCGAGCGACTGGACCTGGCCGTCGGCGTATTCGAGGCGGGACGAAGCGGCCGCCGCGTCACCGACGTTGTCCTCCAGCTCGGCGAGCCAGTCCCGCCGGGGGGCGGCGTCGTCGTTGAGCCAGGCCATGAACTCGGTGTCCACTTCGGACAGGGCGTGCGCGATGGCGCCGGCGTAACCGACGTTGCGGGGCAGGCGGACGACCTCGGCTGAGCTCGGGTGTCCGGCCAGCAGGCGCGCGGTGCCGTCGTCGGAGGCGTTGTCGATCACGAGCAGCCGGTGCGGCCGGGTCTGGGCGGCGAGTGCGTCCAGGCATGCGGTGATGTGCGCGTTGCCGCGCCAGGTGACCACCACGACGGTGCTGCGGATCGGCACGCGGGAAGAATACGGGCCGTGCCGGAACTCGTGGTCATCGCCGAGCAACTGCTCGCGCCCGTGCCCGGCGGTACGGGCCGCTACACCGCCGAACTGCTGCGCGCGCTGGCCGAGACCGCGCCGCCGGGGTGGACGGTGTCCAGCGTGGTGGCGCGGCGCGGCTCCGGGCTGCCCGGTGCGCGGATGTTGCCGCTGCCGCCGCGGGCACTCGTGGCCGCGTGGCAGGCGGGGTTGCCGTACTGGCCGGGTGGCGACGCCGTGCACGCCCCGACACCGCTGGCCCCGGCTCGGGTGCCGAGGGGGCGGACGCTGTCGGTCACGGTCCACGACACCGTGCCGTGGACGCACCCGGAGACGCTCACGCCGCGCGGGGTGCGCTGGCACCGCGCGATGATCGCGCGCGCGGCCGGCCGGGCGACCGGGCTGGTGGTGCCGACGCGGGCGGTGGCCGACGACCTCGCCGAGCGGGTGGCTGTGGCGGTGCCGGTGACGGTTGCGGGGCACGGGGTGGCCGAGGTGTTCACCCGGGACGACCTGCCCGAAGTGGACCTCCCGGACCGGTACGTGCTGGCGATCGGGACCATCGAGCCGCGGAAGGGGATCGACGTCCTGGTCGAGGCGATGGCGCGGGTGGACGTGCCGCTGGTTCTGGCCGGGCAGCCGGGGTGGGGTGGTCTGGACCCTCGAGCGATGGCCGGGGACAGCGTGGACGTGCGGGTCCTGGGGCGGTTGGACGACGTTTCGCTCGCGGCGGTGCTGCGCCGCGCGTCCGCGCTGGTCGCGCCGAGTGTGGCGGAGGGGTTCGGGCTGCCGGTTTTGGAGGCGATGGCGGCCGGGGTGCCGGTGGCGCATTCGGACGCTCCGGCGCTGGTCGAGGTGGCCGGCGGAGCGGGTGTGCGGTTCCCGCGCGGGGACGCCGTGGCGCTGGCAGCCGCCTTGAACGCCGTACTGTCCTCTTCGGAACGTGCGGCCGACCTGGTGGGTCGTGGACGTGCCCGTGCCGCGGAGTTCTCCTGGGAGCGGTCCGCGCGGGCCGTGTGGGCTGTTCACGACCGCACCACTTCGTGAGTTCCTGACCATCGATGGGCCGATCCGCCGTACCCTGCACGGGTGGGAAGAGGCGAACCCGGCGTGCTGATCGATGCCACGGCGGTTCCGGCGGACCGGGGCGGGGTCGGCCGTTACGTGGACTCGCTGGTGGCGGCGCTGGACGCCGACGGTGCGCCCATCACCGTCGTGTGCCAGCCGCGCGATTTCCGGCTCTTCGACCGGCTCGCGCCGCACTCGCGGGTCGTTCCCGCCGTCCAGTCCACGGCGACGCGCACCGCACGGCTGATCTGGGAGCAGACGACGCTGCCGTCGCTGGCGCGGCGGCTCGGGGCGGACGTCGTCCACTCGCCGCACTACACGATGCCGCTCGCGGGGCCGTCCCCGTCGGTGGTCACCCTGCACGACGCCACGTTCTTCACCGACGCCGTGTTGCACTCGTCGGTGAAGGCGCGCTTCTTCCGGACCTGGACGCACACCGCGCTGCAACGCGCGACGTTGTGCATCGTGCCGAGCAAGGCGACGGCGGGTGAACTGACGCGGGTGGCGCGTCCGCGGCGGATGGAGATCATCGAGCACGGCGTCGACGTCGAGCGCTTCCACCCGCCGAGCCCGGACGAGGTGCGGGCGGCCCGGGCGGCGATCGGCCTCGAGCGGTTGCCGTACGTGGCGTTCCTGGGGGCGCTGGAGCCACGTAAGAACGTGCCGGCGCTGATCCGCGGGTTCGTCAAGGCGGTGGAGAACCGGCCCGACCCGCCGGCACTGGTGCTGGCCGGGCAGCCCGGCTGGGACACGCAGGTGGAGAAGGCGCTGGCGGCTGCGCCGTTGCGGTTGCGGGTGATCCGGGCGGGATATCTGCCGTTCGATTCGTTGTCCGGATTCCTGGGCGGGGCGGAGCTGGTGGCCTATCCCAGTCTGGGAGAGGGTTTCGGGCTGCCGGTCCTGGAGGCGATGGCCTGCGGGGCGTGCGTGCTGACCACCCGGCGCCTGTCACTGCCCGAAGTCGGCGGCGACGCGGTCGCCTATTGCGGTGTCGGCCCGGGCGATGTCGCCGTGGCGCTCGGTGAGCTGCTGGACGACCCGGCGCGCCGCGCGTTCCTGGCATCGGCCGCCCAGCGGCGCGCGAAAGAGTTCTCGTGGTCCGCGAGCGCGGACAAGCACCGCGAGGCGTACTCGAAGGCGTGGCACCTGCACAAGCGGGAGCGGTAGTCGTTGGACGGCGTTCGGCCGGTCGGGTATAGTTGTCCGCGCGAGGCCCCCGTAGGGCCGAGAAGTGAGCCCGTGGTGCGTCCGGACGGTCGTGTCACGGGCTTTGCGCTGTTCAGACCTCGACGACCGCTCGGACGACGGGCGCGATCCGTCGTCGCCAATCGCCGCCCGCTCCATAACACCAGGCGACCGCATCCGGGATCCAGAGCAACGGAGTACTCGTCGACTGGAGGTGCTCGTACGTGACGCCCGTGCTCGAGGGCTTGCCGCCGAGCGCTTGGTAGATCGTCGCCACGTCGTGCCGGTCCTGCTCCTCCCGGCTGTCGATCACGACGCGCTGCGCGCGGCAACCGACCAGGTCATGGACGGCTTCGGCCAGACAGCGCTGCCGATCCTGTTCCTCGGTCTTCCGCGTCCGCGCGGTCAGATAGACCGTCACCGATGCCTGGAGGGCACCGATTCGGTCCGCGAGCAGCCTCCGCCGGGGCGGCTTCTCCTTCTTGAAATGCAGTTCGCGTTGACCGGGCAGCAGAAGAGCGGCCAGCTGCTTGCGAACTGGCCCCAGCCCAGCCGGGTCGATCGTCGCGGCGCACAGGATGTAGCGGCTGTCGCGGATCGACTCGTCGATGAAGGCGTGTACTGACACCGCTTCATCCTGGCCGAGCTGTACACGGACGGTTGCTATGGGTAGCGGACCGCCGCGCGGGCGTCCGGGGGTGCCTGCCTCGTCGCGATCAGTAGTGGGGGCACAATGGCCCGCGTGACCGAGCCGAGCCGTTACGGCGACGGGGTCGCCGTGGTTGTCGTGACGTACTTCCCCGGCGAGGACCTCGATCGTTTCCTCGACAGCCTGGAAAAGGCGACCACCCGCGACGCGCACGTGGTCGTGGCGGACAACGACTCGACCGACGACGCCCTCGATCGGGCGGCGCGGCGCAAGAATGTCCACGTTCTGCGCATCGGCGAGAACCTCGGCTACGGCGGCGGCGCCAACCGCGGCGTGGCGGAACTCGACGATCGCTACGGCTGGATCGTCATCGCCAACCCCGACCTCGAATGGGAACCGGGCTCCCTCGACACCCTCGTCGAAGCCGGGCAGCGCTGGCCCCGCGGCGGCGCGTTCGGACCGCTCATCCGCGACCCGGACGGCACCGTCTACCCGAGCGCCCGCCTGCTGCCCTCACTCGGCCGCGGCATCGGCCACGCGGTGTTCGGCAAGATCTGGCCCGCAAATCCGTGGACCCGCGCCTACCGCCAGGAACGGGACACCCCCACGGAACGCACGTCCGGCTGGCTGTCCGGCTCGTGCCAGCTCATCCGCCGCGACGCCTGGGATTCGGCCGGCGGCTTCGACACCCGCTACTTCATGTACTTCGAGGACGTCGACCTCGGCGACCGCATCGGACGGGCCGGCTGGCACAACGTGTACGTGCCCTCCGCGGCGGTCACGCACATCGGCGGCAAGGCCACCTCACGCGCCCCGAAGAAGATGCTGGCCGCACACCACGAGAGCGCCTACCGCTACCTCGCCGACCGTCACCGGGGCCTCGCCTGGAAACCGGTGCTGGCCGCCGTGAAGCTCGGCCTGGAACTGCGGCTGAAGTTCGAAACGCGAGGCAAGTAGCGGCACCTTCTCGACAATGTGCGACGAGGACGGGGCCGCGGGGCGGTGGCTACAGGCCTTCCAGGCGCCGTGCGAAGTCGGAGGCTCCGCTCTCCGTCGTGGTCGTCGGCACGAGGCCGTCGACTTTCTCCTCCCGCCGCACCGGCTTCAGGTCGACTCGAGTGTCCGGCTTGGCCGTGGCGAGACTGCTCTGCACCGACTCGATCACCGATGCCGGCACGACAGCCGTCGTGTCCGGGTCCTGCTTGTCGATCTCGTCGACGACGGACCTGGGGATCTGCTGGGTGGTCGACGCGTCCATCGGCGAGGTCGCGACGTCCGGCGTCACGACGAACGCACCCCGGGACTGTGCCCTGGCCAGCAGAGCATCCGCTCGATCGCGGGGGTCCATCCCCTTGGCCTCCCGACTCGACGTGGGCCCTCTCCGGACGGGGCCCTCCGTGTGCTGTCTAGGGTAGGCCCTCGGGGCCGTCGCCGTCATTGTTTCCCGCGGCTTGTCGCCCGGCGGTGCGTGACAACTGGAAGGATCTTGAGGTGACATCGGAGCTTGGCGTCGATGCCGTGGTGCTCGTGGGGGGCAAGGGAACCCGCCTCCGGCCGTTGACCCTGTCCGCCCCGAAACCGATGCTGCCCACCGCGGGCGTGCCGTTCCTGACCCACCTGCTGTCCCGCATCCGCGCCGCGGGGATCACGCACGTGGTGCTCGGCACGTCCTATCGCGCCGAGGTGTTCGAGGACTACTTCGGTGACGGCGCGTCGCTGGGGCTCGAGCTCGAGTACGTCGTCGAGGACGAGCCGCTGGACACCGGTGGCGCCATCCGCAACGTGGCCGGCCATCTGCGCGGCGAACACGCCGTCATCTTCAACGGCGACATCCTCTCCGGTGCGGACCTGCGGGCACTGGTCCAGACCCATCGTGACACGGCCGCCGACGTCACCCTGCACCTGCAGCGCGTCGCGGACCCGAGTCGTTTCGGCTCGGTGCCCACCGACCCGGACGGGCGCGTCACCGCGTTCCTCGAGAAGACCCCGAACCCGCCGACCGACCAGATCAATGCCGGCTGCTACGTCTTCCGCCGCCCGGTGCTGGAGTCGATCCCGGCCGGCCGGCGCGTGTCGGTCGAGCGCGAGACGTTCCCGGGCCTGCTGGAGCGCGGCGCGCACCTGCACGGGTTCGTCGACGCCTCCTACTGGCTCGACGTCGGCACCCCCGGGGCGTTCGTGCGCGGCAGTGCGGACCTGGTGCGCGGGCTCGCCCCGACCTCGGCCCTGCCCGGCCCGACCGGCGAGGCCCTGGTGCTCGACGGTGCGGAGGTCGGGGCGGACGCGACCGTGACCGGTGGCTCCACCATCGGCACCGGGGCGCAGGTGGGCTCAGGGGCGCGAATCGCCGGGTCGGTGCTGTTCGACCGGGTGACCGTGGCGGAGAATGCGGTCGTGGAGAACTCGGTGCTGGGCGTGGGCGCGCAGGTCGGCAAGGGCGCTGTCCTCAGGGGCGTCGTCCTCGGCGACGGCGCAGTCGTCGGCGCCGGGTGCGAGCTGCTCGACGGCGCCCGCGTGTGGCCGGACGTGACCCTGCCCGACGGTTCGATCCGGTTCTCCAGCGACACCTGATGCGTTACCGCCCGCCGTTCCCCCTCGACCTCGCCGCGGTGCTCTCGCCGCACCGGCGGGGCACCGGCGACCCGTGCCTGCGCGCGGACGACGCGGGCACGAGGTGGCTGACCGGCAATACCCCGGACGGCCCGGGAACACTGGCGCTGCGGCGGTTCGCCGACGGCGAGATCGAGGCCGCGGCGTGGGGTCCGGGAGCGGACAGCCTGCTCGCCGGGATGCCCGCGCTCGTCGGCGCCGAGGACGATGACAGCGAGTTCGTCTCGCACCACGACCGGATCGCCCAGGTGCGGCGCCGGATGCCGGGGCTGCGCCTGGGTGCCACCGGTCGGGTGTGGGACGCGCTGGTCCCCGCGGTGCTGGAGCAGAAGGTCACCGGCTACGAGGCGCGCCGGTCGTGGCGCGAGCTGTGCCGGTGGTTCGGCGAACCGGCGCCCGGCCCGGCCCCGGCGGGCATGCGCGTGCCACCGGCACCGAAGGCGATCCTGTCCATTCCGGACTGGACCTGGCACCGGGCGGGCGTCGATCACAGCAGGCGCAAGGCGTTGATCTTCGCGGCGCAGGTCGCGCATCGGCTCGAGGGCGCGGCCGCCCTGCGTGGCGCGGAGGGCCGGGCGCTGCTGCGCAAGGTCCCGGGCATCGGGGTGTGGACCGCGTCCGAGGTGGCACAGCGCGCGTGGGGCGACCCGGACGCGGTCAGCTTCGGCGACTTCCACATCCCGGCGGTGGTGGGGTACGCGCTGCTGGGCGCCCCGCTCGACGACGAGGGCCTGGCCGAGGTGCTGGCGCCCTACGCGCCGCAACGGCAGCGCGCGGTGCGTTATGTGGAAGCGGGCGGCTTCTCGCGGCCGCGCTTCGGGCCGCGGTTCTCGCCGCGGGACTACCGGGCGATGTGACGCGTCACTTTTTCGACAATGTGCGACGTGTCGAGGGCCGCGCGGACGATCTTCAGCGCCTCGTCACCGGACAGGCCCAGCGCGCGGGTCACCGCGGCGTAGGTCTCCGCTGCCTCGCGGGCCCGCGACAACGACTCGTCGCCTGAGGACGCCACGAACGATCCGGCCCGGCCGCGGGTCTCGATCAGCCCCGCCTCCTCCAGTTCCCGGTACGCGCGCGCGATCGTGTTCGGCGCGATGCCCAGTTCCTCCGCCAGACCGCGCACGGTCGGCAGCTTCGTCCCGACCGCCAGCGTTCCGTCGTTGATCTGCCGCGCCAGCCCGGACCGGACCTGCTCGAACGGCGGCACCGCCGAGCGGGAGTCGACCGAAACGATCATTCGCACGCCGCCGCGATCAGCTCGGTCAGATCCTCCGTCCCGGGCGGCAGCGCGGTCAGTGGCCACCGCCGCAGGTCGTCCGACTCGTCACTGCGCACCGGCTCCGCACCGGCCGGGGCGGTCACCACGAACCGCACGTCGAAATGCCGCGTGGGCACCCCGAGCGAGCACGTGATCGGGTGCACGTCGAGGTGCACCGGCTCGGCCGAGATCGTCAGCCCGCTCATCCCGGACTCCTCCGACGCTTCCCGCAACGCGGCCGCCGAAAGCGACGAATCCGAGTCCTCGCAGTGCCCGCCCAGCTGCAGCCACCGGCCCACTCGCGGGTGCAGCGTCAGCAGTACGTGCGACCGCGTGGCGTCGAGCACCACGGCCGAAGCCGTGATGTGCCCGGCCGCGCACGACCGCAGGCAGGCGTCCGCACGCGCGGCGAGGAAGCCCAGGAACGCGTGGCGCAGGGCCTCCTGCCCGGCCGTCCCCGGCTGCCACTTCTCCAGCGTCTCGACCGCGTCCCGGTGCAGGCTCACAGCTCGACCAGCCCCTCCGTCGACGGCTCCCGCGGCGCGGCGGGTCCGCCGGCCGGATGCCCGATCGCCACCGCGCCGAGCGGCTGCCACGTCGGCGCCAGTCCCAGCACCTCCCGCACCACACCTGCCGCGAAGATCGTCGACCCGATCCAGCACGACCCCAGTTCCTCGGCCGCGAGCGCCACCAGCAGTCCCTGCACCGCGGCACCCCCGGCGACCGTGAACATCGTCTGCTCGCAGGCGTTGCGCCGCTCGTCCGGATAGGTGTGCGCGCCGTCCGGCACGAGGAACGGAATCACCACTTCCGGCGCGTCGAACAGGATGTCGCCGCGCGCCGTCCGCCTCGCGATCTGCTCCTCGGTGAACGCGTCGCCGGCCAGGTCGGCCCGCCACGACTCGCGCATGGCCTCCAGCAGCTTCGTCCGCAGCCCGCGGTCCCGCAGCCACACGAACCGCACCGGGCGCGTGTGGTGCGGCGCGGGCGCGGTCAGCCCGGCGCCGATCGCGCGGCGCAGCGCCTCGGGGTCGACGGGCTCGTCGGTGAACGCGCGCACGGACCGGCGAAGGGGCACCGCCTCCCGCCGGCCGCGGGCGATCGCCTCGCGCGTGCCCATCGAGAACATGTCCTCTTCGGACGGACGCACCAGCTTCCGCGCGGTCGACCCGTCGTCGGTCAGCTGCATCCCGCGCACCACCGCGACCGGGGTCGCGGTGAGCTTGCCCTTCACCAGGTCCGCCGCCGCCGCGACCTCGTCGGCCACCGCGATCTCGGTGACCTGCAGCTCGTTGCCCTGGGCGTCGACCTCGCCTTCGTAGGAGTGCAGCACCTCGAGCCCGCTGGCCCCGATCGCGGCGTCGGTCTGCCCGACGCGCCACGCCCGGCCCATCGTGTCGGTGATGACGACGGCGACCTCGACACCGAGGCGCTCGCGCAGCCCGTTGCGCAGCGCCAGCGCGGAGGCGTCCGGGTCGGCCGGCAGCAACGCGATCTCGTCACCGGCCACATTGGACGCGTCGACCCCGGAGGCGGCCTGCACGATCCCGATCCGGTTCTGCGTGATCAGCGTCCGGTTGAACCGGGCGAGTACCCGCACCGACTCCTGCTCGACCAGTTCGCGCCGCGCCGCGTCGCGCGCGTCCGGGTCGGTGGGCACGCGCACCAGCCGTCCCTCGATCTTCGACACGACCTTGCTCGTGACCACCAGCACGTCGCCGGAGCGCAGCCAGGGCGCGGCCGTCACGATCGCGCCGGTCAGATCGTCGCCAGGCCGGAACTCCGGCAGTCCCTCGACCGGCAGGATCTCCAGTCGTGCGGCGGAGTGGTCACTCAACGTCTGCTCCCGCCAGTTCGAGCGCGGCCCTCGCCATGGCCGCGCTAGCGTCCACATCGGACATCAGCAGTGGGACGGCGCGCACCGCGACGCCCGGCACGTGCACGGTCTCACCTTCGGCGACCAGCCAGCCGTCGAGCAGCCCGTCCGCCGAGGTCTGGCGCGACCCGTAGTGGATACCGACGGCCTCCGCCGACGTCTCCACCCCGATCGCGGTGAGGCACGCGTCGGCCATGCCGCGCACCGGCTTCCCGCTGATGATCGGCGACACCCCGACCACCCCGGCCGCGGTCTTGCGCAAGGCTTCCTGCACGCCCGGCACCGCCAGCACGGTGCCGACCGACACGACCGGATTGGACGGTGCGAACAGGACCGCGTCGGCCTCCGCGATGGCGTCCAGCACGCCCGGCGCTGGCTTGGCCTCCTCGACGCCGACCGGGACGATCGAGTGCGCCGCCGGCTCCGCGCGGTAGCGCACCCACCATTCCTGGAAGTGGATCGCCTTGCGGCTGCCCGGCTCGTCGGGGTCGTCGATGACCACGTGGGTCTCGACCCGGTCGTCGGTCATCGGCAGCAGCCGCACCCCGGGCTTCCACCGGTCGCACAGCGCCTCGGTGATCGCGGACAGCGGGTAGCCCGCGCGGAGCATGCGCGTGCGGATCAGGTGGGTGGCGATGTCCTTGTCGCCGAGACCGAACCAGGTCGGCTCGGCGCCGTAGGCCGCCAGTTCCTCCTTGACCACCCAGGTCTCGCCCTGGTGCCCCCAGCCGCGCTCGGTATCGATGCCGCCGCCGAGCGTGTACATGCAGGTGTCCAGGTCCGGGCCGATCCGCAAGCCGTGCATCCACACGTCGTCACCCGTGTTCACCACGGCAGTGATCTCGTGCGGTGACTCCCCGGGACCGATCGGGGGCAGGCCCAGCGCGGCCTTCACTCCGAGCAGGAAGCGGGCGCCGCCCACCCCGCCGACAACTACGACAACCTTCACAGCGAGCGATCCTCGCACGCCCGGGGACCCGGGACCCAGTACCGGTACCTGTGGTGCTCGGTGAACCCGAGCCCCTCGTACAACGCCAGCGCGTCGCGGTTGTCGACGGCCACCTGCAGCACCGTCCGCGTCGCGCCCCGTTCGGCCGCCCACGGCCCGCACGCGGCCATCAACGCCGAGGCCAGGCCGCGGCGGCGGTACTCCGGGCGGACCGCGAGCCGCGAGATGTGCAGGACGTCGTCGACCACGGCGGCTCGAACCGCGCCGGCCGTGATGCCCATCACGTAGGCCACCGGATAGCCGACCTGACCGGTGGTCAGCACGTGCCGCTGGGCATCAGTGGGGTCGGATCGCCCGATCGTCAGCTCCCACCACGCCGCGGTCGGCGCGGCGAGCACCGAGATGTCCTCGCCGCCCGCGCCGAGCGGACCGGTCAGCACCGACACCAGGTGGCCGGCGGGGTGACCGGTGTGCGGGACCCAGCCCGCCGCCTCGATCGCGCGCTCGGCCGCACCGCCGACGACCGCCTGCACGACCGGCGCAATGGCGTGGTCGTGCGCGAAGTCACACACGGCGCGCAGCGCGTGTTCGACCGGCATCCCGGGGTCGCCCACGGCGAGGGCGCTGTTGGCCCGGCCGGTGAACCCGTCCGCCGCCCTGAGCTGCCAGTCACCGATCTTGTCCACGGTCACCGCGGGCCACGCGGCGGCACAGCGCAGCTCGAGTGTCTGTTGGGTGTCCACGTTCTCCATTGTGCTCGTTCACGGCTTGGCTAAGGGTGCCCTTACCTTGGACGGCCCCGGCGTCGACGCGTAATGTCCAGACTCGGTAGTGGATCCTTAGACCTAGCAGGAGACCGCAGTGACCTACGTGATCGCCGAGCCTTGTGTCGACGTGCTCGACAAGGCGTGCATCGACGAGTGCCCTGTCGACTGCATCTACGAGGGCGACCGCATGCTCTACATCCACCCGGACGAGTGCGTGGACTGCGGCGCCTGTGAACCGGTATGCCCAGTCGAGGCGATCTACTACGAGGACGACGTGCCGGACGAGTGGGCCGAGTACACCAAGGCCAACGTCGACTTCTTCGACAGCCTGGGCTCGCCCGGCGGTGCCTCCAAGGTCGGCAAGACCAGCCACGATCCGCAGTGGATCAAGGACCTGCCTCCGCAGGGCGAATGAACCGCGGCGGTACCGGTCTGCCCGACTTCCCGTGGGACTCGCTCGCCGAGCCCACGGCGCGGGCGAAGTCCCACCCGGGTGGCCTCGTCGACCTCTCCGTCGGCACGCCGGTCGACCCGGTTCCCGAGTCGATCCGGGCCGCGCTCGCGTCGGTTTCGGAGATCCCCGGGTACCCGACGACGCACGGCACGCCGGAGCTGCGCGCGGCCGCTGTCGAGGCGCTCGCCCGGCGGCACGGCATCACCGGGGTCGACCCGGCGGCGGTGCTGCCGACGATCGGTTCCAAGGAGCTGGTCGCCTGGCTGCCCCGGCTGATCGGCGTCGAACCGGGCGACACCGTGGCGATCCCCGAGCTGGCTTACCCCACCTACGAAGTCGGGGCCATGCTGGCCGGGGCCGGGGTGCTGCGCAGTGACGACCCGCGTTACCTCGCCGAACCGCCCGCGTTGGTCTGGCTGAACTCGCCGTCCAATCCGACCGGTCGCGTGCTGGGCGCCGACGTCCTGCGCGAGATCGTCGACTGGGCCCGGGAACGGGACGTGATCGTCGTCTCGGACGAGTGCTACCTCGCGCTGGGGTGGGACACCGATCCGGTGTCGATCCTGCACCCGTCGGTGTCCAATGGTCGCCACGACAATCTCCTGGCCGTGCACTCGCTGTCGAAGTCCGCGAACCTCGCGAGCTACCGCGCGGGGTTCGTCACCGGTGACCCGGAGCTGGTCGCCGGGCTGCTCGCGGTGCGCAAGCACGCCGGCATGATCGTGCCGCGCCCGGTGCAGGAGGCGATGACGGCCGCCCTGGCCGACGACGACGCCCTGTCGCTGCAGCGGGACCGCTACGCGCGCCGTCGCGTGGTGCTGCAGAAGGCGTTGCAGGACAACGGTTTCCGGATCGATCACTCGGAGGCCGGGCTGTACCTGTGGGCCACCCGGGGCGAGGACTCCTGGCAGACCGTGCAGTGGCTGTCCGAGCGCGGGATCCTCGTCGCACCGGGCACCTTCTACGGCCCCGACGGCGCCCGGCACGTGCGAGTGGCGCTCACCGCGACCGACGAGCGCATCGAGGCCGCCGCCGAGCGGCTGAACGAGGAGTCGCGCGGCCGCGAGACGAGCCAGTAGTCGCGCCCGGCGCCGACAATACCGAGTATTCGTCTGAGATACTTCCGCGCGCCATCGCGCTTGCCACCGATCGCAGTCGGTCCTGTCAGTCAGCGTCCAGCTCGACGCCGTCCATGGCCGCGCTCGCGACGGCCTGGGAAACCGCGACATCCGAAATCCGAGCGTCGCCGCGAATAGAAGTGCCGAATGTCGTCCCGCCTGATCGGCTCGGAAGACTCCTTGTCATCGACGCGATCTGACCCTGCCGCTCCGCGTGTGTTTCGCCCGCGAAGTGGTGACGCGGTCTGCCGGGTAAGTCTTCCGCGACGTCACCCGCAGACCGTCGAAGCAGCGGCATCGACCTCCGACAGAACCGCCGGCCATGCCTCCCGCGATGCGGCTCGCCGCGTCAGTTCCCGCTCCGCGATGCGGCCCGCCACGAATCCCACCGCCGGTTCGTCGGCTGCCTCGACCAGGTTGCGCATCCGGGCCGCGGCCACCACGGCGTCCTGGTGATCGCCGAGCACGTCCTGCAGCCGCTTCGTCGCCTTGATCAGCCCGCGCACCTGCGCGACCTCCTTCTTCCGCGCGGCCGACTTCGCGGTCTCGGCTGCGTACCGCAAACGCTTTCCGTAGATGCGCAACTCGTGCAGCTCGTCGTCCGGCGGTTCGGCAGGCAACGCGGCCACGGCCTTGGTCAACTTGCGGTACGGCTTCCGCACGACCGCCGCGATGTCGACCGGGCCGGGCGCGGAATCGGCCGTCAGCTGCACCTCGGTGAGCACCAGCCGCGCCGTCGACCGGAGCAGCGCCGTGTAGCGCGCGCTGCTCAGGCACCGGTTGAGCCGCCGCTTGGCCTTGGCCCGCTCGGCCACGAAGCTCCGGATCAGCCGTGCCGCGGCCGGCTGGTCGACCTCGTCGAACGAGGCCACCGTCGCGCGCAGGTGGCCGATCAGCACGTCGTCGTCACGGACCTCACCGAGCCCGGCCCCGAGCCACTTCAGCTCGGCGCGCACGTCGTCGCCCGCCGGCCCCAGCAGCTTGAGGGCACTGCGGAGCCGGCGCACGGCCACGCGCATCTGGTGCAGATCCTCCGGATCGGCCCCGGACCGCGTGCCCGGCTCGTAGGCGAGCAGCGCGCGCAACTGGGCGTCGATCCGGGCTCTGACCAAGGTTTCCGGCGTGTCCGCCGGTCCGGCCGTAAGGGGTTCCTCAGGCAGGCCGAGGTCGACCGGGGACACGACACGAGAGGGCAGCGCGGTGGTGCTCACCGGGTGAATGATAGGTGAACCGAACCGGCGTCCGGTAAGCCCAGAGCAATCAGTTGGCGTGCAGGATCTCGTTCAGCTCGATGCCGGCACCCGTCCGCGGCACGGCCTCGACCGCGCCGGTCTCGGAGTTGCGCCGGAACATCGCACCCGAAATGCCGGACAGCTCGCGGGCCTTGACGGTCCTGCCCTCGATGACGACCTTCGTCCCGGCCGTGACGTACAGCCCGGCCTCGACCACCGAGTCGTCGCCCAGGGAGATGCCGACCCCGCCGTTCGCGCCGATCAGGCAACGCTCGCCCAGCGACACGACCTCCTTGCCGCCACCGGACAGCGTGCCCATGATCGACGCGCCGCCGCCGACGTCGGTGCCGTCGCCGACGACGACGCCGGCCGAGATGCGGCCCTCGACCATCGACGCGCCGAGCGTGCCGGCGTTGAAGTTCACGAAGCCCTCGTGCATGACCGTGGTGCCGTTTGCCAGGTGCGCGCCCAGCCGCACGCGGTCGGCGTCACCGATGCGCACCCCGGTGGGCAGGACGTAGTCGACCATCCGCGGGAACTTGTCGACGCTGTACACGGTCACCGGGCCGCGTGCCCGAAGCCGGAGGCGCGTCTGCTCGAAGCCCTCGACCTTGCACGGACCGTGGTTGGTCCACACGACGTTGGCCAGCAGGCCGAAGATGCCGTCGAGGCTCTGGCCGTGCGGCTGGACCAGGCGGTGCGACAGCAGGTGCAGGCGCAGGTAGATGTCGTGCGCGTCGGCCGGGGCTTCTGCGAGCGTGCCGATGGACGTGCGCACCGCGACGACCTCCACGCCCCGCGCCTCGTCCGGGCCGAGGACTGCGGCCGCGCCCGCGCCGAGGATCTCGACGGCCTGCTCGCGGGTCAGCCGCTCGGTCCCGCCGGTCCCGGGCTCGCCCAGCTTGGGGTGCGGGAACCAGGTGTCCAGCACCGTTCCGTCGGTGGTGACGGTGGCCAGGCCGACGCCGTGCGCACCGGTGGTCTCGGGATTGGGAGTCTGCTCGCTCACGGCGGTAACGGTAACTCAGCCGGTGGGAAGCTGGGTGTCCACCAGTTGCTTGATGGACCGCACGCTGTCCGAGATCGTGGTGAGCGCGGTGGTGCACACCCCGCCCGGGGCGGGGACGGTGTCGCAATGGTTGTCGCGGTACGCGCCGATGCCCTTGTCCAGGGCATTCGCCTCCGCCACCAGGTCCGGGTGCTTCGTGCCGGCCTGCTCGCGGACCACGCCCGGGGTGCTGCCCAGTTCGGTGACGTACTTGCCGCAGCCGCGCGGGGTCGAGCCGGCCGGGTCGCGGAAGCAGATGTCCGCGGTCAGCGCGTTGAGCTTGACCGACAGGGCATAGGGCGTCTGAGCCTGGCCGACGCTGCCCTTCGGGGTCGGGCCCGCCTCGTTCGAACAGCCGGCCAGCACCAGTGCCAGCGCACCGAGGGCGATCAGAGGCTTCCACGTGCGCACGTCATCACGGTACGGCACCCCCTAGAGTCGGGGCATGACCACTCTCGACCTGCAGGCCGACCCGGTGGACCTGACCGCCGCCCTGGCGGACGTCCAGAGCGTCTCGGGGCAGGAGGCGGCTCTCGCCCACGCGGTGGAGTCCGCGTTGCTCGCGCAGGCCGGGCACCTCGAGGTGGTGCGCAACGGCGACGCCGTGCTGGCCAGGACCAACCTCGGCCGTCCGTCCCGCGTCGTTCTCGCCGGGCACCTGGACACCGTGCCCGTCAACGAGAACCTGCCCGTGCGTCGCGAGGGCTCGGGCGAGGACGAGGTGCTGCACGGTCTCGGCACGGTCGACATGAAGGGCGGCGACGCGGTGTTCCTGCACCTCGCCGCCACCGTCACCGAGCCGCGTCACGACGTCACGTTCGTCTTCTACGACTGCGAAGAGGTCGAGGCCGTGCGCAACGGGCTCGGCCGGATCGAGCGGGAGACGCCCGACTGGCTCGCGGGCAATCTGGCGATCGTCGGCGAGCCCTCGAACGCGGTCATCGAGGCCGGCTGCCAGGGCACCATGCGCGTCGAGCTACGGCTGGCCGGCAAGCGCGCCCACACCGCCCGGGCATGGATGGGCGTCAACGCGATCCACGCGCTGGGCGAACCGCTGCGCCGGCTGGAGGCGTACCAGGCGCGGGTCGTCGACATCGACGGACTCACCTACCGGGAGGGCCTGCAGGCCGTGCGGGTGTCCGGCGGGGTGGCCGGCAACGTCGTGCCGGACGAGGCCGTGCTCGCGGTGAACTTCCGGTTCGCCCCGGACCGCAGCCCGGAACAGGCCGAAAAGCACCTGCGCGAGGTGTTCGACGGCTACGAACTATCCGTTGTGGACTCCTCGCCGGGCGCGCTGCCCGGCCTGACCGCCCCGGCGACGGCCGAACTGGTCCAGGCTGCGGGCGGCGAGGCGGCGGCGAAACTGGGGTGGACGGACGTCGCCCGGTTCGCCGCGCTCGGCATGGCGGCGGTGAACTTCGGCCCCGGCGACCCGACGCTCGCGCACACCCGCGAGGAGCGCGTCGCAGCCCGCGAGATCCGGCAGGTCACGCGCGTGCTGCGGGAGTTTCTGGCCCAGTAAGCTCAGCGAGGTGACAGGGCCAGAAGTGGACGAGGAGTCCGACTATCCCGAGCACCCGCGCGAGAAGCAGCGGGGACCGGTCGTGCTGCGCCGCGAGCGCCGCATCGAGCCGACCACCACCGACCAGCGCCTGCTCGACTCGCGCGGGCCGACCGACTGGGTGCACACCGACCCCTGGCGGGTCATGCGCATCCAGGCCGAGTTCGTCGAGGGCTTCGGGGCACTGGCCGAGGTGCCGCGCGCGGTCACGGTGTTCGGATCGGCCCGCACGCCTCGTGATCACCCCGAGTACGAGCTGGGCCGCAAGATCGGTGCCGGGCTCGCCGCCGCCGGCTTCGCCGTCATCACCGGTGGCGGGCCGGGCGCGATGGAGGCGGTCAACCGTGGCGCGTCGGAAGCCGGCGGGCTGTCGATCGGGCTCGGCATCGAGCTGCCGTTCGAGCAGGGCCTGAACCCGTGGGTCGATCTCGGCGTGAACTTCCGGTATTTCTTCACCCGCAAGACGATGTTCATCAAGTACGCGCAGGCGTTCATCTGCCTGCCCGGCGGGTTCGGCACACTGGACGAGTTGTTCGAGGCGCTCACCTTGGTCCAGACCAAGAAGGTGACGAAGTTCCCGGTGGTCCTGTTCGGACGGTCCTACTGGGGCGGGCTCTACGAGTGGGTCCGGGACTCGGTGCACGCGCAGGGCAAGATCAGTGACAAGGACCTGGCGCTGCTGCACCTGACCGACGACGTCGGCGAAGCGGTGGCCATGGTCGAGGAGGCCTACAAGGCCTGGGAGGACACCCACTAAGTGAAGCGGATCTGTGTGTTCTGTGGTTCCTCCGGCGGCGGTGATCCGGTGTACGCGGACGCGGCCACCGGCCTGGGCAAGCTGCTCGCCGGCCGGGGGATCGGCCTGGTCTACGGCGGCGCGAGTGTCGGCCTGATGGGCGCGGTGGCCGACGCGGCATTGGCCGCCGGCGGCGAGGTGATCGGCGTGATCCCGCAGCACCTGATGCGCGTCGAGATCGCCCACCACGGCCTGTCGGAGCTGGTGGTGACCGCGGACATGCACGAACGCAAGGCGAAGATGGCCGAGTACTCCGACGCGTTCCTGGCGCTGCCCGGTGGCGCCGGGACGCTGGAGGAGCTGGCCGAGGTCTGGACCTGGGCGCAGCTCGGGCTGCACACCAAGCCGATCGGGCTGGTCGACGTCGCGGGGTACTACCGCCCGTTCGGCGAGTTCATCGACCACATGGTGACCGAGGGATTCCTGCGTCCGCAGCACCGGGACCTGATCTTCGTCAACGAGGACCCGGCGGCCCTGCTGGACGCCTTCGCGACCTAGGCCGGCGGGTCGCACATTTTCGACAATGTGCCGCCCGCTACGCGGCCTCGCCGGGGCGCTTGTGGTACTTGTCCACGTACTCCTGCCCGGACAGCTCCGCGATCGCGTACATCACCTCGTCGGTCACCGCGCGGCGGATCGCGGGTGACGCGTCCAGCCCGGCGTATCGCGAGAAGTCCAGCGGCTCGCCGAACTCGACGGTGACCTTGGCGATCCGGGGCAGCAGCTTGCCGATCGGCTGGACCTTCTCGGTGCCGATCAGCGCCACCGGCACCACCTTCGCGCCGGTGGCCAGCGCGAGCGAGCCGACGCCGGTGTGACCGCGGTGCAGCCGGCCGTCCAGCGAGCGCGTGCCCTCCGGGTAGATGCCGAAGACCCCGCCGTCGTCGAGCACCTTGCGACCCGACTCCAGCGCCGCCAGCCCGGCCTTCGCGTTGCCGCGCTCCACCGGCACGAACCCGAGCGCGTCCAGGAACGCGGCCATCAACCGGCCCTTGGGCCCCTTGCCGGTGAAGTACTCCGCCTTGCCGAGGAACCGCACCCGTCGCGGGCTGACGAGCGAGAGAACCGTCGTGTCCACGGCCGCGCGGTGGTTCGGCGCGAGGATCACCGGGCCGTACTCGGGAACCCGGTCCGCGCCGCGCACCTCCGGCCGGTAGATCAGCTTGACCACGGGTGCGGCCAGGAGACGGATCAGCTGGTACAGCACGGTTCCTCCACTTCGTCGTCGGTCCCAGCATGGCACGATCGATACTCATGGACACCGGTTGGTTCGCGCGTCACACGTGGCAGGAGCCCGATTTCGACCCCGTTCACCTGGTGCGGGTGAAAGCGGGGCGCACGGTGTCGGTGGTCCTGCCCGCGCTCGACGAGGAGAAGACCGTCGGCGACGTGGTCGCCTCGGTGCGGCCACTGGTCGGCACACTCGTCGACGAGCTCGTGGTCGTCGACTCCGGCTCCACCGACGCGACGATCGCCGTCGCCGCGGAGGCCGGCGCGCGGGTGGTGCGGCGGGAGGACGTGCTGCCGGACATCGAACCGCTGCCCGGCAAGGGCGAGGTGCTGTGGCGGTCGCTGGCCGCGACCACCGGTGACCTGGTCGTGTTCCTCGACTCCGACGTCATCGACCCGGACCCCGGCTTCGTGCCCGCGCTCCTCGGCCCGCTGCTGCTGGGCGAGGGCGTGCACCTGGTCAAGGGCTTCTACCGGCGGCCCCTGCGGGTCGAGTCGGCCGAGGCCGGCACCGGCGGCGGCCGGGTCACCGAGCTGCTCGCGCGCCCGGTGCTGTCCGCGCTGCGGCCCGCCCTGTCGGCCGTGGTCCAGCCGCTCGGCGGCGAGTACGCGGCCACCCGCGAGTTCCTCGAGTCGGTGCCCTTCGCCGCCGGGTACGGGGTCGAGATCGGGCTGCTGCTCGACGCCGAGGCCCGCTACGGCATGGACGGGCTCGCGCAGGTCAACCTCGGGGTCCGCAAGCACCGGAACCGGTCACTGCTGCAGCTCGGCGTCATGGCGCGGCAGATCCTCGGCACGGCGCTGACTCGCTGCGGCGTCGACGGGGACGCATCCGGGCCGCTGACCCAGTTCGTGCCGCAGGGCGGAGCGTGGGTGCCGCAGGTCACCGATGTCCTGGTCGCCGACCGGCCGCCGATGCTCCGGGTGCGCTCGCGGGACGAACCGCGCCCCGGTGTGACACGATTTCCCACGTGACGACCGCCCTGATCTATCTCGTGATCATGCTGCTCGTGGCGGCGGTGGTGTTCCTGCTCGCCGCCGTCGTGTTCGGCCGCGGCGAGGAGCTCGCGCCGCTGCCGCCGGGCAGCTCGCCGACGCGCCTGCCGCTGCGCGACATCACCGGCGACGACGTGCAGAAGGTGCGCTTCCAGCTCGTCCTTCGCGGGTACAAGATGTCCGAAGTGGACTGGGTGGTGCGCCGCCTCGGCACCGAGGTCGACACGCTCCGGAACCGCGTCGCCGAGCTTGAGGCGGAACGGCAGAAGTCGGGATGATCGATGTGGTCCTGTCCGTGGACGTCCCCGCGGGCGCGGGCACCACGTGGCTGGCGCTGACCGACTGGGAGCGGCAGCGCGAGTGGATGCTCGGCACGCACGTCGAGGTCCTGGAGGGCGACGGGCGCAGCGTCGGATCCAGGCTGAGCGCGTTCACCGGGGTGCGGGGGGTGGGTGTCACGGACCCGATGGAGATCACCAGCTGGGAGCCGCCGGTGCGGTGCACGGTCCGTCACCTGGGCAGTGTCGTCAAGGGCACCGGCGCGTTCCACGTGCACTCGAAGGGCCCGCACCGGTCGACCTTCGTCTGGGCGGAGAGCCTGGTGCCGCCGCTCGGCCCGGCCGGCCAGCTGGGGTGGCCGCTCGTCAAGCCCGCTGTCGTGCTCGGGCTCCGGTATTCCCTGAAACGGTTCGCGAAGTTCGCGGAAAGCTACTCGGTGGGGCTTCTATGACGGAATCGCTCGGCGCCGACGGGGTGTCGCGGTGCCCGTGGGGGAACTCGACCCCGGACTATGCGGAGTACCACGACACGGAGTGGGGTGTGCCGCTGCGCGGGCGCGACGCGCTGTACGAACGGCTGTGCCTGGAGGCCTTCCAGTCCGGGCTGTCCTGGCTGACGATCCTGCGCAAGCGGGAGGGCTTCCGGGGCGCGTTCGCCGGCTTCGTGCCGGACAAGGTGGCCGAGTTCGGCGACGACGACGTCGAGCGACTGATGGCCGACGTGTCCATCGTCCGGAACCGGGCGAAGATCCTGGCCACGATCACCAACGCCCGCGCCGTCGTCGCGCTGGACCAGTCGCTGGACGAGTTGCTGTGGTCGTTCGCGCCGACGGGGGAGCGGGCGCGGCCCGCCACCCTCGCCGACGTCCCGGCCGTCACACCCGAGTCGACGGCGATGGCGAAGGCGTTGAAGAAGCGCGGGTTCGCGTTCGTCGGCCCGACCACCTGCTACGCGCTGATGCAGGCGACCGGCATGGTCGACGACCACCTCGCCACCTGCTTCCGCGCGTCCTCCTGACCTAGCGGCCCTGGAACTTCGGCTTGCGCTTGGCGACGAACGCCTCGACCGCTTCGCGGTGGTCCGCCGTCGAGCCGAGTGCCGTCTGGGCGGCGTCCTCGGCGGCCAGTGCGTCCTCGAGCGAGCCCTCCGCGGCAACCGCCAGGACCTGCTTGATCTTGGCGTAGGCGACGGTCGGCCCGGCGGCGAGTTTCGCCGCGAGCGCCTGCGCCCGCGCGGCCAGATCGTCGTCCGGCACGACCTCGGTGACCAGGCCCAGCGACCGCGCTTCCGCCGCGCCGACGGTGGGCGCGAGCAGCATCAGCTCCGCCGCCCGGCCGTAGCCGACGAGCCGCTGCAAGGTCCACGACGCACCCGAGTCGGGGCCGAGCCCGACGCCGGCGAAGGCCATCAGGAAGTTCGCCGACGCCGCGGCGATCCGCAGGTCGGCGGCATAGGCCAAGGCCGCCCCCGCGCCGGCGGCGGGTCCGTTGACCGCGGCGATCACCGGCTTGGGCATCTCGACGATGGCCCGCACGATCGGGTTGTAGTGGTCCTGGACCGTCCGCAGCGGCGCCGGGTCGTCCGCCTGCAGCAGCGCGACGTGCTCCTTGAGGTCCTGCCCGGCGCAGAACGCCTTGCCCGCGCCGGACAGCACGACCGCCCGCACCGCGGGGTCCGCCGAAGCCTCGCGCACCGCCGCCAGCAGGCGCTCCTTCAGCTCGAAGTTGAGCGAGTTGTAGGCCTTCGGGCGGTTCAGCGTCACGGTGCGCACGCCGTCGGCATCGGCGGTCAGCAGCACGTCCTCGATGGTCACCGGAGGTCCTCCTGATATATCGGAGTGAGGGGCGATACCAGCACCTAAGCAAACACGAAAAGATCGGTCCGCGTTCGCGCGCCCATCCTGATGAGGGAGAATGGGCCTGACCCGGTTGGCTTGAGGAGCGCGACCCGGGCGCGCCGGTTGATACGGAGGGAGCACGCTATGGCGGCCATGAAGCCCCGGACCGGAGATGGTCCCCTCGAGGTGACTAAGGAGGGGCGGGGCCTCGTGATGCGCGTTCCGCTCGAGGGCGGTGGGCGACTTGTCGTCGAGCTGTCGGCCGAAGAGGCCAAGGACCTGGGGGTTGCCCTGCAGGAGGCCACCAGCTGAGCCGCTCCCGTTCCGTCGTCACCGGCTGACGTCACGCGCGGCCGCAGCATCGAGTTCCAGGAGGTCGCCAGATGGCGCGGTTCCCCCTGCCGTCCGTTCCGAGCCGGCTGATCGACGTCGAGGTCGCCGCCGAGCGCCGTCGCGGCGCCGACGTGGCCACTCTGGTTCCTGCCGGCGCGCAGGTGCCGGTCGAGGGGGTCGAACACTCCGGCAAGGCCGGTGAGGTCCGGCGGGTCCCCGGCGGGACCGTGCGCTGGCTCGTCGGGATCGGCGCGGGCGAGCCGGCGAACTGGCGCACCGCGGGCGCCGCGCTCGCCCGCGAGGCCGGCGCCGAGCAGGGCGGTGCCAAGGCGGTCCAGGTCGAGCTGGCCGAGGACGTCGCCGCCGAGCAGGTCGCGGAGCTGACGCTGGGGGCCCTGCTCGGCGGGTACCGCTTCAAGGTCGGCGCCGACGCCGGTCAGTCCGTGCTCCGCACCCTGCGCCTGCTGACGCCGGACGCCGGTCACCAGCGGGTCGTCGAGCGCGTGCGGGTGCTGGCGGGGGCGTCGGCGCTGGCCCGCGATCTGGCGAACACCCCGTCCAACATCAAGAACCCGGAATGGCTGGCGGACACGGCCGCGCGCGTGGCCGGTGAGGTGCCCGGCCTGAGCGCCACAGTGCGCGACGAGCAGTGGCTGGCCGCACAGGGCTTCGGTGGCGTGCTCGCGGTCGGCGGTGGGTCGGCGAGCCCGCCGAGGCTGATCGAGCTGACCTACCGGCCGCGCGGTGTGACCCGCCACCTGCTGCTGGTCGGCAAGGGCATCACGTTCGACACCGGTGGGCTGTCGATCAAGCCGGCCGACGGGATGCACCTGATGCGCACCGACATGGCCGGCGGTGGCGCGGTCGTCGCCGCGGCCAGGGCGATCGCCGAGCTGCGGCTGCCGGTGCGGATCACCGCGCTGGTGCCGGCGGCGGAGAACCACGTGTCGGGCTCGTCCTACCGGCCGGGCGACGTGGTGCGGCACTACGGCGGGCGCACCACCGAGGTGTCCAACACCGACGCCGAGGGCCGCATGGTCCTGGCCGACGCGCTCGTCTACGGCATCCGCCGGTTCAGCCCGGACGCGGTGGTCGACGTGGCCACCCTGACCGGCGCGATGAAGGTCGCGCTGGGCCTGCGGACCGGTGGGCTCTTCGCGACCGACGACAAGCTGGCCGACGGGATCCGCGAGGCCGGTGCGAGCGTCGGGGAGGCCTGGTGGCGGATGCCCCTGCTGGACGCCCACGCCGACGCAGTGCGCGGCGAGCTGGCCGACGTGAAGCAGACGCCGGGCGGACCGGGTGGCATCACGGCCGCACTGTTCCTGCGGGAGTTCACCGAGGGCCTGCCGTGGGCACATCTGGACATCGCGGGGCCGGCGCGGGCGGAGAAGCCGTACGCGGAGGTCGTCCCGGGGGCGACCGGTTTCGCGGCGCGGACGCTGGTGGCGTTCGCCGAGTCGTTCGGTTCGGATCAGGCGTAGCGCGCCCGTAGTCGCGGAAGGGTGTGCACGGCCGGGGAGGCGACAGCGGCACCTCGTCTGGCCGGCCGGGCGGTGGTCAGCCTTCGAGCAGGAAGTAGACGTTTCCGAACGGGTCGGCGAACCACGTCGCCTTCGCGCCCCATGGCATGACCCGCGGCGCCTGGGCGAACCGCACACCGCGGGCCGACATCTGGGCGTACGCGGCGGCGACGTCCGGGGTGATCACCGTGATGCCGGTCCCGCCCGCGGCGGCGCTTTCGTAGACCTCGGGTTGTCCCAGCACGATCGACGTCTGCGCACCCGGCGGCGCGACGGTCAGGAACCGGTGCAGCGGCCCGAACCGCGCGTCCTCCCGCTTCTCCCAGCCCAGCGTGCCGACGTAGAAGCGCAGGGCCTCTTCCTGGTCCGCCACCAGGATCGTGGCGGAGTGCAGGTGGGTGATCACCGTCGAACGCTACGGCGGTGCGCTCACCGGTGTCTTCTCCGTTCTTGCGCATCGGCCGAGGCCAGGGCCGGCAGCGCGATCAGCACGGGCGGCGACCAGTCCTGGCCGACGTCCAGCTGCACGTCGCGCTGGTGCGCGGGCGACGCGGCCGACACCCGGACGGTCCGCGGGCACGCCCCCGCCACGGTGTGGCCCGGAATGAGCTGCGCCCTCGCGTCGGCCGCGGTGGGCAGCGCCGAGGACAGCACCCAGTACATGCCCGGCGGGACGCCGGTGAGCAGGAAGTCGCCGGGTTCGGCCAGCAGCGTGCCGCTGACGGGGAACCCGCGAGCCGCGCGCTTGGGGAACAACCCCACGTAGACGGCCGGGTCCGGGCCGAGCGCCAACTGGGCCGCCGGGCTGAGCCGGACCGTGCCCATGACCGTGCCGCCGCCGCTGTCCACGCCCGGAACCGAGACCGGCTTCGGCGGCGAATCGGTCAGCACGTCGGGCAGCCGCCGGAACTCGACCGGCGTGGCGCCGACCGCGGCGCTGAATCGCGTGGTGAACGTGCCGACCGCGGAGAAGCCGACCGCGTTGCAGATGTCGATGATCCGCTCGTCGGTCTGCAGGAGCAGCTGTTTGGCCTTCTGGAAACGATGCGCCGTGAGGTATTGACCGGGCGGCATGCCCAGCTCCCGCTCGAAGGTGCGCGCCAGGTGGAACGGGCTGTAGCCGACGTGATCGGCGACGTCCCCCAGCGCGATCGGTTCGTCCGCGCGCGTACTCATGAACCGCGCGGCGCTGACCACTGCCTCGCGCATCTGCCGACCCCCTCGCCGATCCGAGCTTTTCGCGTGAGGAGATCCTGCACCAGGGGTACGACAATTTCGAGCCGGATCACTGCGGGCCAGCGCGCGGCGACGCACCGCTGACCAGCAACGATCATCGGCGGCTCACTGGACCGCGGCGACCAGCAAGCCCCCACCGACCGGCAGCAGCGCCGGCACCAGCCGTTCGTCCTCCCGGATCGCCCGCGCGAGCTCGCGTGCCGCGAGGACGCCCGGGTCCCGGCGCTCGCCGCGGGCCGCGTCCGTGACGCCGTGGAACGCGATGACCCCACCTGGCCGTAGCAGCTGCACGCCGTGTTCGTAATAACGCGGGTACTCCGCTCGCGCGGCGTCGACGAACACCAGGTCGTACCCACCGCTGGTCAGCCGCGGCAGGACGTCCAGAGCGCGGCCCATGATCAACCGCGTCCGGCCCGGCGGGTAGCCCGCCTCGCGAAAGGTGCGCCGGGCCGCCTGGTGATGCTCCGGTTCGATGTCGATCGAGGTCAGGATGCCGTCGGCTGCCATGCCGCGCAGCAGGTAGAGCCCGCTGACCCCGATGCCGGTGCCGATCTCGACCACCGCGCGGGCCCGCAGGCTGGTGGCGAGGAAGCACAGCGCCGCCCCGGTGGCGGGTCCGAGCGCCGCGCAGCCCAGCTCGTCCGAGCGCGCCCGTGCGGTGAGCAGCGCGGCGTCGGACGGGTGGCCGGGCAGGTAGCCCTCGGCGTGGTCGCCGCCACTCGCCGTGAGCGTCTCGGAGGTCACGCGCGCAAGGTTAGCGCTGGTCGTCGCCAAACCCGTGGAAGACGTGCACACTCTCTCAGGCGGCTCTCAGTCTCGTCTCACTACTCACATAAGGAGAGGGGCCAAGCTGAGTCCCAACCGGTGACAGCGGTTTCCGGGAACACAGTGCGGATGGCCCGCGTTGGACAGATCAGTTGGGAGAACAGCCTGATGGAGGTGCCGTCCCCCACGATGCAGAACAGCCTGGAGAACGAGCAGGTCGAGGGCCACCCGGTCACGGTCGACGAGTCCGCGTGGACTCCGCCGTCCTGGGACGAGGTCGTTCGCGAGCACGGCGACCGGGTCTACCGGCTGGCGTACCGCCTGACCGGCAACACCCACGACGCCGAGGACCTCACCCAGGAGACGTTCATCCGGGTGTTCCGTTCGCTCGCGTCCTACAAGCCCGGCACCTTCGAGGGCTGGCTACACCGCATCACCACCAACCTGTTCCTGGACATGGCGCGCCGCCGCTCGCGTGTGCGCATGGAGGGGCTGCCCGAGGACACCGACCGCATCGTCGGTGACGACCCGAGCCCCGAGCAGGTCTACAGCGACACCCACCTGGACCCCGACCTGCAGGACGCGCTCGACGACCTGCCCCCGGAGTTCCGCGCCGCCGTGGTGCTCTGCGACGTCGAAGGACTGTCCTACGAGGAGATCGGTGCGACGCTCGGCGTGAAGCTGGGCACCGTGCGCAGCCGCATCCACCGCGGACGGCAGGCGCTGCGTGCCTCGCTCGAACGGCGCCGGGCCGTCAAGGAGGAGTCCGTGGGGGTTTCCGCATGAGCGAACGGCGGGGCTGGGGGTTGCCCGAGTCTCACCTGCTTCCCGACGCCGTCGTCGCGTTCGTGGACGGCGAGATGAGCCTGGGCGCCCGTGAGCGCGCCGCGTCCCACGTCGCCCGGTGCCCGATCTGCGCCGCGGAGGTCACGTCGCAGCGCCAGGTGCGCGCGGCCGTCCGGCACGCGGAAGCCCCGTCGATGCCCGCCGGCCTGATGGCGGTGCTGCGCAACATCCCGCAGGACACCGACCTGCCGACCAGCCCGGACAACCTCGCGATGACCGAGGACGGCCAGCTGGTCGCCATTCAGCGACCCGACCGCGTAGCCGGTCTCAGGTCGTCCCCTTTTGGTTCGTCGGCGCCGCTCGGATCGAGCGCGCCTCTCGGTAGTGGTTCCGCGGTTCTCGGTGCGCAGCGCCATCCGTCCGTGCGCCGCCGCGTCGCGCAGGGAGCAGGCGTGGCCGTGTCCGGCCTGGTCCTGAGCGCGCTGGCGCTGGTCGCGACCTCGGCGAGCACCGCCGACCCGACGCAGCCCGCCCCGGAGCCCGGACGGGCGCCCGCGCCGGGTGTGCTGCGCGCCCAGCTCGGTGGCGAGCCCACCCAGCCGTCCCAGCCGTCCGTGCCGGTCACGACCACGACCACGTCGGCTCCCGCGTCCGTCGCCGGTCGCTGACGCGCCCTTCACCGCCCGCACGGGACAATCGGTGGCGTAGGGTCGCGCCGACAGCACGACGAGCCAGCCACCGGGGAACGATGAGTCAGCCGAATCCGCCACAGGACAGCGCCGCCGAGCCGCGGCTGGCGCCCAGGCCACTGGACCGGCCATCGGTGGATCCCGCGGAGGCCGGCGCGTTCGGCCGCCCGCACGGTGTGGACGGCGCTTTCGACAAGCTCTACACCCCCGGCACCCGCAACGGCGACAAGATCGTCTCGACCGCGCCCCCGCCGGAGTCGCTCGCCGAGGCCTTCGGCCGTCCGCCCGGCGCGGAGGACGTCCAGCTCCAGCGCCCGGCGGGGGACAACGGCCGCCGTCCGGGTGGTGATCCGGAATCGCCGTTGTGGTCCCGCATGACCGATCCGTGGCGTGACCCGGGGTCCGCCGCTGTGCTGGGCCGGCCCGCGCTCGACTCCGACGAGGAGGACGACGAGGAATCCGACCGCCCTCGCAGCGCCCAGTTGTCGCTGCCCGAGCTGTTGTTCGGCCGCCGGGTGAAGCCGGTGGCGCTGGGCCTGCTCGGGGTGGTCTGCCTGCTCATCGGCGCGGTCGGCGGTGTGATCGGCTGGTGGCTCGGCGGCGCGGGCGACTCGCTGACCGGCTCGGCCACGATCTCCGAGGCCGAGGCGGGCAAGGAGCGCGCGCCCGGGTCCATCGCCGACATCGCGCGGCGGGTCGCGCCCGCCGTCGTCTCGATCGAGGTCAAGTCCGGGCAGTCCGGCAGTGTCGGGTCCGGTGTGATGATCGACCCGCAGGGCTACGCGATCACGAACAACCACGTCATCTCGCTGGCCACGAGTGATCCGCAGGCCAAGATCACCGCCGTGTTCATCGACGGTACCCGCACCGAGGCGCGGGTCGTCGGAACCGATCCGAAGACCGACCTCGCGGTGATCAAGGTGGCGGTGACCAACCCGACCGTGCTGCAGGTCGGTGACCTGGCCAACCTCCAACCGGGCGATTCGGTGATCGCCGTCGGCTCACCGCTGGGCCTGGAGAACACCGTGACCTCGGGCATCGTGAGTGCGTTGCACCGGCCGGTCACGGCGGCGGGGGAGAACGGCGAGCCGCCGGTCACCTACGACGCCATCCAGACCGACGCCCCGATCAACCGCGGCAACTCGGGCGGGGCGCTGGTCGACTCGACCGGTGCGCTGGTCGGCATCAACTCGTCGATCCGCACCGACGGCGGTGCGGACGGCTCGGGCGGCAGCATCGGCATCGGGTTCGCGATCCCCGCCGACGACGCGATCAAGATCGCGCGCACCCTCATCAGCAGCGGCCAGGTCAAGCACCCTGACATCGGCGTGAACGCGGCGTCAGTCGCGGCGGAGACGTCGGAGGGTGCGCAGGTGCTCAACGTCGCCGACGGCGGGCCGGCCGCGCGCGCCGGCATCGCCGAGGGTGATGTCATCACCAGGCTCGGCGATCGGCTGGTCCGGAACGCGGCCGAGTTGACGGTCGCGGTGCGGCAGTACGAGATCGGTCAGACCGTGCCGGTGCAGCTGGTCAGGCAGGGGCGGACGTTGATGGTCGACGTGACGCTGGGCTCGGACTGACGTCCGGATGGACGAGATGTGAACTCCTCGCGGAGGGTCCGGCCGGACAGGTGGCCGGGGTAATCTGGGAGGGCTACGGCCGGGTGAGGCGGAGGTTCGCGAATGTTCGACAGCGTTGGCTGGGGCGAGATCCTCGTCCTCATCGTCGCGGGCCTGTTCATCCTGGGGCCGGAGCGGCTGCCCGAGGCCGCGGCGTGGCTGGGCCGGAGCATGCGGAAAGTGCGGGAGTTCGCGGCCGGTGCGCGGCAGCAGCTCAAGGACGAGATGGGCGAGGACTTCGAGCAGTTCCAGAAGCCGCTGGAGGACCTGCGGCAGCTGCGCAACTTCGACCCGCGCCGCGCGGTGACGCAGCACCTGTTCGACGGCGACCCGGACCCGCTCGGGATCAACGGCCTGTCCGGCGGCAGCACGAAGCCCAACGGCTACCCCGCGGCGACCACACCGGCCGCGAAGGCCGAGCCGGAGACCCTCAAGCCGGGCGAGAAGCCGCCGGTAGACCCCGACGCCACCTGACCAACCTCCGCCCCCGCGCGCGAGTCCCACGCTCCTCGCCGCGAGTTCCTCGTTCCTGCGGGCGAGTCCACGTTTGCGCCTAGAACCGTGGAACTTCAGGCGGCGATCCATGCCCTCAAGGCCCTGCTCGCCTGGCGTTACTCCGGGGCCACCGACCGAGCCGCCACCTCGTAGGGCCGTTGCACTTCGCCGGGCGGCGTAAGGCGCCGCCAAGTGCAGAACTCGCGCCCCTAAGTGCGGATCTCGCGCCCCTGAGTGGGACTCGCGGTGGGTCAGCGGCCGCTGGGACTCAGGTTCAGCATCTTGCCGGCCAGGCCGCGGGCCCGGACGGACAGCTTCTTCGCCACGTCGCGCAGCACCTCCGACGCCGGGGCATCCGGCTCGGCCAGCACGATGGGCGTTCCGGCGTCCCCCTGCTCGCGCAGGCGCGGGTCGAGCGGGACCTGGCCGAGCAGCGGCACCTCGCTGCCGACCGCCTTGCTCAGCGAGTCCGCCACCGTCTGACCGCCGCCGGAGCCGAAGATCTCCATCCGCTCCCCGGACGGTGTCTCCAGCCACGACATGTTCTCGATGACGCCGGCCAGCCGCTGTCGCGTCTGCATCGCGATCGCGCCGGCCCGCTCGGCGACCTCGGCGGCCGCCTGCTGTGGCGTCGTCACCACGAGGATTTCCGCGTTCGGGATCAGCTGCGCGACCGAGATCGCGATGTCCCCGGTGCCCGGCGGCAGGTCCAGCAGCAGGACGTCCAGGTCGCCCCAGAACACGTCGGCCAGGAACTGCTGCAGCGCGCGGTGCAGCATCGGCCCGCGCCACACCACCGGCGTGTTGCCCGGGGTGAACATGCCGATCGAGATGACCTTCACGCCGTGCGCCTGCGGCGGCATGATCATCTGCTCGACCTTCGTCGGCTTCTCGCGCGCGCCGAGCATGCGCGGCACCGAGTGGCCGTAGATGTCCGCGTCCACGACGCCGACGGACAGGCCGCGCTCCGCCATCGCCACGGCGAGGTTGACCGTCACGCTCGACTTGCCGACCCCGCCCTTGCCGGACGCGACGCAGTACACCCGCGTCATCGAGCCCGGCTGGGCGAACGGGATGACCGGTTCGGCCGCGTCGCCACGCAGCTGTTTCCGCAGCTCCGTGCGCTGCTCGTCGCTCATCACGTCGAGCTCGACCCGGACGTCGCGCACGCCGTCGAGCTTGCCGACCGCGGCCTTCGTGTCCTTCGTGATCGTGTCCTTCAACGGGCAGCCCGACACCGTCAGGTAGATCGAGACCGTGACGACGCCGGCAGTATCTCCGTTACCCACCGTGACGTCCTTGACCATGCCGAGGTCCGTGATGGGCTTGCGGATCTCGGGGTCCTGAACATCCTTCAGCGCCGCGCGGACGTCCTCGACGCTGGGGATCTGCTGCGTACTGGTCACCCCACCATGCTACGGACCGGTAATGGCCTCTGCCTGGGCCCTATTGGTTTTGCCACGTCGCGGCTTCGTGTTGAGGTCCTCACGCAGCTTGTCCAACTCCCCGCGCAGGTAGTCGCGGGTGGCCACCTCGCCGACGGCCAGGCGCAACGCCGCCAGCTCGCGGGCCAGGTACTCGGTGTCGGCCTTGGTCTGCGCCGCGCGGTGCCGGTCCTCCTCCAGCGACACCCGGTCGCGGTCGTCCTGGCGGTTCTGTGCGAGCAGGATCAGCGGCGCGGCGTAGGCGGCCTGGGTGGAGAACGCCAGGTTGAGCAGGATGAACGGGTACGGGTCCCAGCGCAGCGCGGCGGCGCTCAGGTTGACCGCGATCCACACGATCACGATGAGCGTCTGCCAGAACAGGTACTTCCCGGTGCCAAGGAACCGGGCCAGGCGCTCGGACAGCCGGCCGAAGCTGTCCGGGTCGATGCTCACCAGGCGGCCCCGGCCGGCGCGGGGCTGATCGAGGCGGCGTCGCGTGGTCAGCTCAGGCACTGTCGATCTCCTGTCCTTCGGTGATGTCGTGCAGCCCGGTCTCGCGCCAGCGGTCCGGCAGCAGGTGGTCGAGCAGGTCGTCGACCGTGACGGCGCCCAGGAGGTGGTCCTGGTCGTCCACGACCGGACCGCAGGCGAGGTTGTAGGCCGCGAAGTAGCGCGTGATCTCGGGCAGGGCGGTGTCCGGGCTGAGGGCGGGCAGATCGGTGTCCACGGCGCTGGCCACCAGCTCTGCCGGCGGTTCGCGCAGCAGGCGCTGGAAGTGCACGCAACCGACGTACCGCCCGGTCGGGGTCTCGGTCGGCGCGCGGCAGACGAACACGAGACTGGCCAGCGCGGAGGGCAGGTCCGGGTTGCGGATGTGGGCCAGCGCCTCGGCGATCGTGGCGTCCGGGCTGAGGATGACCGGTTCCGGCGTCATCAGACCACCCGCGGTGTCCGACGAATAGGTGAGCAGCCGTTTCAGCGGCTCGGACTCGTCGGGGTGCATCAGGTCGAGCAGGCGGCTCTGTTCGGCCGGGGCCAGCTCGGCCAGGAGGTCGGCGGCGTCGTCCGGATTCATCGCCTCCAGGATGTCGGCGGCGCGTTCCTCGGCCAGGTGCGCGAGCAGCGCCTTCTGGTCCTCCTCGGGCAGCTCCTCCAGCACGTCCGCGAGCCGCTCGTCGTCCATCGAGTCGACCACCTCGTGCTGCCGCTTGGTCGGCAGGTCACGCATCGACGCCGCGATGTCCACCGCGCGCATCGTGTCGAACAGCATGAGCAGTTGCCCGGCGCCCTGTGGCTGCGCGGTGAGGTCGGTCAGGCCCAGCCCGCGCACCTCCGACCACGGCAGGACCTGCAGTGCGGCGCGCCGGCGGGGCAGGCCGAGCCGGCTGGAGCGTTCGCGGACGGCGAGCTTGGCCAGGATCCAGTCGCGCGTCCGCGCCGGTTCCATGGCCGCGTCGGCGACCGTGACCCGCACGTCGGTCGCGGCCAGGCGCGCCTGCGCGTCGATGAGCTGCCCGAGCACGAGCACCTCGTTGGGACGCTGGTGGAACCGGCGCATGTTGACCGAGCCGGTGGCGAGCGTGACGGCGTTGGGTTCGATCGCCGTGACCCGCAACATCGGCACGAACACCCGGCGCCGGGTGGCGAGTTCGACGACGAGGCCGAGCACTCGCGGCGGCTGCTGGTCGAGCCGGAGGCCGACGACCAGGTCGCGCGCCTTGCCGATCGACTCGCCGTCCGGCCCGAAGACCGGCAGGCCGGCCAGCTGGGCGGCGAAGACCCTGTTCACTCCCGCCATGCCGCCACACTATTCGAGTGCTGCCTCCTCGGCGATCGCGCTCAGGATCGGCACGGTGGGGAAACCGCCGTGCTCGGCGGCCCACAGCCAGTTGTCGACGGCCCGCACGAGCGTCCAGGCCCACACCCGGTCCGCATCCATGCCGCCGGCCACGGCGCGGACCCGATTTTCTACTGTGGACTCGCCGAACCGGTTCCACAGCAACGGGATCACGCCGAACTCGGGATCCCCGGCGAGTGGCTTCGGATCGATCACCAGCCACGGCTCGCGCGTCCCGGCGAGCACGTTCTGGTAGTGCATGTCCTCATTGACCAGTGCCGTCCCGGCCTCCGGGCCGAGGTCACGGCAGGTGGCGACGGCGGCGTCGAGCAGCCGCTTCGGCAGCGGTTCGCCGAGGCGGGCCCACTCGGCGGGTAGCTCCTGGGCGAGCCGTTCGGCTTCCCGGCGCAGGGTGCGCAAGCCCGGGGGAGCGGGCACGGCCAGCCGTCGCAGCAACGTGGCGGCGACCTCCACCGCCTCGCTCAGCGGCCGGGCGGCCAACGATCGCGACGCGTCGAGCCGTTCCAGCAGCAGCGTTCCACGGCCGCTTTCCAGTAGCCGCACGGCTCCCTGGCCGTCCCAGGTGGACAGCGCGACCGGCTCGTCACGGGTGCTGCCGTCCTGCCAGGCGAGCTTGAGGGCCAGTCGTTCGCCGTCGCGTCGCGCCGGAAAGACCAGCGCGGTGCAGCCGTGCCACGCTGGCCCGTCGATCTCCAGACGCCACTCGCGGCAGCACCACCGGGCGAGGTCCGGCAGGCCGGCCAGCCACGGGCGCACTTCGTCCCCCTGGTTGGCGATCAGGCGTTTCGCGAACTCCACCGGCACCCGCACGACGTCCAGACTGCCAGCTACGGAGCGCTGCCCATCCGCTGTGACGGGCGTAACATCGCGTCAGGGAACACGTACCCCTGGGAGTCGCCATGTGGGCTGAACTCATCGCCATCGTCGCGGCCGTCGGAATCACCGGGCTCGCCGCCAGCGTCCGCGTGATCAAGCAGTACGAGCGAGGGCTGATCTACCGGTTCGGCCGGGTCCGCCCGGAGGTCCGCGGACCGGGCCTGACCATGCTGACGCCGATCGCCGACCGGCTGCAGAAGATGAACATGCAGATCGTCACCCTGCCGGTGCCCGCGCAGGAGGGCATCACTCGGGACAACGTGACGGTCCGCGTCGACGCCGTCGTGTATTTCAAGGTCATCGATCCGGTGGTCGCGGCGGTCAACGTCCAGGACTACCGGTTCGCCGTCGGGCAGGTGGCCCAGACCTCCCTGCGGTCGATCATCGGCAAGAGCGACCTGGACGACCTGCTGTCCAACCGGGAGCGGCTCAACCAGGGGCTCGAGCTGATGATCGACAGCCCGGCCCTGGACTGGGGCGTGCACATCGACCGTGTGGAGATCAAGGACGTCGCGCTGCCCGAGTCGATGAAGCGGTCGATGTCGCGCCAGGCGGAGGCCGAGCGAGAGCGCCGCGCGCGGGTCATCTCCGCCGACGGTGAGCTTCAGGCGTCGCACAAGCTGTCCGAGGCCGCGGGCGTCATGGCCGACACCCCGGCGGCACTGCAGCTGCGGCTGCTGGAGACCGTGGTACAGGTGGCGGCGGAGAAGAACTCCACGCTGGTGCTGCCGTTCCCGGTGGAGCTCCTCCGTTTTCTCGAACGAAGCACCGGAACCGCCGGCAACTCCGCCGAGCAGGCCGCCGAACGATCGGCGAACGGGCACGCCCCAGCACCCCGCCAGCCGGACGACACCGTGGCCGGTCAGAACACGTAACGAAGGACGACACCGCTGAACGCGGCGATGATCGCGAGGCACCCGATGATCAGGGCGGCGACGGCGGCGCCACGACGTCCCTCCGCGCCGGCGACCAGCCCGAGCACCGCACCGACGGTGCCGAGTAGTACGCCCCGAACACGAGTGTGCGTGGCGTGCTGCCCAGCAGGTACCACAGCGGTGCCGGCGCCAGCCCCAGGAGAGCGCACGACAGGGCGACCGCCGCGGCGCCGTTCCGGGAACCGGGCCGCACTGCACCGGGCGGCGGCACCGCGCCCGGCCAGGGCGCGGACGGTCCGCTGTGGTGCGGCGGTACCCCGTGTCCGCCGTAGGGTGGTGGGACTGACTGGTAACTCATGAGTTCCCCCCCGATACTCCGGGTGCGGATTGTAGGGCCCAGGTGAGCCGCGCCATAGGCGCGACGCGGGCGGGCGGCCATACTCGCGAGTATCACGTTTCGCCGACACAGGAGTCGCCCCATGGCCCGTCTGGCTCAGACCGCTGGTCTCACTGATGTGCAGTCGGAGATCCTGTCCACGGTTCGTTCGTTCGTGGACAAGGAGATCATTCCGCACGCGCAGGAGCTGGAGCATGCGGACGCCTACCCGGCGGACATCGTCGAGGGCATGAAGGAGATGGGGCTGTTCGGGATCACCATCCCGGAGGCCTACGGCGGGCTGGGCGAGTCGTTGCTGACCTACGCGCTGGTGGTGGAGGAGATCGCGCGGGGCTGGATGAGCGTGTCGGGTGTGATCAACACGCATTTCATCGTGGCGCACATGATCTCCCGGCACGGCACCGAGGAGCAGAAGGAGCGCTACCTCCCGAAGATGGCGCTGGGCGAGGTCCGCGGGGCGTTCTCCATGTCCGAGCCCGACCTGGGCTCCGACGTCGCGGCGATCAAGACGCGCGCCCGGCGGGACGGGGACGAGTACGTCATCGACGGGTCGAAGATGTGGCTGACCAACGGCGGCTCCTCCAACCTGATCGCCCTGCTGGTCAAGACGGACGAGGGCGCCGGCAAGGCGCACGAGAACCTCACGACGTTCCTGGTCGAGAAGCCGGAGGGGTTCGGCGAGGTGGTGCCCGGCCTGACCATCCCGGGCAAGATCGACAAGATGGGTTACAAGGGCGTCGACACCACCGAGGCGGTGTTCGACGGCTTCCGCATCCCCGCCTCCCAGGTCCTCGGCGAGGCGCCGGGCCGGGGCTTCTCCTTCATGATGGACGGCATCGAGGTCGGCCGGGTCAATGTGGCCGCCCGCGCGTGCGGCATCGCGATCCGCTCCTTCGAGCTGGCCATCGACTATGCCCAGCAGCGCAAGACCTTCGGCAAGCCGATCGCCGCCCACCAGGCCATCGCGTTCAAACTGGCCGAGATGGCCACCAAGGTCGAGGCCGCGCACCTGATGATGGTCAACGCCGCCCGCCTGAAGGACACCGGCGAACGCAACGACGTCGCCGCCGGCATGGCCAAACTCATCGCCAGCGAATACTGCGCCGAAGTCACCCAGGACGCCTTCCGCATCCACGGCGGCTACGGCTACTCCAAGGAATACGAGATCGAACGCCTCATGCGCGAGGCCCCGTTCCTCCTCATCGGCGAAGGCACGAGCGAAATCCAGAAGACCATCATCAGCCGCGGCCTGCTGCGCGACTACCGGGTCAAGAGCTGATCAACCTCCGGTGTCGGGTTCGCGTGGTTTCATGGGGGTTGGCAGGATGAAGTCACTCGATCACTACGACAGCACAGGTGATGACCGTGACCAGCCCGTTCTCCTCCGGCGGCCGCCCAGCGCAGGGCCAACCGCGCTTGCCGACGCCGCCCACCGGATGGCCGATCGGCTCGTACGCCACGTACCAGGAGGCGCAACGGGCGGTCGACTACCTCGCTGACAACCAGTTCACGGTCGAGGACGTGACCATCGTCGGCGTCGACCTGATGCTCGTCGAACGGGTGCTGGGGCGGCTGTCGTGGGGCCGGGTGCTCATGACCGGCGCGGTCTCCGGCGCCTGGTTCGGCCTGTTCGTGGGCTTCCTGCTGGCGATGTTCGCCTCCGGCCCGACGGTCACCTACCAGCCGATCCTGGTCGGCCTGGCCTCCGGTGTGCTGTTCGGTCTGGTGTTCGCCGCCATCAGCTACGCCTCTTCGCGTGGGCGGCGGGATTTCGCCTCGGCGAGCCAGCTCGTCGCCGGCCGCTACGACGTCCTGTGCCAGCCGCGCAACGCCGAGCAGGGCCGTGATCTGCTGGCGAAGCTCGCGATGCGCCCATCCGGGTCAACCGGCTGAATCGTGACCTCCACCGGTTGCGGGTCGTGATCGCCGGGCATAGTTTCAGTTCCCACCGATCGTGTAACGCGGGTGAACCCCGGGTTACTTGATTGCATGCACGACGGCGTGCGGGTGGGTCTCCCGCCGGCGGCGTGCCGAGGAGGAGGCCTGATGGGGAACGGTAATCGCCGGGGCAGGCCGCCCGGCAGGATGGCGGCGGTGGTCGGCGCGAGTGTGCTGACCGCCGGGCTCGTCACAGCGTGCGGATCCGACGAAGGAACCACGCTCAACCTGTATTACGCGCCTGAGGACACATTCCAGAAGGTCGTCGACAACTGCAACGCCGAGGCGGCGGGGCGCTACCGGATCGTCTACAACAAGCTCCAGCGCGGCGCCGACGACCAGCGGCTGCAGATGGCGCGCCGGCTCGCCGCCGGCGACGAGGGCCTGGACATCCTGGGCCTGGACGTCACCTGGGTGCCGGAGTTCGCCGAAGCGGGCTGGGCGGAGGAGTGGACCGGCACCAACCGGGCGCAGGCCGAGGCGGGCGTCCTGCCCGGGCCGCTGGCCACCGCGACCTGGAACGGCAAGCTCTACGCGGCAACGAAGAACACCAACGTCCAGCTGCTCTGGTACGACGACCGGATCACGCCGCAGCCGCCCGCGACCTGGGACCAGATGATCACGGAGGCCGAGCAGCTCAAGGCCGCGGGAAAACCGCATAACATCCTGTTCACCGGTGCCCAGTACGAGGGCCTGGTGGTCGTCTACAACACGCTGGTCGCTTCGGCGGGCGGGCACATCCTGTCCGACGACGGCAAGCAGGTCGTCATGGACCAGGGCGCGGTGCAGGCACTGGAGATCCTCAAGCGGGTCGCCTCCAGCGGCATCACCGACCCGTCGCTGACGAACCAGAAGGAGGACGACGTCCGGCAGGCGTTCCAGCGCGGCAACGGCGCGTTCGAGCTGAACTGGCCGTTCGTCTACGCGTCCTACGCCGACGAGCAGCCGCAGGACCTGCAGCACTTCAAGTGGTCCACCTACCCGGCCGTCGACCCCGGCATCCCGGCCAGGACGACGATCGGTGGCTACGACCTCGCGGTCAGCTCCACGTCCCGGCACAAGCCGGAGGCGTTCGAGGCGGCGCTGTGCCTGCGCAACCCCACGAACCAGAAGTTCTCCGCGCTGAACGACGGTGTCCCGCCGAGCATCCAGGCGCTCTACACCGACAACACCCCGCTCGACCCGACCAAGCCGGTCGACGCGGACAACAACCCGAGCATGGCCACCGCGTACCCGATGCGGGACGCGATCTTCGCCGCGCTCAACGATCCCGCGGTGCGCCCGCTGACGCCGGCCTACCAGAGCCTGTCGACCGTGATCTCCAAGGTGCTCTCGCCGCCGTCGGAGATCGATCCACAGAAGACGGCCGATGAGCTGCGCAGCAAGCTGACCGACGCGCTGAACTCGAAAGGGGTGATCCCGTGAGCACGGTCGAGGACGTCTCCGCGGCCCCGCAGACCGCGGCCAAGCCGGGGAAACCGGCGCTGAGCGAAGGCAAGAAGGCGGAGCGGCGGCTGGGCTGGATGCTGTGCGCGCCCGCCGCGATCGTGATGATCGCGGTCACCGGGTACCCGATCGTGTACTCGATCTGGCTGTCCCTGCAGCGGTACGACCTGCGCTTCCCCCAGAACACCGAGTTCGTGGGGCTCGCGAACTACGTGGCGGTGCTGTCGGACTCCTACTGGTGGACGGCCTTCGCGACCACCGTGGTCATCACCGTGATCTCGGTGGCCATCGAGCTGGTACTGGGCATGCTTCTGGCGCTGATCATGCACCGCACGCTCGTCGGGCGCGGCCTGGTCCGTACGGTATCCCTGATCCCGTACGGAATTGTCACCGTGGTCGCCGCGTTCTCCTGGTACTACGCGTGGACACCGGACACCGGGTACCTGGCGAACGCGCTGGGCGGTGACTCGGCGCCGCTGACGCAGTACATCCCGTCGTTGGCGATCATCATCCTCGCCGAGGTGTGGAAGACGACGCCGTTCATGGCGCTGCTGCTGATGGCCGGACTCGCGCTGGTGCCGGACGACCTGCTCAAGGCGGCGGCGATGGACGGTGCCAACGCCTGGCAGCGGTTCATCAAGGTGATGGTGCCGGTGATGAAACCAGCGATCCTGGTGGCGCTGCTGTTCCGCACACTGGACGCGTTCCGCATCTTCGACAACATCTACGTGCTCACCGGCGGGCAGAACGACACGGCGTCGGTGTCCATGCAGACCTACAACAACCTGATCAAGGGCCTGAACCTGGGCATCGGCTCCACGATGTCGGTTCTCATCTTCATCACGGTCGCGATCATCGCGTTCATCTTCATCAAGCTGTTCGGCACCGCGGCGCCGGGCAGTGACCAGGGAGGGAAGCGCTGATGGTGATGGGTGGAGCGGTCACCACCGGCCGCAAGACACGGTGGACCCTGATCGACATCGTGGTGGTGGTCTACGCGCTGATCCCGGTGCTGTGGATCCTGTCGTTGTCGTTGAAGACGAAGGACACCATCGACGACGGGAACTTCATCCCGCGGTCGTGGACCATGCAGAACTACGGGGACATCTTCCAGACGCTCGACTTCGTGCGAGCGCTGATCAACTCGATCGGCATCTCGCTCATCGCGACGCTCATCGCGGTGATACTGGGGACGATGGCGGCGTACGCGATCGCGCGCCTGGACTTCCCGGGCAAGCGGCTGCTGGTCGGCATCTCGCTGCTGATCGCGATGTTCCCGCAGGTGTCCCTGGTGAGCCCGCTGTTCAACATCGAGCGGACGCTGGGCCTGTTCGACACCTGGCTGGGGCTGATCCTGCCCTACATCACCTTCGCCCTGCCGCTGGCGATCTACACGCTGTCGGCGTTCTTCCGGGAGATCCCGTGGGAACTGGAGAAGGCGGCCAAAATGGACGGTGCCACGCCGGGACAGGCGTTCCGGCGGGTCATCGCGCCGCTGGCGGCGCCGGGTGTGTTCACCACCGCGATCCTGGTGTTCATCTTCTGCTGGAACGACTTCCTGTTCGCCATCTCGCTGACCTCGACCAACGCGTCGCGGACGGTGCCGGCGGCGTTGTCGTTCTTCACCGGGGCCTCGCAGTTCGAGGACCCGACCGGGACGATCTGCGCCGCCGCGGTCGTGATCACCATCCCGATCGTCCTGTTCGTGTTGTTCTTCCAGCGCCGCATCGTCGCGGGGCTGACCTCCGGCGCCGTGAAGGGGTAGGCAGTCATGGCTGAGATCGTGTTGGACAAAGTGAGCAAGCGCTACCCCGACGGGACGGTTGCCGTGTCGGACATGGACATTTCCATTGCCGACGGCGAGTTCATCATCCTGGTCGGGCCGTCCGGGTGCGGGAAGTCCACCGCGCTGAACATGGTGGCGGGGCTGGAGGACATCTCCGCCGGCGAGCTGCGCATCGACGGCGCGCGGATGAACGAGAGGGCGCCGAAGGACCGGGACATCGCGATGGTGTTCCAGTCCTACGCGCTGTACCCGCACATGAGCGTGCGGGAGAACATGGCCTTTCCGCTACGCCTGGCCAAAGTGGACGATGCGACGGTGAAGGCGAAGGTCGAGGAGGCGGCGGAGATTCTCGACCTGACCCAGCACCTGGACCGCAAGCCGTCCAACTTGTCCGGTGGTCAGCGGCAGCGGGTGGCCATGGGGCGGGCGATCGTGCGCAGTCCCAAGGCGTTCCTGATGGACGAGCCACTGTCCAACTTGGACGCCAAACTGCGCGGTCAGATGCGGACGTCGGTGTCGAAGCTGCAGCGTCAGCTCGGCACGACGACGTTGTACGTCACGCACGACCAGACCGAGGCGATGACGCTGGGAGATCGCGTCGTCGTGCTGCGGGCCGGGTACGTGCAGCAGATCGGGTCGCCGCAGTTCCTCTACGACCATCCGACGAACCTGTTCGTGGCCGGGTTCATCGGGTCCCCGTCGATGAACTTCGTCCCGGCGACCCTCGAGGAAGGCAGCCTGAAGAGCGCGCTGGGCACGGTTCAGTTACCGGACCGCCTGCGCCGGCTGGCCGAGGCGGCGGACGCGCCGCGCGAGGTGATCGCCGGCATCCGGCCCGAGCACTTCGAAGACGCGTCCCTGCTCGACGACGCGGCGAGGGGCAAAGGTTGCGTGTTCAGCGCGCACATCGACGTCCTGGAGTCGATGGGTTCAGAGAAGTACGCGTACTTCACCGTCGAGGGCGGTGAGGTCGCGACGACCTCGGAGCTGGCCGAACTCGCGGCCGACGCCGGTGCGGACGACGTGCCCGGCGGCGGAGCGTCCATCACGGCCCGGCTGTCGCCCGCGTCGGGCGCGCGCGAGGGTGGAGCGCTCGACGTCTGGTTCGACGTGCACCGGGTCCAGCTGTTCGATCCGTCGTCGGGGAAGAACCTGACCTTCGAAGGCTGAGTAGTCCATTCGGGCCGGGAACGCCGCATCACCCAGTAGTGGCGTGCCCGGCCCGTCTCCGCTTGACATGACAGCATGCTTGCTACCATGCTTTCATGCATCAGGTCAGTTGGCGCGCCGCGGATGAGCTGGTACAGCGGGTGCGACAGGTCGCGGCGGGGCGCGGGGAAAGCATGAACGAGTTCATCACGCGTGTCCTGGACGCCGCGACCGATCCGGACCTCGCGGGCGGCGAGAACGACCGGCTGCGCGAACGCCTTCGGCGCGCCGGACTGCTGTGGGAGCCCGGGGCGCCAGGTGTCCGCCCGGACCGGGCGGCGGTCAGCGCCGCGGGTCGCCGGGCCGGCTCGGCCGGCCCGCACGCGGCAGACCTGGTCGCCGAAGAGCGCGGCCCGCGATGAGCGTCGCCGGCGTGGTGGGTCCGCGTCGGGTGAGTGGGGAACATCGGCGGGTGGCGCGCGCGGCCGGCGTCGGAGGTGGCCTGCGGTGAGCGTGTTCGCCGATTCGTCGGCGCTGGTGAAGCTGTACGTGATCGAGCCGGGCAGTGCCGAGGTCGAGGCGTTGACCGGGCTGGTCGTCTCGCAGGTGGCGCGCGTCGAGATCCCGGCGGCGATCTGGCGGAAGCAGCGGATGGGCGTGATCTCGGCAGCCGACGCCGGGTTGCTGGTGTCCGCCTTCGAGGCCGACTACTACGGCACTTCCGACGAGCCGCCGCGCTTCGCGGTGGTTCCGGTGACGCCGGTCGTCCTCGACGTCGCCGCGCGGTTGACCGGTGTGCACGGTCTGCGCGCCTATGACGCCATCCAGCTCGCGACGGCGCAGCTCGTCGCATCGGCGGATCCGGAGTGCCGGACCTTCGCCGCGTTCGACAAGGCGCTGGCCGACTCCGCGGCCGGTGAAGGGTTCCATCCGCTGCGGTGACGCCGCAGGCCCATCACGCGCCCCGGACGCCATGTCCGTCGCTGCCGGAAGCCCGGGACCAGCCGATTGAGGAACTTCTCAGCTGGACACGGGCATCCTCGTCCCCGACAAGGGAGGTACGGATGGGCCGGCCAGGGGCCGCACGATGATCGCCCTCGGGGTGGGGTGCGCGGTCCTCGGGGCGATCGCCGCGGCGTTCGGGGCCTGGCTGCAACACCGCGGCGTCACCAGCACCGGCCGCACACCGCACCTCATCGCCCTCGTCCGCGATCCCGCCTGGCGGCTCGGCGTGCTGGTCCTCACCGCGTGCACCGCGCTGCAGGTGCTCGCCCTCGCGTTCGCGCCCGTCACCGTGGTCGCGCCCGTCCTGGTACTGGCGTTGCCCGTGCTGACCGTCCTCAATGGACCGCGCGACCGCGTGACACAGGCGGCCGTCGCCGCGGTCACGCTCGCTGTGGCGGCGTTCGTCACCCTCACCGCACGCAGTGCGGCACCCGCCACGATCCCACCGGACACCGTCCTCAACGCCGGTCAGCTGGTCGCCGTCCTGGTCATCTCCCTCGTCGCCGTCGCGGCGATCACCCGGGGCATCGCCCGCAGCGCGGCACTCGGCGTCGCCGCCGGGGTGAGCTACGGCCTGGTCGCCGTGCTCACGCGCGACGTCCTGCACTCCGCCGGCCTGCCTTGGCTGTCCCTGTTCGCGACTGTCCTCGCGTTCGGCACCGGCGCCTGGCTCGTCCAGCACGCCTACGCCAGCGGGCCGCCGGACATCGTCGTCGGCTGCCAGACCGCCACCAACCCGGTCGTCGCGACCGCGCTCGGCATGACCGTCCTGGGCGAGGCGCCCGACCTCGACCTGCCCGCCCTCGCGCTGTGCGGCGTCGTCGCGATCACCGGGATCGCCGTGCTCGCGGTCCGGCGGAGCGGGATCAGCGACGCGAATGCCACGCCTGCATCGCGCAATCCAGCGCCTCGGAGTCCAGCGGCGGCACCGGCAGTTCCGGCCGCGATCCGGAATCCGTCCGCAGGCCGTCCAGCAGCATGGTCAGGTACCGCTGCCACAGGTCCGGGGCCACTTCGTGTGAGTACTCCACCACCGACGCGATCATCTTGAACAACATCGGGCAGTCCGTCTCGGAGAAGTCGGCGCGCAACTGCCCGCTGTCCTTCGCCCGCTGCACCAGTTCGGCCACCACCGGGATCAACCGGTCCTTCGCGCGCGCCACCTCGACCCGGCCGAACGCGTTGCTCAGCAACGTGTCCCGGACCCCGCGGTCGGTCGCCATCATCTCGATGCTGTCCCAGAAGAACGCCCGGAGACCCTCCCAAGGGTCGGGATCGGCCAGCGCGGCACGGCAGCGCTCCTCGATCTCTTCGAGGCGCTCCGCGAACACCGCGTCGATCAGGAACTCCTTGTTGGGGAACCGCCGGTAGACGGTGCCGACGCCGAGGCCGGCGGCGTGCGCCACGTCGTCCAGCGTCGCGTCGAAACCCCGCTCGCGGAACACCGTCTTGGCGGCCGACAGGATCCGCTGCCGGTTCCGTTCGGCGTCGCGCCGCAGCGGCCGCGGCGCGGCGGCCTGCAGTGTGTCCCGCCTCATGAATCTAGCATACCAAACCAGAGGTGGTGCCTCCGCTTTTTGGGTACGGTGGAGTGGAAGGGGAGGTCCCTACTCCACATAGTCTGCGAGGACCTGATGACGCAATCGACCTATGCCGAGCTCGCCGGGGGGAGACCCGGCGGCGAGACATCCGATCCGCACCACGCCCGGCGCTGGCTCATCCTGGTCATGATCGGGCTGGCCCAGCTGATGGTCGTGCTGGACGCGACCATCGTGAACATCGCCCTGCCCACCGCCCAGCACGAGCTGGGCTTCTCCAGTGACGCGCGCCAGTGGGTGGTCACCGCCTACGCGCTCGCGTTCGGCAGCCTGCTGCTGCTCGGTGGCCGCGTGAACGACCTGTTCGGCCGCAAGCGCGCCTTCCTCGTCGGCCTCGCCGGGTTCGCCACCGCCTCCGCGGTCGGCGGGGCCGCGAACGGCATCGAGATGCTGATCGTCGCGCGCGCCGCGCAGGGGGTGTTCGGCGCGCTGCTCGCGCCGGCCGCGTTGTCGCTGCTGACCACGACGTTCACCGACCCGAAGGAACGCAACCGCGCGTTCGGCATCTTCGGCGCGATCGCCGGCGGGGGTGCCGCGGTCGGGCTGCTGCTCGGCGGTCTGCTCACCGAGTACCTGGACTGGCGCTGGTGCATGCTCGTCAACGTCATCTTCGCGGTGATCGCGTTCGCCGGAGGGGCCACCCTGCTCCGGCACCAGCCGCCGGAGAGCCGTCCGAGGCTGGACATCCCGGGCACGGCCGCCTCGGCCGCGGGACTGTTCGCGCTGGTCTACGGCTTCGCCAACGCGGAGACCCACGACTGGTCGTCCCCGCTGGTCTGGGGCTTCCTGGTCGCCGGTGTCGTGTTGCTCGGGGTGTTCGTCCGCATCGAGGCGCGGGTGGCGCACCCGCTGCTGCCGTTGCGGGTGCTGCTCGACCGCAACCGCGGCGGCGCCTACCTCGCGGTGTTCCTCATGGGCATCGGGATGTTCGGCATCTTCCTGTTCCTCACCTTCTACATGCAGCAGAACCTCGGGTTCTCCCCGATCAGCTCGGGTCTGGCGTTCCTGCCGATGGTCGGCACCCTGATGATCGGTGCGACGCTGTCCACGAGCGTCCTGCTGCCGCGCGTCGGGCCGAAGATCCTCGTCGGCGTCGGCATGGTGGTCGCCGCGGCCGGTCTGTTCTGGCTCAGCGGCATCGACTCGGCGAGCACCTACGCCGGCGGTGTGCTGTTCCCGCTGATGGTCGCGGGTGCCGGCATCGGCCTGTCGATGGCGCCCTCGATGAACGTCGCCATCTCGGGCGTCGACCCGCACGACGCCGGTGTCGCGTCGGCGACGGTCAACACCGGCCAGCAGATCGGCGGTTCGATCGGCACCGCGCTGCTCAGCTCGGTGGCCGCCAACGCCGCCACGTCGTTCAGCGCCGGGAAGACGCCGAGCCCGCAGCTGCTCGTGGACGCCGCGATTCACAGCTACACCACGGCGTTCACCTGGGCCGCGGGCATCTTCCTGCTGGGCGCGATCGTGTGCGGTCTGCTGATCAAGCCGGGTGTGCCGGAAGCGGTCGACCCGGGCACGCCGGTCGTGCACGCGTGAGCAGCCGGGCCCGCAGGCCTCAGTGCCGGCGGGCCCGCAGCGCTTCGATGACCTCGTCGTCCCAGCGGTGCTGCCGGATCAGGCGGTAGCGCTCGCCGGCGACCCACAGGTAGGCCTCGGCCTCGGTGCGGTCGCCGACGAGTTCGGCCTGCCGCATCATCTCGATCACCGGCTGGTACTCCTCGTCGTACCAGCGCCGCGCGACCGTGGCCCGGTCGAGGTAAGCGCCTTCGGCGTGCATGAGCCGGAACCCCCAGGCCTCGACGTGCTCGCCCAGGTGGGCGTAGTCCCACGGATCGCTCACGACGATCGACGCGCGCGCCTCGCCGGTCAGCGGCACGCGCGAGAGGAACAGCCGCCGGTAGTCCTTGACGATCAGGTCGCCCCGGTAGCGGATGCCCTTCGGGTTGAGCTTGGTGTGCACCTCGGTCACGAGGGCCTCGATGGTGTCCAGGCCGAGCGCGTAGGCCACCGACACGCGATGGTGCCCGTCGATCACGAAGTGCAGGTCGCCCACCCGGTACACCTCGATCGGCGGGATGTGCTCGCCGCGGCGGGCGGCCAGCGCGAGCCGTTCCCAGCGTTCCCGGACCCGCCCGGAGGTGGGCCGGAACCGGCGGTCGAAGTCGCGGCCCCGGTCGACACTGCCGACGATCGAGTGCAGCGGGAGGACCCGCGGCCCGATCCGCCGCTCGCTCGCGTAGCCGAGCGCGTCGACGACCTCGTCGAACGGCAGCATGATGTTGACGTCGTCGGGTTCCCGGCGCAGCCAGTTCGCCAGCCGGGACAGCACCTGCCGCCGCCGCGCGCGCAGGAAGTCGTGCTCGGCGTCGGCGCGGGGGAAACCCGTGTCGCGCGCGGCGTTCACGCCCGCACCTCGTGCGGGGTGAACTCGATGAGGTGCCTGCCGACGACGTTGCGGACGCGGGTCTCGCCCATCCGGTGTTCCCCGGGGCGCTCGCCGTAGGGGTGGATGTGGCCGTGCAGCAACCAGTCCGGCCGTATCCGTTCGACCGTCGAGTGCAGACAGGTGAAGCCGCGGTGCGGCGGGTCTTCGCGGTCACCGACGCCGCGCGGCGGAGCGTGCGTGAGGAGGATGTCGACGCCGCGGCCGTCCCGGCGGCGACGGCGCGCGGCCAGCCGGACCAGGCGCCGGGCCCGCCGGGCCTGCTGCGACTGCGTCCACTGGTTGGGGCCGTCGTTGTACCGGACCGAGCCGCCCAGGCCCGCGATCCGCAGGCCGCACACGTCGACGACGCGGCCGTCGGCGTTGATGCCGCCGGCCGGCCCGGGCCACTGGTGCGGGAAACCGGCCCGCAGGGACAGGCCGCCGTGGCGGGTGAACCCGGACAGGTCCGGGTCGTGGTTGCCGGGCACGAACACACACGGCACGCCACCCAGCGCGTCGGTCAGGAACTCCAGGTAGTCGAACGGCAGGTCACCGGCGGCCAGCACGAGGCCGACGTCGCAGCCCGGGCCGAGACCGGCCCACAGCTGTTCGTCGACCTCGTCGGCGACCACCAGCGCGCGCATGGGTACACGATAGGGACTCGTCAGTGCGCGTGCGCGAGTTCCGGGTGGTCGGCGATCAGCACGGCGACCACCGCGATCCACACCACGGTCAGCGCGAGGGCCCAGAATTTGAGGCTTGTCAGCAGCCTGGTCATCGCACGACTCCTTCCAGCGAACAGTTCAGGAATGGGGTTTCTAGAGCCAGTCGTTCTTCCTGAATATTCGATAGAGAAGCAGGCAGATCCCGAGAATGAGGATCAGAACCGCGGGATAGCCGAACTGCCACCGCAGTTCCGGCATGAAGTCGAAATTCATGCCCTCGATACCGGCGATCATCGTCGGCACCGTGATCATCGCGGCCCATGCGGTGATCTTTCGCATGTCCGTGTTCTGCTGGAGCGTGATCTTGGCGACCGTCGCGTTCACCAGCGTGGTGAGCAGCTCGTCGAAGTTGCCCACCCGCTCCGACACGGTGGCCAGGTGGTCGTCGACGTCGCGGAAGTAGGACCGGACCTCGTCGGGCACCAGCCGCGTGAAGCCCTCGGCCAGCCGGCGCACCGGCGTGACCAGCGGCAGCACCGCGCGGCGCAGCTCGAGCACCTCGCGCTTCATGAGGTAGATCTGCTCCGCGCTGACCGGCGACCGGGGCGCGAACACGCGCGCCTCCATCTCGTCGATGTCTTCTTCGATCGAGGAGGTCACGTCGAGGTACTGGTCGACGATCAGGTCGGTGACGGCGTGCAGAACCGCGGCCGGGCCGGTCCGCAAGCGGTCCGGGGCGTCGTCGAGCTCGCGGCGCAGCCGGGCCAGTCCGGAGTGCGCCCCGTGGCGCACGGTGATGATGAAGTCCAGCCCCAGGAACGCCATGAGCTCGCCGGTCTCCACGATCTCGTTGGCCGTGGTCGGCGACTCGTGCTCGACGTAGCGGACCGTCTTGAGCACCATGAACAACGTGTCGTCGTAGCGTTCGAGCTTGGGTCGCTGGTGCGCCTGAACGGCGTCCTCGACGGCCAGTTCGTGCAGGCCGTAGACCTCCGCGATGCCCTGGATCTGCTGCTGGTCGGGCTCGTGCAGCCCGATCCAGACGAACCCGTCGCGCCGGCGCCGGACCTCCTTGATGGCCTCGGCATGCGTCCAGCGTCCGGGTAGCCGCTCACCGTCGACGTACACGGCGCAGTCGACGATGTAGGCCGACACCGGCACCGGAATGGGCACCTCGGCCCGGGCGCCACGGCCGTTGCCCCGGCCGCGCAGGCCGCCGAGGGAGGGAATCGCAGGCATGGGATCTCCTGGCTTTCGCAGTGCGTACCACGACCGCCGGGCGGGCAGGGGTGTCCGCTCGGCCGACCAGCGTTTCCCAGGAGAGCGTGCGGCCGACGGCCGACAGTGTTCTAACGACCGGAAGGAAGTCCTGCCGTCAGGAGGGAAACGCTGGATTTACTAGGGAGCGGACTATCGCCACTACTCATCGCGCGTTCCTCACCTCCTTCAGCCGGACCGGCAACGTGGCGGCTGTCGCGTTGACGCACCGCCGCCATTGGTCGAGGGTACTCCTCAACATCAGTAGACGTCGCCCCAGGTCGGTGTGGCGTTACCCGCAGGAGGTTGAACGGTGCAGTTCGGGCGGTACTTCGAGGAGTTCGAGGTGGGTTCGGTGTACAAGCACTGGCCCGGCAAGACGGTCACCGAGTACGACGACCACCTGTTCTGCCTCCTCACGATGAACCACCACCCGTTGCACATGGACGCGCACTACGCGGGCGAGACGACCGATTTCGGCAAGAACGTCGTGGTGGGCAACTACATCTATTCGCTGCTGCTGGGTATGTCGGTGCCGGACGTCTCGGGCAAGGCGATCGCCAACCTGGAGATCGAATCGCTGCGGCACGTCAAGCCGACCTTCCACGGTGACACCATCTACGGTGAGACCGAGGTTCTCGAGAAGACCCCGTCGAAGTCCAAGGACGACCGCGGCGTGGTGTACGTGGAAACCCGGGGCTACAAGCAGGACGGCACGATCGTGTGCATCTTCCGGCGCAAGGTTCTGGTGCCCAAGCAGAACTACGGTGCGGCGCGCGGAGGCGAGCAGCCGGGCCGTCCCGTTCCGCACGAGTGATCGGAGGTCGGCGTGAGCGACAATGGCGGTGCACTGTTCACGACGACCGACCGGGTGCGGGTGTCCCGCAAGACACTGGAGGCCGCGTGAACGACCATGGCGGAGCCCCGTTCGCGTGGGCCGACCGGGTGCGGGTG
>Ga0081455_10000289_pt1 | contig 66552 bp, 55 predicted proteins | sample TabmetS3T2R1_FD_70207 | JGI IMG/M metagenome (GOLD analysis project Ga0081455, IMG submission 70207) | Tabebuia heterophylla rhizosphere microbial communities from the University of Puerto Rico - S3T2R1 | ecosystem: Host-associated > Plants > Roots > Rhizosphere ...
CCTCGGCATCATGAGCGCGCTGGCCGTGAACGAACGCCTCACGTTCAACGAGCTGAAATCGCTGTTCGACGTGAGCGACGGCAATCTGTCCGCGCACGCGCGCAAGCTGGAAGAAGCCGGCTACCTCGAGTGCACCAAGTCTTTCGAGGGCCGGCGGCCGAAGTCCGAGTACCGCATCACCGCCACGGGACGCAGAGCCTTGCATCGCTACCTCGAGCACATCGAAGCGGTGATCAAGGCGACGCGCCGCACTTAGCGCAAAAATTTTTGCTCATTCACTCTGCAATACAAAGCTCTCTGTAATACCAATGCACGTCGCGATCATCATGGACGGAAACGGCCGGTGGGCAACGAGGCGTGGCCTGCCCAGGACGGCGGGCCACGTCGAGGGAGCCAAAGCGGTGCGCGCCGCCGTCGAAGCCGCGGCGCGCGCCGGCATCGAAACTCTGACGCTCTACGCGTTCTCCGCCGCGAACTGGGAGCGGCCGCGCGGCGAAGTCGACGGGCTGATGTTCTTGTTCCGCCGCTATCTCTTCACCGAGACGCGCCGCTGCATCGACGAGTCCATTCGGCTCAACGTGATCGGCCGGCGTGATCGGCTCGACGAACGCCTGCTGCGCGCGATCGAGCACAGCGAGCAACTCACCGCCGGCGGCACGCGCATGCATCTTCGCATCGCCGTCGACTACTCCGCGCAAGCCAGCATCCTCGCGGCCGCGCGCCGCTCGCGGCGCATGGCGAATGTCGCCGCGCAGGACTTTCGCCACTTGCTGAACGAAGTGGATCACTCGGCGAAGCAAGCGCCCGACGTCGATCTGCTCATCCGCAGCGGCGGCGAGAAACGCCTGAGCGACTTCCTGCTCTGGGAATGCGCCTATGCGGAGCTGCACTTCACCGATTGCCTGTGGCCGGACTTCGACGAAGCGCAGCTCCAAGGCGCCCTCGAAGAGTATGCCGGCCGCGTCCGGCGCTTCGGCCGCGTGAATTCAGAAGCTCAATGAGGAGAGCGGACCCGTGTCGTTGCTGAAGGAACCTTGGACCCCGAGAGGCATGGTCGTGCCGCCCGCGCTGCCGCCCTGTCCCGCCCGTTGCCCCGAGCCGCGCGACCACTATGCGCTCTTGATCAACCCGTTCTACCCCAAAGACCCGCGCGCAAGCTTCGGCAAGCACGTGCTCACGCCCACTCTCGCGCTCACCAGCATTGCCGCGACGACTCCGCCGCACTGGGACGTGAAGTATTGGGACGAGAATCTTCTGCAGGGGCCGCCGCCCAACACGCCGGTCCCGCACGTCGTCGGCATCACCGTGCATCTCACATTTGCTCGACGTGCGTACGAAATCGCGGCGTGGTTTCGCGCGCAGGGTTCCATCGTAGTCATGGGCGGCTTGCATGCACTCTCGTGCCCGGACGAAGTGCTACCGCATGCGGACGCGATTGCCGTAGGCGACGGCGTGCAGTTGTGGCCGCAGATTCTCCAGGACATCGAGCGCGGCACTCTGCAGCGCGTCTACTCCGCCGACTACAAGCGCCCGTACAGCGCCGACCCGCCGGCCCGGCGCGCGATCCTGCCGCGCAATGGTTTTCTCACGACGACGAGCGTCATTGCCACGCGCGGCTGTCACAACCGGTGCGGCTTCTGCTATCTCTCGACCGAGGGGCTGCACATGCCGTACCGAATGCGCACACCCGAGCAAGTGGCCGACGAGATTCAATCGGACGGCCAGCCGTACGCCGTGTTCGTCGACAACAATCTCGGCTCGCGTCCGGACTATCTGCGCAAGCTGTGCGCCTCGCTCAAACCGCTCGGGATCATCTGGAGCGCCGCCGTCACCATCGACGTGACCGACGACCCGTCACTCGTGCGTGAGATGGCGCTGGCCGGCTGCACCGGCGTCTTCATCGGCTTCGAGTCTCTTCAGGCGGACAACCTCAGCGACGCGCGCAAGAAGACACCCGCGCCGGTCGACTACGCGCGCCGCGTGGCGATTCTTCATCGCTACGGCATTCAAGTGAATGGCAGCTTCGTGCTCGGCTTCGATCACGACGGGCCGGAGGTATTCGCGCGCACCGTCGAGTGGATCGAAGCCAATCGACTCGAGTGCGCCACGTTCCACATCCTGACGCCTTATCCGGGCACGCCGCTGTTCCGGCAGCTCGAAGGCGAAGGACGGCTCCTCCACAAGAACTGGGATCTGTATGACACGGCACACGTCGTCCATCGCCCGAAGCGCATGTCGCCGGAGGAGCTCGAGCACGGGTACGCGTGGTCGTATCGCACGCTGTTCTCGCATCGCTCGATTTGGCGGCGCCGGCCGGCGGATCGGGAAGCGGTGCTCGGTTATCTCGCGATGAGCTACCTCTACAAGCGCTCGAATCTCTTTTGGCACTTGCTGATCAAGCACCGCCTCACCGCGACCGTGTGGCGACCCCTGGTCGCACACGCGCGGCGGCGGCACCTCACCTACCGCAAGCGCCTCGCGGCTCACGATTTCGTCGACACGCGCGCTACGACCTACGTGAGCGCGGGCGTCTAGCGCTCACCTGCAAGGAGTCTTCTCATGAAAGCGTTCGCCACCATCGGACTCGGGTCGCTCGGGTCCATCAGCTTCCAACACGCGATCCATGCGCTACCCGCAGACCGTCCGCACGGCGTTGCTCCCGACGCGTGGATCCGGCTCGATGACAAACTCGGCGTCGTCATCGCCTCCCGCAAGCCGAACAGCAACGGCATCAGCGGGTACTTCGTCGTCAAGGAAGGCGGTTCCTGGCATCGACTGATCACCGAGGGTAGCCCCGAGCCGTTATGATGGAGGCCAGTGTCGAAGTCGCCCCGACCCCTCCCCATCGATCCGTTCATCGTCGCCCTCATCAGCGCGGCTGTGCTGGGCTTTCTGCTGCCCGCCACCGGCGCCGCGACTCCCATCGTCTCGTATCTGACCAAGGCGTCGATCGCCCTGCTCTTCTTCTTACAAGGCGTGCGACTTCAACGGGCGGCCGTCATTGCAGGGCTCACGCATTGGCGGCTGCAGCTGCTGACGCTGGCCTGCACGTTTGCACTCTTTCCGATACTGGGGCTGGCCCTGCACGCATCGGTGCCGGGCTTACTCGACAGCTCACTGTGGATCGGCGTGCTCTATCTGTGCGCGCTGCCCTCGACGGTCCAGAGCTCCATCGCCTTCACCTCCATCGCGAGGGGCAACGTCGCGGCCGCGATCTGCGCCGCCACCGCCTCGAATCTCATCGGCATCGTGCTCACGCCGCTGCTCGTCGCGGCGTTGCTGAACCTTCACGGTAGCGCCGCGCCACTGGAGCAAATGCAAAGCATCGTCCTGCAGCTGCTCGTGCCGTTCGTTGCCGGCCAAATCGCGAGCCGGTGGTTGCGTCCCTGGGCCATGCGCCACGCGAAGCTACTCACGATCAGCGACCGCGGCTCGATCATTCTCGTCGTCTACGCCGCGTTCAGCGCGGCCGTACAAGCGGGCGCATGGGCGAGCCTCTCGTGGATCGACATCGTGAAGGTGCTCCTCGTCTGCATCGTGCTCCTCGCCATCGCACTCGTCGTCACCCACTTCGCGAGCCGCGCGGGGCGCTTCGCGCGTGAGGACGAAATTGCCGTCGTGTTCTGCGGCTCGAAGAAATCTCTCGCGACCGGGGTGCCGATGGCGAACATCCTGTTCCCAGCCGCGACCGTGGGTCTCGTCATCCTCCCCGTCATGGTGTTCCACCAAGTCCAGCTGATGGTCTGCGCATCGCTCGCACGGCGCTGGGCCGAGCGTGCGGAATAGGATCAGGGGTGGAGGGCCGGCCATGAAAATCGCGGATCTTTTCAAGGTTGAAGGGTATGGCGTCGTCGTCACCGGAGGCGCGAGCGGTCTCGGGCTCGGCTTCGTCGAAGCGCTCGCGGCGAACGGCGCGCGCGTCACGATGCTCGACATCGACGAGAAGCGCATCGCTGCGGAGACCGAGCGGCTGCGCCGAGCCGGGCTCGACGTGCGCGGCGCCGTCGTGGACGTGCGCGATCACGCGACGCTCGACCGCGAGATCGATGCGGCCGCCGATCTCTACGGCCGCCTCGACGTCGTCTTTGCCAATGCCGGTGTCGACTCCGGCCCGGGCTTCATCGGCCAATGGGTCGGTGCGCACCGCACGCGCAATCCCGAAGGAGAGCTCGAGAGCTACTCGGACGAGCGCTGGCAGCGAGTCATCGACATCAACCTGACCGGCGTGTTCGCCACCTGCCGCGCGGCCGCGCGGCACATGAAGCCCCGCAGATCGGGTCGCATCATCATCACGACCTCGCTCGCCGCGCTGAAGAGCGAGGCCGTCATCGGCGCCGCGTACATGGCTGCGAAGGCGGGCGCCGCGCACTTCATGCGCAACGCCGCGCTCGAGCTGGCGACCTACGACATCACGGTTAACGCCGTCGCGCCGGGGTTCTTCGTCACCAATATCGGCGGCGGCCACGCGCACAACCCGGCGACCCAGCAGGCGGTGGCCAAGAGCGTGCCCATGCATCGTGTCGGCTGGCCCAAGGACATGGCCGGCCTCGCCCTGTTTCTCGCCTCGCCCGCGTCCGGGTACCTGACGGGGCAACAAATCGTTATCGACGGCGGCTGGGGCCTGGGCGAAGTGGACTGATCCCCTCGAAAGCGGGGTTTTTGCCGCCGGGACCTGTCGCGTCGCTACGCCCGGGCCGGTAAAGTCCCCCACGCTGTTGGCGGAGCGGGCCGCTCCCCACAATCCGACACAATCGACAGAAAGAGGACACGACTATGAAGGCGCTCTATCCGCTCGCGGCCCTGGCCGCTCTGGCTGCCGGGTCCGCTCACGCGGCGTGCTCGTACCCCAAGGCGCCGGACAACATTCCCGACGGCAATACGGCGACGCTCGAACAGATGGTCGCCGCGCAGAAAGCCGTCAAGCAGTTCGACCAGGAAATCGGGGCGTACACGGCGTGTCTGAAGCTCGAGAGCGATACCGCGCTGGCGCAGGTCGAGCAGAGCCAGGACGATCCGAAGAAGAAAGACGAACAGAAGAAGGAGCTCGAGCGCGTGCAGATTCAGAAGCACAACGCCGCCGTCGAAGAAGACGAGGCGCTTGCGCAGCGCTTCAACGAGCAGATCAAAGTCTTCAAGGCGAAAGCCGCCAACGCGAAGAAATAGCGCGTTCGAGTCCCCGTGCTCACACCGGCCGAGGCCGAAAAACTGATCGGGGAGCGCCTCGCGTGCCTGCCGATCGAGTCGCTGCCGCTCGCGCAATGCGCGGGCGCGGTGCTGCGCGAGAACGTCTACGCGGAGCGCGATCAGCCGCCGTTCGATCGGGTGGCGATGGACGGCATCGCGCTTCATAGCGATGCGTTCCGTGCAGGCGAGCGCCGGTACAAAGTGCAGGCCGTGCAGGCCGCGGGCGATCCGGCGCTGACATTGGGCTCGCGCGCGGCATGCATCGAGGTGATGACGGGGGCCGTGCTGCCGGTCGAGTGCGACGCCGTCATTCCGGTCGAGCAGATCTCCAATCGCAACGGCGAGGTCGAGATCTCGGCGGGCGTCGCCGTCGAGGCCTGGCAGAACGTGCATCGGCGCGGCACCGACTCGCGTCAGGGCGCGCTGCTGCTCTCGACCGGCACGCGCCTGACCGCTCCGGAAGTGGCCATCGCGGCATCGGCGGGGATGGCCCGCGTCCGGGTCAGCTCGCAGCCGATGGTCGTCGTGATCTCGACGGGCAACGAGCTGATCGAGCCGGGCGAGCCCATCCTGCCGCATCAGATCCGGCGCTCGAACGTCTATGCCATCGTCAGCGCGCTGCGCCGGCAGGGTTTCCAGCGGGTCGCCGACGATCACGTCATGGACGACGCCGATGAGCTCAAAGAGCGGCTCAAGTTTCATCTGGACACCCACGATGTGCTCGTCCTGAGCGGCGGCGTGTCGATGGGTCGGTTCGATCTCGTGCCGCAAGTTCTGCAGGAGCTGGGCGTCGAGGTGGTCTTTCACAAGGTGGCGCAACGGCCCGGCAAACCGCTCTGGTTCGGCGTTGCCCCCAGCGGTGCGGCCGTGTTCGCGCTGCCGGGGAATCCCGTCTCGACACTGGTTTGTCTCGCCCGCTACGTGGTGCCGGCGCTATTTGCCTCGATGGGCCAAGCCGCAGAGCCCGCCGAGAAAATCGCGCTGAGCGCCCCTGTGAACGTCGGGGCGAACCTCGCCTTCTTCATGCCGGTTCGCGTCGAAATCGACGATTGGGGTCGCGCCTGGGCGTCCCCATCTGCAACGAATGGCTCAGGAGATTTCGTCGCCCTCGCCGGCACCGACGGGTTCGTCGAGTTGCCCCCCGGACCGAACACCTATCCAAAGGGGTTTGTCACCCGGCTCTACCGGTGGTAAGAACCCGGCGGCTATGCCCGCACCCGACGTCATCATCCCGCTGAGCAACCTGCGTCAGCCGCGCGATACCCAGCAGCGACCGTTGCGCGATCTGCGCATTTCGGTGATGGACCGCTGCAACTTCCGCTGCCCCTACTGCATGCCGCGGGAGACGTTCCACGAGAAATATCAGTTCCTGCGCACCGCCGAGCGGCTCTCCTTCGAGGAAATCGTCCGGCTGACGCGGCTCTTCGTGCCGTTGGGGGTGCGCAAGCTGCGCCTGACCGGTGGCGAGCCGCTGCTGCGGGCGAATCTCGCGGACCTGATCGGGGATCTGACGAACGTGCCCGGCATCGAGGATGTCGCCCTCACGACCAACGGTGTGCTGCTGGCCCAGCATGCGTCCGAGCTGAAGGCCGCCGGACTCAAGCGCATCACCGTGAGCCTCGACAGCTTGGAGCCGGAGGTCTTCGCCAAGATGAATGGCGGCCTCGGCAGCGTCGAGGATGTGCTGAACGGCATCGAGCATGCGCGTCGCGCGGGGCTCGATCCCATCAAGATCAATGCCGTCATCCAGCGCGGCATGAACGATCACACGGCGCTCGACCTCGTCGAGCGCTTCCGCGGCACGGGAATCATCGTGCGCTTCATCGAATACATGGACGTCGGCAACCGCAATCACTGGGAGCCGATGCTGGTCGTGCCGTCGAAAGAGCTGGCGGCGCGCATCGACGCGCGGTGGCCGCTGGAATCGCTCCAGCCGAACTATCGCGGTGAAGTGGCCGAGCGCTACGCCTTCAAGGATGGCGCGGGTGAAGTGGGCTTCATTTCCTCGGTGACGCAGCCGTTTTGCGGCGACTGTTCGCGTGCCCGTTTGTCGTCGGACGGCAAGCTCTACACGTGCCTGTTCGCGACGCAGGGCACGAGCTTGCGGGATGCGCTCCGCGCCGGCGCGACGGACGATGAGCTCGCGGAAGTCATTCGCAACGTGTGGCTCAAGCGCGGCGATCGGTACAGCGAAATGCGCGCAGACCTGCGGCGGGCCGCGGATACGCAGCCGAAGGTCGAGATGTACTACATCGGCGGCTGATCGCGTGGCGTCTCGCAAGAAGTCGGGAGGCGGCCGGGCGCGGCCCGTGCAGGCTGCGAGGTCGCGGCAGGCGGCGAAGCGCGCGTCCTCGCGCGATCATGGCCTCACGCACCTCGATCAACACAATCGGCCGGCGATGGTCGATGTCGGCGCGAAGGAAGTTACCCAGCGCGTGGCCGAGGCGGAAGCACGCATCACGCTGCCGCGAAACGTCGCCCGCGCGCTGCAAGCAAGCGGCCATCGCACGAAAAAAGGGCCGGTGTTCGACACGGCAATCATCGCCGGCGTCATGGCCGCCAAGCGCACGTACGAGCTCATCCCGTTCTGCCATCCGCTCGAGCTGGACAAGTGCGATGTCGAAATCGAAGCCGCTCGGGGCGGCACCATCGTCATCCGCTGCCGCGTGTCCGTCCACCACCGGACGGGCGTCGAGATGGAGGCGCTGACGGGCGCCACAGTCGCAGCGCTCACCGTTTACGACATGTGCAAGGCGCTGTCCCACGACATCCAGATCGGAGCGGTGCGGCTGCTCTCGAAAACGGGCGGCAAGCGTGATTTCCAACGGGAGACAGCGCCCGTCCGCCGGCGGGCGTAGGATTGCGGGTCCGATGAACGCCTCCCTACCGATCTACGGGCTCGTCCTCGCCGGAGGACGCAGCAGCCGCATGCAGCGGGACAAGGCTGCCCTCAGCTATCACGGCAAGACTCAACTCGACTGGGCATTGGAGTTGATCCGGCCGTTCGTCGAGAAGGCGTTCGTGTCGGTGCGACCGGATCAGGTGAGCGATCCGGTGCGCGCGAAGTACCCGCAGGTAGTGGACACGCAAGAGAATCTCGGCCCCATCGCGGGGATCATTGCCGCCCAGGCGCTGCATCCGAACGTCGCGTGGCTGGTGCTGGCCTGTGATCTGCCGTTTCTCGATGCAGGCACTTTGAAGCACTTGCTGTGGGCGCGGCAGGCGGACAAGCCGGCGACGGCATACCGCTCGAGTCACGATGGGCTGCCGGAGCCGTTGTGCGCGATTTACGAGCCCGGCAGCCGCGACGCAATCCTGGCGTACGTGGCGACCGGCAAGAATTGTCCGCGCAAGTTCTTGATCAAGTCGGACGCGCATCTGCTCGAAGAGCCCAATCCGCGCGCGCTCGACAATGTGAACACGCTGGAGGAATACGGCTCGGCCATGAGCACTTTCAAACCGCAGACGGAGCAGAAGAGCAAGAAGATTCGCGTGCAGTACTTTGCGCTCCTGCGCGAACAAGCGGGTCGCAGCGATGAAGCGCTCGTCACCGGCGCGCGCACGCCGCGCGAGCTCTACGACGAACTGAAGGCGCGGTATCCGTTCACGCTCGCGCCCGAGATGCTGCGCGTCGCGGTGAATACCGAGTTTGGCGATTGGGCGCAGCCGCTCGCGGATGGCGACGCGGTGGTGTTCATTCCGCCGGTGGCGGGTGGATGAGATGAACACGTTTCGCTTCAGTCACGAGCCGCTCGATACCGAGGCGTTGCGCGAGTCGCTGCGCGATCCGGCCTGCGGGGGATACACGTCCTTTGAAGGCTGGGTGCGCAATCACAACGAAGGGCACAACGTCAGTCGGCTGGAGTACGAGGCGTTCGAGCCGCTGGCTGTGAAAGAAGCCGAGCGGATCATGGCGGAGGCGGTTGAGCGCTTCGGCATCGAGCATGCGTCGTGTGTGCATCGGCTCGGCGATCTCGCCATTGGCGATATGGCCGTGTGGGTTGGCGCGAGTGCGCGCCATCGGCATGAAGCGTTTCTCGCGTGCCGCTACATCATCGATGAGATCAAGCATCGCGTTCCGATTTGGAAGAAGGAGCATTACGAGAACGGGGACTCGGGGTGGGTGAATTGTGAGCGGTGTGCGGCGCCGGGGGCGCATGAGCATGAGCACGAACACGCCCACGGGCACGGGGATCATTCGCACTCGCACGAGATTGCGCGCGAGCATGCACAGCACTCCGGCTCGAGTGAGGGGTTGCGCCCAGAGGCGCGCGCCAATGTAAACGCGGTGCCGGATTACTCGCGACAGATGGCGCTGAAGGAAGTCGGCGCGGCGGGCCAGGCGAAGCTGCGGGCGAGCAAGGTTCTCGTCATCGGGTGCGGCGGACTGGGCGTCCCGGTGCTCATGTACCTTGCAGGCGCGGGTGTCGGGCGCATCGGCCTCGTCGATGGCGACAAGCTCGAGCCCTCCAACCTCCATCGGCAAACGCTCTACGCGCTGCAGGACGTCGGCGAATACAAGGCCGTGCTGGCCGCCGAACGCCTCAAGGCGCTCAATCCGGAGGTCGATGCTCGCGCGCACACCGTGCGACTGACCGCTGAGAGCGCGTCCGATCTCGTCGCCGAATACGACCTCGTCATCGATTGCACGGACAACTTCAGCACCAAGTTCCTGCTGAACGACGTATGCGTGCGCCTGCGCAAGCCCGCAATCTTTTCCAGCGTGTACCAATATGAGGGCCAGCTGCAGGTCGTCCGTCCCGATCGCAACGGCGCGTGTCTGCGCTGCGTGTGGCCCGAGGCCACGCGCGACGGGCTCGTGGGCAATTGCGCGGAGGCTGGTGTGCTCGGTCCCGTGCCGGGCGTGTTCGGCAGCCTGCAGGCGCTCGAAGCGCTGAAGACTCTCATCGATCTGCCCGGGCAGCTCGGCGACGAGTTGCTCGTGCTGGATCTGCTGACGATGTCGACCTCGCGTGTACGCATTCGTCGCTCGCCGGCGTGCCCGGATCATGCGAGCAATCGCGTCGCACGTGCCGCGCCGGTTTCGGTTGCGAACCTCGAAGTGGAGTACGAGTCGCTCGACGAGGCAGACGCCGACGGGCTGCAGATCGTCGACATTCGCGAGCCGAACGAGCTGGTCGAGATGCCCACGCCGTCAGGGAATGCGCGGCACATTCCGATGGCGCAGCTGCTCCACGGGGATACGACACTCGCGCCGTCCGGCAAGTACTTGTTGGTGTGTGCCAGTGGCCGGCGCAGCTACGCCGCTGCCGAAGAGTTGCGCTCGCGCGGCTTCGCCGACGTGTATTCGTTGCGCGGCGGGGTCACGGGCCTCGCGCGCCGTTCGCTGATCTGAGCCGCTCGATGAAACGAGCGCCGGCGTTCGCGGCCCTCCTGGTATCCGCCGCAGCGATCGCGAACGAGCCCGACGCTGCGAGCGCCACCCCGCTCTTCGACTACGCCACCGCGCAACCCACCTTCACGCAGCCCTTCAACGAGCTCGTCCGCAAGCAGATCGCGAGCATCGAAGCGGAGCTGGCGCGCCATCCGCCGCCGCCCGACGAGGACTGCGCGCGCACCCTCGGCGCGATCCGCTTCGCGCGTCAATACGCCGATCTCGGTGTCGCACAGTCGAATGCGGGCGAATATGAAGACGCCATCGCGGCGTTTCAGAAGGCGGTGGCCTGCTCGCCGCGCGCCTCCGAGTACTACGGCGATCTCGCCGCGGACCTGATGCATGTCGGCCGGCTCGCCGACGCGCGCGCCGCCCTTCAGCGCGGTCTTGCGCTCGTGGAGTATCCGGGTGGAGGCAGCGCGCTCGAAAGCATGCTCATGCAGCTCGACTTCATCGACGAGCGCTGGGCCGACACGGTGGCGCGTCTGCGCGCCATGATCGCCACCGAGTCCGATGAAGAGCGCGCCGAGTATTACCAGTGCTTCCTGTGGCTCGCGCAGCGGCGCGCCGGGGTGCGCCAACCCGAGCTGGTCAAGCAGTCCGAATTCGATGGGTGGCCGGCGCCCTTGCTCCAGATGCTGAAAGGCGATGCGACCGAGGCGCAGGTACTGGAGCACGTGAAGGACCAAAGGAACGAGCAGCGCCGCCGCGAAGTGCTGGTCGAAGCGCTGTACTACGTGGGTCAGCTGCGTCTCGCGAACGGCGAGACCGAGACCGCGCGGCGTTACTTCGCGGCGGCGGTCAACCTGAAAGTGCTGTACTTCATCGAGCACCACATGGCGCTCGCTGAAATCACCAAGATGCGGGAGCGATCGGCCGAAGCGCCGAGGGCGGTGTCCGAACGATAGGAAGTCACCGAGCGTCGCAGGGGGCGGCGCTCAGACGCACTCAGTATTCATCCTTCTCGTCTTCATCATCGTCGTCGAGGTCGTCGTCGTCCTCGTCGTCGTCATCGTCCCAATCGTCGTCGTCCTCATCCTCGTCCTCTTCTTCCTCTTCTTCTTCGTCCTCATCCTCATCGGCATCGGACCAGCCTTCGGGCTCCTCGATCATCTCGAGATCCATTTCGTGCCAGGCCTCGATGTCGATCTCCTCGATGTCACCATCGAGGTATTCGATTTCGATGAGCTCCGAGTCCTCGTCCACCGACAGGACGCGAAACTGCTCTTCTTCTTCCAGGTTTTCGTACCACTGACCCGCTGTCGGTTCGTAATCTCTGCTCACCGCACGCTCACCCTGTCCAAGCCCCATATCGCGGGGACCGCAAGTTTAGGGGCACCCTTGCGGTCAAGCAATGAGAAGCCAACCTCCCGCGCGCGACACTATGGCTTCAGTTTGCGTATAGTTTTCGCACCATGTCCGCACACCGTACCTCGAGCTCCGCACCCCTCGCCTCCGCCAAACGCATCGTCGTGAAGGTGGGGTCGGCGCTACTGGTCGATCAGGAAACCGGCCGCTTGAACCGGGTCTGGCTCGAGACCCTGATCGCCGACTTGCTGCGGCTGCGCGAGCGGAATCAGCAGGTCATCCTCGTTTCTTCGGGTGCCATCGCACTGGGTCGGCGCCAGTTGAAGCTCGCCAAGGGCCCGCTCCGGCTGGAAGAGAGCCAGGCGGCCGCGGCGGTAGGCCAAATCCGGCTGGCACACGCCTACAAGGAGCTGCTGGAAGAGAAAGGCGTCACGGTCGCGCAGGTGCTGCTCACGCTGGAGGACAGCGAACGCCGCCGCCGCTACCTGAACGCGCGCGCCACGCTCGAAGCGCTGCTGGATTTGGGTGCACTGCCGGTCATCAACGAGAACGACACCGTAGCGACTGCCGAAATCCGCTATGGCGACAACGACCGGCTGGCCGCACGCGTGGCGCAGATGGCAGGTGCGGACTGCCTTTTGTTGCTGTCGGATGTCGACGGCCTCTATACCGCGGACCCCAACACCAACCCCGGCGCGCAGTTCATCGACCGTGTGCTGCACATCACGCCGGAAATCGAGGCAATGGCCGGGCGCACCGTGTCAGACGTGGGCTCCGGCGGCATGGCCACCAAGATCATGGCAGCGAAGATCGCAGTGTCAGCGGGCTGTCACATGTGCATCTCCGCCGGTCACCACCAGCATCCGGTGCGACGCATAGAAGAAGGTGCGCGCGCGACGTGGTTCGTCCCGACGGGCACGCCGATTACCGCACGCAAGCAGTGGATCGCTGGCACGTTGAAACCCGCGGGCGCCATTTGCATCGACGAGGGCGCACTGAAAGCGCTGCAATCCGGTAAGAGTCTGTTGCCCGCCGGTATCACCGCGACACGCGGACAGTTCGAGCGTGGCGACACCGTCAGCGTGCTCGCGCCCAATGGCGCGGAAATCGCGCGCGGCATCGTTGCGTATTCTGATGAAGATGCAAAACGCATCCTCGGGCGGAAATCGTCCGAGATCGAAGCGCTGCTCGGCTTCCGCGGGCGCGCCGAGATGATTCATCGGGACAATCTCGTCGTCCTGCGCGCGCCCGTTGCAACGGCGGAGCACGCGGAGACCGTGCGATGAGTGGCGACATCGGACGGGTGATGGAGCAGATCGGGCGCGCCGCGCTCGACGCCTCGGGGGTGCTGTCGCTCGCTCCCACGAAGCAGAAGAACGACGCGTTGAGGGCAGCGGCGCAAGCCCTCCGCGAGCGGGCCGCCGACGTCATGCAAGCGAACGCGCAGGACATGTCGGCCGCCCGCGAACGCGATCTCGGCTCTGCGCTGCTCGACCGGTTGTTTCTCGACGCCAAACGCATCGAAAGCATCGCGCGGGCGATCGAAGAAGTGATCGCCTTGCCCGACCCCGTCGGCAGCATCGCCGCCGAGTGGGATCGTCCCAACGGCCTGCACATTCAACGCGTGCGCGTGCCGCTTGGCGTGATCGGCATCATCTACGAGAGCCGTCCGAACGTGACCGCGGATGCGGGAGCGCTGTGCCTGAAATCCGGCAACGCCGTCATCCTGCGTGGCGGATCCGAGAGCACGCTGTCGACGCGTGCCATTCACGCGTGCCTAGTCGCAGGGCTGCGCGCCGCGAACCTGCCCGAGACGTGCATTCAGGTCGTGCCGACGACGGATCGCGCAGCCGTCGGCTACATGCTCGCCGGTATGACGGATTACATCGACGTCATCGTGCCTCGCGGCGGCAAGAGCCTCATCGAGCGCGTCAAGCGCGAAGCGCGCGTGCCGGTCATCGGCCATCTCGACGGCAACTGTCACGTGTACGTCGACAAGGATTCGGACGTGCGGATGGCCACGTCCATCGCGGTCAACGCGAAGATGCGTCGCACCGGCATCTGCGGCGCTGCTGAAACCTTGCTCGTGGATCGCGCGTGCGTGAGCACGCACCTCGCGCCAGTTGTTCGCGCCTTGCTTGAGGCCGGGTGTGAGGTCCGTGGCGACGAAACCGTACAAAAGGCGGATGCGCGCGTACGCCCTGCGACCGAAGACGATTGGTACACGGAGTATCTCGATTCGATCATCGCGGCGCGGGTCGTGGACGGCGTGGATGGCGCCGTGACACACATTCATCGATATGGGTCGGCACACACCGAATCCATCGTGACGGATAACGAAGCGACCGCTGAGCAGTTCCTGCAGCGTGTCGACAGTGCCATCGTGCTACACAACGCCTCGACTCAATTCGCGGACGGTGGCGAATTCGGCATGGGCGCAGAAATCGGCATTTCGACCGATCGCTTCCACGCTCGCGGCCCGGTCGGCGTCGCGGAACTCACCAGCTATAAATACGTTGTCCGAGGGAAGGGGCAAACACGGCCCTGAGTCGAAGTCCGCGCCGTCGCGCACGCGTCACTTCGGATTGGCACGCAACTCCGCGATCAGCCGGAGTAGCGCCTCAGCTTCCACAGGTTTGAGGAGATGGCCATCAAACCCTGCGTTCGAGGCAGCTTCGACATCCGTCTTGCGGCCCCAGCCGGTGAGCGCGATCAGCACGACGGACTTGCCCCACGACTCCGCCCGCAAGCGGCGCGCGGCTTCGTAGCCGTTCATGTGGGGCATGGTGATGTCCATGAGCACGACGTCGGGGAGAAACGTGGCGCCGATGCGCAGGGCCTCGATGCCGTCGCAAGCGACTTTTGTTTCGGCCCCGTAGAGCTGACACACCATTGCGAGACTCGTGGCGGCATCCGCGAGGTCATCAACGACGAGGATTCGGCCGTCGAGCGGCCCCCCAATGCGATTCGACAAAGACCCCATCCCCCGAATGCAGCGCGCATTTCATCCTGCGGGCGATTTTTAGCAGCGGCCCGGGGGTGGGTCTGTCCGGTAGGCGACACAAAGGGTGACGCCTTTTGCTTAGGTTTCGCGCCGGGGGTTGTAGACCACATTTCGAAGCAACTATGGCGGCCATGACAGGCAACCGTCTTCTGGAGGCGTTTCTCCGCGAGAACACGAATCTGCAATCGGCACTGCAGCTCGTGACATATCCCGCGAGTCATGTGATCTACCGGCAAGATCGGCCTATCTCGCACGCGTACTTTCCAGTCGCCGGCGCCTTGGCGCTCACGATCAACATGCGTGACGGCGCGGGGTGCGAAACGACTGCGGTGGGCAACGAAGGACTGGTCGGTCTGCCGCTCTATTACGGGTTGAGCTTCAGTCCCTATACGGTCGTGCAACAGACCGAAGGACGCTCGTTCCGAATGGCGGCGCCGGCGTTCCTCGAAACGATTCGGCGCAGTCCGCGGCTGCAGAAGGTCATGCAGCGGTATTGCGAATACACGCTGCGCTTCGCGCATCAGACCGCGGCCTGCAATACGTTGCATACGATCAAACAGCGCGCCTGCCGGTGGCTGCTGCTCGTGCAGGACCGGGCCGGGACCGAGCAGTTCGCCCTGCCCCAGGCGCTGCTCGCGGAGATGCTCGGCGTGCGCCGGCAATCGATCAGCGAGGTGGCGAGCTGGCTCCGCAAGAAAGGACTCATCGAGTACCGGCGCGGGCACATCACCATCGTCAACCGCAAGAAGCTCGAGGCGGCGGCCTGCTGCGAGTGTTATGGCGTCATGAACGCCTACTACAACCGGCTGATGCCGACCGCTGCATAGGAAAGGATCGGCGGCGGCAAATTTGCCGAGGCCTTCGCGATCGCCGGCGGCAAGAGCCTGGTTTTTGCCGCCTGCGGCCCCGAAATAGCTACGCCCTAGCCGGGAGACTTCCGTCCGTGTCGCACCCATACGGTGCGGCGCTAACCCCCTTGAAATTGCAGGCATTGTCCGCACGCTATCGGCTCCGGCGGCGACCCTAGTAAAGTGCACGGGCCGCCGAACCGGCGACCGGGGAACCGGTCGAAATCGGTGCTTTTGTAGCCCCCCACTCACTCGTCCGGAGTCCAGACAGCCGCCATGAAACGGATATTCCTGTTTCTCGCGACCAACTTAGCGATCCTCGTCGTCCTCTCCATCGTCGTGCAGGTGCTCGGCCTCGACCGATATCTGCGCGGCACCGGCGGCCTCGGTGGCCTGCTCGTCTTCGCCGCGATATTCGGCTTCGGCGGCGCGTTCATCTCGCTCGCCATCTCCAAGTGGATGGCCAAGCGCGCGATGGGCGTGCAGGTCATCGAGCAGCCGCGCACCTCCACGGAATCTTGGCTGGTCGAGACCGTGCGGCGGCAGGCCATGTCGGCGGGCATCGGCATGCCCGAAGTCGGCATCTTCGAATCGCCCGAGCCGAACGCCTTTGCCACGGGCCCGAACCGCAACAACGCACTCGTCGCCGTTAGCACGGGTCTCTTGCAGCGGATGAATCAAGAAGAGGTCGAGGCGGTGCTCGGCCACGAGATCTCGCATGTCGCCAACGGCGACATGGTGACGCTCACTCTGATTCAGGGCGTGGTGAACACCTTCGTGATCTTCCTGTCACGCATCATCGGCAACCTCGTCGACCGCACCGTCTTCCGTTCGGAGAACGGCCGCGGACCGGCGTACTTCGTCGCGGTGATCGTCTCGGAGATCGTGCTCGGCATTCTCGCGAGCATCATCGTCGCCTGGTTCTCGCGCTATCGCGAGTTCCGCGCGGACGCCGGCGGTGCGCGTCTCGCCGGCAAGGGCAAGATGATCAGCGCGTTGCAGAGACTGAAGTCTGCCCACGAGCCGCTGCCCTCGCAGTTCGCCGCGTTCGGCATCTCCTCGGGTGCGGGTCCGAGCGGCTTCAAGCGACTCTTTTTGAGCCACCCGCCGCTCGACGACCGCATCGCGGCGCTGCAGAGAGCAGCGACGTAACGGCATCGCTTCCTTTCTTCCACCGACCCACAGAACGCCCGGCCTCGCGCCGGGCGTTTTGCATCTGATCCCGCGCACTCCCCGTATACCCCACGTGGGTTCTTGACGATGCGACTGTCTTCGGTGGGCGACGTGTCGCCGGCCGCCGTCATTCACATGGGGACGCAGCCATGGCTACATTGCGCGCGCGAAATTGGGGTGGGTCTATCAATCACGTAAACGTCTCGACGCCCGAGACGGGAGTTGCGCTTGCGGCATCTCCCGGCCTGGTGCGCAAATTTCTGAGCTGGTTCGACACCAACTCGCTCAGCGCTGCCACTTATGTCGCGAGCAACGACAAGGCCGCGGAGAAAGTCGACTGGGCGCGCATTCTGCCGTTCGTGTTGATGCACATAGTCTGCCTCGCCGTCATCTGGGTAGGCTGGAGTCCGATCGCCGTGATGACGGCGGCGGTGTTCTATGCGGTGCGCATGTTCGCCGTCACCGCGTTCTATCATCGCTACTTCTCCCATCGCTCGTTCAAGACGTCGCGCGTCGCGCAGCTCATCTTCGGTCTGCTCGGTGCGACGGCCGTGCAGCGCGGACCGGTGTGGTGGGCCGCGCATCATCGCCATCACCACGCGCATTCCGACAAGCCTGCGGACGTGCACTCGCCCGTCCAGCACGGCTTCATCCGCGCGCACATGGGCTGGTTCCTGTCGAAGAAAGGCTTCACGCCGGACCTCAAGTGCGTGCGCGATCTCATGAAGTATCCGGAGCTGCGGCTGTTGGATCGGTTCGACATTCTCGTGCCCGTCGTTTTCGCGGTGGCAATCTTCTTGCTCGGCGTCATCTTGCAGCACACCTCACCCGAGCTCGGCACGAGCGGTTGGCAGATGCTCGTGTGGGGTTTCTTCATCTCGACGATCGCGTGTTATCACGGCACGTACACCATCAACTCGCTGTCGCACGTGTTCGGGCGGAAGCGCTACAACACCGGCGACGAAAGTCGCAACAACTGGTTCCTCGCGCTGATCACGCTCGGTGAGGGTTGGCACAACAACCACCATCACTATCCGAGCTCGTGCCGGCAAGGTTTCTACTGGTGGGAATTCGACGTCACGTACTACCTGCTGAAGGTGATGTCGTGGCTCGGGATCATCTGGGACCTGCGCGCGGTCCCGATCTCCGCGCGCGATCACTCACCTCGCAGGATCGAGAGGATGTCATGAGAGTTGCGATCATCGGCTCCGGCATTGCGGGAATGACGGCCGCTCATCGCCTGCACCGCGAGCACGACGTCACGGTGTTCGAAGCGGGCGATCACTTCGGCGGGCACACCTATACGCTCGATGTGGATCTGGCCGGCCGCACGTACGCGGTCGACATGGGCTTCATCGTGTTCAACCATCGCACGTATCCGAACTTCGTGCGGCTCATCAACGAGCTCGGCGTCGAGTCGCAGCCTTCGAACATGAGCTTCTCGTTGCGCTGTGAGCGCAGCGGGCTCGAGTACAACGGCACCTCGGTCAATTCGCTGTTCGCGCAGCGCATGAACCTGCTGCGGCCGTCGTTTCTCGGCATGATCTACGAGGTCCTGCGCTTCAATCGCGAAGCGCCGCGGCTCCTTCTGAGCGAAGACAACTCGCTGACGCTCGGCGACTACCTCGCACGCCACGGCTACTCGGATTCGTTCGTGCAGCGGTACATCGTGCCGATGGGCCGAGCGATCTGGTCCGCCACCGAAGAGGCCATGATGGGTTTCCCGGCGCGCTTCTTCGTGGACTTCTTCGAACGCCACGGTTTCCTCTCAGTGAACGATCGCCCGCAGTGGCGCGCGATCAAGGGCGGCTCGCGCGAGTACGCGCGCAAGCTGACAGAGGGTTATCGCCACCGCATTCGCTTGCGCACGCCGGTCCAGCACGTGAAGCGCCAAGGCGATTCGGTGATGGTGCGCACGGCCAAGGGGGACGTCGAACGGTTCGACTACGTGGTCTTCGCGTGCCACAGCGATCAAGCGCTCGCGCTTCTCGAGGAGCCGACGCCGCAGGAAACCGAGATCCTGGGCGCGTTCCCTTACCAAGCGAACGAAGTCGTGCTCCACACGGACACGCGCATGCTACCCACCGCGCCACTTGCGCGCGCCGCGTGGAACTATCACGCGCTGTTCGAGAGCACGGGGCCGGTCGCGCTGACGTACGACATGAACATCCTTCAGACGCTCGTGGCGCCCGAGATTTTCCTCGTCACGCTGAATCGCACGGCGGATATCGACTCGACCAAGGTGCTGCACACGACGACGATGCATCACCCCGTGTACACGCCGGCGGCGGTCGCGGCGCAGAAGCGGCGCACCGAGATCAGCGGGCGCAATCGCACGTTTTACTGTGGCGCGTACTGGCGATGCGGCTTCCACGAAGACGGCGTCATCAGCGCGGAATGGGTGGTGAAGGACTTCAGTGTCGTCGCCGCGCGCGAATCGAGCGCGCGTCATCAGCGCGCGTCCCTGGCGGTCGTGGGCTGAGCTCATGCACAGCGCCCTCTACACGGGTTGGGTGCGTCACCGGCGGTTCGAACCGACGGAGAATCGGTTCCGCTACCGGATCTTCATGTCGTATCTCGATCTGGCAGAGCTGCCCACGCTCTTCGATCGGTACCTCTTCTGGTCGGCACGGCGCGCTGCGCCCGCCTGGTTTCGACGCGCAGACTTTCACGGCGACCCGCAACGGCCGCTCGACGAAGCGGTGCGCGATCTCGTGACCCTGCGCACGGGCGCGCGGCCGACCGGACCCATCCGGCTGCTCACGCATCTGCGCTTCTTCGGCTACTCGTTCAACCCCGTCAGCTTCTACTACTGTTTCGATGAGGCGGATTCCCGCGTCGAGACCATCGTCGCGGAAATCACGAATACACCATGGAAAGAAAGGCATGCCTACGTGCTGCCCGCAGCCTCCTCCGCCGACGCGAGCAGGGATGCGTGGCGCTTCCGTTTCGAGAAGCAGTTTCACGTTTCACCATTCATGCCGATGGATATGCGCTACGACTGGCGGTTCAGCGCACCCGGCGCGAGGCTGTGCGTGCACATGGAAAACTGGCGCGCCGGGCGCAGCGCGTTCGATGCCACGCTCAATTTGAAGCGAGCCGAAATCACCAGTGCTTCGCTCGCGAGAGCGCTCTGTGGCTTTCCATTGATTACGACCCAGGTGACGGCGCTCATCTACTGGCAAGCCCTGCGGTTGTGGTGGAAGCGAACCCCGTTCTTCACTCATCCGAAAACGCTCCCGCCCCGTACAGACCCAGTATCGAAGAACGTGTGAAGGATGCAGGTGTCATGAGCAGCAGGCCGTCGATCGTTCCCGTTGAAGGCGCTCACCCGCTCGATACGGAGGGCTCGTTCCTCGCCCGCCTCGGGCGCAAGCTGCTGCTGGCGCAGCTCGCGAAGCTCGAGCAGGGCAGCATTCGCCTCATCGAGCCGGAGGGCGAGCACCGCTTCGGCAAGCGCACGACGGACTGCGACCTGGCCGTGACCGTGCACATCTCGAATCCGCAGTTCTTCGCCGACGTGGCATTCGGCGGCACGGTCGGCGCGGGGGAGGCGTACATCCGCGGCCTGTGGCGCTGTGACGACCTCACCTCGCTCGTGCGCATATTGGTGCGCAATCGCGACGTCATGAACGGCATGGACGGGCGCTGGGCGATCTTCACCAAGCCATTCCTCAAGCTCTTCCATGCGCTCAACAAGAACAGCAAGGAAGGCAGCGCGCGCAACATCGCCGCGCATTACGACCTCGGCAACTCACTCTACGAGCTGATGCTGGATGAGACCATGATGTACTCGTGCGCCATCTTCCCGCGCACGGACTCCTCGCTCCACGAAGCGCAGATCGCGAAGCTCGATACGATCTGTCAGAAGCTCGCGCTCTCCCCGCGCGATCATCTCGTCGAGATCGGCACGGGCTGGGGCGGTCTCGCCATTCACGCCGCCACCCACTACGGCTGCCGTGTGACCACGACCACGATCTCGAAGGAGCAACACGACTACGCGAAAGCAAAGATCGAGCGCCTCGGCCTCGGCAATCGCATCACGCTGTTGTTCAAGGACTATCGCGATCTCACGGGCCAGTACGACAAGCTCGTGTCCATCGAGATGATCGAAGCGGTGGGCGCGGATTTCCTCGAGACCTATGTGCAGAAGTGCTCGTCGCTTTTGAAGCCGGAGGGGCTCGCGCTGATCCAGGCGATCACGATTCAGGATCAGAACTACGAGCAGGCACTGCAGTCGGTCGACTATATTCAGCGCTTCATTTTCCCGGGCAGCTTCATTCCTTCGGTGACGGCCATTGCCGCTGCCGTGTGCGCGGCGACCGACATGAAGATCACGCACCTCGAAGACATTGGCCCGCACTACGCGACGACGCTGCGCGCCTGGCGCGAGCGCTTCTTCGCCAATCTCGGGGCGGTGCGCCGGCTCGGCATGTCCGACAGCTTCATTCGGCTGTGGGAGTTCTACCTGTGTTACTGCGAAGGCGGGTTCCTCGAGCGTGCGCTTGGCGACGTGCATCTGGTGCTGGCGAAGCCCGGCTCGCGGCGGGCCTCCATCACCTCGTGCGGATAGCGCGCGCCCCATCACCGCAATCCGGTCGTCGACGGCAAACTGACGATAGCGCCACCCAAATGACCCCGACCTTCGTCGGTCGGGGTGTCTCCGTAAGCCTGCACCGTGGGTGAGGCGCGCGCGCCCGGTACACTAGCGCGCTATGGACCCACGAGTCGTCAAGACGCGACTATTCGAGATGCTCGGCGCCGACGGCCTGCTGACGGTCAGCACGGACGTCGAGCCCTACCTCGTCGATCACCGTCGCCTGTTCCGAGGCCGCACCCCGGCCGTCGTGCTGCCCAAGACCGTCGAGCAGGTGTCGAAGGTGCTGGCGTTCTGTCACGAGCACCTGATCGCCGTCGTGCCTCACGGCGGCAACACGGGCTACTGCGGCGGGGCGACGCCGGATGAATCCGGCGAGCAGATCGTGCTGTCGCTCCGCAGGCTCAATCGCATTCGCTCGGTCGACCCGCTCAATTGGTCGCTCGTTGCGGAAGCCGGCTGCATTCTCGCGGACGTGCAGCGCGCGGCCGACGCGGCCGATCGTTTCTTCCCGCTGAGCCTCGGCGCCGAGGGCAGCTGCCAGATCGGCGGCAACCTCTCGACGAACGCCGGCGGCACGAACGTCGTCCGCTACGGGATGATGCGCGACCAAGTGCTCGGGCTCGAAGTCGTGCTCGCGGACGGTCGCGTGCTCTCGACGCTGTCGACCCTGCGCAAGGACAACACGGGCTACGACATCAAATCGCTCTTCCTCGGCGCCGAAGGCACGCTCGGGGTCATCACGGCGGCGAGCCTGAAGCTCTATCCGAAGGTCCGCAACAGCGCCACGGCGTTCGTGGCCGTGCCGAGCGTGCGCGCCGCCGTCGAGCTGCTCGCCGAGCTGCGTGAGGAGAGCGGCGACTGCGTGAGCTCCTTCGAGCTGATCCCGCGCGTCGCGATCGATCTCACGACCGTTCACATCGACGGCGTGACCGATCCGCTCAATGAGATGTACGAGTGGTACGTGCTGTGCGAGCTCACGTCCTCTCGTTTCGTCGACACGCTGGATGCGGTGCTCGAAGGCGTGCTCTCGGGTGCGATGGAGCGCAAGACCGTGCTCGACGCGGCCATTGCGCAGAACGAACGCGAGCGCGCGGCCTTTTGGAAGCTGCGCGAGACGATCCCCGAAGCGCAACGCCTCGACGGCGCGAGCCTGAAGCACGACGTATCGCTGCCGATCGTGGTGCTGCCGGAATTCGTCGAGCGTGCGGCCGCGTGGCTCGCGGAGCACGTGCCCGAAGGCCGGCTCGTCGCGTACGGCCACGTGGGCGACGGCAATCTGCACTTCAATCTGAATCAGGCGCCGGATGCCGAGCGCGACGCTTTCCTCGCGCGTGAACCGGAAACGAGACGCGCCATTCACGACCTGGTGCGCGAATTCGGCGGCAGCTTCAGCGCCGAGCACGGCATCGGGCAGCTGAAAATCGCGGAGCTCGAGCGCTACGCGCCCGCCGCAGAGTTGGAATTGATGCGCGCGGTCAAGCGCGCGTTCGATCCCAACGGTATTCTCAACCCCGGCAAAATCTTCCGCGCGGGCACAGTCTGAATATGTCGCATATGTTCGTTCGGGGGCGGCGCGCCGCCCTCACCCTCGTCACTGCGCTCGCGCTCGCCGCGTGCAGCAAGAATGAAACGCCCGCGCCGGCGGCAGACGCGCCGTCGCCTGCCAATGCGCCCGCGGCTGCGGGCAATGGGGCGCCGCAGATCGTGACCTCCGCGGATGGCGTGCACATCGAGTATCACGTCTACGGCAAAGGCGATCCGGCGGTGATCCTGATCCACGGCTGGTCGTGCGACGGCAATTACTGGAGCGCGCAGCTGGCCGACTTGAAGGCGCAGTACACGACGGTGACCGTCGATCTGGCCGGGCACGGCGCTTCGGGCCGCAATCGCACGGACTGGTCGATGGGAAATTTCGGCGAGGACGTGGCGGCGGTCGCGCGTCAGTTGCAGAACATGAAGATCGTGCTCGTCGGGCATTCGATGGGCGCGCCGGTCGCGCTCGAAGCGACACGGCGCATCGGGGATCGCGTCGTCGGGATCATCGCCGTGGATTCATTGAAGACCATCGGCGAGCCCATGCCGACGGATGCCCAGGTGAAGGCGTGGGTTCAGCCCTTCCGCGACAACTTCATCGGACACACACGCGAATTCGTCACCGGCACGCTATTCACGAAGGATGCGGATCCGAAGTTCGTGCAGAAGGTGGCCTACGACATGGCGCTCGAGCCGGCGGATGTGGCGGTCGCTGCGATGGAGTCCCTCTTGCGGATGGATTTCGCCAAGGTGTTGCCGGACATTCACGTGCCGATCGTGGCGATCAATTCGAGCTTGCCGCCGCCGACCGACGCAGCGCGCGTGCGCAAGTCGATTCCGACCTTCAAAGTGATCACCCTCGAGAAGACGGACCACTTTCTCATGATGGATGCAGCGGAGCGTTTCAACCCGGTGCTGCTGCAGGAGATTGCAGCCCTGACGAATTAGGAGGCGACTTCGTCCGTCTCGGGCACGAGCGGCCCGCAGCGCACGCTCATCCAGCCGAGATCGATCGCGATCTGGCGCGCGTCGAGCGCGGTCCAAGAGGAGGCGACCGGAATCGACGTGACGGGGTCTTCGAGCAGCAGGATCAGCGCGTCGCGATCGCCGGCGAACGGCCAGTCCTCACTGTGCAGCGACAGCTCGAACTTGCGGCCGTCGGGCGTCGTGAAGCGCGCGCGACCGCCTTGATCGTGCACGTCGAGCCGCGCGAGCAAGTGCAGGTCGGCAGGCTTGCCTGTCACGGACCATTCGACGCGACAGGTGAACAGGCGCGCGCCGTTGGGCTCGAACCAGTTGTAGCCCATCACTTCCTCGACGAGCTCATCATCGCTCTCGCGCAGCAGGCGGCGTCGATACCAGTAGACGTCGGTGCCGATCACCATGCGGTAGTCGACGTACAAATCCTCGCCGGCGGAATCGTCTTCGCAATCGAGGCCGCTGGTGCCGCCGCGAAATTGGTCGCCTTCTTGGCGAAGCACGAGATCGCACCCGTTGGGGGCCGCGATGTCGGCGGGCTTCAGCTGCGCGAGCAAGCGCGGGCTGCGGTTGAGCTGGCGCCAGCGATCGGGGTCCTTGAACGTGTAGGGGAACACGTGCACGCGGGGTCCCCCCTGAACATCGGGCTCGATTTTCAGCAGCAGCTGCCGGCGGATGGCAGCGGGGTTGTCGTGCAGGAATTCCTCGAGATACAGAACTCGCAGCCCGAGCCACGGGACCTGCACGCGCGCGACGACCGTCCGCACGCGCAGCTCCTCTTGATCGGAGTAGGTTGCCGGACCGCGGTCCGGCGCGAAGATGAGCTGCTCGCTCGAGTCACGCACCCCCGGCCAGACTTTCAGCAAGACATCCGCGGCCGAGGACGCGGCCGGCTCTGCGCGGACGTGAGGGGCGGCACAGCCGAGCCCCACGACGACACCGAAAATAAAGTGTTTCACGGCGCCCTCAGGCGCCGACCACACGGATCAGCCCTTCCTGCGCCGTGCTTGCGACCAGCCGACCGTCGCGCGAGTACACGCTTCCACGCCCAAAACCCCGCGCGCCCGAAGCGCTCGGGCTGTCGAGCGCGTACAGCAACCAATCATCGACGCGCAGCGGCCGATGAAACCACATCGCATGATCGATGCTCGCCATCACCGCCTTCGCGCTCAAGAACGACATCCCATGCGGCAAAACAGCCGTATCGAGCAAGTAGTAATCCGACACGTACGCGAGCAGCCGCCGGTGCAGCGACTCCTCGTCCGGAATCCGATCCGGCAAGCGAAACCACACCTGCCGCGCCGGCGGGTGCTTGCCCGGCTCGATGAGATTCGGAAACGGCTGCACCATGCGGAACTCGAACGGCCGCGGCTTCTCGACGAAGCGCTTCACGCGCTCCGGCAGGCGATCGACCATCGGCCGCAGCACTTCGAGCATGTCCGGCAGCTTCTCGGGCGGCGGCACGTCCGGCATGTCGAACTGGTGGTCGAGCCCCTCCTCGACCACCTGGAACGAGGCGGTCATGTTGAAGATCTGCTCGCCGTGCTGAATGGCGATGACGCGCCGGTTCGAGAAGCTGTGGCCGTCACGGCTGCGATCCACTTCGTACACGATGGGCGCGTTGAAGTCCCCGCGCCTCAAGAAGTACGCGTGCAGCGAATGCACGATCCGGGCCTCCACCGTGCGCGAGGCGGCGGTCAGGGCCTGACCCAGCACCTGACCGCCGAACACTTGCGCCGAGCCGATGTCGCGGCTCTCGCCGCGGAACAAGTTCACCTCGAGCTGTTCGAGCTCGAGGAGCTTCAACACATCGGCGGTCTGTGACTGCATTGAGCGAAAAAAGCGCCGCAGGCGACTTTTTCCAATAAGACTAGCCGAACTTCAGCGTGCCCTTCATGAGCGCGCTGTGGCCGGGGAACGTGCAGAGGTAGGTGTACGACTCGCCGGCCTTCAGCTTCGAAACCGGAAAGGTCACCGAGTCGCTCTGCCCGCCGCCGATCACCTTGGTGTGCGCGATGACGCGCGCATCGCCGGCCTTGATGTAGTTCGCCGCGAGGCCGGCCGAGAGCCCGTCGTTCGCCACGCCGTTCACGTCCGCCGTCTTCACGAGAGTCCAGTTGTGGCCCATCGAGGCCGCCGGCAGCTTGCCGATGTGCTTCAGCGTGACCTCGACGCTCCCGCAGTCCTTCGCGACGGTCAGCTCCTTCTTATCGTACTGCATGAGATCGTTGCCGGTGATCTCGAGCTTGCACACCTTGTCCGCGGCCTGCGCGGGCGCGGTGAACAGGAATGCGTTGACGCCGAGAAGAGCGGCGGCAAGCAACGTAGTACGCATGAGTTTCATCGCAAGACTCCTTGGAGGGTATCGATCAATCGGGGACGCCGAGCCGCTTGTGCATCACCGGACTCGTCGTCGTGTATTGCAGGAACTGCTTCTTCTGTGGATACAGGTGGTGCTGGATCGCGAACGCCGCGAGCGCCGCCTCGTGAAAGCCGGACAGGATCAGCTTCTTCTTGCCCGGGTAGCTGTTGATGTCGCCGACCGCGAAGATGCCCGGCACGCTGGTCTCGAATTTCTCGGTGTCGACCTTGAGCGCCTTCTTTTCGAGCTCGAGACCCCACTCGGCGATCGGCCCGAGCTTGGGGTGCAGCCCGAAGAACACGAGCAAGTGATCTGCATCGATGGCGACGACCTCGCCCGCGGCACGCTTCACCTGCACGCCGCGCAGCGCGCCCTTGTCGACGAGGAGGCCGTGCGCGATGCCTTCGACGTAATCCATGTGCCCCTGCTCGACCAGCTGCCGCATCTTCGCGACCGATGCCGGCGCGCCGCGAAACTCGGGCCGGCGATGCACGAGCGTCAGGGTCTCCGCTTTCGGCGCGAGCTCGAGCGCCCAGTCGAGCGCCGAGTCGCCGCCGCCGAACACGACGAGGCGCTTGCCCTGCAGGAGGTGCGCGTCGCGCACCCGATAGCGGATGTCGGTGCCCTCGAACGCTTCGGCCCCTTCGAGGCCGATCCGGCGCGGCTGAAACGAGCCGACGCCGCCGGCGATCACGACGGTACCCGCATTGAAGGTGGTGCCGGTCACGGTGCGCACGAGGAAGCGGCCGTCCTCACGACGCTGCAGCTCCATCACTTCCTGGCCGAGATGGAATTGCGGATTGAACGGCTTGATCTGCTGCATGAGCCGGTCGACCAGCTCCTGCGCGCCGCAGACGGGCAGCGCCGGAATGTCGTAGATGGGCTTGTCGGGATACAGCTCGGCGCACTGCCCGCCCGGATGCGCGAGCGAGTCGATGATGTGCGCGTTGATGCCGAGCAGCCCGAGCTCGAACACCTGGAACAGCCCGCACGGACCGGCACCAATGATCACGACCTCGGTGTCGATGACGCCGGGGGCAGAGGTTGCTTCGCTCAAGACGCTGGCCAGACTACGCTTGGAAAAGGGGCGGGGATTATAGTACGGCCGCGGCGCCCGCCGCCGAGCCGGGGAGGATTCGCACCATGATCAAGCTGAACGTGAACGGTCAGGAGGTCCAGATCGACGCCGAGCCCGACACGCCGCTTCTCTGGGTTCTGCGGGACTCGATCGGGCTGACCGGGACCAAATACGGCTGCGGCATGGCGCTCTGTGGTGCGTGCACGGTACACCTGAACGGCCAGCCGACCCGCTCTTGCGTCACACCGGTGAGCGCCGTCGGCGATCAGAAAGTGACCACCATCGAGGGGCTCGCGCCGGATCATTCGCATCCGGTGCAGAAAGCGTGGCTCGAGCTCGACGTCCCTCAATGTGGGTATTGCCAGTCCGGGCAGATCATGTCGGCGGCCGCGCTGCTGGCGCAGAAGCCGCAGCCGACGGATCAGGACATCGACGATGCGATGTCCGGCAACATCTGCCGCTGCGGTACCTATCAGCGCATTCGTGCCGCCATTCACCGGGCGGCGGAGCTGGGCGGAGAAAAGACCAGCGGTTCGGCGGGCTAGTACCGATTTCGAGGGGAGTCGAGTCATGAATGTCGCCAGACGAGAGTTCCTGAAAGGCACCGCCCTGATCTCGGGCGGTCTGATCATCGCGATCCATCTGCCCGGCTGCAGCAACAAGCCGGCGGGCCACGCCGGGCCGGTCCAGAATTTCGACTACAACGCGTGGCTCAGAATCGGGACGGACAACAGCATCACCTTCTTCTGCGATCGCTCCGAAATGGGCCAGGGCGTCTACACGTCGCTGCCGATGCTGGTCGCCGAAGAGCTGGGCGTCGCCGTCACTCGCATCAAAGTCGAGTTCGCGCCGGCCGGCGTCGCATACACCAATAACCTGATCGGCACGCAGATCACCGGCGGCAGCACGAGCGTGCGTGACGCGTGGGAGAAACTGCGCAAGGCCGGCGCGCAAGCGCGCGCGATGCTCCTGACGGCGGCCGCAAAGGACTGGGGCGTGTCGCCGCAGACGTGTCGCGTCGAGCAGGACGCGACCATCCTCTCGCCGCACGGCAAGCGCGTGAGCTTCGGCGAAGTGGCCGAAGCGGCCTCGAAATTGCAGCCGCCCGAGAAAGTCACGCTGAAAGATCCGGGCAGCTTCAAGGTCATCGGCACGGGCACGCGGCGCCTCGACACACCGCTCAAGATCGACGGCCGCGCGCAGTACGGCATCGACGTGCGGTTGCCGGACATGCTGTACGCGGCGCTTGCACAGCCGCCCACGCTCGGCGGGCAAGTGAAGAGCTGCGATGACAGCGCGGCCAAAGCGATGCCGGGCTACAAGGCGACGGTGAAAACGTCGTCCGGCATGGTCGTCGTGGCGGATTCGTGGTGGCGGGCGCGCAAGGCTCGCGATGCACTGAAGATCGAGTGGGACAACGGCCCGAACGCACGCCTGAACGACGCGGCCATTCTGCAGGGCTTGCAGAAAGCCGCGCCGGGCGCAGGCAAGGTCGCGCGCAAGGATGGTGACGTCGATGCGGCGCTGAAAGCAGCGGCGAAGAAGGTCAGCAGCGAATACCAGCTCCCCCTCCTCGCCCACGCCACACTCGAACCGCAGAACTGCACGGCCGATGTCCGCGCGGACAAGTGCGACATCTACGCGCCGACGCAGATCCAAATCGTCGCGCAAGGCGCCGCGGCGCAGGCGGCCGGACTCAAACCCGAGCAAGTGAACGTGCACACGACGTTCCTCGGCGGCGGCTTCGGCCGGCGACTGGAAGTCGACTTCATTCCGGCGGCGGTCGAAGCCTCGAAGGCCGTCGGCAAGCCTGTGAAGCTGTTGTGGACGCGTGAGGACGACACCACGCACGACGCCTACCGGCCACCCGCGTTCGACACCCTCCAGGCCGGCTTCGACAAGGACGGTCGCCTCACCGCGTTCAAGCTGCATCTCGTCGGCCCATCGATCACGGCGCGCATGTTTCCCGCCGTCGTCGAGAAGGCGATCGATCCGTTCACGATCGAAGCGGCGGCGAATTATCCGTACGACGTCCCGAACGTGCAGGTCGACTACCTCCAGCACGAGATCGGCATCAACGTCGGCTACATGCGCTCCGTGAGCCATGCGCTCAACTGCTTCGTCGTCGAGAGCTTCATGGACGAGCTCGCGGCCCAAGCGAAGAAGGATCCCGTCGAGCTCCGCATGGGTCTGCTCGAGAAGCAGCCGCGCTATCGCGAAGTGCTGCGCATGGCCACGCAGGAAGCGAAGTACGGCTCGCCGCCGAAGGGCCGCTTCCACGGCGTCGCCGTGATGGAGGGCTACGGCACGTACATGGCGCAGGTCGCCGAGATCTCGATGCAGCCGGACGGCAAGGTCAAGGTTCACCGCGTCGTTTGCGCCGTCGATTGCGGCCAAACGGTGAACCCCGATACCGTGATGGCTCAGGTCGAAGGCTCGATCGTGTTCGGGCTCTCCGCGGCGCTGTGGGGCGAGATCAACCTGCAGAACGGCCGCGTGCAGCAGACGAACTTCGACACCTATCGGCTGCTACGCATGTCCGAGATGCCGCGCATCGACACGTATATCGTCGAAAGCTCCGAAGCTCCCGGCGGCATCGGCGAGCCGGCGACGGCGCTCATCGCGCCGGCCGTTGCGAACGGCATCTATGCGGCAACCGGCAAACGACTGCGCTCGCTACCTTTCGCACGCCACAAGTTGGCGTGACGGTTTTTGCTATCAGGAGAGCCTCTTGACGTCCAATGCCGATCTTCACGCCCGCCGCACGGCCGCCATTCCGCGCGGCGTCGGCAACTCGCTCGCCGTGTACGCAGACCGCGCTTCGAATGCGGAGCTGTGGGACGTGGAAGGGAAGCGCTACATCGATCTCGCCTCGGGCATTTCCGTGCTGAACACGGGGCACGTGCACCCGAAGGTGAAAGCGGCGGTCGCCGCGCAGCTCGAGAAGCTCATGCACGCGTGCTTCCAGGTGACGCCGTACGAGAGCTACGTCGCGCTGGCCGAGCGGCTGAACGCGCTCGCGCCCGGCTCGACGCCGAAGAAGACGATCTTTCTGACGACGGGCGCCGAGGCGGTGGAGAACGCCGTCAAGATCGCGCGCTTCCACACGAAGCGCTCGGCGGTCATTGCGTTCAGCGGCGGCTTCCATGGCCGCACGCTGTTGGGCATCAGCCTCACGGGCAAGGTGCAGCCGTATAAAGCGGGCTTCGGGCCGATGCTGCCCGAGGTGTTTCATGTGCCGTATCCGATGGCGTATCACGGCATCACGGTCGAGGACTCGCTCGACGCGCTGAATCAGCTCTTCAAGGCGGATGTCGATCCGCAGCGCGTGGCGGCGATCATCATCGAGCCGGTGCTAGGTGAGGGCGGGTTCTATCAGGCGCCGGCGGAGTTGATGCGCAAGCTGCGCGCGCTGTGCGACCAGCACGGCATCGTGTTCATCGCCGATGAGATCCAGGCCGGCTTCGGGCGAACGGGCAAGATGTTCGCGATCGAGCACGCCGGCGTCGAGCCGGACCTCATCACGATCGCGAAGAGCGTCGCGGGCGGGGTGCCGCTCTCGGCGGTCACCGGCAAGGCGGAGATCATGGATGCCCCCGGCGTGGGCGGCCTGGGCGGTACGTATGCCGGCTCCCCGCTCGGCTGCGCGGCGGGCCTCGCCGTGCTGGATGTGATGCGCGAGGAGAAGCTGCTCGAGCGCGCCCAGGAGACCGGTCGGTTCATGGTGTCGCGTCTGAAGGGTTTGCAGGCGCGCTTCCCGTGCATCGGGGACGTGCGCGGTGTGGGGTCGATGGTGGCCATCGAGCTCGTCAAGAACCGCAAGGCCGACTCGCCTGATGCCGAGCTCACGAAGGCGCTGGTTCAGGCGGCCGGGCGCCGCGGGTTGATCATCCTGGCGTGCGGCATGTACGGGAACGTCATCCGCTTCCTCGCGCCGCTGACGATCTCGGATGCGCTGCTGAAAGAAGGCATGAACCTGTTCGAGCAGGCGCTCGCGGATGCGATCGGTGCGCAGGAAGGCAAGTCGAACGCCGCGACGGTGAACGCCGCGTCCGCTTGAGAGAGTAGCGACCCTACGCGCGGCCGGCGTTGGCATCCGTCGGCGTGTGGAAGTACTCGCTCTCGGCAGCGAGCTGCTCGACGAGCTTCTTCAGCTCCGCCATCCGCCCCTCGGCGGTACTGATTGGCATGCAATCCTGACACCGCGGATCGCCGCAAGGCTGCCTCGAGTACAACCAGTACTGGAGCGCCCCCGCCAGCAAGCCGTCCGCAATGTCCCAAAGATCCGCGTCCTTGTCGCGGTCGGCCAATCGATTCCCGAGGTCGACGGCTTTCGTGAACGCCGAATCGAAGGTGTCCGCGATTTCAGTCATGGAGATAGTATAAAGCCAAAGCCCGTGAATTCCCCGCTCCGGACGGGCTACTGCCGCGTCCGTGCCTCCCGGTCCGACCGGTGGCGCATTCCCCGCGCCGCCGAATCGACATTCGCAGAATACGCCGAAGCCCTCCTTCGATGCGCGGCAGCGAGTGCACATTCGCATCTCGTCCGTTAGCGCCGAACGAGACTTCGCTCACTCCCCTGTAATAAATACCCGTCGCTGCAACGCCCCGGCTATCGCGTGCCCCGCTCCCGTTCGCTTTCCGCCGGTCGATAACCGTAACGTCCCCGACTTCTGCGAAACCCACCTCGGAAGCGTGGCGGTGACCCGTCTCATCATTCGGGCTGCGCGAGCTCGCGCGACGCGTCCCATCGAACGCGACTGCCGACAATTTTATGTCTTATGCAAGAAAAATCCGTGCAAACAGCTGATACGGCTGGAGCCGCGCGGCGCTCGACGCGCTCCGCAGGAACACGGCGTTCTCTGCGCCTCGGCATCGGCACGCGACTGGCACTCGGGCTCGCGGCCGTCGCGTGCGTCATTCTCATCGGGCACACGGTCGCGACCGAAACAACGCGCAAAGCCGTGGAAGCCGTGCGCAGCATGCAGCAGGACCACGAGCCCATCGCGCGCCGCGCCGGCACGGTGGTCGAGAAGTTGGTGGCGTATGACCGGTCGGTCAGCGAGTACCTGCAGGCCGCGCGCACGCCCGACATGGGCTCGATCGTCTCGGCGCACCAGGTGCTCGACGGCGCACTGGCTGCGTACTACGAGAGTAATCCCACTCCCCACCTGACGCCCGCGACCATGGAGCTGCGAGCGCAGATCGCCGAGCACGTGGCCCGCGGTCGGGCTCTGGCCCAGCAGGCAATTCAACGCGCGGATTGGGTTGCGCGTCGGCAGCAGGCGCTCGATCGGCTGCAGAAGCGCGTCCTCGCCGCGGGTGGCGCCGGCGTACGGATCGATCAGGATCAAGTATTCGCCCGGCGCTCGCTCGCCGAGCTGAGCACGGCGGCGAATGCGCTGCGCGGCTTCGGCGGCGCCGGCTCCGGTGTACGCGAAGAGAAAGAATTCGCGAGCGTGCTCGCGCGCCACGCGCCGGAGCTTGGGAAATCGCCCGGCCAGGCCTGGCTCGACCTCGTGCGCGAGGACTTCAACGACGCCGTGCGCCTGCGCACCCTGATCGAGAAATTCGATGCCATCAACGGCTCGACATGGCGGGAATTCTTGGACGAAGGAGTCGCGCTCCTCGTCGCCGCGCAGAAGGAGCTGCAGTCGCCCGCCCGTCGCGGCATGCTGGTGGCGGCCGAGAACGCGGCGGCGTCCGCCGAGGAAGCGGAAGCCACCCTGGCGCGTACGGGCATCGCGGTCATGGCCGTCGTGATCGTCGTGTCGGTGATGCTGATGATCGGTATCGCCCGCCCGATCCGCCGGCTCACGGCCGTCACCCGGCAGCTCGCCGCCGGACATCGAGGCGCCCGCGCCCCGCGCGGCGGCTCGGCGGAAATCGACCAGCTCGCTGAATCGTTCAACGCGATGGCCGATCAGGTGGCCAACGCGGAGATGGAGCTGCGAGCCCATCAGGCCGAGCTGGAGAAGCACGTCGCCGAGCGCACGCGCCAGCTGCATCATCTGGCTCATCACGACTCGCTCACCCAGTTGCCGAACCGGCGCCAGCTCGGGGCCCGCCTTGCGGGCGCGCTCACGCGCGCCACGGCGACCGGGCAGAAGCTCGCCCTGCTCTTCGTCGACCTCGACAATTTCAAGTCGATCAACGACACGCTGGGCCACAACTTCGGCGATCGCGTGCTGCAGCTCGTAGCCGAGAGACTGCGCACCGCGGCCGGGGCGCGCACGGTGCTCGCGCGTCTCGGCGGCGATGAATTCACGGTTCTGATCGAAGACGTCCGCTCGCACGAGGAAGTGATGGACCGGGCGAATGACATCGTGCAGGCCTTGCAGCAGCCGCTCTCGATCAAGGGACGCGTGCTGTCGACCAGCGCGAGCGTCGGGGCGAGTCTGTATCCCGAGCACGCCTCCGACGCCGATTCGCTCTTACGCGCGGCGGACGTGGCGTTGTTCCGCGCGAAGGAGCTCGGGCGCAATCGCTGCGCGCTCTATCGCCCCTCGCTGTACGACGCGGCGGCTCAGCGCTTTCGGCTCGAACAGTCGCTGCGCCGGGCCGTCGAGAACGGCGATCTCATGCTCGTGTATCAGCCGCAGATCGCGCTCCATACGTTCGAGCCGGTGGGTGTCGAGGCGCTGCTTCGCTGGCGCAAGCCCGACGGGCGCGTGGCGACCGCCACCGAGTTCATCCACATCGCCGAGAAAACCGGGCTCATGCACGAGCTCACCGAGTGGGTCTTGCGCGGCGCGACCTCGGCGGTCGCGGCGTGGCGCGCGCAGGGCTGGTCGCGCGCGTCGGTGGCGATCAACGTCTCGCCGCAGCAGCTGTTCGAAGGCACCTTCCTGGATCAAGTGAAGCAGGCGCTCGAGGTGACGCACCTGCCCCCGAGCGCGCTCGAGCTGGAGCTGACGGAGATGGTGTTCCAGACCGGCGCCTCGACCATCGACGCGCTGCGCCGGCTACGCGAGATGGGCGTCTCGATCGCGCTCGATGATTTCGGCATCGGGTACTCGTCCTTGACCTCGCTCGAGCAGTTGCCGATCACGCGAGTGAAGCTCGACCGGATGCTGGTCGAAGCCGTGGATACGAACCCGCGCTCGGCCGCGATCGCGCGCTCGATCATCGCCTTGTGCCACGGGCTGGGATTGCAGGTGATCGCGGAGGGCGTCGAGCGCGATCCGCAGCTCGAATTCCTCTCCCGCTGCGGGCCGCTCGGGGTGCAGGGTTACCTCATCGCGCATCCGGTTGCCGCAGATGCCGTGCCGGCCGAAGTGAACGCCGCCGCGGCCCGCTCGCGCAAGATCGTCGAGGAAGCCGCCGCTCGCGGCGATTCGGACAATCCCGACCAAGGGTCGTTGGTTTTCGTCGAAGCCAATCCCCGCAGGCTGCGGAGTTAGGGCGCGGTCGATTAAGATGCCGCGCCCGTCAGTGACCGCGGGCGTTTCCGGAGACCCCGATGCGGAATGCCCTGCGAGTCGCGATCACCGCGCTGCTGTTCACCATGGGATCGGAAGCTCACACCGCACACGCCGCCGGCGCCACCGTACCGGAGTTGCAAACGATGTCGGCGCGCTTGGCGCCCGTCGACATTCGCGTCGACCTCTCGACGTTGCCGGACAACGAGCGGCAAGCGCTCGTGCGCATCATCCAGGCCGCGCAGATTCTCGACGCGCTGTTCATGCGGCAGATGTCGGCGAGCAATCCGTCGTTGCTGCTGTCGCTCTTGAACGATCGGTCGGCGCTCGGGCAGGCGCGCTTGCAGTACTTCCTGATCAACAAAGGTCCCTGGTCCGAGCTGGACGACAACAAGCCGTTCCTGCCCGGCGTGCCGGCGAAGCCGCCGCAGGGCAACTTCTATCCCGCGGATGCGACGCGCGACGAAGTGGACAAGTGGCTCGGCTCGCTGCCGAAGGACGAGCACGAAGCGGCGACCGGCTTCTTCACGACAATTCGGCGCGATGCGCAGCGCAAGCTGATTGCCGTGCCCTACTCGCTCGAATATCAGGGCGAGCTCACGGAGATGGCGCGGCTACTGCGGGAGGCCGCCGGCCTTACGAAACAGCCTACGTTGAAGGCGTTTCTCGAGAAGCGCGCGGCGGCGTTCATCAGTAACGACTACTACGAGAGCGACGTCGCGTGGATGGAGCTCGATGCCTCCATCGAGCCGACGATCGGGCCGTACGAGGTCTATCAGGACGAGTGGTTCAATTTCAAAGCGGCGTTCGAAGCGTTCATCACGGTGACCGATCTCATCGAAACGCAGCAGCTCGCGAAGTTCAGCGGCCAGCTGCAGGAGCTGGAAGATCACTTGCCGATCGAGCCGCAGTATCGGCGGGCGAAGCTGGGCGGGTATTCGCCGATTCGCGTCGTCAACGTCGTGTACAACTCGGGCGACGGCAATCACGGCGTGCAGACGGCGGCGTTCAATCTGCCGAACGACGAGCGCGTCGTATCCGCGAAGGGCTCCAAGCGCACGCTGCTGAAGAACTTCCAGCAGGCGAAGTTCGAGAAGGTGCTGGTGCCGATCGCGGGCGTGGCGCTCGCGCCGGAAGCACGGCGTGAGGTGCAGTTCGAGCCGTTCTTCACGATGGTGCTCATGCACGAGCTGATGCACGGGCTCGGGCCGCAGACCATCCGCGTGAGCGGGCGCGAGACGACCGTGCGGCAGGAGCTGAAGGAATTGAACGGCCCGCTCGAAGAAGCGAAGGCCGACGTGTCGGGGCTATGGGCGCTTCAGTATCTGATGGACAAAGGCGTAATCGACAAGAAACAGGAGCGCTCGATGTACATCACGTTCCTCGCGTCGTCGTTTCGCACGTTGCGGTTCGGGCTGGCGCAGACGCATGCGAAGGGCATGGCGCTGCAGGTCAACAATCTGTTCGATCACGGCGCGATTCTGGTGGCGGCCGATGGCACGTTCTCGGTGGACGTGCCGAAGGCCAAGCAGGCGGTCGTCGATCTCACGCACGACATCATGACGATTCAGGCGCACGGTGATTACGCGGCCGCGCAGAAGCTGTTGAAGAGCAAGGTGAACGTGCGGCCGGAAGTGCAGCGGGTGATCGACCGGCTGCGCTCGGTGCCGGTGGACATCGCGCCCCGGCTCGTCACGGCCGAGGAGCTGACGCGCCAATGAAGATCGAGCTGTCGCCGATGGAGGCGCGCGTCATCGGCTGCCTCATCGAGAAGCAGATCACGACACCGGATCAGTATCCGTTGTCGTTAAATGCCCTCGTCAACGCCTGCAACCAGAAGAGCAATCGCGATCCGGTGATGGACGTGTCCGAGAGCGTCGTGCAGAGCACGCTCGATGGGCTGTCGAAGAAGCATTTCGTGATGGAGCGGTCGGGGTTCGGGAGCCGCGTGCCGAAATATCAGCATCGGTTCTGCAACACCGAGTTCGGGACGTTGAAATTCACGCCGCAAGAGCTGGCGATCGTGTGCGAGCTGCTGCTGCGCGGGCCGCAAACGCCCGGCGAGCTGCGGTCGCGCGCGAGCCGGATGGCGCCGTTCGGCGATGTTGGCGAAGTCGAGGCTGCGCTCGAAACCCTGCGCACTCGCGATGACGGCCCGTTCGTCGCGCGCCTCGCGCGCGAGCCGGGGCGGCGCGAATCTCGGTATGCGCACCTCTTCAGCGGCGCCATTCCAGAAGCACCCGAAGAGCCGATGGCCGTCGCGCCGACGCCCACAGCAGTCACTGCCTCGCCTTCCGCGGCTGCCGCGGCACCTACGAGCACATTGACCGGCCTACGCGCCCCGAGCACGGACGCTGCCCGCATCGATCGCCTCGAAGCCGAAGTGAAACAACTCCGCGCCGAGCTCGATGACTTGAAACGCCGTCTCGGCGGTTAGGCTCGCTGCGTCGCGGGCATTTCTGGGTGTCCGCACCTGAAATGCGTGTTTCTACTTTACTCGCCCAGCGGTCTACTCGTATCCTATGGGATACGACGACTCGCTCATATGCATCGAAGAAACGGAGGAGTACGCCTCCTGGCTCGCGAAGCTGCGCGACCGGAAGGCACGCATGCGAATCGAGAATCGCATCGATCGCCTGCGGCTAGGGAATCCGGGAGACGTCGCGCCAGTCGGCGAAGGCGTGAGCGAGCTGCATCGATTATGGACCGGGATATCGCGTGTACTACCTGCAACGAGGACGTGACGTGGTCATTCTTCTTGCCGGAGGAGACAAGAGCACGCAGTGGAAGGACATTCGGCTGGCATTGAAGCTGGCACGCCTCCGTTAGGAGATCGAACATGATGAAAAAGAGAACGCTTCGAACTCGCCCCTGGGATCCGGCGCGACATCTGAAGACTGACGACGACAGGGCCGAGTATTTGGAAGCAGCGCTCGAGGATGGCGACCCGGCGCTCATCTTGTCGGCCCTTGGGCACATCGCGCGCTCGCGCGGCATGACCGAGGTTGCTCGTGAGGCCGGATTGGGTCGCGAGAGTCTGTACAAAGCCTTGTCGAGCGATGGCAACCCCGGGCTTGCGACTGTTCTCCAAGTCATCCGCGCCGTCGGCCTGCGTTTGCACGCTAGCGCGGCGTAATCACAAGATCCTTGCGCATGGGGACGAACTCGATGCTGAGGCCGGGAGCCACCTCATGCGCGACGTGCCCGATCGGCGCGTAGCCGCGCGCCGCGTAGAGTTTCTGGCCGGGTAACGTCGCCATCATTTCGAAGCGCGTGAAGCCGCGCGCGACGGCTTCGGACTCGCAGTGGTTCAAGAGCAGCGTGCCGAGCCCGCGGCGCGCGTGCGCAGGATCGATGAAGAAGGCGCGGATCTTCGCCGCATCCACGGTGGGATCGAGCGGGGACGCATCGCGACCCGGTCCGGTATCGCTGCCGAATAACGTGCGCCGGTAGCTCCATCCACCGCAGCCGACAATCGCCGCACCGAGCTCGATCACGAAGTACGTCCCGTCGCGAATGAGCTGCGTGTCGACACCGAACGCGCCACGCAACGCGCCCTCCACCACCTCGGATCGGTACTCATCGCGACTCAGCTCGCGCGCCGAGCGCGCAATGAGCTCCGTGAGGGCGAGCTGATCGTCGAGCGTCGCTGTGCGCAAGCGGTAATCCATGACGAATTCTACGAAACGGCGCGGACGCCCAGATCAGGATGATCGGTGAAAAAACCATCGATGCCCGTGGCCAGGAATGCGCGCAATTCACCCACGAGGTCGCCGAGATCGGTGGGGGCGCCGCCACCGCGCAGAGTGCTCGGCAGGAAGTGATTCTCCGCACGAAACGTCCACGGATGTACCCCAAGGCCGGCCGCATGCGCATCGCGCACCAGTGGGGTCGGCGATGCGAGCACGCCCGCCGCATCGCGCGGGATCACGAGGGATTTGTTCGGCCCGATCGCGTTGGCGTAGCCGGCGATCTCGGCGAGGCCCGTGGGCGCGATCAAATCGGCGTAGGCTCGCCCATCGCCGGCCGCAACGAAGTCGAACGGCGCCCCCGTCGCTTCGATGAGCTGCACCATCGGCAACCGCGTCTTGCGCCGCAGTCGTTTCAGATTCCCCACCTCGAACGACTGAATGAGCACCGGCGCCTTCGCTCCTTCGTACCCGTGCCGCTTCAGGGTTTGTAACAGCGGCCGATCCATCGACAACCCGAGCCGATCGAAATACGTCGGATGCTTCGTCTCGGGATACACGCCGATCGCCCGCGGCCGCGCCACACCCAACTTGCGCGCCGCCGCCGCGCGCTGCGCGTCCAGCGCGCGAATCATCGTCAGGATCTCATCGAACGTCGGAATCTCGAACTGCCGATCGAACCGCGTATTGCCCGGCCGAATGTCCGGAATGCGCTCGCGCGCCCGTAGCGTCTTCAGCTCCGCGAGCGTGAAGTCCTCGGTGAACCAGCCGTCGAGCTCGATGCCGTCGATGACTTTGCGGGTGCGCCGGCGCGCGAACCGCCGGTGCTCCGCTACGTCCGTCGTGCCGCCGATTTCATTCTCATGACGCGCGACGAGCACGCCATCCTTCGTCATCACCAGGTCCGGCTCGGCATAATCGGCACCCTGCTGGATGGCAATGAAGTAGGACGTGAGCGTATGTTCCGGAACATAGCCACTTGCGCCGCGGTGACCGATGACGAGGGGACGAGCACGCTTGGAGGGCATCGGGCCGGCACTGTACCCGAAACAGCGCCAGCGCGGCGGTTACGGCCCCGTGTTGCCAAGGACTTGCACCACTTCCGACAGGCATGTCGCTTGCTGAGTCGCCTCGAATCGACTTTGAAAAAATCGCCTGCGGCGCTTTTTTCAAGACCCTACACGGTTCCCCGCCGGCAGAGGCGCGACTCTTGCCGGCCTGCGCAGCAGGAATGCACTATGAACAGGCTTCGACCGTGCTGACCGAACAAGACATCTATCTCTTCCGGGAAGGCACGCATTTCCGCGCGTATGAAAAGCTCGGTGCTCACCCGACCGAGGGCGAGCCCGCGCGTGCCGGCGGAGCTGCGGGCACTCACTTCGCGGTCTGGGCCCCGAACGCGGCGCGCGTGTCGGTCGTCGGGGACTTCAACGGTTGGCGGCCGGACGCGCATCCGCTCCAGCAGCGCAACGACTCCTCGGGCATCTGGTCCGCGTTCGTGCCTGGCGTGAAACCCGGTGCGCTCTACAAGTATCACATCGATTCGCGCAATAACGGCTACACGGTGCAGAAGGCGGACCCGTACGCCTTCTTCAACGAGCGCCCGCCGCGCACCGCCTCGGTCGTGTGGGATTTGTCATACGAATGGGGCGACGCCGACTGGATGCGCAATCGCGCGCGTAACAACGCAGCCGATGCACCGTGGTCCATCTACGAAGTGCACATGGGCTCGTGGCGTCGCGTGCCCGAAGAGCACAACCGCTCGCTGAGCTATCGCGAGCTGGCCCACGCGCTCGGCGATTACGTGAGCGAAATGGGCTTCACGCACGTGGAATTCCTGCCGGTGATGGAGCACCCGTTCTACGGCTCGTGGGGCTACCAAGTCACCGGCTACTTCGCGCCGACCTCACGCTACGGCACGCCGCAGGACTTCATGTATTTGGTGGACCATCTCCATCGCCGCGGCATCGGCGTCATTCTCGACTGGGTGCCGTCGCACTTTCCGACGGACGAGCACGGCCTCGCCTACTTCGACGGCACGCATCTCTACGAGCACGCCGATCCGCGCAAGGGCTTCCACCCCGAGTGGAACAGCTCGATCTTCAACTACGGCCGGGCCGAAGTGCGCAACTTCCTTGCGAGCAGCGCCCTGTTCTGGCTCGAGACGTACCATGTGGACGCGCTGCGCGTCGATGCGGTCGCCTCGATGCTCTATCTCGATTACGCGCGCAAACCGGGCGAGTGGATCCCGAACAAGCACGGCGGGCACGAGAATCTCGAAGCCGTCGAGTTCCTGAAGAACCTGAACCTCGCGGTGTATCGCGATCATCCGGACACCCAGACCATCGCGGAAGAATCCACCGCGTGGCCCATGGTCTCGCGCCCCACGTATCTCGGCGGCCTGGGCTTCGGCTACAAGTGGAACATGGGCTGGATGCACGACACGCTCAAGTACTTCCAGACCGACCCGGTCTATCGCAAGTACCACCACAACGCGCTCACCTTCAGCCTGTGGTACGCCTTCACCGAGAACTTCGTGCTGCCCCTGTCGCACGACGAAGTCGTACACGGCAAAGGCTCGCTCGTCGGCAAGATGAACGGCGACGAGTGGCAGCAGTTCGCGAATCTGCGCCTGCTGCTCGGCTACATGTGGAGCCACGTCGGCAAGAAGCTGCTCTTCATGGGCGGGGAATTCGGCCAGCGGCGCGAGTGGCAGCACGAGGAAAGCCTCGAGTGGCACGTGCTCCAGTATCCGCTCCACGCCGGCGTGCGCCAGTGGTTGCGGGACCTGAACGCCTTGTACAAGCAGACGCCGGCCTTGTATCAGCGCGACTTCACGCCCGACGGCTTCGAATGGCTCGACTGCAACGATTCCGAGAACAGCACGCTCGCGTTCCTGCGCAAAGGCCACTCGCCGAACGACGTTGCCGTCGTGATCTGCAATTTCACGCCCGTGCCGCGCGACAACTACCACATCGGCGTGCCACGCGGCGGCCAGTGGCGTGAGCGCTTGAACAGCGATGCGCGCGAATACGGCGGTGGCGGCATCGGCAACTTCGGTCTCGTCGAAGCCGCGCCCCTGCCCTCACATGGCCGCACTCATTCTCTGACGCTGCGTTTGCCGCCGCTCGCCACGCTCATTCTCACACCAGCGTAAGTCGGGGGCGGCGGTGACCAAGGCGCGCGTCGTCATCGAGAACATTACGCCGCAGGTGGACTGCGGGCGCTTTCCGGTCAAGCGCACGGTCGGTGAGCCCGTCACCGTCGAGGCGGACGTCTTCGCAGACGGTCACGACATGGTGGCGTGCGTGCTGCTCTATCGCGCGCAAGACGCGGAGGAATGGCAACGCGCCCCGATGACCTCGATGGGCAACGACCGGTGGTACGCGCGTTTCGTGCCGCGCGAGCTCGGCCAGTACGAGTACACGGTCTCCGCGTGGGTCGATCATCTCGCGACGTGGCGCCGCGATCTCGCCAAGAAGGAAGCGGCCGGACAGGACGTGCGTGTCGACCTGCTCCGCGGCAAGCAGCTGGAAAAGCAAGGCATCGACGAAGACATCGTGGTTCGATACGAGCCGCCGCTGCGCGTCGAAGTGGATCGCGAGAAAGCGCGCTTCTCGACGTGGTACGAGCTTTTTCCGCGCTCCGCCGGCAAGCCGGGGGTGCACGGCACGTTTGCCGACGTCGAAGCGCGACTGCAATACGTCGCGTCGATGGGCTTCGACGTGCTGTATCTGCCGCCGATTCACCCCATCGGCTTCACCGAGCGCAAGGCGCCGAACAACAAGCCCGGCGCCGGCAGGAGCGACCCCGGCAGTCCGTGGGCGATCGGCGGCGAAGGCGGCGGCCACAAGGGGATCCACCCGCAACTCGGCACGCTCGCGGATTTCAAGCGTCTCGTCGCGCGCGCGCACGAGCTCGGCATCGAGATCGCGCTCGACATCGCGTTTCAGTCGAGCCCGGACCATCCCTATGTGCGCGAGCATCCCGAGTGGTTCCTGAAGCGGCCGGACGGCACGATCCAATACGCCGAGAATCCGCCGAAGAAGTATCAGGACATCTATCCGTTCCATTTCGAGACGCAGGAGTGGCGCGAGCTGTGGGAAGAGCTGAAGAGCGTCTTCACCTTCTGGATCGCGCACGGCGTGCGTGTGTTCCGCGTGGACAACCCGCACACCAAGCCCTTCCCGATGTGGCAATGGATCATCGCGGAAGTGAAGCGCGAGCATCCGGACGTGCTATTCCTCTCGGAGGCGTTCACGCGCCCGAAAGTGATGTATCGGCTCGCGAAGCTCGGCTTCACGCAGTCGTACACCTATTTCACTTGGCGTAACACCAAACGCGAGCTCATCGAGTACTTCACCGAGCTGACGAAGCCGCCGGTCAGCGACTTCTTCCGCCCGAATCTCTGGCCGAACACGCCGGACATCCTGCCGGAGTTCCTCCAGTTCGGCGGTCGGCCCGCCGCGGCATTGCGGCTCGTCTTGGCCGCGACGCTCGGCGCGAGCTACGGCATCTACGGGCCCGCGTTCGAGCTGGCGGAGAGCAAGCCGCGCGAGCCCGGCAGCGAGGAATATCTCGACAGCGAGAAGTATCAGCTGCGCACCTGGCAGCTCGATCGCTCGGACAGCCTGCACGAGCTGATCGCGCGCGTGAATCGCATTCGCCGCGAGAATCCGGCCTTGCAGAACAATCGCGGACTGCGCTTTCATCCGGTCGACAACGAATCCCTCATCGCCTACAGCAAGACGACGGAGGACGGCACCGATTCGGTGCTGACCATCGTGAATCTCGATCCGCACAACCGCCACACCGGCTGGATCGAGCTGGAGCTCGCCTCGGTCGGCGTCGAGTCGACGAAGCCGTTCCAGGTGCACGATCTGCTCTCCGGCGCGCGCTTCCTGTGGCAGGGGGCGCGCAACTTCATCGCGCTCGATCCGACGTACACGCCGGCGCACATCTTCCGCATCCGCCGGCGCGTGCGCACCGAGCACGATTTCGACTACTTCATGTAACCCATGTCGGACTCGCTTTGGTACAAAGACGCCGTCATCTACGAAGTGCACGTGCGCGCCTTCTTCGACAGCAACGACGACGGCGTCGGCGACTTCGGTGGCCTGCTGCGCAAGCTCGATTACATCCAGGACCTGGGTGTCAATACGATCTGGCTGCTGCCGTTCTATCCGTCTCCGGGCAAGGATGACGGCTACGACATCGCGAACTATCGCGACATTCATCCGGCGTACGGCACGCGCGAGGACTTCAAAGCGTTCGTGCAGGAGGCGCATCGGCGCAACTTGCGCGTCATCACCGAGCTGGTCATCAATCACACCTCGGATCAGCACCCGTGGTTCACGGCCGCGCGCCGCGCGCCGCTCGGGCACTGGAAGCGCGACTACTACGTGTGGAGCGACGACCCCACGAAGTACTCGAAGACCCGCATCATCTTCACGGACACCGAGACCTCGAACTGGGCGCTCGATCCGGTCTCGAAGCAGCACTATTGGCATCGCTTCTTCAGTCATCAGCCCGATCTGAATTTCGACAATCCGCACGTCGAGCGCGCGGTCACGCGCGTCATGCGCTACTGGCTCGATCAAGGCGTCGACGGCCTGCGGCTCGACGCGATTCCGTATCTCGTCGAGCGTGAAGGCACGAGCAACGAGAACCTGCCGGAAACGCATCAGGTCGTGAAGCGCATTCGCGGCGTGATCGATCGTCACTATCAAGACCGCATGCTGCTGGGCGAAGCGAACATGTGGCCCGAAGACGTGCGCGACTACTTCGCGGACGGCGACGAATGCCACATGGCGTATCACTTCCCGCTGATGCCGCGCATGTACATGGCTATCGCGCAGGAAGATCGGCACCCGATCGTCGAGATCATCGATCAGACGCCGGACATTCCCGAGAACTGCCAATGGGCCATCTTCCTGCGCAATCACGACGAGCTGACGCTGGAGATGGTGACGAGCCGCGAGCGCGACTACATGTATCAGATGTATGCCGCAGACCCGCGCGCCAAGTTGAACCTCGGCATTCGTCGGCGGCTCGCGCCGCTGATGGACAACGATCTCGACCGCATCAAGCTCATGAACAGCTTGCTGCTGTCGATGCCGGGCTCGCCGATCCTCTATTACGGCGACGAGATCGGCATGGGCGACAATTTCTTCCTCGGCGATCGCAACGGGGTGCGCACACCCATGCAATGGAGCCCGGATCGTAACGCCGGCTTCTCGCGCGCCGATCCGCAGCGGCTGTATCTGCCGCCGATCATGGACCCCATTTACGGCTTCGAAGCGGTGAACGTCGAGGCGCAGACGCGCGATCGCTCGTCGCTCTTGAACTGGATGAAGCGCATGCTCGTCACGCGCAAGGGCTCGCAGGCCTTCGGCCGCGGCACGTTGCGCTTCATCCGCCCCGGTAACCGCAAGATCCTCGTGTATCTGCGCGAGTACGGCGAAGACGCGATCCTGTGCGTCGCGAATCTTTCGCGGTCCGCGCAGCCGGTAGAGATCGACCTCGCTACATTCAAAGGGCGTGTGCCGATCGAGCTGCTCGGCCGCACGACGTTCCCGCCCGTGGGCGACCTGCCGTATCTGCTCACGCTGCCCGGCTACGGGTTCTACTGGTTCAAGCTCTCGACGGATGCGCCCGCGCCGTCGTGGCACGACGAGCGCCTGCCGCGCGAAGACCTGCCCGTGCTCGTTCTGATGGAGGGCTGGAAGAATCTATGGACCGAGCGTGGCGGCACGTGGCGCTCGACCGCGGCGATGAAGCTGCGCGCGCAGATCGAGCAGCGCGTGCTGCCGCCGTATCTCGCGAATCAACGCTGGTTCGCGGCCAAGGGCGCGCCCATCGAGAAGGTGTCGCTGGCCGACGTGGGTGACTGGAGCACGGAGCTGGGCAGCTGGCTGCTCGCCTTGTTCGATGTCCAGGTGGGCGGCGAGATGCAGAAGTACTCCCTTCCGCTCACGGTCGTGTTCGAGGAAGACGACGGCCGCCTGCAGAAGGTGCAGCCCGCCGCCATCGCGCGAGTGCGCCAGCAGGCCAAGGTCGGCGTGTTGGCCGACGCATCATTCGACGAGAACTTCTGCCGCGTGCTCATCGAGACCATCGGTGATGGCGGGGAGTACCGCACCGAGCGCGGCAAGCTCTCCTTTGCAGCGACCCACGCTTATGCATCGATGTGCGCCGAAGCCGGCTCCGACCTCTCGCTCGGCCCGCCCGTGGCGCAAGGCTCCAACACGGCCGTACGCATCGGCGACAAGCTGTTCTTGAAGCTCTATCGCCGCCTGCAGCCCGGCATCAATCCGGAAGTCGAGATCGGCCGCTTCCTCACGGACGTCGCCCACTTTCCGAACATCGTGTCGGTCGGCGGCACGGTCGAGTATCGCGGCGACGACGGCAATCTCTACTCGCTCGCGCTCTTGCAATCGTTCGTCATGAACCAGGGCGATGGGTGGGACTACACCATCAACTATCTCGTGCGCTTCCTCGAAGATCGGCGCTCGGGTGGGCAGATGCCGGAGGACGTGCACGGGGTGTACATCGCCCTCGCGCAAACGCTGGCTCAGCGCACGGCGGAGCTCCACGTTGCGCTCGCGACGGCGACGGACGATCCGGCGTTCACGCCGGAGCAGATCACCGAGGCGGATCTGCGCCGGTGGCGCGACAAGGTGATCGCCGATCTTGCGAACACGTTCAAGCTGATCGCGCGCCCCGAGGGGTTGCCCGAAACCGTACGCGTCGACGCCGTGCAGCTCGCGGAAGTGTGGAGCGGCTTGGAACGGCGCGTGAGCGCCGAGGCGGAGCAACTCGTGCCGGCAGGGCTGAAGGTGCGCCACCACGGCGACTATCACCTCGGACAAGTGCTCGTGAAGCGCAACGACTTCGTGATCGTCGACTTCGAGGGCGAGCCGGCGCGACCGCTCGAGGAGCGCCGGGCGAAGAGCTCGCCGTTGCGCGACGTCGCGGGCATGTTCCGTTCCTTCACCTACGCGCGGCACGCAGCCCTGCAACGGTGCTCGATCACCTCCAGCGAAGATTGTGCGCGCTGGGACCCGCTCGTTTCGCAATGGGAACAAGAGACGCGCGCAGTCTTTATACGAGTGTACGACGACATCGCGCGCGCGGCGGGTCTCTATTCCAGCCTCGAGCAGATGCAACCGCTGCTCACCTTGTTCGAAATCGAGAAAGCACTGTACGAACTGCGCTATGAGCTGGGTAATCGCCCGGATTGGGCGAGCATCCCGATGCGCAGCCTCATCGCGTTCGGCTTTTGAGGGGAACCGGAGGATTCGTCATGGACCAGTCCGTCTCTCCCCAGACGGCGCCGCAGGCGCTCACGAAGAAACCGATCAGCACCGTGTGGCCCGGCCAACCCTATCCACGCGGTGCCACGTGGGATGGCGAGGGTGTGAACTTCTCGCTGTTCTCAGCGAATGCGGAGAAAGTGGAGCTGTGCATCTTCGATCCGACCGGGCGGCGCGAAGTGCAGCGGATCGAATTCCGTGAGCGAACGGACGACTCGTGGCATGCGTACCTACCCGAAGCGCGACCCGGTTTGCTCTACGGCTATCGCGTGCACGGCCCGTATGACCCGGAGCGCGGCCAGCGCTTCAATCCGAACAAGCTGCTGATCGAGCCGTACGCGAAGCACATCCAAGGCCAGCTCAAGTGGAGCAATGCGCATTTCGGGTATCGGGTCGGCCATCCGAAAGAAGACCTCTCGTTCGACAAGCACGACAACGCGGCCGGCATGCCGAAGTCGCGCGTCATCGACCCGGCGTTCACGTGGGGTGATGATCGGCCGCCGCGCACACCCTTTCACGACACGGTGATCTACGAGCTGCACGTCCGCGGGTTCACGATGCGCCATCCGGACGTGCCGCCCCAGCTGCGCGGCACGTATGCCGGTCTCGCAACCGCCCCGGTCATCGATCATTTACTACGACTGGGCGTGACCGCGGTCGAGCTGATGCCGGTGCACACCTTTATCGACGACCGGCATCTCGTCGAGCGCGGCCTGCGCAACTACTGGGGCTACAACACGATCGGCTTCTTCGCGCCGGACATGCGCTACTCGGCCACCGGGCGCATCAGCGAATTCAAGACGATGGTGAAGACCCTGCATTCGGCGGGCATCGAGGTGATCCTCGATGTGGTCTACAACCACACGGCCGAAGGCAATCAGATGGGACCGACGCTCTCGTTCCGCGGCGTCGATAACGCCTCGTACTACCGCTTGGTGCCCGACAAGCCGCGCTACTACATGGATTTCACCGGCTGCGGGAACACGCTCAACATGCAGCACCCGCGCGTGCTCGCATTGTTGATGGACAGCCTGCGCTACTGGGCGCAGGAGATGCACGTCGATGGGTTCCGCTTCGATCTCGCGTCCGCGCTCGCGCGCGAGCTGTTCGATGTGGATCGCCTCGGCTCGTTCTTCGACACGATCGGACAAGACCCGGTGCTCTCGCAGGTGAAGCTCATCGCCGAGCCCTGGGACGTCGGCGCGGGCGGCTATCAGGTCGGTAACTTCCCGCCGGGCTGGAACGAGTGGAACGACCGCTATCGCGACACCGTGCGCGCGTACTGGAAAGGCGATGAAGGGACGATGGGCGATTTCGCGCGACGCTTGAGCGGTTCAGCCGATCTTTACGAAGCGAGCGGGCGCAAGCCGCATGCGAGCATGAACTTCGTGACCGCGCACGACGGCTTCACGTTGCAGGATCTCGTGAGCTACAACGGCAAGCACAACGAGGCGAACGGCGAAGACAGCCGCGACGGCAGCAATGACAACCGCTCGTGGAATCACGGCGCCGAAGGACCCACCGACGATGCGGCGGTCAATGCGCTGCGCGCGCGGCAGAAGCGCAACTTGATCGCGACCCTGCTGCTGTCGCAGGGCGTGCCGATGCTGCTGGCCGGTGATGAGCTCGGACAAACCCAGAACGGCAACAACAACGCCTACTGTCAGGACAACGAGACGAGCTGGCTCGACTGGGACCTCACGCGCGACGAGCGCGAGTTCCTCGAGTTCGTGGCGCACATGGTGGCGTTTCGCCGCCACCATCCGGTGTTCAGTCGACGGCGCTTCTTGCAGGATCGCACGCTCGCGGATGGCGTGAAGGAAGTGGCGTGGCTCGGACCGCATGGGCTCGAGCTGACGGACGAAGATTGGAACACGAGCTTCAATCGGTGCCTCGGCGTGTACATGGCGGGCACGGCGATCGAGCGCGTCGACAAGCGCGGACGGCCGGTGAAGGACAACAACTTCCTGATGCTGTTCAACGCGCATCATGAGGAGATCCCTTTCGTGCTGCCCGAATTTCACGCGGGTGGCGCGTGGCTCATCGTGATCGACACGGCGAACGAAGCGCATCCCTTCGAGCAGCGCCACTTCGATGCCGGCGCACGTTTACCGCTGCAGGGCCGTTCGATGGTGGCCCTAATCGCGACGACTCCTCACCCCGCCCTGCGCACGCCGCCGCGCGCATCGCCGCCCGCGCAGCCGCCGTCGCTCAAAGGCGCGCGGCCGGTGGCCTCACCGACCAATGCGCCCACCGCCGGAGCGACGAGCGAATCCTCAACGGAGCGCGCTCCCGATGGCGGCGCGCCGCCGCCTGCGGCACCCGCCACGCCGGCCAGTCCCATCGAGCCGCTCCCCGAAAAGCTCGGTCAAGACTCGAAGGGCGGCTGAGACCATGGCCGCCAAGCACATTCACCGCATGCCCTTCGGCGCGGAGATCGCCGAGCAGGGTGTGCGGTTTCGCCTCTGGGCACCGAGCGCGACATGTGTCGCAGTGGTCCTGCGAACCGCGGCGGGCAAGCGTGCACTTGAAATGGCGCCACAGCCCGAGGGCTGGTTCGAGCTCACCACCAACGCCGCCTCCGCAGGCACGCGCTACAAGTTTCGCATCAACGGCGACCTCGAAGTCCCCGATCCCGCCGCGCGCGCCAACGACGACATCGACGGCGCCAGCATCGTCATCGACCCGCGCGCATACGAATGGCGCGACGAGGCCTGGTATGGGCGCCCGTGGCACCAGGCCGCGATTTACGAGCTGCACGTCGGCACCTTCACACCCGAAGGCACGTTCGCGGCCGTCGAATCGCGCCTCGACTATCTCGCGAAGCTCGGTGTCACGGTCATCGAGCTCATGCCCCTCAACGAATTCCCCGGCAAGCGCGGCTGGGGCTACGACGGCGTGCTTCCCTACGCGCCGGACGCCACCTACGGCACGCCGGACGATCTGAAATCGCTGATCGATGCCGCGCATCGCCGCGGTCTCGCGATGATGCTCGACGTCGTCTACAACCACTTCGGTCCCGAAGGAAACTGGCTGCACGCGTACGCCAAAGACTTCTTCACCGAGCGCCATCACACGCCGTGGGGCGCGGCCATCAACTTCGACGGTGCCGGCAGTCGCCACGTGCGTGACTTCTTCATCCACAACGCGCTCTATTGGCTCGAGGAATATCGCTTCGACGGCCTGCGCGCCGACGCCGTGCACGCGATGAAGGACGACAGCGAGCTGCACTTCATCACGCAGTTGCGGCAGGCCATGCACGACGGCCCGGGCCGCGAGCGCCCCGTTTATCTCGTGCTCGAGAACGGCGCCAACACTGCGAGCTTGCTCGGCGTTGCGGGATCGCGCGACGCCGCCGAAGCGCAGTGGAACGACGATGTCCATCACTGTCTGCACGTCATTCTCACGGCCGAGACGGACGGGTACTACGAGGATTACGCGCAGAATCCTCGTGCGATGCTGTGCCGCTGTCTCGCGGAAGGCTTCGGCTATCAGGGCGAATCTTCGCCGCACCAAGGCGGCACAGCACGCGGCGAGCCGAGCGCGCACTTGCCGCCGACCGCGTTCGTCAATTTCCTGCAGAATCACGATCAGGTGGGCAATCGCGCGTTCGGCGAGCGTCTAGCGACGCTCGTGAAGAACGAGGACGCGCTACGCGCCGCGACGGCCATTCTTCTGCTCGCGCCTCCTCCGCCGATGCTCTTCATGGGTGAGGAATGGGCGGCTGCGGAGCCCTTCGTGTATTTCTGCGACTTCGGGCCGGATCTCGCGGCGGCGGTGCGCGAGGGCCGCAAGCGCGAGTTCGCGCGCTTCAAGCAGTTCGCGCCGGGGACCGGCACCATCGAGCCGCCCGATCCGACATCGGCGGACACCTTTCAATCGGCGAAGCTCGACTGGAGCAAGAGCGACGCGCCAAGTCACGCGAAGTGGCTCGAGCTGTATCGGCGGCTGCTCGCCATTCGGCAGCGGGATATCGTGCCGCTCATTCCGCAGATCACGAATGGCCGCTGCACTCGCCTCGAAGACAACGGCGCGTTCGCGGTGGACTGGGCCGCAGCGCACGGCTCTCTCCTGCATCTCATCGCGAATCTCAGCGATCGCGCGGTGCCGATCGTCGTGAAGCCGGCAGGTCGTGTGATCTACGCGACCCATCCCAACATTCGCGGCGCGGTCAAACGCAACAGCCTCGAGCCGTGGAGCGTGACGTGGCTGTTCGAGCGCGCACAACCGAATGACTAACGAGGGCCCGCAATCCGAACGTCGGGCCGTCATTCCGCGGGCGACTTATCGCCTGCAACTCAATCGCACCTTCACGTTCAAAGACGCGACGGCGCTCGTGCCCTACCTCGCGGAGCTGGGCATTTCGCACGTGTACTGCTCGCCGTACTTTCGGGCACGGCCCGGCAGCATGCACGGCTACGACGTCGTCGATCACAACGCGTTCAATCCCGAGATCGGCACCGAGGCGGACTTCGAAGACTTCGTCGGTGCGCTGCGCGCGCACGGCATGGGACACATCCTCGACTTCGTGCCGAACCACGTCGGCGTGATGGGGGCGGACAACGCGGCGTGGATGGACGTCCTCGAGCATGGCCAGGATTCCAAGTTCGCGGAGTTCTTCGACATCGATTGGTGGCCGCCGAATCCCGCAATGACGGGCAAGATTCTCGTGCCCGCGCTCGGTTCGCCGTATGGGGAGAGCCTCGAAAACGGCGAGCTGCAGCTGCAATACGAGCCGCAGACGCGCTCGCTCGCGGTGTTCTACCACGATCACCGTTTTCCCATCGATCCGCGCACCTATCCTCCCGGTTCGCTCGAAGCGGCGGCACAAGAGCTCAACGGCACACCCGGCGAGCCGCGCAGCTTCGACGGGCTGCACGAGCTGCTCGAGCGGCAGAGCTATCGTTTGGCGTACTGGCGCGTCGCCGCCGACGCCATCAACTACCGCCGTTTCTTCGACGTGAACGACCTCGCGGCGCTGCGCATGGAGATTCCGCAGGTCTTCGCCGCGACACATCGGCTGGCGCTGCGGCTGATCGCGGCGCAGAAGCTGGACGGGTTGCGCATCGATCATCCCGACGGGCTGTACGATCCGCAGTCCTACTTCGAAACGCTGCAGAGCGCGGTGCACGGCGGCCCCTGCCCGGCGGACAAATCAGAGCTCCCGCTGTATCTCGTCGTCGAGAAGATTTTGGCGACGTTCGAGCGATTGCCACAGAGCTGGCCCGTGCACGGCACGACGGGCTACAACTTCACGAATGTGGTGAACGGCCTGTTCGTCGATGCGCGCGCCAAGGCGCGGCTCGATCGTGCCTACAGCTCGTTCATCGTCGACTACGCGGAGTGGGCGGACATCGCGTTCGACTCGAAGGTCCTCGTGCTGAATACGGCATTGGTGGCCGAGCTCAACGTGCTCGCCAATCAGCTCGCGCGCATCGCACAGGCGGATCGGCACACGCGCGACTTCACGCTGAGCAATCTGCGGCGCGTGCTGATGGAAGTGATCGCTTGCTTCCCCGTGTATCGCACCTACGTCACCGACAAGGCATCGGACGAGGATCGGCGCTTCATCGATTGGGCGATCGCCCGCGCTCGGCGCCGCAGCTCCGCGACGGACGTGCCGATGCTCGATTTCGTGCGCTCGATGCTGCTCGCCGACATCGCGGACGTCGACCCGTCGATGCATTCGCAAGTGCGCGCGTTCGCCGGCAAGTTCCAGCAGGTCACCGCGCCCGTGACTGCAAAAGGTGTCGAGGACACGGCACTCTACCGCTTCACGCGTCTCGCCTCGCTGAACGAAGTGGGCGGCGAGCCGGAGACCTTCGGCACGAGCGTTCGCCAGTTCCATGCGGACGCCCAGCATCGCGCGAAAGATTGGCCGCACGAGATGCTCGCGACGTCGACGCACGACACGAAGCGCGGCGAGGACGTGCGCGCGCGCATCAACGTGCTCTCGGAGATGGTGACGCCGTGGCGCAAGTCGATTCAGCGGTGGAGTCACATGAATCGCGCCCGCCGCCGCATCGTCGACGACCTGCCCGCGCCCGGGCCGCACGCGGAATATCTCCTGTATCAAACCCTGCTCGGCACTTGGCCCCGCGCGACTCTCGACGATGGCGCGTACACGATCTATCGCGAGCGCATCGAGGAATACATGGTGAAGGCCGCGCGCGAGGCCAAGCGGCGCACGAGCTGGGCGAACATGAACGCGGAGTACGAGGATGCGCTCCGGCAATTCATCCGCCTCGCGCTGGAGCGGCGCGAAGGCAATCTGTTTCCGGTGGAGGTCGCGGAGCTCGCGCGGCGCATGGCGCGCTTCGGGTTCGTGAACAGCCTCGCGCAGACACTCTGCAAGCTCACGGTGCCGGGCGTGCCGGACATCTATCAGGGCAACGAAATCTGGGACGATTCGCTCGTCGACCCCGACAATCGGCGGCCGGTCGACTATGAGCTACGCCGCCGGTTGCTCGCGGATGTGAAAGGCTGGACGACGCCGGAGCAGCTGCAATCGGGTCTGGCGGCGCTGGAAGATGGCCGCTGCAAGCTCTACGTGACGCTCAAGACGCTTGAATTTCGGCGCGCCGAAGACGCCCTCTTCCGCGCTGGCGCGTATCTGCCGCTGACGGTCTCAGGCGAGCACGCTCGGCACCTGCTCGCCTACGCCCGCAAAGATGGCGATCGGGTCGCAATCGCCGCCGTGCCGCGCTTGAGCGCCCGCCTGCTCGGCACCCGCGAGATCCTGCCCCTCGGCGCCGACGTCTGGGGCGATACGCGCATCGAAATCCCGCGGCGGTTGCATGTATCGGAAGCGACGCCGCTGCAGAATGTGCTCACCGGCGAACCGCTTGGGGTATCGCGCGACGAAGAGGGCTTCCATCTGCTCGCGGCGAGCGTGTTCTCGAGCTTCCCCGTAGCTCTGCTGAAACAGGCATAGCCGTTGCTCCGCCTCCTGCGAACAGGAGGCAGCATGATCCGAAAGCTCAGCTCAGGCGGTTATCGCTTGTATTCCCGTAAGAAGAATCCGCGTACCGGCAAGCGCAAGAATCTCGGCACGTTCTCGACGCGTGCGGCCGCTGAAAAGCACGAACGCGCCGTGCAGTACTTCAAGCGCCACTAATCAGGGGTTTACACGAAGCGCTGTCCTTATCGATGAATCGGGCGCACACTCGCGCGGGTCGAGCACGCACTGCCACTCCAACTGCGCGAGGGGACTCCAATGGGGCTGAGCATCCGCTACAAGGTGGTCGGGGGACGCGAAGGTGAAGATCTCTGCGTTTCCGAGATGGACGTCCAAGAGTCGCTGACCAAGACGCTCGAGCGATACACAAAACTCGGTTGCCGCGTCACGCACATCGGCGATGAGTACCTGATCGAAGACAGCGCCGGCGATCTGGTCGCGACGTACGAAATCATTCACTAGCGATCGTCAGCGGTAGCCGCGCGCCTGCAACGTGAACAGGTGCGCATAGCGCCCGTCGAGGGCCATCAGCTCGTCGTGGCTGCCCAGCTCGACGATGCGGCCGCGATCGAGCACGGCAATCTGATCCGCCATGCGCACCGTGGAGAACCGGTGCGAGATCAGGATCGTGATGCGCTCGCGCGCGAGCTGCCGAAAATGCTCGAAAACCTCGGCTTCCGCAGCGGCATCCATCGCCGCAGTCGGCTCATCGAGCACCAGGATGTCCGCGCGCGTGCGCATGAACGCGCGTGAGAGCGCGATCTTCTGCCACTGCCCGCCGGAGAGCTCGCGCCCGTCCTGAAACCACTTGCCGAGCTGCGTCTGATAGCCCGACGGCAAGGTCTCGATGAAATCGCTCGCCTGCCCTTTCGAGGCCGCTGCGCGCCAACGCGCTTCGTCCTCGAAGTGCAGCTCGTCGCCGGCGCCGACGTTCTCGCCGACCAGCATTTGATAGCGCGTGAAGTCCTGGAAGATGACGCCGATGCGTTCCCGCAGGGCTCGCTCGTCCCACTCCGCGAGGTCCAGACCATCGAGGAGGATGCGGCCGGAGGTCGGCTGATACAGGCGTGTGAGCAGCTTGATCAGCGTCGTTTTGCCCGAGCCGTTCTCGCCCACTAGCGCGAGACTCGCGCCCGGCTGCAAGTGCAGCGTGATGTTCTCGAGCGCCGGCTCGCCGGCACCCGGATAGGTGAACCCGACGTTCTCGAACCGGATGCCGTCTTCGGGATGCGGGCCGCGCGCCGCGGCGCCGATCGCGGGCGCGACTTCGGTTTCCAAGTAGTCGTACAGCGTCGAGAGATAGAGGTTGTCCTCGTACATGCCGCCGACGGCCGAGAGACTCGCCGACACTGCGGCTTGGCCCTGACGGAACAGCATGAGGTACATCGTCATCTGGCCTAGCGTGATGAGGCCGCGCACGGTGCTGACGGCGATCCACGCATACGCGCCGTAGAGCGCAAGGGTGGCGATGAGCCCGAGCCCGAAGCCCCACGCATCGCGCCGGATCGTCAGCGCGCGATCCGCGCTGTACAGGCGATTGAAGATGTCTCGATAGCGCTGCAGGAAGCGCTCGCCGAGCCCATAGAGCTTCACTTCCTTGGCGTGATCCTCGCGCGCGAGCACCGTCTCGAGATACATCTGCATGCGCGTTTCGGGCGAGCGCCAGCGAAAGAGCCGGAATGCATCGCCCGAGAACTTCGCTTCGGCGATGAACGCGGGCAACCCGGCGAGCAGCAACACGGCCACGGCCCACGGCGAGAAGTGAATCAGCAACGTGCCGTAGCTGACGAGCGAGATGCCGTTCTGGACGAGACCGAACGTGCGCATCACGAGGCTCAACGGGCGACTCGATGCTTCGCGGCGCGCGCGCGTGAGCTTGTCGTAGAACTCCGAATCCTCGAAGTGCTGCAGTTCCAGCGTCAGCGCCTTCTCGAGGATCATCACGTTCACGCGCTGGCCGAGCTGCGCGCGCAAGAGCGACTGGCAGAGCGAGAGGCCGCGCTGAGCCGCGGCAATCGCGGCGACGAGCACACCTTCGAGGATGACCAGCTCGATGACGCGCGAGGCGTCGCCGGTCTTCATCGCGCCGACGACCGCATCGACGATGAGCGAACCGACGTAGGCGACCGCGGCCGGCAGCGCGCCCGCGACGACAGTGAGCGCGGCGATGGCGAGCGTCAGCCTGCGACTCGTGCTCCACACGAGCTCGATCGCCCGCCGGCTGTAGCGGAACACGCCGAAGAAGCCCTGCACGTTGAGCCGCTTCTCGTTGGCGGATCTGGGCACGGTTGTCAGTCGATGCACGAATCGCCCCGGAGCCCGCGCCGAGCCGTTCGTCTTAGCGTCCATGCCTCACTGTTTGGGGCCGGCGGCCGCCGTATCCAACCCTTCGAGTGCGGCCTCGTCACTGAGCCGGCCGCCCGCGGCGCGCGTGATGAGGCGCGAGCCGCGCCGGAAGAAGACGTACGCGTAGATCCATGACACCAGCACCGAGATCCGATTGCGGAAGCCGATGAGCACCGTGATGTGCAGGGCGAGCCACGCCAGCCACGCGAGCAGCCCGGAGACGTGAAACGGCCCGACCTCGGCCACCGCGCGCGATTTGCCGACGGTCGCCATCGAGCCGAGGTCCTTGTAATGGAAGCCCGCGTCGCGCGCCCGACGCTTCCCCACCAGCTCCTCGCGGATGATCTTCGCGACGTAGCGCCCCATCTGCAGCGCGCCCTGCGAAACGCCCGGGACCTGATGGCCGCTTTTCGAGTCGACCAGATACGCCGCGTCCCCGATCACGAAGACGTTCGGGTATCCCTCGAGCGAACAGTCCGGCTCGACCTTCACGCGACCGCCAGGACCGAGCTCGGCTCCGAGACTCTGCACGATCGGGTGCGCACGCACGCCCGCCGCCCAGATCACGTTGTAACTGCGCAGCCGCTCGCCGGCGACTTCCACGCCGTCCTCGAACACCTGGCTCACGGGGCAGCCGAGCCGGACGTCTACCCCGAGCCCTTCGAGCTGGCGCAGAGCCTTCTGCGAGAGCCCGGGGTCGAATGCCGGCAGCAGTCGCGGTCCGGCCTCGATGAGGATGACGCGCGCGCGGCGCGTGTCGGCGACCCGGAAGTCGCGCGGGATGACGTCGACGGCCAGCTCCTTGATCGCGCCCGCCAGCTCCACGCCCGTCGGCCCGCCGCCGACGATGACGAAGGACAGGAGAGCCGCACGCTCCGACATGTCCTTCTCGAACTCCGCGCGCTCGAACGAGAGCAGCAGGCGCGAGCGGATGCGGGTGGCGTCCTCGACCTCCTTCATGCCCGGAGCGAAGCGCCCCCAGTCCGCATGACCGAAGTAGTTGTCGACGGCGCCGGGCGCCAAGACGAGGTAGTCGTAGGGAACGGCAGTGCCGTCGACGTAGATGCGCTTCTCGTCGAGCGCCACCCGGCTGACTTCGCCGAGCATGACGAGCGAGTTCTGCTGGCCTCGCAGAATCGTGCGGATCGGCTGGGCGATGTCCGCCGGGCCGAGCGCCGCGCTCGCCACCTGATACAGCAGGGGCTGGAACAGGTGGTAATTATTGCGATCGACGACGACCATCTCGACCGGCGCGTTTTTGAGCGCCCGGGCGCAGAACAGCCCGCCGAACCCGCAGCCGACAATGACGACGCGGGGGACGGACGGCAATTGGGCGGGGATGGGAAGCGAAGAGGATGGAGTGCTCACGGATGGGATTATGGCCCATCCGGCCCTGCGCGGGCCCGCCGTGCGGTTGGCCCGAGGGCGGGCGCCGTCCGCCGATCCCGGATCATTCGGTTATTTCTGGGCGTGGCACGGCGGGCGCGAGCGTGGACCGCATCAGCGTAGCGCCGGCACATCGCCCAGAAATAGCCGAATGACCCGGAGGTGACAGCTTGTGCGAGGTCGCGCGCAAGCCGGTCGCATGATCCGTGCCGCGCACGGCGGAAGGCATTCGCACCTCGCGCACCGCCGTCCGCACTCCCCGCAGGGCACGGGGACGGCGGTCACAGTCCTGCGAGCCGCGTGATAAACGAAGTGAAGGGAGTAGGAGTTCCCGAGCAGACGCCTCAGGTCTTCGGCTTCTGATAGAGCGGCATGACCTTCGGCACGAGCGCCTGCAGATCTTGGATGCGAGTCTGCGGCGAGGGATGCGTGCTCAAGAACTGCGGCGTGCCGCCCTGATTCGCGGCCATCATCTTCTTCCATACACTGACCGCGGCATTCGGGTCGTATCCCGCCCGTGCCATGAGCTCGAGACCGATGGTGTCGGCCTCGGACTCCTGCTCGCGACTGTGCGGGAGCTGAAACGTCACGGACGCCACTTGATTGGCGAGGCCCATCGCGCCCTCGCCGGCGCCGGTTACCACGGCCACGCCCGCCAGCGCCAACTGCTGCGCGTACAGACGCGAAATGCGCTCGCGGGAATGTTCGCGCAGAGCGTGCGCCATCTCGTGTCCGATCACCGCGGCGAGCTCCGCGTCCGACAAGTTGAGCTGCTCGATGAGGCCCGTGTAAACCATGATCTTGCCGCCGGGCATGCAGTACGCGTTGAGCTCCTTGGTCGTGAGCGTGTTCACTTCCCACTTCCAGTTCGGCGCGTCCGAGCGGAACACGCCGGTGCCCGGAATCAGCCGTTGTGAAACGTTGCGCACGCGTGAGGTGAGCGCGCTGTTGGAATTCAGCTTGCCCTCCTGCTGCGCCTTCTGCTTTTCCTGCGCGTACGCCGTTTCGGCGCCCTTCTCGACTTCTTCTTCGGAGACCAACATCCGCTGTTTGCGTTCGACGCCGACGACACCGGATTCCGTCGTCTGCACCGTCTGACATGCCGTGACGCTCACGAGCAACACAGCCGCGAGCGCAACGGAAAATCGCTTGGCAATCATCATGAGAACCCTCTGGCGGAGCGTAGCCTGAGCAAGATTTATTCCGGCCGCGATTCCGAGGCCGCGCCGCCGGACCCATCACGTTGTATACGAGCCAGAACATCTACGGTTTCGGGCTGGCCGGAATACCGCGGATGGGTTGGACCGGTCGGTCCAATAAGTTTAGTGCAGTACGGAAAGACGGGTGGAAGTGTAAACGCCCGCCGCAGGCCGAAGGCCTGCAGCGGGCGTCTCACCACAGTCACCTTCTCGACCCTGACAAGGAGCCGACCGTGGCTACTGTTGAAGTCCTTATGCCTGGTTAAACGGACGCTAGAAAGAATTCCGTTACGCGTTTTGCGCGAGTAATATCGCTTGCGCACTTCAGGAAGGTGCCGCTGACGGGGTCGGTCAGACGAACGACAAGGAGGGAGGAACGAGTCAAGCGGGGTCTCGCGTGGCAAAAATCGAGGATCGTTTTCTCCTCCACGCTCTCGAGTTCGAAAGTGTTCTGCGCGCGTGCCTGTACCGATATACGCGCAATACTTCCGACGTCGACGAGCTGTTGCAGGAGACGTATGCCCGGCTCTTGGTTGCGGGCGCAACTGCGCAGCCGAACGTCCGTTCGATGCGCGCTTTCTGTCTCACCGTTGCACGAAACGTAGCGCTGGACTGGCTACGCCACCGGCAGATCGTACCGATCGAGCTGGTCGCCGACATGGAAGCACTGGATGTGCTCGACGAGGGCGCGCAGATCGAGGAAATCGTGAACGCTCATCAGGAGCTGCAACTCCTGGCGAGCGCGGTGGAGCAACTGCCGACACGGTGTCGCCAGGTCTTCACGCTGCGCAAGGTCTATGGATACAGTCAAAAGGAGATTGCCGAACGGTTGCAGATCTCGGAGAACACCGTTGAGCAACATTTGACGAAAGCCGCGCGTCGTTGCGCGCAAGTGCTGTTCGAATCGCCGCGAACCGCACGTGAGGACAACGGAATGTTCGCGAGGCTGCGCCGTCGCATGAAGAACTATGACGAGAGCGCATGAGCAGACTGCCAAACCGGAAACCGCTGCCAAAACCGCAGACGACATCGAACGAGAAGCCTCCGAGTGGCTCATGAGAGTGGATCGGGACGGGGGTCCTGAAGTGTCGCGTGCACTGGCCGCATGGCTCGGAGCGCATCCGCGCCATCGCGCAGCATTCCTGCGAATTTCGACGGCGTGGCGTCGCGCGGACGCGTTGCGTCGTCTTGCCGATCCGCATGAAGACCCCGACATCGACTTGCTCGCGCCGGATCGTCCGCCCGCGATGGAGTCGATCACCGAGCCTGCCGGCGCCGAAACGCGCGCGGCGGTCACTCCGCTGCGGCCGCGTATGTTTGCACGACGCTGGGCGTTGCCTGCAGCCGTCGCGGTCGCGTTGATCGTGACGACCGGGCTCGGCATGAGCGCGTGGATCGCTCGCAGCGAGCAGGCCACGCAAGCCTATGCCACGGGCGTCGGTGAATTTCATCGCATCTCCCTGCCCGACGGCAGCGCGGTTTCGCTGAACACCGATACGAAGATCCGCGTGGCCTACAGTTCCACGGAGCGACGCGTCGAATTGCTGCAGGGCGAGGCGCAGTTCGAAGTCGCCCGCGATGCGGACCGGCCGTTCATCGTCACCGCGAACGAGTCGCACGTGAGTGTCGTGGGCACGACGTTCGTCGTCAGACGGCGAAGCGCCGGGAGCCTCGATGTCCTCGTCTCGGAAGGCCGCGTTGCGATCGATTCGGCGCCGCAGACACTCATCTCCGCCGGCCAAATGGCGCTGATCCGCGACGGCCGCGTCACGACGCGCACCGTCGATGACATAACCCGTCGCATCGCGTGGACCGAAGGCATGCTCATCTTCAACGGTGAGACGCTGTCGGAAGCGGTTGCCGAATTCAATCGCTACAATCGCCGGCAACTCGTGATCGCGGATCCGCAGATCGCGAGCAAGACGCTTGGCGGCGCGTTCAAAGCGACGAATCCAGATCGCTTCGCCACTGCCCTGGAGAAGATGTTCCGCATCGCTGCGCGTGTGCACGAGGACACGTCCAGCAGCGAGATCCGTCTATCCAGCGGTCCGTGACGCGAGCGACGATGCTCGAATTCAAGTAAACGAGGGATTGGCGAACACAGGGATGTTCACAAAAAACTCAAAGAGACCGCGATGCTGAGCACGCGGTCCGCCGGAGCACGCGTAACCGCACTCGCATTGTGGCTCGTCGTCGCGCTCGTGCCATGGCGCAGTGCGAGCGCCGCAGACATGATCGAGTTCGACGTGCCGGCGGGCCCCGCCGTGCAAACGCTGCCCATCTACATCTCGCAAGCCGGGCTCCAGGTCCTCTTCGGCTACGACGACGTGCGCGGTATCGAGACGCATGCGGTGCGCGGCGCGCTGGATGTCGTCAGCGCGCTCGAGCAGATGACGAAGGGAACGCGCTTGCGATTCGATTTCATGGATGCGGACACGGTCACGCTGACCGTGCTGCCGTCCGGGCGTGCCCGCTCGAAGGCCGCGGACAATGCGTTGCGCCGTGCCAATGAAAAGGCGGCGGCCGATCGACGCTCGCTGCTCTCGCCGATAGAAGAGATCACGATTACCGCAACGCCGGATCGGCCGACGATTGCGCAGGCGGCTTCGCAACTCATCACGCTCACGCGTAGCGATATCGATTCGCTGGGTCAACCGACCATCCAAGACACGCTGCGGACCATCCCACAGATCTTCGGCGGTGGACCGAGCGAGGACACGCGTCAGGGATTCGAGGCACTGACCAACAACGCGTACGGTTCCGGCGTGAATCTACGAGGCCTTGGAGCAGGCTCGACGCTCGTGTTGGTCAATGGGCGACGCCTCGCGGGCAGCGGCACGGACGGCATCTTCACGGACGTCGCGAACTTGCCGCTGTCGATCGTCGACCGGATTGAAATCCTTCCCGGCAGTTCTTCCACGCGGTACGGCGCTGACGCGGTGGGCGGCGTCGTGAATTTCGTGCTCGTCGATACACTCTCGCGCCCGCAGACCGACGCCTTCTTTGGCGCAGGCACACAGAGCCAGTTTCACGAACAACAAGTCTCCCAGCTCTTCGGCATGCAGCGCGGGTCCTTCAGCGGCCTCGTCTCGCTTGACTATTACGACCGGGAGAGCCTACCCGCTGCGGATCGGCCGCAGGCACACAGTGATCTCGAGAGATTCGGTGGTGACAACCTCGATACGCCGCTGAGCAACCCCGGCACGATTATCATGGGCACGTCGTCCTGGGCCATCCCCACTGGCCAGGATGGCTCGCAGCTCACGCCCGCAAGCTTCGTGCGTGGGACGCAGAGCCTGGAGGACCTGTACGGCGGCACCGATCTACTCCCGACGCAGCGGCACCTGAGTCTGTATGCGACCGGCAAGACACGGTTGAATGATGAGACGAAGCTGTTCGCGGATGTGTTCTATGGGGAGCGCGATGTTCATCTCATCGGCCCCGGGCAGCGCGCGACGCTGGTGGTTCCCTCTTCGAATGCGTTCTTCGTGAATCCCACCGGCTTGCCGGTCAAGACTCTGCTGGTCAGCTATGACTTCGCAGACGATCTCGGGCGGCTCATTTCGAACGCCGCCGTTACCAGCAAGAAGCTGGTGACGGGTCTCGATTACGATCTGAGCGATGCATGGCATGTCACCGGCACGCTGGATTTCGCGACCGAGAAGATGGACTACCGCGTCGACAACAATGTCGACGCGGCCCAGCTCGCACTGGCACTCGCCGACGACGATCGCGCTACCGCCTTGAACGTCTTCGGCGACGGCTCGCATACCAATCCGGCGACGCTGGCGCGCCTGCGAACGCGCGGTACGTTCAACTCCGAGTCGAAAATGTGGTCCGGCACGCTCACCGGGATACGCGATCTGCCGGCATGGTCGAGCAAGTCGGGGACGCTGATGCTCGGCACGGACTTCCGGCGCAACTCTTTCAGCTCGCGTTCCGGCACAGCCAACGTCGTTGAGGTCGCGCATGATCTCGATCGCACGGTGAGCGCCGCGTTCATAACCGCTACGATTCCGTTTCACGACCTCTTCGAGCTGTCGCTCGGCGAGCGTTACGAACACTACAGCGATTTTGGTGTGAGCCGGCGCCCGCGCGCGGGCCTCACTTGGCTGCCACTCAAAGGCATGTCATTTCGCGGAACATGGTCCAAATCGCTCCGCCCGCCGAATCTCGTAGATCTCGACGAGAGCGGCAACTTCGTCACGCTCGTTCCCGTGCGCGATCCGAGCGCGGCCGGCGGCGTTGCCCCGATCCTGGTACGAGCTGGCAACAATGCCCATTTGCATGAGGAGCGCGCCGAGAGTTGGACTCTGGGCCTCGACTATGAGCCACCCAACTTGCGTGACCTCTCGCTCGCGCTGACCTATTTCGATACCCATTTCCGCGAACGCATGAGCCGGCCCACTTTTGCGCTGGATATCCTCAGCAATCCGACACTCTCCGATCTCGTTCTGCGCAACCCCACCGCGGCGGAGATCGAGCAGGTCTGCGGTAGTGCACGGCTCGTGGGACCATCGTCTTGCACCAACCTGCCGATCGCGGCGATCGCAGACATGCGCGTTCGCAACAGCGCATACATGCATACCAACGGCATTGATTTGAATGGGCGATATACTCTGTCCATGGACACGAGCTCGCTGGCGCTCGGCCTCAGCGGCACGTATCTGTTCTCGTTCGAGACGGCTGAGTCGCCGCGCTCACCGTCGTTGGAACGCGTGAGCACGCAGAGCAATCCCATCGATCTGCGCTTGCTTGGATCGATGGAATGGAAACGCCGTTCCTTCAGCGCTGGTACCCACGTCGCCTACTACGACGGGTACAGAGACACCGCAAGCATCCCGCAGCGGCACGTACGGTCGTGGACGACAGTAGACCTGAGGCTCGCATACACGATCAGCGCAAGCGCACAATCGTGGCTCGGCGATACGACGTTCGCACTCACTGCCGAAAACCTGTTCGATCGCGACCCACCGTTCGTCAACAATGCGGCCGGCGGCATGGGTTACGACCAAGAGAACGCGGAGCTCACGGGCCGCATCGTAAGCGTCAGCTTGCGCAAGAAGTGGTAGTCGTCACCAGCGGCGCAGCCAGACCTCCGTACAGAGATATTGGCGAAGCACCTCTGTGTACTCCAGGCTATGTGGCGAGCGTTGGGGCGAGAGAAATGCAGCCAAGCGTGCGCGATCCAGCAAGCCTTTTTGCACCAGCAGACCCTCGAGTAACACCTCGCGTAGAAAGGCCTCGTTTGCTTCGACGAGCATTCGGCCGTGGCGATTGATCGTGCCTTTGGCAGTGCGCCGGACGATCGTCGGTGGCAAGTCGGTTGCGAACGCTCGTCGCGCGACGGCGCGGTCTCGTCCGCCGGAAATCCAGACGTCGAGGGGAATGCGCAGACACAATTCCATCAGGGGCTGCGACAGCAGAGCGAAACTGCGCTCGACTTCGCGCCCGTGGTCGAAACAATCGTAGAACGCCGGCGGGACGGACAAACAGAGGATGTGCCAACGCAGACCGGGTGGCAGGTCGATGGCGTCAGCCAACCACGGATGAACGATGGAGTCATCATTGCGCGCGGACTCGAGTACAGCAGCGGGAATCAGTGTGCGGAGCTCGTCCGTCCCGACGTATAGAGGGCGCGCCGGACGCCTGAAGTGTTCGCGCAAGCCGCGTCTCAAAATCGGCCACATCGACGTCTTCGTGATGCGCGCGGAAGCGAGCGCCACGCGCATGACACGTGCGTTGACACCGCGACGGTAGAGATAGTCTGTCACTGCCAGGTCGGCGCGCGGCTGCATGAAGAGACCGTCGCCACCGGCGCCGGAAAACAACGCCGTGGCACCGCGCGCCGCAGCTATCTCGATTTCGTGCGGACTTTGCTCGAGATCGTACGTGTAGAACCAAGGCCGTGGGCCGGGTCGAACCTCCAGCATCCTGCGCAAGTCGACCGAGCCAGCGGCGAGCGCGGACTCGAGCACGTCCACTTTTGCGTGACTCGCCGCCATGCGCGCAAAACGGCGCTCGTCTTCGCCACTCTCGGGCCAGTAGAAGTGGAGAGCTGCTATGGCGGGACGATTTGGGGCGTCTACGAGACAACTCAGGACGATCGATGAATCCAACCCACCGGACAGGTTATGAACGATGGAGCTGTGCAGTGACGCCCATGCATGCACGCACAGCTTCACTGTCTCGTGAACTGCGCATGCAGCGACGGCAGGGTCTTCTATGAGCCCGCGCTGTGCGATTTCGACTGGATCCCACAGTAGTCGTCGCTCCACCCCGGCCGCGTCCAGGCGGAGTCGTTCACCGAGCTGCACCTCCGTGACTTCGTTCAGACCCGTCGCCCGAATCTGGAGAGCCGGATATGGCACGAACAACTCGACGTACCGCCAGTTGATCGAGAAGCGCCAGAAGCGCAGGCGAACGCAAGTTTCGAGGTCAGAGAAGACGAAATGCACATTGTCGTGGCATGCGATGAAGCACGGCAGGGTTCCGGTGGGATCGCGCAAGACATACGTCCGCCCCGCGACCTCGTCGCGAACAATGGCGACGTAGCGACCCCAGTAGTCATCGATCAGTGCCTGGCATTCTGTGGCAAGGATCTGGGCCGTAGCGTCGCCGCCCAATGAGGCGCCACGTGGGTGCGCTCGCATCTCGTCGCCTCGACGAAAGAGCCGGCCGCAGATGACGCCGGCACCAGCGTGCAAAGTCCGCGTCTCGCACGATCCATCGCGACTCTCTGCGTCCGTGTGGAACACGACGAGCCCTTCCTGATCGAGCACGCGACTCCATCCATGCAGCACATCTCTGCATCTCTCGCGAGCACGAGGTGCCGCAGCGGCGGCGGCGCTGTCTGCCGGGTTCCAAATCAGCGCGAGATAGCGGTACACAGCCGCTTTCCGGACTCAAACCATCATGATGGGCGTGTACCGCCTCACGTATTCCACTGCGTCGTTGAAAACGACCTCGTCCTGTTGCAACCAGCAATGCGCAGCGAACGGCCTGGTTTGAACGCCAAAAACCCAGCGCGGGTAAATGCCGTAGCTCGCCAAGAATGTGCTGAGCGCCAATCCTTCGAAGAGGCAGGCATCTTTCGCGGTATAGAAGAAAGGCCGCAGCCAAGCGAATGTGGCTACGAGCTTGTGCGCGCGAGCGGGATCGAAGGACACCTGTGCAGAGCCTTTGTGTGCTTCCCATCTTCGGCGCCGGTGATGCACCGTGTCGACGACGTTGTCGAGGCGGCGATGGCGGAGAGCGAAGCTTGCCCCCCAAGCTGCCTTCAGAAACCTGAACAGCGCCACCGCGTCGACCCGGGGCGTACCCTCGTATGCCTCCAAAGTCAGCTCGACAACCGGCGCTTCGAGTTGAATAGGCGTTGCGTCTTTGCCGGTGTGCTCGGCGAGCGTGAGCAGCCCTCTCTCGACGAGGGGCGCTAGCGCCGCTGATGTCGACCTCTCGTCCGCTGACCTCGCAATCTCTGCGTTTGCGGCACGCTGTACCGGCCAACCTCGTACGAGTTGTGCGAGCGACCGCGTCTGCTCCGCGCGCAATGTGAAGTAACGGTCTCGGCGCACATCGAGAAAGACCACGTGTTCGTCCTGGACACAGACGAACACGTGGCGCGCTAACGCGTAACGAGTCATGCGAATGTGATTTCTTTGTGTCGCGTAGGACCGCCGAGCGGCGACCCGAGTATCGATCAGAAGAGCAGTATCCACGCGAACGGCGCGGGCGATCCCTCGCTGAACAGCCCGAAAAATGCGCCCTTGGTCTGT
>Ga0081455_10000290_pt1 | contig 66541 bp, 73 predicted proteins | sample TabmetS3T2R1_FD_70207 | JGI IMG/M metagenome (GOLD analysis project Ga0081455, IMG submission 70207) | Tabebuia heterophylla rhizosphere microbial communities from the University of Puerto Rico - S3T2R1 | ecosystem: Host-associated > Plants > Roots > Rhizosphere ...
CGGCTCGCCTACTCGCTGGCGACCAACCGCCAGATACCGAGCCTCGCCGGGCGCCTGCACGAGCGCCGCGGGACGCCCTACGTCGCGATCATGATCGCCACGGCGATCGCGTTCGCGCTCGCGGTGCCGCACGACCTCGACTTCCTCGCCGGCCTGTTCGCGTTCGGCGCGATGGTCACGTTCTCGATCGCGCACCTCTCGGTGATCGTCCTGCGCTACCGCCGCCCCGAACTCCCCCGCTCCTTCCGCACCCCCTGGATGCCGGTGGTGCCGGCGGTGGGCATCGTCGCCTCCATCTGGCTGATCACCTACCTGCAGTGGCAGACCTGGGTCCGGTTCGCCGTGTGGTTCCTGATCGGGGTGGTCATCTACTTCGGCTACTCGTACCGCCGGTCGGAGCTGGCCCGGGTGCGGCCGGGGACCGACGCCTAGCGGTACGGGCTTCCGGTGGGTGGGGCGCCGGGTTACTCGCCCATCACCAGGCCCGCCTTCGCCGCACCGCGGCTGAGGACCACGTCGCGGATCGCGTCGCGGGCGGCCTTCACGTCGGCGCCCTGGCGGAGGGCCTGGTTGAGGTTGACGACCCGGCCCGCGTCGACGTCGAAGAGCTGCGGGACGAACTCCGCCTTCGCGACCTCCCAGCGTCCGCCCGGCTTCGCGGGCGGGCTGAAGGTGAAGCGGCCGAGGGTGGACTCGTTGCCGCGCGGGTCCTTCACGCCCTGGTTGTCGGTCATCTCGCCGGCGATCTGGTCGCCCATGCCGTAGACCACCCAGGTCCCGTTGACCTTCTCGTACGCCTGCGGGACATGGGCGTGGGTGCCGAGGACGAGGTCGATGTCGGCGCGGCCGCCGGTGCGGGCGGCGGTGAGCTGCCGGGCCAGGGTGAGCTGCTGCGCGTCGGGGGCGTGCCGAAGGCTCCCGCGCTGCTCGAGGCGCTGCGGCCGCACCTGCCTTCGCCCGTCGCCGACTAGAACGTGTTCCACGGCGGCGCGGCGTCCGGCACGATGCCGTCACGTCGGCTGACCTGGGCGGAATTTTTTTCCTGGATGGTGGGAATGCTCTCAGTGGGTGGACACCCCTCCCACTTCGAGGGACCTCCGGGTAGCCTGACGCTCGTGTGCAGGCTGCCCCTCACTCTGCTGACGCAACGCCGCGCGGTCGACTTCTGCCGCGTGCGTAGCAGCCTGTGTCTGCTCTAGCGGGTTCGTCCCTCGCCGTACCCGCACTCCCCCCGCCGGAAAGTCCCCCAAATTCCGACGCGCGCTACTGCGCGCCCCGCCAGGGAGGTCACATGTCAGCAGGCCCAGCCGTAGACCCCCGTGGACCGCGCTTCGCGGCCATCATCACCACCGTCGTGCTCGCGGCGGTCCTGATCACGGGGTGGTGGCCGCTGCTGGCCGTCCAGACGGTCGTGTTCGCGATCGGCGCGTTCGTCGGGCTCAAGCCGGCCCCGTACTCGCTGCTCTACCGCTACCTCGTGGCGCCCCGGCTGGCGCCGACGTCCGAGCGGGAGGACGCGGCGCCGCTGCGGTTCGCCCAGGCGGTCGGGTTCGTGTTCGCACTGGTCGGCACCATCGGATACGCGAGCGGAGTCACCGCGCTCGGTGTCGTCGCGACGGCGTTCGCGCTGTTCGCGGCGTTCCTCAACGCGGCGTTCAACTTCTGCCTCGGTTGCGAGATGTACCTCCTGATCCGGCGCGTGGCGCCGAGCCAGGCTTCCTGACAAGTCCACCCACGAGAAGAAGAAAGCGAGTATTGCTCTCATGAGCCGTGAAGACGTCCTGGTGACCACGCAGTGGGCCGAGGAGAACCTGAACACCCCCGGTGTGGTCTTCGCCGAGGTGGACGAGGACACCACCGCCTACGACGGCGGCCACATCCGCGGCGCGGTCAAGATCGACTGGAAGAACGACCTGCAGGACCCGGTTCGCCGCGACTTCGTCGACAAGGCCGGTTTTGAGGCCCTGCTGTCCGAGAAGGGCATTTCGAACGACGACCTGGTGGTCCTGTACGGCGGTAACAACAACTGGTTCGCCGCGTACGCGTACTGGTACTTCAAGCTGTACGGGCACGACAAGGTCCAGCTGCTCGACGGCGGCCGCAAGAAGTGGGAGCTGGACGGCCGCGAGCTGGCCACCGACGAGGTCAAGCGCGAGCGCACCAACTACGTCGCGCAGGAGCCGAACACCGCGATCCGCGCCTTCCGCGACGAGGTCGTCGACGCGATCGGCGCCAAGAACCTGGTCGACGTCCGCTCGCCCGACGAGTTCTCCGGCAAGTTGCTCGCGCCCGCGCACCTGCCGCAGGAGTCGGCGCAGCGCAGCGGCCACATCCCGACGGCGCTGAACGTGCCGTGGGCCAAGACCGCGAACGAGGACGGCACCTTCAAGACCGCTGAGGAGCTCACCGAGCTCTACGCGGAGGCCGGCCTGGACACCTCGAAGGCGACCATCGCCTACTGCCGGATCGGTGAGCGTTCCAGCCACACCTGGTTCGCGCTGCACGAGCTGATCGGGCTCGAGGACGTCAAGAACTACGACGGTTCGTGGACCGAGTACGGCTCGCTGGTCGGCGTGCCGATCGAAACCGGAACGGGGAAGTGACGATGAGTGCTGACGGTTGCGGCGCGCCGGTCCAGACGGCGACGCCCGCGGACATCGACACCCAGGGACAGGTCGTGGTGGCCGGCACGGTCACCGGCAGCGGCGGTCCGCTGGGCGGTGCCTACGTGCGCCTGCTGAACGGTGACGGCGACTTCGCGGGTGAGGTCCAGGCCTCCCCCGAGGGCGACTTCCGGTTCTACGCCGCGCCCGGCGCCTGGACGGTCCGTGCCCTGCACCGCACCGGCAACGGTGAGGCCTCGGTGACCGCTGACGGCCCCGGCCTGCACCAGGTCGCCATCTCGGTCGCCTGATCCGGCGCTGCACCGACGGCCACCTCCGCGCGCGGAGGTGGCCGTCGTCTTGCCGGTGGCCGGGCGTGGTGCTCGCCACGCGGATGCGGGGCGAGTGAAGGGCCCGGCAGCGGCTATCCTGCTGGACGTGGAGATCCTGTTTACGACGCTGTTGGTGCTCGCCGCCATCGCGATCCTGTGGTTCACCGTGTACGTCGTCTACCGGCTGTACGCCGACCAGCGCTGAGCGATGGTTTCCGGCGACGACGCCGTCGCAGCCGCAGCCGAGCGGGCCGGGTCGACCCGCGGGCGCAACCTTCCGCAGTTCGGCGACCTGCCGATACCGGTGGACACCGCGAACCTGCGTGAGGGCGCGGACCTCAACGACGCCTGTCTGGCGCTGCTCCCGCTCGTGGGCGTGTGGCGCGGGGAGGGCGAGGTCAACTACCCGACCATCGAAGGTCCCCGCCGGGTCGCCCAGCAGCTCACGATCGCGCACGACGGCCGCCCGTTCCTCTACCACGAGGCTCGCGCGTGGCTGCTCGACGACGACGGTAACGTGATCCGCCCGGCGGCTCGCGAAGTCGGCTGGTGGCGGCCGCAGCCCGACGACACGCTCGAACTGCTGCTGGCCCACAACACCGGCATCGTCGAGGTTTTCTACGGCAAGCCGCGCACCCAGACGTCCTGGGAGCTGGCCACCGACGCGGTCGTGCGCACCTCCACTGCCAAGGAGGTCACCGGCGCGCAGCGGCTCTACGGCCTGGTCAACAACGGCGACCTCGGCTACGTCGAGGAGCGCGCCATGGTCGGCCAGCCCATGCAGCCCCACGTTTCGCTCTATCTCAAGCGCGTAGTGGGCTGAACACCGGCCGGGATGTGGTTTGCGTGGCGGTGCGGGTAGCAGTACCGGAGAACCCGCGGTGGTGCCCGCTCTCGGCCCTCGGTTGGGAAACTTGACGATGCGCTGGCTGCGCTACGGCCCGGACGCCGCGCTCGTCGAGTGCGGGTCGCCGGCCGAGATGAGTGCCGTGCGCGCCGCCGTGGTCGCCGCGAACCTGCCCGATCTGATCGAGGTGGTCCCCGGCGCCCGCACCGTCCTGATCGCCGCGCGGCCCGGCTCCAGCGGTCTGGACCAGGCGCGGGCGGTGGCCGAGTCGGCCGATCCGGACAACGGCGCGATCGGCGAGCCGCGCGAGATCACCCTCGACGTCCGCTACGACGGCGACGACCTCGAGTTGGTCGCGCGCACCGCGGGCGTCGGCGTCGACGAGGTGATCGAGCTCCACACCGGCGCCACCTACACCGTCGCGTTCACCGGGTTCGCCCCCGGCTTCGGGTACCTCACCGGCCTGCCCGAACCGCTCCGGCAGTCGCGTTTGGACAGTCCACGAACGCGTGTCCCGGCCGGCTCGGTGGGGGTCGCCGGCGAGTTCACCGGCGTCTACCCGCGGTCCTCGCCCGGCGGGTGGCGGCTGCTCGGGCACACCGACGCCGTGCTGTTCGACAGCCGCGCCGAGCGGCCCGCCCTGCTCGCCCCCGGCGACCGGGTCCGGTTCCGGAGCGTCCGGTGAGCCGCGCGCTGGAGGTCGTCACGACGGGTCCGCTCGCGCTCGTGCAGGACCTCGGCCGCCCCGGTCACGCGCACCTCGGCGTGCCGCCCTCCGGTGCCCTCGACGTCCCGGCGCTGCGCCTGGCGAACCGGCTGGCCGGCAACCCGGAGAGCGCGGCCGGGATCGAGGTGCTGCTCGGTGGGTTCGCGGTGACCGCGCGCGCGTCCTGCACGGTCGCGGTCACCGGACCGCCGGTCGCGGTGACCGTCGACGGGCGCCCGGCCGGCTCACACGTCCCCGTCCACCTCGCCACCGGGCAGACACTGACTCTCGGGCGCCCGGACACCGGTCTGCGCTGCTACCTCGCCGTCTCCGGTGGCATCGACGTCGAGCCCGAGCTGGGCAGCCGGTCCCGTGACGTGCTGTCCGGAATCGGCCCGCCCCCGCTGGAGCCGGGAACCGTGCTGGCGCTGGGGGCACCGAGCGGGATCCCGGACGGCGCCGACACGGTCACTGCGCCGCCGTACCCGCACGAGCTGATCGTCCCGGTCGCGCTCGGCCCCCGGGACGACTGGTTCGACGACGCCGCGCACCAGTTGTCCGCGCCCTGGACGGTCACCAGCGAATCGAACCGCGTCGGACTTCGCCTGGACGGACCGGCGCTCGCGCGCACGGCCACGAAGGACGGCGAGGAGTTGCCGAGCGAGGGTCTGCTCACCGGCGCGATCCAGGTGCCGCCCAACGGCCTGCCCGTCGTGTTCCTGGCCGACCACCCGACGACCGGGGGTTACCCGGTGATCGCCGTCGTCCTGCCGCGCGCATTGGCTGCGCTCGCGCAGGCCCGGCCCGGCACGACCATCCGCTTCCGGCCCTACGCGTAGACGCTCTCGTACGCCTGGGTCAGCTCGTCGTGGATTGCCGACGAGTCGGGCAGCGGCGTGCCGTCCAGGGTGTGCACGCGGGTCAGCTTGCGCACCGAGGACGCGAGGAAGACGCCGTCGGCGGTGGTCAGGTCGCTCGCCCGGACCGGCTCGATCTTGGTCGACCAGCCGGACCGCTCGGCGCCGCGGAACGCCGCGGCCTGCGTGGTGCCGGGGAGGATGCCGATGGTCGCCGGCGGTGTGTAGAGGGTGCGGTCGCGCGCGACGATCACGTTCGACGTCGGCCCCTCCAGTACCGAGCCGTCGGTCGCCGTGAAGATCACGTCGTCGGCGCCACGACGGGCCGCCTCCCGCACCGCCGCCATGTTGACCCCGTAGGACAGCGACTTCGCCCCCAGCAGCAGCCACGGCGCACGCGCGGCCAGCCCCGGGTCGATGCCGCGCTCCAGCGTCACCGCGGCGACCCCCTCTTCGCGCGCGCGGCGCACCTTCGGGTCGATCTCGATCCCGAGCGCGAAAGCGGTCGGCTCGCCCTCGGGTTCGATGCCCCGCGTGTAGACGAGCTTCAGCGCGAACTCGTCGCTGCCGGACCAGTTGTCGATCACCGTCCGGGTGGCCCGCAGCCAGGCCGCGTCGTCCGGCTCGGGCAGGTCGAGCATCGACGCCGAGCGGGCCAGCCGGTCCAGGTGCGGGCGCAGCTCACGTGCGTGGGCGCCGGCGACCAGGACCGTTTCGAAGACGCCGTCGCCGCGCATCAGGCCGAGGTCCTCGACGCGGATGTGCGGGGAGTCGGGGTCGGCGAGGGTGCCGTCGGGGCCGTGCAGGAAAGCGAGTACGCGCATGCGGCAACCGTACTCAACTAACATCGAGGTATGCCGCTCGTTTCTCCGCTCCTCGGCGCACCGGGCGCCGTCCCGCCGCCTGACGACAACCCCGAGCAGGGCGTGCCCTGGCATTGGGGTGACCCGTTCGCCGAGCAGCGCACGGCCGTCCGCAGCGTCGCCGTGGTCGACCGCTCGCACCGCGAGGTCTTGAAGGTGACCGGACCGGAGCGCCTGTCCTGGCTGCACCTGGTGATCTCCCAGCACGTGACCGAGCTGGCCGAGGGCATTGGCACGGAGGCACTCGTCCTGGACAGCCAGGGGCACGTCGACACGCACATGGTCCTGGCGCACACCGGCGAGGCCGTGTACCTCGACACCAACCCCGGGCCGGAGGCCACCAGCGCGCTGCCCAAGGGCGGCAAGCAGACGCTGCGCGACTACCTCGATGCGATGAAGTTCTGGTCGCAGGTGGAGATCGCCGACGTGACCGCTGACCTCGCGATCCTCACCCTTCTCGGGCCGGAGGCCGACCGGGTGCTGGCCGCGCTGGACATCGCGCTCGATGCGGGGCCCTACGCTGTCGTGCCGTTCGCGGGTGGCTTCGCCCGGCGCATGCCGTGGCCCGGCCGGTCGAGCGTCGACCTGGCCGTACCGCGCGACGAGCTCGCCGACTGGTGGGGTCGCATCACCGCGGCCGGTGGCCGCCCCGCCGGCAGTTGGGCGTTCGACGCGCTGCGGGTCGAGTCGCTGCGGCCACGCCTGGGCGTGGACACCGACGACCGGACGATCCCGCACGAGGTGAACTGGATCGACAGCGCCGCGCATGTCGCGAAGGGCTGCTACCGCGGGCAGGAAACCGTCGCGAAGGTGTTCAACATCGGACGCCCGCCGCGCCGGATGGTGCTGTTGCACCTCGACGGGTCGCCGGAGATCTACCCGGAGACGGGCGACCCGGTGAAGTCGGGCGAGCGGGTCGTCGGGCGCGTCGGCAGCGTCGCCCAGCACCACGAGCTCGGGCCCATCGCGCTGGCGCTGCTCAAGCGGTCCACGCCGGTCGACACCGAGCTGCTCGCCGGTGACGAGGACCGGGTCGTGCAGGCCGCGATCGACCCCGATTCGGTGCCCGCCGAAGGTGCCGCGCCGGGTCGGGAGGCCGCCGCTCGCCTGCGTGGGTGATATCGCACCCGCCCTGGCGCCGGGGCCCCGCATGGAGCACTATGTCCCGGTGATCGAAGTCCGGCCAGGCGGTCGCCGTCGCATCGACCGTGTCCTGGACCCCGGCTACGTGCAGGGCGTCGCAGACCTGTCGCTCGAGCAGCTGCGCGAGCGCCGGGACGAGGCCGCCCAGGAGGAGACCGATCTCTCCTACCTGCGTCGTCTGCTGCACGCGCGGATCGACATCGTGCGGGCCGAGCAGGAGCGGCGCCGCTCCGGTGGGGGCAGCATCGTCGATCAGCTCGCCACGATCCTGGCCGACAACGCATTGCGCCCGGCTCGCGGTTCCGGGCGGTACCAGCAGCTGGAGCCCTCGCGCGCCGGGGAGTACCGGCGCCAGGCCGAGGCGCTGGTGGGCAACGCCGACCTGACCGACGTCGGCACGTTGTCCGACGAGAAGCTCGCCGGGACCCTCGGGGACTACAACGGCGAGGAGGCCTCGGTGTCGCAGCGGCGGCGCGAGGTGCAGAACGTGGTCGACCAGCTGAACGCCGAGATCGCCGCCCGCTACGCGAAGGGCTCGGCCTCGGTGGACGACCTGCTGGCCGCCGAACGCGCCGACGACGCCTGACCCCGCGTCGCACATTGTCGAGAATGTGCCGCTAGTTGAAGTGCTCGCGCGCGGCCAGCTCGCTCCAGTAGTCGCGCAGGTCGGTGAACAGCTCGGCGATCTGCTCGACGTCACCGGAGCGGAGGGCGTCCATGATGTTGTGCACCTCCTCGGCGCTGGTGTCCGACTCCAGGATCGGGTCGGCGATCAGCTGCACGAGCCCGCCGTAGTCGAGTTCGACCGCCGAGGCCGGGTCGAAGTTCGTCAGCCACCGCGCGGTCTCCGCCAGGATCTGGGCCGGACCGGAGTCGCCCAGGGTCTCCTCCACCAGCTCCCGCGCCTCGGCCACGCGCTGGGTCGCGTCGCCCATCGCCACCCGCCACGAGACTTCGCGCGCCGGGTCGTCCGGGCCGGAGCCCAGCTTCAGCCGGCGGTGCTTCGGATCGACCAGGGCGAACCACGGCAGCGGCACGGTCCAGGTGGTCGACAGGACGTGCACGGCGGCCTGTGGCAGATCGCCGAGCGCGGAACTGGCCCTGGCGCGCAGCTTCTCCTCGCTCACCCCGGTCGAGTCGATCACCGCGGCGTGCAGCGACGGATGCGCGTCGCCGAGGAAGCTCACCAGCGCCGCGGCCGACCTGGCCCGGACCTCGAGCGGGCACACGAGCGGGCCGGGTCCGACCTTCGCGCCGGTGTCCGTCGGCACGTCCGCCGGGTCGATCACCAGCACGTCGGAGCTCGGCAGTACCCGCCCGCCGGGCAGCTCGCCCGGCAGCAACCGCACCGGGGTCACTGTCTGTGACTTCAACCACAGGAGCTGCTCACGCTCGGCAGCCGCCGCGCGACTCAGCTGAGCCGCTTCAACGGCTTTGAGCAGTCCGGGAGGAGGCGGATCGCCGAACGCGGACAGGGGCTCGTACACCCGGAGATAGGCCACGAACGGTCGGAGCACTGTTGAATCGTGGCACGTCGCCGCCCACTCGCGACCACCGACCGGCGCAATCGCTCCGACTGTCGTGACAAGCACAGGAAGCCACGTCGCACTGCACCCCTCGGACAGGGTACGGTGTCACCAGGAACCAATTGTCGAGACGATGCGGGGCCGCCGATTCCCCCGGCCGCCCCGTTCCCTGTGCGAGGGGGTCGAGCCATGGGGCGCGGCCGGGCCAAGGCCAAGCAGACGAAGGTGGCGCGAGAGCTCAAGTACAGCACTCCCGACACAGATTTCGCTGCGCTTCAGCGCGAGCTGTCAGGAGAGTCCTCCAACTCTCATCCTCAGGAAGAGGACGAGAAGTACGAGGACCCGTACGACCCGTACGCCGACGAGTACGACGACTACCGTCGTTGACGTCTGACCAGCACACGAGGGTGGGTCCGGCCTTGACCGGAACCCGCCCTCGTGTGCTGTGTCATGCCTCGTCCGGCGCCGAAAGTGGAGAGGTGCGATGGCGGACATCCAGCGAGTAGGTGTGATCGGAGCCGGGTTGATGGGCTCCGGTATCGCGGAGGTGCACGCGCGAGCCGGTGCCGAGGTCGCGATCACCGAGGTGAGCCAGCCGGCGCTGGACGCCGGGCGCGCCCGCATCGAGAAGTCGCTGCAGCGAGCGGTCAAGGCGGGCAAGCTGGCGGCCGAGGACGCCGATGCGGCTCTCGCGCGCGTCACGTTCACCACTGACATCTCCTCCTTTGCCGACCGCGACCTCGTGATCGAGGCGGTGATCGAGCAGGAGCAGGCCAAGGTCGAGGTGTTCCGCTCGCTCGACAAGATCGTCGAGCGGCCGGACGCGATCTTCGCCTCCAACACTTCGTCGATCCCGATCATGAAGCTGGGCATGGCCACCGGCCGCCCGCAGCAGGTGATCGGCATCCACTTCTTCAACCCCGTCCCGGTGCTGCCGCTGGTCGAGCTGGTGCCGTCGCTGTTGACCGGTGACGAGACGATCAAGCGTGCGGACGAGCACGTGACCGCCTCGCTGGCCAAGACCGTCATCCGGTCGCAGGACCGCGCCGGGTTCATCGTGAACGCACTGCTCGTGCCGTACCTGTTGTCCGCCATCCGGATGATCGAGTCCGGCTTCGCCTCGGCCGAGGACATCGACCGCGGCATGGAACTCGGCACCGCGCACCCGATGGGTCCGCTGCGGCTGTCCGATCTGATCGGCCTGGACACCATCAAGGCGATCGCGGAGTCGATGTACGACGAGTTCAAGGAGCCGCTCTACTCGCCGCCGCCGCTGCTGCTGCGCATGGTCGACGCCGGGCTGCTGGGCAAGAAGAGCGGCCGCGGTTTCTACTCCTACGGGTGATCGTGGACGAGCCGCTGCGTGTCGGGCTGGTCGGGGCGGGTTCGTGGGCCCGTAATGTGCACGCGCCCGGTCTGGCCGACCACCCCGCGACGCGGTTGAGCGCGGTCTTCACCCGTCGTGCGGAGGCCGGCCGGGAGCTGGCGCAGCCTTACGACGCCGAGGTGTGCGCCGGCCTGGACGAGCTGCTCGGCCAGGTGGACGCCGTCGCGTTCGCGGTCCCGCCGGCCGCGCAGGCGGAGCTCGCGACCGAAGCCGCCAAGGCGGGCAAGCACGTGATCCTGGAGAAGCCGATCGCGGCGGACGTCGCGGGCGCCGAGCGCCTCGCCGGCGCCGTCTCCGAGGCGGGGGTCGCGAGCCTGGTCATGCTGACCCTGCGTTACGCGACGGCGACGCGGGACTGGCTCGCCGATCTCGCCGCGGCCGGGGGCTGGAGCGGCGGCGCGGTGCGGTGGCTGTCGGGCGGCCTGCTTGGCGGCCCATACGCGTCTTCGCCGTGGCGGCAGGTGGACGGCAACACGCCCTCCGACGTCGGGGCGCACGCCTTCGACCTGCTCGACGCCGCGCTCGGGACGATTGAGCGGGTGCGGTCCGCGCAGCGCGGGCCCAGCGACCTGTGGCACGTCGTCTTCGAGCACGAGGGCGGCGCACTCAGCTCGGCGACGTTGTCGATGCGGCTGCCGATGCGACCGAGCGTCGTCGAGTTCGCCGTGTACGGCGAGCACGGGTACCGCACCCTGGGCCGCAAGGAGGGTGCCGCGGGCCAGTCCTACACCGCCCTGCTGGACGACTTCGCCGCGATGATCGACACTGGCACGACGTCGCACCCCTGCGACGTCCACCGCGGGCTGCACCTCCAGCGCCTGCTGGAAGCGGCTCAGTCGCTCGCCGTATAGCAGAAAATCGTGGCGCGGCCCAGGAGGGTGATCGGCGCGCCGGAAAGATCACCACAAAGAGCACACCTTCTGACCTGCGGTTTTCCCGGGTCACTGCGAAGATCATTCCCAGTCGGGGAAGGGGTTTTCGCGTGGAGGTTCTGTTCTCGAGTTTCGGGGTTCTGCTCCCGGTCACGATCATCGTCCTGCCGTTCGCCGTGTTCGCGTGGCGGTTCCTGGTGCACCGCCGGTGCCGCACCCAGCCGACGTGGGTCGCCTCGTCCACGGCCGGGATCGACGTCGCTACCGTTCTGCTCGTCGCGCTGGTGCTGGCCCTGACCATGATCCCGGTAGGCGGGGAGCGCACGAGCTCACTGCACCTGATTCCGGGCTCGGACATCCTGACCGAGTTCGCCGACGACGGTTCGCTGTGGCAGATCGCGGGGAATCTGCTCCTGTTGGCTCCGCTCGGTGCCTTGCTGCCGCTGCGGGTGACCCACCTGAACTCGGTTCCACGGGTCACCTGGGCGGCGCTGGCCGCGTCCGCGGCGATCGAGCTGACCCAGTTCCTCCTGCACGTCGGCAGGGTGACCTCGACCGACGACGTCCTGCTGAACACATTGGGCGCGGCCGCCGGTGCGACGCTGAGCTGCGGCTGGATGCGGGACCACGAGGCGCCGGGGATCCCGTCGCCACGGCAGCCCGCGCCCGAGAAGCGCCCGGTGCGGGTTTGACCGGCGACGTCACTTCGGTTCGGCAGCCATCGCGGCGACGCGGCGGGCGAGCTGGGCGGCGGCTTCGCGTAGTTCGGGAGGCTCCAGCACCTCCGCCTCGAAGCCGAGCCGGGCCACGTGGACGGCCAGCCAGTCCAAGTAGTCTCCGCCCGCGGTGAGCACGCACCACTCGTCTCGGTCGTCGTCGACACGCCCCACCTGCGGCGGCACCAGCGCCCGCACCTCGTCGGCCGGTGCGCGCAGCCGCACCCGGGCGAGGTACCGGTACGGCGCCGTGGTCACCGACCGCTGGACGTAGGCGACCGGGTCCGGGTGTTCCCGCGGCCGGAATCGCCAGGTCGTCGCCGCCACCTCGCGCATCCGGTCCAGCCGGAACGTGCGCCAGTCGTCGCGGCCGAGGTCCCAGGCCATCAGGTACCAGCGGTGGTTCGTGGCGACCATCCGCACCGGCTCGACCGTGCGCTCGTGCTCCCCACCGCCGGGGCGGGTGTACCGGAACCGCACCCGGACCGCGTCCCGGCAGGCTCGCGCGAGCGTGACCAGCACTTCCGCGTCGACCTCGACACCGGGGCCGATGAGAGTCTCGGTGGCGCCGCGCACCGCCCGCACCTCGGCGCGCAGCCGGGGCGGCATCACCTGGTCGAGCTTGGCGAGCGCCCGCAACGCTGCCTCACCGGCGCCGGCGACCGTGCCCCCGGACGCCAGCCGCAGGGACACGGCGGTCGCGATTGCCTCCTCGTCGTCGAGAAGCAGCGGCGGCAGGCGGGTGCCCGCGCCGAGTTGGTAGCCGCCGCCGACCCCCGCCGTCGCGTGCACGGGATAGCCGACCGCGCGAAGCCGCTCCACGTCGCGACGCACCGAGCGGTCGGTTACCCCGAGCTCGGCGGCGAGTTCAGTCGCGGTCCAGGACGGCCGCCGCTGCAGCAGCGCCAGCAACCGCAGCACTCGCTGGATCGTTGCTTCCACCGTCATCCAGGCATCGTTCCACAGATCGCGGACCGTATCTGTCCGCTATTGGGGGCAGGCTAGGGCCATGACCTGGAACCCACTGCTGCGTGAGCAGCTCACCTGGCACTGGACCAACCAGCTGCGCGATCGCCTCGACGGGCTTACCGACGACGAGTACTTCTGGGAGCCGGCGCCCGGGTGCTGGAACGTGCATCCCCGCGGCACCGGGAGCGCCCCGGTGCAGGCCGGGTCGGGCGCGATGACGATCGACTTCGCCATGCCGGTACCCGACCCGCCGCCGTTCACGTCGATCGCCTGGCGGCTCGGGCACGTGATCGTCGGCGTGCTCGCGATGCGCAACGCCGGACACTTTTCGCGCCCGCTCACCGACTACCAGTCGTTCGACTACGCCCCTACCGCCACCGGCGCACTGGCCCAGCTCGACGCGGAGTACGCGACGTGGACGGCCGGGGTCGAGTCCCTCGGCGAAGCCGGCCTCGCGCGCCCGTGCGGGGAGGCGGAGGGACCGTTCGCGGCGGACCCGATGGCGGCGCTGGTGCTCCACATCAACCGCGAACTGATCCACCATCTGGCGGAGGTGTGCCTGCTGCGCGACCTTTACCTGCACACCCGGACCCGACAGGAGGCGAGCTGAGATGGCCCGCGAAGTTCAGATCACCTTCGACTGTGCCGACCCTGCCGCGGTGGCGGCGTTCTGGGCCGAGGCCCTCGGCTACCAGCTGCAGGCCCCGCCCCCGGGCTTCGAGTCCTGGGAGCAGGCTCTGGAGGCGATGGGCGTATCGCGCGAGCGGTGGGGTGACGCGTCGGCGGTGGCCGACCCGGACGGCGCCGGACCGCGGCTGTTCTTCCAGCGCGTGCCCGAGGGCAAGCAGGTGAAGAACCGCGTGCACCTCGACGTGCGAGCCGCGCCCGGCCTGTCGGGCGACGAGCGGATGGCGGCGCTGGAAGCGGAAGCCGAGCGGCTCGTCTCCCACGGCGCGAAGCGGCTGCAACGCCACGAACCGCGGCCCCCGCTCGCGGCGGGCCACATCATCATGGCGGACCCTGAGGGCAACGAGTTCTGCCTGGACTAGGGACTGTCGGCACTATGGCTTGCGTGGCGGTGCGGACGAGACCAGCTAGTCGTCGAACCGGCCGCGGCGCCCGCGTTTGACGTCGCTCCGGCGTTTCTTCTCCGCCAGCCGTCGTTCCTTGGCGCCGCGCGATGGTTTGGTGGGCCGTCGCGGCGGTGGCGGTGGCGCGGCTGCCGACCGCAGGGTCGCGACCAGCCGCTCGCGCGCGGCCTCACGGTTCGCCAGCTGGGCGCGGTGCTCACTGGCCACGATGGTCAGCACGCCCTCGACCAGGCGGGACCGCAATCGCTCCAGCAGACGCGGTCGCAGGTCGTCCGGGATCGACGGGGAGCGCGCCACGTCGAAGGACAGCTCGACGCGTGAGTCCGTCGTGTTCACGCCCTGGCCGCCCGGCCCGGACGAGCGGGAGAAGCGTTCGCGCAGCTCGGCGTCCGGGATCACCAGGCGCCGGGAGACGGGCAGATCAGAACCGGGGGTGGTCACCGGTCAGCACCGCGCGCGGGGCGGCGGTGTCCTCGGTCGTGCGGATTTCGCCGAGCACCCAGGCCGGCACGTGCCGCGCGGTGAGCACGGCCAGCGCCCGGTCGACGTCCTCGGACCCGACCACCGCGACCATGCCGACGCCCATGTTGAACGTCTTCTCCATCTCGGCCCGCTCGACCTTGCCGCGATGCTGGATCAGCGCGAACACCGGCGCGGGCGTCCACGTGCTCCGCTCCAGCTCCGCGCGCAGCCCGGCCGGGATCACCCGCGCCAGGTTGGCCTCCAGCCCACCGCCGGTGACGTGGGCGAACGTGCGCACGTCGGCCTCGGCGGCCAGCGCCAGGCAGTCCTTGGCGTAGATGCGGGTCGGCTCGAGCATCTCCTCGCCGAGCGTGCGGCCGAACTCCTCGACGTGCCCCTCCAGCGGCATCCGGGCGATCTCGAGCAGCACGTGACGGGCCAGCGAGTAGCCGTTGGAGTGCAGGCCGGACGCACCCATCCCGATGACCACGTGACCCGGGCGGACCTGCTCCGGCCCGAGTACCTCGGACGCCTCGACCACCCCGACCCCGGTGGCCGAGATGTCGTAGTCGTGCTCGCCCATCAGGCCAGGGTGCTCGGCGGTCTCGCCGCCCAGCAACGCGCAGCCCGCCTGGACGCAGCCCTCCGCGATGCCCGCGACCAGCGCGGCGATCTTCTCCGGGACGACCCGGCCGACCGCGATGTAGTCCTGCAGGAACAGCGGCTCGGCGCCGGTGACCACGAGGTCGTCCACGACCATCGCGACGAGATCGATGCCGACCGTGTCGTGCTTGTCGAGCGCCTGCGCGACCGCGATCTTCGTGCCAACGCCGTCGGTGGAAGAAGCGAGCACCGGCTCCTTCCACCGATCGAGCTTGAGCGAGAACAACCCGGCGAACCCGCCGACGCCGCCGAGCACCTCGGGCCTGCTCGCGCGCTCCGCGTGCGGCTTCAGCAGCTCGACGGCCTGGTCACCGGCCTCGATGTCGACGCCGGCGGCGGCATAGGTGGCGCTGGTGGACTCGCTCACGGCAAGCGGACTCCTGAACTCGACGGAACTCACGGACGCCGGACGGCATCCTCAGCACCGTACCCGGCCTGGGTGACCTGCCGGTTATCCGCCGGGTCCAGGCCTTCCAGCAGGTACTTGCCGATGAGCGCGTCTTCGGGCAGCGGGATCGGGTACTGACCGTCGAAGCAGGCGCTGCACAGCCGCGTCTTCGGCTGCTCGGATGCCGCGACCAGGCTTTCCAACGAGACGTAGCCGAGCGAGTCGGCGCCGATCAGGCGGCGGATGCCCTCAAGATCAGCGCCGTTGGCGACCAGTTCGGCCCGTGAGGCGAAGTCGATGCCGTAGAAGCACGGCCACCGCACCGGCGGCGACGCGATCCGGACGTGCACCTCGACCGCACCGGCCTCGCGCAGCATCCGCACCAGTGCCCGCTGCGTGTTGCCGCGGACGATCGAGTCGTCCACCACGACGAGCCGCTTCCCGCGGATCACGTCGCGCAGCGGGTTGAGCTTGAGGCGGATGCCCAGCTGGCGGATGGTCTGCGACGGCTGGATGAACGTGCGGCCGACGTAGCCGTTCTTGACCAGGCCCTGCCCGTAGGGGATGCCGGACGCCTGGGCGTAGCCGATCGCGGCGGGAGTGCCGGACTCCGGCACCGGGATCACCAGGTCGGCCTCGGCCGGGTGTTCCAGCGCGAGGCGCTTGCCGATGTCGACCCGGGTGCCGTGCACGCTGCGGCCGGCGATGGAGGTGTCCGGCCGGGCGAGGTACACGTATTCGAAGATGCAGCCCTTGGGCTCGGGGCTGGCGAAGCGCGAGGATCGCAGGCCCTCGGCGTCGATGGCGATCAGCTCGCCGGGCTCGACCTCGCGCACGAACGACGCACCGACGATGTCCAGCGCCGCGGTCTCGCTCGCGACCACCCAGCCGCGCTCGAGCCGGCCGAGCACCAGCGGGCGCACGCCGTGCGGGTCGCGCGCCGCGTACAGGGTCGACTCGTCGGCGAAGACCAGGCAGAATGCGCCGCGCAGGGACGGCAGCAGCTCCAGGGCGGCCGCCTCGGTGCCCTTGTCAGCCGCCGCGTCCGCCAGCAGGCCGACGACCAGGTCGGAGTCGCTGGAGGAGCCGGTCAGGTCGCGGTGCGGCTTGAGACCCGCCGCGCGCGTGCGGTCCCGCAGCTCGGCGGTGTTGACCAGGTTGCCGTTGTGGGCGAAGGAGATGCCGCTGCCGGTCGCCGTGTGGCGGAACATCGGCTGCGCGTTCTCCCAGGTGGAGGAGCCCGTCGTGGAGTACCGGCAGTGCCCGACGGCGATGTGCCCCTGCAGCGAGGAGAGCACCTGCTCGTCGAACACCTGGCTGACCAGGCCGAGGTCCTTGAAGACCACGATCTGCTTGCCGTCCGAGACGGAGATGCCGGCGGCTTCTTGCCCACGGTGCTGGAGCGCGTACAGGCCGTAGTAAGCCATCTTTGCGACTTCTTCACCGGGGGCCCAGACGCCGAAGACACCGCACTCTTCTCGCGGTTCGCGTTCGGGCTGGTCGTCAAGGTGGTGGGAAACCACGAAAGTGCTCCCTGGAGACGAGGGCAGGCCTATTCAAGTGTAGGTCGTGGCGGCTTGAAGTGACGCCCCGTGGTCAGTGGTGCTGACCACGGGGCGCCGACTCCCCCTCATCGGAGCAGCGGTCAGCTCGCGGCGAGCCAGGTCGCGCGTCCGCTGCCGGTGGGCACCCAGCAGCCGCCGCGGGCGGGCACCTTCGGCCCCGCGGCCGCCGTGCCGTCCGGCAACGCCAGCAGTTCGTCCAGTACCGGCTGGGCGTCGCCGGAGGTGCGCCACAGCACGGTGCGCGGCGCGAGGATGTCGTCCTCGTCGCCGGGCATCCGGGTGGCGATCACGTCGTCCTCGGCGTTGAGCCGGACGACGTCGATGACCGAGTCGTGGGCGCGGACGCCGACCACCGCGAGCACGGCGCCCTTCGCGTCGCGCGGGTGCACGAACTGGTAGCCGCGGGCGATGAGGTCTCCCAGCAGGTCTTCGATGGTCTTGGCAGCGTCAGTTGAGGACATCGTCGAACTCGCCGTCCTTCGCCCCCGCGACGAACGCCGCAAGTTCGGCGCGGGTGTAGATGAGTGCCGGCCCGCCGGGGAAGCGCGAGTTTCTGACGGCGAACGAGTCCGCGGACAGCCGGGCGAACTCGACGCAGTTGCCGTTGGCACCGCTGCGCGCGCTCTTGCGCCAGGACGCACCGGCGAGATCGCCGGCGGGCATGCCGTTCACGAAGTACTCAGCCATACTTCCCCAACCTTTCGGGTCAGTGCATCTGCGCGACGCAAATGCACGTGCACCGGCCTGGTGGTGATCAAGCTACCACTAGTTACTGCACGCGTAAATGCACGTGCATCCGCAACACTAAACACAGACCGGAGCGTGAGGAACGGCCGGGGCGTTTAATGCGATCGGGTGACGCAAACCGGCCTTGTTGGCCTGGTTTGACTACCGTTGGTCACCCATTCGATTAGAGTTCTTCGCGCTTCTTCAGCAGCATCTGGCGCGTCCGATCGGGCGTTTCCGCGTCGACCGTCAGCCGGTCGAACGCCCGCCCGTAGACCTCGAGGTCTTCCGGCTTCTCCAGGTACGACGCGCCGTTGAGGTGCTCCACGTAGGCGATGTTCGGCAGGTCCGGCTCGGCGAACTGGAGCAGTGAGAAAGCGCTTTCCGCGGCGAACCCGCTCATGTCGTACGGGATGACCTGCACGGCAACGTGGGGCATGTCGATGAGTTCCAGCAGCTTGTCGATCTGCTCGCGCAGCACGCCGGCGCCGCCGAACGGGCGCGCGAGTACGGCCTCGTCGATAACCGCCCAGAGCCTCGGCGGCTTCGGCCCGTTGATCAGCTTCTGGCGGCGCATCCGCAGTCCGACCTTGCGCTCCACGTCCTCGTCTCGGCTGTCCGGGTCGCCGTGGCTGATCACGGCCCGCGCGTAGCGTTCGGTCTGCAGCAGGCCGGGGACGAACATCAGCTCGTAGGTGCGGATCCGGGCGGCCGCCTCCTCCAGTCCGATGTAGTTGTCGAACCAGCTGGGGACGAGGTCGTTGTAGGGGTGCCACCAGCCGGGCTGGTTGGACTCCTTGACCATCCGGACGGCCCAGTCCCGTTCGGTGGGGTCGTGGACGCCGTACATCGTGAGCAGGTCGGTGACGTCGCGTTCCTTGAAGCCGACCCGGCCGAGCTCCATTCGGCTGATCTTCGACTCGGACGCGCGGATCTCCCATGCCGCCTTGGCGCGCGTGATGCCGCTCTTTTCCCGCAGGCGGCGGAGCTGGGTACCGAGGATCATCCGGCGAGCCGTCGGGCCGGTGGCCTGTTCGGAGCCGGGGAGGTCGATGGGAGCCATCAAAGACCCTTCCTCGCAGAAAGCACCAACTAACCAACTTACAGCGCGGTGAGCCGCAGTCAAGAGCGGTGTGGATTTACGGGCCGCGGCATGCCCCCTACTCTACGTGGGTCCGACAATTTCATTCGTTCGCTATTGCCCGGGAGACCGCGATGTCCGGTGCCACCGCCCCCTATCCGAGTGCAGTCCCCGTAGGTGTGGACCCGACCAGGGCGAGCATCGCGCGCGTTTACGACGCCGCGCTCAACGGCAAGGACAACTACGAGATCGACCGCCAGGTGCTGGCGCAGGTCCGCACCGTCGCGCCGCAGGTGAACGACCTGGCGTGGGCCAACCGGGACTTCCTCATCCGCTCCTGCCGCTTCCTCGCCATGCAGGCGGGCATCGACCAGTTCCTCGACCTCGGCTCGGGTCTGCCGACGGCCGAGAACACCCACCAGGTCGCGCAGCGGGTCAACCCGGAGGCCAAGGTCCTCTACGTCGACAACGACCCGGTGGTGCTCGCGCACGGCCGGGCGCTGCTCGAGGAGAACGAGAACACCCACTTCATCGCGGCGGACATCTTCCAGCCGGAGCAGATCCTCGAGCATCCCGAGGTCCGCGACTTCCTCGACTTCTCCCGGCCCATCGCCATGCTGCACATCGGCACCTGGCACCACTACCTCGGCGACGACGGCGGCGAGAAGATGGCCACCTACATCGACGCGCTGGCGCCGGGCTCGTACGTGTCCATCGCGCACTTCTACAACCCGGGTACGCCGGACCACGACGAGCTGGCCCGCAACATGGAGGAGAAATTCATCCACAGCCCGATGGGCAGTGGCCGCTTCCGCAGCCGGGAGGAGATCGAGGCGCTGTTCCCGGGCCTGGAGATGGTCGAGCCGGGCCTGGTCCTGTGCGACGACTGGTGGCCGGACGGCCCGCGCCTCCAGCCGCTGAACCTCGTCCGCCAGTGCATCGCAGGGGGCGTCGGCCGGAAGCCGTGATCCCGGGCGGCACATTGTCGAAAATGTGCCGCCGCGGTGGGGTCACAACCGGGCTATCGGCAGCCAGTGCGAGAGGTCGGCCCGGGTCCCGGAAGCGGTGACCCGGCCGGCCGCGACCGCGTCCGTCCACTGCAGACGGCCGGTGGCCAGCTCGAGCCAGGTCCGCGGGTCGGTTTCGACCACGTTCGGCGGGGTGCCGCGGGTGTGCCGCGGGCCTTCGACGCACTGCACGGCCGCGAACGGCGGCACCCGCACCTCCACGCTGCGCCCGGGGGCGTCCTGGGCGAGCGTGCGCAGGCTCAGCCGGACGGCGGCGGCCAGCTCGGGTCTCGCCGGCCGTTCGGCTTCTCCGCTCAACCAAGCCGAAACGGCCTGCAGCGCGGCTCTGAGCTCAGCGGGGTCAACCGGGCGCGGTGCGGGCATGATCAGACAGTAGAGTGCACGACAGCACACTGAGCACAGCGACGCGGAAACACGGGGTTCGCACATGGCGCAGCGGGACGAAGCGGATCGGCTTCTACCCAATCCTCAGCCCGAGCACAAGCCCGGGAAGCCCAAGATCACCGAGGAGATGCGCGCCAACGCCAGGGCGAACCCGAACAGCTGGCTCTACGTGATCGACGAGGCGTTCGACCCAGGAGGCCCGGTGCCGTCGTGGGCCGTCGTCGGGGCCTACCCGGTCAGCGGCGGCGGCGACATCGTGGAGGACTTCCACCCCAACGACCGCTACCGGCCCTCGCCGAAGGCGCTCGGGTTCCCGGAGCCGCGCAACGATCTCGAGCTTCTGCTGCAGCTCGTGCGGACCAACCACCGGCCGGCGAGCGACCTGCCCACGGTGATCCTCGACGCCACGCTGTTCGTCTACGCGCTCGCCCCGATGCAGCGCACCGTCATCGGCTTCCACAACACCGACGGTCGCGTTCTCGTCCCGGCCTACACCTCGAAGGCGCTGGTGCCACTGGAGTGGCCGCATGCCCGCGCCGTGCTCGGCCGCGACATGGTGCCGCTGCTCGCGGGGCACGCGGTGGCGATCAACCCGCACGACGTCGTCACGGCCGTCGTACCGGCCGAGCACTTGGTGGCCGCTCTCGCGCAGGAACAAAAAGACTAAACGTTCCGCGCGGCGAAGCCAGTCCGATCACGCTTTCGAGCGACGCCGACTCGCAAAAAGCGCTCCATCGAGGCATGGTGACGACCATCGGAGGATGGGAGTCGCCGTGCAATTGTGGAGTTCGAAGCTGCGTCTGGGCACATTGCTCGTGTCCGTGGCACTGGGGACTACGGCCGTGTGCGGGGCGGGGGTGTCCGCCGCGTCCACACCGGACTACTCGAAGGCGGACAGCACGTTCGCCGGATCGCAGATCGCCGCCGTCGAGGGCAAGGGGGACCCGCCCCGCTTCAGTGCCGACGCGGGTGCGCTGGGGCACGACGTCAGCGGGCACCAGGGGGATGTGGACTGGCCGGGCGCCTGGGGGGCGGGTGGGCGGTTCGTCTACATCAAGGCCACCGAGGGCAACGGGTTCATCAATGACCGCTTCGCCCAGCAGTACAACGGTTCCTACCAGACCGGGATGATCCGCGGCGCTTACCACTTCGCGCGCCCGGACGTCTCCGGCGGCCGCGAGCAGGCCGAGTACTTCCTCGCGCACGGGGGCGGCTGGACGTCGGACGGACAGACGCTGCCCGGGGCGCTGGACGCGGAGTACAACCCGTACGGCGATGCCTGCTACGGCCTCGACCCGCAGCGGATGGGCGAGTGGATTCGCGACTTCTCCGACACCTACCGCGCCGCCACCGGACGCTTCCCGGTGATCTACACCTCCACGAACTGGTGGAACAAATGCACCGGGAACAACGCCGGATTCGCGCAGAACAATCCACTGTGGATAGCGCGGTACCAGCCGGTGGTTGGTCAGTTGCCGGCCGGGTGGACGCGTCAGTTCATCTGGCAGTTCGCGGATTCGGGTGTGCTGCCCGGCGATCAGAACCTGTTCGACGGGTCGTTGGACCAGGTCAAGGGTTTCGCCTCGAACAACTGACGTCGTAATCCGGTCGGGTTACGACGAAAGTTGGGTCGGCACGGGCGAACATACGCGAAATCACCCACCCGTCGTCCGAAATTCACGTCTTTGATGACAAAACCACAAGTCGTCATTCAGAATCTCGGCCTGGGCGGTCTCCCTGCACCCTGACCGCGCACCGCGAGGGCAATGGAAAGGACTTCGGGTCATGTCTGCTCCACACAAAAGATGGTGGCGGTTCGCCATGTCCGCCGCCGCATCGGTCGCCGCACTCGTGCTCGGTGCGCTGGCCCCGGCCGGCGCGGAGCCCCGGACCATCGCCGGGGTGCCGGTCGACGACTACGTCGCTCGTTACGATCACCCGATGGGTTCGCAGATCACGCGCGTCGAGGGCGACCACTCGACGCCGCAGACGCGGGCCCTCGCCGCCGGTGACGAGAACGCCGCGGCTTCGGTCGAGGGCATCGACGTGAGCGGCCACCAGGGCAACGTCGACTGGGCGAACTACTGGGGCCAGGGCAAGCGCTTCGCCTACGTCAAGGCGACCGAGGGCACCTACTACACCAATCCGTACTTCGCGCAGCAGTACAACGGGTCCTATTCCATCGGCATGATCCGCGGGGCTTACCACTTCGCCACCCCGGACACCGCCTCCGGCGCCGCCCAGGCCGACTACTTCGTCGACCACGGCGGCGGCTGGTCGGCGGACGGCAAGACGCTGCCGGGCGCCCTCGACATGGAGTACAACCCGTACGGCTCGACGTGCTACGGCCTGTCGAAGAGCGGGATGACCGCGTGGATCAGGGACTTCAGTGATACTTACCACGCCCGCACCGGCCGGTTCCCGGTGATCTACACGAGCACCAGTTGGTGGAGCCAGTGCGTCGACGGCGCGTTCGCGTCGACCAACCCGCTGTGGGTCGCGCGCTATTCCGCCAGCTTGGGGACGTTGCCGAACGACTGGAGCGTCCAGACGTTCTGGCAGTACTCGTCCACCCCGATCGACCAGAACACGTTCAACGGGGCCTACGACCGGCTGCAGGTCCTGGCGACCTCGACGGACTGACCCGGGGTTTTCCGCCCGCCGGTCGCACTTCTGTCGGTGCCACCAGGCACAATGCCCGTGATCAGTATGACGGCCGGGCTGGGGGAACCAGGTTCGGCGTCGATGCGTCCGAGCAGGGCGTAGCGATCCAGGAAGGGCGACGTCGATGACCTACCCACCGCAGCCGGGACAGCCGGATTACGGCCAGCAACCCGATCCGTACGGCCAGCAGCCGGGCGGCTCTCCCCAGTCCGGAGGCTTCCCGCAGCAGGGTGGGCAGTACGGCGGCCAGCAGTACCCGGGCCAGCAGCCCTACGGCCAGCCCGAATATGGCCAGCAGCCCGGATATGGGCAGCAGCCGGGGTACGGCCAGCCGCCGGGGTATGGGCAGCAGCCGGGCTACGGTCAGCAGTATCCGGGTTACGACCCCAACTACCCGCAGACCGCGCAGTTCGGTTATGGCGCGCCGCCGCCCGGTGGTGGCAGCAAGAAGGGCCTGTGGATCGGCCTGTCGGTCGGTCTCGTCGTCGTGCTGGCGGCGCTGGGCATCACCGGCTTCTGGGTGCCGGGCTTCTTCCTGGGTGACAAGCAGCCTGGCGCGCAGGCCGTCGCGCAGCAGGTGATCGACGGGATCCGGACGCACAACAAGGCCGCGCTCAACACGCTGAAGTGCGCGGATGCGGACCGGTCGGTGTCCTCGGCCATCGAGGACGTCAACGACGTCGACAACATCCAGATCGGGCAGGTCAAGGAGAACGGCGACACCGCGACGGTCGATTTCACGGCGACCGCCGGTGGTGATTCGGGCACCGGCACCGGCACGCTGGCGAGGCAGAACGGCAAGTGGTGCTGGAAGGACCTGGAGACCCGGTCGGCCGGCGGCGGCGGCTCGACGCGCACGTCCACCTCGAGGTCGACTCGCACCAGCACCAGCACCAGCACCAGCACCAGCACGTCGTCGAGCTCGTCGTCCACCGGCGGCACGGGCGGCAGCGCCGGCAAGGCGATGGTCGAGGACTTCCTGGCCAAGATGGCCGCGGGCGACGTGAGCGGTGTGACCTCGCTGGTCTGCTCCGACGCGACGCAGGACAACAAGGACGACGCACGTACGGCCGCCGAAAAGCGCGCAAACGTGCGGCCGACCTACGACGGCGCCACGGACACGATGGTGTCGGGTGACCTGGCCGGGACCCAGCAGGGTGAGCAGGTCACCGGCCTGTTCTTCGCCGAGAACTTCGACGGCGAAGGCTTCTGCGTCTCGGTGTTCGGCGTCTTCTAGCCGGATCGGCGGCCGAGGCCCGGGCGCCTCGGCCGCATGATCAGCGCCGCGACGTAGTAGGTGCAGGGCGTCGCGGAGCGGTTCGCGTAGGAGAGGGTGACATCTGCCGCGAGGTAGAGGGAGTCACCCTCTTCGAGTTCGATCGTCTCCGCGTGGGTGTCCTGCACGGTCAGGGTGAGCAGCCCCGACTGCACGAAGATGAACTCGTGCGAGCCCGCCGCGTAGGGCGGGTACGTACCGGCTTCGCAGCCGGGCGGCAGCGTCGAGCGGATCCACTCGAAGTTCACCCCGGGCACGACCGGCGTGAGGATCGTCCGCTGCCACCCGCCCGGTTCGTCGACCACGTCCTGGTCCGCGGCGCGGCGCACCACCATCCGGACCGGCTCGGTGAGCAGGTCCGTCAACGGCACCCCAAGCCCGGCGGCGATCCGGTCGAGCACGACGACCGTCGGCGCCTTCGCGCCCCTCTCCACCGCCGACACCATGCTGACGCTGACCGACGAGCGGTCGGCGAGTGCCTGCAGGGTCAGCCCGCGGTCGGTGCGCGCCGTCTGAACGCGTCTGCCCAGTGCACCGAGATCCATGTATCCTATAGTAGTGTTTGATTCTTCTATAGTAAAATCGACCGAGGTGGCTGACCTCCCGGCGATCGCCGAGATCTACGCGGGGTACGTGCGGACCAGCACCGCGACGTTCGAGTTGGCGCCGCCGGACCTGCCCGAGTGGAGCCGCCGCTTCACCGCGATCACCGAGGCGGGCCTGCCGTTCCTGGTGTCCGAAGTGGACGGCCGCGTCGCCGGGTACGCGTACTGTTCACCGTGGAAGACGCGCCCGGCCTACCGGCGCACCGCGGAGAACTCGATCTACGTCGATCCCTCGGCGACGGGCCACGGCCTGGGCGGTCTGCTCCTGGACGCGCTGTTGGACCGCTGCCGCGCGGCGGGTATCCGTGAGGTGATCGCGGTGATTGCCGATCCGGAGCGCAACCCGGCTTCTCCTGCGTTGCATCGCCGGCGGGGGTTTGCGGACGTGGGTGTGCTTCGCGGTGTCGGCTACAAGTTGGATCGCTGGTTGGACACGCTGTTGCTGCAGAAGAGCCTGGTTTCCTGACCGGGCGCCGCCACCTTCCGACAAACGGCGCCCGCGGAAAACCTCAGTCGAACAGGGCCGGCAGCGTGCCTTCGAACGCGTCGCGCAGCTCCTCGAAACCGAACGTCGCCACGCCCTGGATCTCCAGGCCGCCCGCTTCCGGGTCCACCACGCCCGCCTTGCGCCACGGCAGCCCGCGCGCGGTGCACATCTCGGTGAACCGCAGTTCCTCGGTGCGCGGCACCGCGACGAGCACCCGACCGGTCGACTCGGAGAACAGCTGCACGAACGGGTCGGCGTCCTCCTCCAGCAGCGCCCGCGCGCCGCACTGGCCGATCAGCACCATCTCCACCAGCGCCTGCGCCAGGCCACCGTCGGACAGGTCGTGCGCCGCCGAGATCATGCCGTCACGCGAACCCGCGATCAGAACGTCCGCCAGCAGCCGCTCGCGCTCCAGGTCGACCTTCGGCGGCAGGCCGCCCAGGTGCCCGTGCACCACGTGCGCCCACGCCGAACCGGCGAGTTCGTCGTGCGTCTCGCCCAGCAGAAGCAGCGTCTCGCCGGCCTCCGCGCCGATCCCCGTCGGGATCCGCCGCCGCACGTCGTCGATCACGCCGAGCACGCCGACCACCGGCGTCGGCAGGATGGCCGTGGTGCCGGTCTGGTTGTAGAAGCTCACGTTGCCGCCGGTGACCGGGACGCCCAGCTGTGCGCAGCCGTCCGCGATGCCGTGCACGGCCTGCTCGAACTGCCACATCACGCCGGGGTCGGTCGGCGCGCCGAAGTTGAGGCAGTCGGTGACCGCGACCGGCGTGGCACCCGTGGTCGCGACGTTGCGGTACGCCTCGGCCAACGCGATCTGGGCGCCGGCATACGGGTCGAGGTAGACGAACCGGCTGTTGCAGTCGGTCGAGACGGCCACGCCACGGCCGGTCTCCTCGTCGATCCGGATCATGCCGCCGTCGGCGGGCTGCGACAGCACCGTGTTGCCGCGCACGTACCGGTCGTACTGGTCGGTCACCCACTCCTTCGACGCCTGGTTCGGCGCCGACACGACCTTCAGCAGCGTCTCCCGCAGCTCGTCCGGGGTGGACGGGCGGTGCAGGTTCTCCGGCGTGTCCGCCTGTACAGCGTCCTGAGTGGACGGACGGGCGACCGGGCGGTCGTACACCGGGCCCTGGTGCGCCACCGTGCGCGGCGGCACGTCCACCACGGTCTCGCCGTGCCAGGAAACCACGAGGTGCTCGCCGTCGGTCACTTCGCCGATCACCGTGGCGATCACGTCCCACTTCGCGCACACCGCGAGGAAAGCGTCCACCTTGGACGGTTCGACGACCGCGCACATCCGCTCCTGCGACTCGCTGGAGAGGACCTCCGCCGGGGTCATGCCCTCGGCGCGCAGCGGCACCTTGTCCAGCTCGACGCGCATGCCGCCGTCGCCGGCCGCGGCCAGCTCCGAGGTCGCGCAGGACAGGCCGGCGCCGCCGAGGTCCTGGATGCCGACGACCAGCTTCTGCGCGAACAGCTCGAGGCAGCACTCGATGAGCACCTTCTCGGTGAACGGGTCGCCGACCTGGACACTGGGCAGCTTCTTGCGTCCACCCGGCGAAGATCCAGTCTCGTCGTCCTTGAACACGTCGCTGGCCAGCACCGACACGCCGCCGATGCCGTCGAGCCCGGTGCGCGCGCCGAACAGGATGATCTTGTTGCCCGTGCCCGACGCGAAGGCCAGGTGCAGATCCTCGGTGCGCATCGCGCCCACGCACAGCGCGTTGACCAGCGGGTTGCCTGCGTAGCTGGCGTCGAACCCGACCTCACCGCCGATGTTGGGCAGGCCCAGGCAGTTGCCGTACCCGGCGACACCGGCCACGACACCGGGCAGCACGCGCCGGGTGTCGGGCGCGTCGGCCGGGCCGAAGCGCAGCGAGTCGGCCACCGCGAGCGGGCGCGCACCCATCGCGAGGATGTCGCGCACGATGCCGCCGACACCCGTCGCGGCGCCCTGGTATGGCTCCACATAGGACGGATGGTTGTGGCTCTCGACCTTGAACGTGACCGCCCAGCCGTCGCCGATGTCGACGACACCGGCGTTCTCGCCGATCCCGGCGAGCATCTTCGAGCGCATCTCCTCGGTGGTGGTCTCACTGAAGTAGCGCAGGTGCTTCTTCGACGACTTGTACGAGCAGTGCTCGCTCCACATCACCGAGTACATGGCCAGTTCGGCGTCCGTCGGCCGCCTGCCCAGGATCTCGCGGATGCGCGCGTACTCGTCGTCGGCGAGCCCGAGCTCGCGGTAGGGCTGCGGGAGGTCCGGCGTTTCCGCGGCCCGAGCGGTGGTGTCGACGGCCAGGGTTTCGGTCACGCCCCCAAGGGTACTTGCAGGGCTCTGACCGGCAGAAAATCGGTCGCGTGAGGTGAGCTGGGGCACTTACCGTCAGGTGTTATGCGCCTTCCTGCCCGGCTCACGCCACTGCGATTCCTGGGCGCGCTCCTGCGAGCGCGGCCGTGGCTCGCCGTGTCCGCGTGCATCCTGGGCGCCCTGTGGCTGCTGCCGGGTGCGTTGCTCCCGCTCGCGATCGGCCGGGTGGTCGAAGACATCCGCGTGGGCCAACCGCTGCTGCCCGGCGTCGGCCTGGTCGCGCTGCTCGGGGTCGCGCAGGCCGGGTGTGCCGCCGCGTTGATCTTCGCGGTGATCACGATGTGGATCCACGGCGCGGAGACCACGCAGCGCGTGGTGGCCGAGCACACCGCCCGGCTCGGGGCCTCGCTGCGCCCGCAGGCCGAGACCGGCGACGTGATGGCGGTGACGTCCTCCGACATCAACCACATCGGCAACGTGCTGGAGGTGAGCGGGCGGTTGTTCGGTTCGGTGGTGGCCTTCTTCACCGTCAGCCTCGTGCTGGTCGGGATGTCGCCGCTGCTCGGCACCATCGCGCTGGCCGGCGTTCCACTCGCGACGCTGAGCATGGGCAAGCTGGTCGCGCCGCTGCAGCGCCGCAAGGGCGTGCAGCGCGAGGAGCTGTCCAGCGTGAACGCGCTGGCCGCGGACATCGTGTCCGGCCTGCGGATCCTCCGGGGTGTCGGTGGTGAGCAGCAGTTCCTCGGCCGGTTCCGTACCGCGAGCCAGCGCGTCCGGCGGGCCGGTGTCGAGGTGGCGCGCAGCGAGTCGTGGCTGGTCGGCGCCGAGGTGCTGCTGCCCGGTCTGGTCACGGTGGCGATCACGTGGCTGGGCGCGCGGTTCGTGGTGGCCGGGACGATCAGCGTGGGTGAGCTGGTCGCGTTCTACGCGTCGTCGATGTTCCTGGTGGTGCCGGTGAGCACGGCGACGGAGTTCACCGCCGCCTTCTCCTCGGCGATGGTGTCGGCGAAGAAGGTGTGCGGCGTGCTGAGCCTGCGGCCGCTGCTGTCCGAGCCGGCGGCGCCGGTCGCGCTGCCGGACGGGCCGCTGGAACTGCACGACACGCGATCCGGCTTCACCGCGGTCGCCGGGAAACTGACGGTCGTGGACGCGGGTCGGCAGGCCGAGCCGATGGCCGCCCGGCTGGCCCGGTTCACCGATGCCGAGCCGGGCGAGCGGGTGCTGGTGTCGGGCGTGCCGGCCGACCACGTCGCGGTGGGCGAGCTCCGGTCCCGCGTGGTTTACGCCCACAACCAGGACCTCTGGTTCTCCGGCGTGCTGCGGGACCAGCTGGTTCCCGCGGAGCGGGCCGATGTCGCCGTGTGGGCTGCGGACGCCGAGGACATCGTCGAGGGCCTGCCCGGCGGGCTGGACGAGCTGATCGGCGAGCGGGGCCGCGAGGTCTCCGGTGGTCAGCGGCAGCGGCTGAACCTGGCCCGCGCGCTGGCCCTGGACGCCGACACCCTGCTCCTCGACGAGCCGACGTCGGCCGTGGACGCGCACACCGAGGCCCGCATCACTGAGCGGGTCACCGAGCTGCGGCGCGGCCGCACGACGGTCGTCTTCACGGAAAGTCCACTGTGGAAAGCGGTGGCGGACGAGGTGATCACATGCGGTTCAAGCTAGCGCTCGCCACGGGTGCGCAGGCCCGGCGCTGGGCGCGGGACCTGCTGCGCGTGAACCGGCGCGGGTTCGGCATCGTGATCGGGCTGTTCGGCCTGGCCGCGATCGCCGGGCTGGCCGGACCGCAGATCCTCGGTCGCCTGGTCGACCTCGCGGTGTCCGGGTCGGGCCCGATCGACCTCCTCGCGCTGGCGTTCGTCACGGTGCTCGTGGTGCAGGCCGTGCTCAAGCGGCTCGCCCGCTTCCGAGCCGGGATGCTGGGCGAGCAGGTGCTGGCCGAGACGCGCGAGGGGTTCGTCGAGCGCGCGCTCCGGTTGCCGCTCGGCACGGTCGAGGCGGTCGGCACGGGTGACCTGATCAGCCGGGCGACCACGGACGCCAACCGCATCGATTTCTCGGTCCGCAACGCGATTCCGGAGATCTCGATCGCGCTGATCACGATCGTGCTGACGGTGGCCGGCATGATCTTCACCTCGCCGCTGCTGTCGCTCGGGCTGCTGGTCGCGGTGCCGATCCTGGTGCTGACCCTGCGCTGGTACGTCCGGCGTGCGCCGGGCATCGTCGAGACGATGCTGGACCAGTGGTCGGACGTGCAGTCGAGCCTGCACGAGACCACGGAGGGCGCGCGGACGGCCGAGGCGCTCGGTCTGACCAGGCGGCGGATCGCGCTCGGGCACCGCGCGCTCGGCGCCGCGATCGGTGGCGAGAAGCGGTTGCGCGGGGTGACGATCCGCTGGATCCCGTGGCTGCAGATCGCGCAGGTCGCGCCGGTCGCGACGATGCTGCTGGTCGGCGGCTGGGCCTACGCCGAGAGCCTGGCCGGACTGGGCACGATCACCACGATGGTGGTCTACGTCCAGGCGCTGGCGGGGCCGCTCGAAGAGGCGATGTGGTGGGTCGAGGACCTGCAGGTCTCCGCCACGGCGTTGCGCCGCGTCCTGGGTGTCCGGGGCGAGGCGGAGCGGGCGGGCGGTCCGCGGCCGCGCGGGCAGGAGATCGTGGTGCGCGACGCGCACTACGGCTACTCGACCGGGCGTGAGGTGCTGCACGGTATCGACCTGCGGGTGCCGCCGGGGCAGCGTCTGGCGATCGTCGGCCCGTCCGGGGCGGGCAAGTCGACGCTCGGCCGGCTGCTCGCCGGGGTCGCCGCGCCCGGTTCGGGTTCGGTGACGATCGGCGGCGCCGAGGTGTCCGAGCTGGCCGAGGACGTGCTGCGGGGCGAGGTGCTGCTGCTGACCCAGGAGCACCACGTGTTCGCCGGGACGCTGCGGGAGAACCTGACGCTCCCCGCCGGGTCGTGGCCGGACGAGGAGCTGGTGCGGGCGCTGGCCGCGGTCGGGTTGCGCGAGTGGTTCGACGCGCTGCCGGACGGTCTGGAGACCAAGCTCGGCTCGGGCGCGCTGGCGGTGCCGGCGGCGACCGCGCAGCAGCTCGCGCTGGCGCGCGTGGTGCTGGCCGACCCGCACACGGTGGTGCTCGACGAGGCGACTTCGTTGCTGGACACCTCGTCGGCGCGCCACCTGGAGCGTTCGCTGAGCGGAGTGCTGGACGGCCGGACCGTGATCGCGATCGCGCACCGGCTCCACACCGCCGCGGCCGCGGACCGCGTCGCGGTGCTGGAGTCGGGACGGATCACCGAGCTGGGCACGCACGCCGACCTGCTCGCCGCGGACGGGCCCTACTCCCGCCTGGCGTCGCACATTCTCGACAATGTGCCGCGCGCGGGCTGAGTCAGGCGCTGATCAGGCTGTCCACCGCGCTGTAGAACATGCCCAGGCCGTCGTCGCTCGGCCCGGTGAGCGCGTCGATCGCGTGCTCCGGGTGCGGCATCAGGCCGACGACGCGGCCGTTGGCGCTGCAGACACCGGCGATGTCGTCGCGCGAGCCGTTCGGATTCTCGCCGACGTAGCGGAACACCACGCGGCCCTCGCCCTCCAGCTGGTCCAAAGTGGACTGGTCGGCGACGTAGCCGCCTTCGCCGGACTTCAGCGGGATCAGCACCTCGGCGCCGGCCTCGTAGCGGCTCGTCCACGCGGTGCTGTTGTTCTCGACCCGCAGCCACTGGTCGCGGCACACGAAGTGCAGCTTCTTGTTCCGCACCAGTGCGCCCGGGAGCAGTCCGGCCTCGCACAGGATCTGGAACCCGTTGCAGATTCCGAGCACCGGCATGCCGCCCTTGGCCGCATCGATGACCGAGGACATGACCGGGGCGAACCGGGCGATCGCGCCGCAGCGCAGGTAGTCGCCGTAGGAGAAGCCGCCCGGCACGATCACCGCGTCGACGCCGTGCAGGTCGGAGTCCGCGTGCCAGAGCGAAACGGCCTCGGCGTCGGCGTAGCGAGCGGCGCGGACCGCGTCCACGTCGTCGAGCGTGCCGGGGAAGGTGATGACACCGATCTTCACGAGATCCTCCGCACGATCCACTCCTCGATCACCGGGTTGGCGAGGAAGCCCTCGGCGATCTTGGCCAGCGTCTCGTCGTCGACCGAGTCGTCGACCTCGAGCTCGAAGTGCTTGCCCTGGCGCACCGAGGTGACGCCGGTGAAGCCGAGCCGCGGCAGCGCGCCGGCGACGGCCTGACCTTGCGGGTCGAGGATCTCGGGCTTGGGCATGACGTCAACCACCACACGGGCCACGGCGGGTCGCTCCAGTAATCGCAGGTAGGCGGTACTGCTCAAGTCTAGCCGCGGGGAACGGGGCCGCCGTGGAGGGTGGTGGCGGGTGTGACGTGCACTGCGGCACTTTGTCGAAAATGTGCGACTCGCGGCGCCGGTCGGCCGCGGTCAACCGTCTTGACGGTGGTCCGGGCAGCGCTTAACGTCGTCCGGGATCACGTACCTTCTCCGAAATTTCGAACAACGGTGAACCGTGGACAGAACGGGACTTCCCGGATCCGCAGTTGAGGGGCACGAAGAAATGACGTTGGACGCCACGCTCGAAGCCGCCGCCCGCGCTGCGCGGTCCTGGGCTCGCGCGGATCGCGCCGCCGCGCTGGAGAAGATCGCGGACGGGATCGATGCCGCCGCCGACCAGCTGGTGCCGCTGGCGCACGAGGAAACCCGCATCCCCGAGGTGCGGCTGCGCGGTGAGGTCGTCCGCACCACGTTCCAGCTCCGCTTGCTGGCGAAGGAGACCACACGGCGCGCGGTCGTGGACGAGGCGGATCCGGCGTCGCCGCCGGCGCCCCGGCCGAAGCTCGTGCTGACCCACCGGCCGATCGGCCCGGTGCTGGTGTTCGCGGCCTCCAACTTCCCGTTCGCGTTCTCGGTCGCGGGCGGCGACACCGCCTCGGCGCTCGCGGCCGGGTGCCCCGTCGTGCTCAAGGCGCACCCCGGCCACCCGCGGCTGTCCGACGCGACCGGCGAGATCGTGCGGGCCGCGCTGCCGGCGGGCGTGTTCGCCGTCATCCACAGCGAGCAGGACGGCCGGGCTGCGCTGACCGATCCGCGGATCAAGGCCGGGGCGTTCACCGGTTCCCCTGGTGCCGGCCGGGCGTTGTTCGACATCGCGAGCTCGCGCCCGGACCCGATCCCCTTCTACGGCGAGCTCGGCAGCGTGAACCCGGTGTTCGTGACCGAAGCGGCCGCCCGGGCGCGCGGCGCGGAGATCGCGAGCGGGTACGTCGACTCGTTCACCATGGGCGCCGGGCAGCTGTGCACGAAACCCGGCCTGTTCGTGGTCCCGGCGGGGTCCGGGCTGGGCGAGCTGGCGGCCGGACGGGTGCGCGAAGTGGCCCCCGCGCCGCTGCTCAACGACAAGATCGCCAACGGGTACGCCGCCGTGCTCGGGCAACTCGTCGGGCACGCCGAGGTGCGCACGCTGGTCGACGGCGGGGCAGCGCCGTCGCTGCTGGCCACGACCGCCGCGGCGGTGCTGAAGCACGGCGAGGCCCTGCGGACCGAGTGCTTCGGCCCGGCGTCGCTGGTGGTCGAGTACTCGTCGGAATCCGAGATGTTGGACCTCGTCCGGTCGCTCGACGGGCAGCTCACCGGCACGGTGCAGGCCGAGGACGACGACCCGATCGCGGCGGAACTGGTCGACGAGTTGGCCGAACACGTCGGCCGCGTGGTGTGGAACGGCTGGCCCACCGGGGTCGCGGTGACGTACGCGATGCACCACGGCGGCCCGTACCCGGCGACCACCTCGCCGCTGCACACGTCGGTCGGCACCGCGGCTGTCGACCGGTTCCTGCGCCCGGTCGCGTTCCAGAACGTGCCGGACAAGGTGTTAGAGCGCTGACTCCGGGGCGCGGCCGCCGAGTCGCCGCGACAGTTCGGCCGCGCCCTCCCGGACCAGCTTCTCCCACCGCCGCCAGCCGTCCTCCTCGTGGCGTGACGCGGGGATCGAGATGCTCATCGCGGCGACCCACTCGCCCCGCGAGTCGACCACCGCCGCGGCCACGCAGCCGGCGTCCGGATTGGACTCGCCGCGTTCGTGCGCGACCCCGGTGAGGCGGGCGACGTCGAGCTGCGCGGCCAGTTCCGGACGCGAGGTGACGCTGTGCTCGGTGAGCGCGGTCAGCCGATGTCCCTTGAGGCGGTGGTTGACCTCCTCCCGCGACAGCCCGGCGAGCAGGACCTTGCCCACGGCCGTGCAGTTCGCCGGGAGACGGCGACCGACCGCCGAGATCAGCCGCACCGAACGCGTCGAGTCTATTTTGGACACATAGACGACCTCGAGCCCGTCGAGCACCGCGACGTGCACGGTCTCGCCGCACTGCGCGGCGACCAGCCGGGCCACGGCATCCGCCTCGACGCCGAACTCCAGTCGCTGCTGGTAGCACGCGCCCAGTTCGAGCAACTTCGGCCCGAGCCGGTACACGGTCTCCTCGCCGGCCAGCCGGTCCAGGTACTTCCGCGCGACCAGGGTGGTCAGCAGCTCGTGCGTGGTCGAGCGGGGCAGGCCGAGGCGCTCGATGATCTCCGTCGCGGACAGCTGGACCTGCTCGTCGAGGAACAGTTCCAGGATGTCGGCGGCCCTGAGCACGGCCGGTACGAGACGGGGCATACCGGCACCCTACCCCGCTCGTCCGAAATACCGGACCTAGTTCACTACCTCGACCACGTCACCCGTGCGCAGGGTCTGGTAGAAGGCCACCGCGTCGGAGTGCGAGAGGTGGACGCACCCGTGCGACTGCTGGCGCAGGCTGCCCTCGTGGAACGCGACACCGGTGGTCGTGAAGAACACCGAGTACGGCATCGGGCCGTTGTAGGCCTTGCTGTAGTGGTCGATGTCGCGGTACTGGACCCGGAACGTGCCCGTCGGCGTCTCGTGGCCCCGCCTCCCCACGGTGACCGGAACCGGCCCGCGGGTCACCCGGCCGTTGTTCGTCAGCCAGGCCTGGTGTGTCGACAGCCGCAGGCACGCTTTCGCCTGCACGCTGCACGGTGTTTGCGCTGCTTGCGCAGCGGGCGCCGCGATCCCGATCGTGCCCAGGATTGCCGCCCCGGCTGCGATACCGATGATCCTTCGCATGCCTCCGGTTACCCGCTAACGCCTCCGGCCATACAAGCCGGTGACAAGTTTCCGGACGAGCGCGTCGGTCTTCTCGGTTCGGCCGAACGTCGTCAGCTTGATGGGCACCGCGAACCGCTGCCGGGCGACCGCCTTCGGGCGGGCGAACTCGCGCAACCCCTCGGGGCCGTGGATCCGCCCGAAGCCGGAGTCGCCGACCCCGCCGAACGGCAGCGCCGCGGTTCCGGCGAACGAGAACGTCGCGTTGACCGAGATCATCCCGGCCTTGAGCCGCTGGACCAGTCGTGCGGCGTTGCGGCGGGAGAAGACCGTCGAGCCCAACCCGTAGTCCGTGGCGTTGGCCTTGTCGATCGCCTCGTCCATGTCCCGCACCTTGGCGATCGTCATCGTCGGGCCGAACGTCTCCTCCCGGACCGCGGCGGAGTCCTCGGGCACGTCGACCAGGACCGTCGGCTCGACGAACCGGTCGCCCACCGCGTCCGCACCGCCGGTCAGCGCCCGGCCGCCGCGGGCCAGGGCGTCGGCGATGTGCCCGCGTACGACGTCCAGTTGCGCCGGCATCGTCATCGGGCCGTACTGCTCACCCGGCCGCACCCGCCGGGTCAGCGCGACGACCTTGTCCACGAACGTGTCGTAGACCTGCTCGTGCACGTACACCCGTTCGATGCCGATGCAGGTCTGGCCGGAGTTGGAGAACGCGCCCCACACGGCGGCGTCGGCGGCCGCGTCCAGGTCGGCGTCGGCGTCGACGATCAGCGGGTCCTTGCCCCCGGCCTCGATGACGACCGGCGTGAGCGTCTCGGCGGCGGTCGCCATGATCTTCTTGCCGGTCGCGGTCGATCCGGTGAACGCGATCTTGTCCACGCCGGCACCCACCAGTGCGGCGCCGGTCGCGCCGAAGCCCGTGACCAGCTGGAACACCGGATACTCTGGCACCACCTCGGCGAACGCGTCCGCCAGCCACCTGCCGACGCCCGGGGTGTACTCGCTCGGCTTGAAGACCACCGCGTTGCCGGCCGCGAGGGCGTAGGTGATCGAGCCCAGCGGCGTGTAGACGGGGTAGTTCCACGGTCCGATCACCCCGATCACGCCCATCGGCTGGTACTCGACGCTCGCCGTGTGGTTGGAGAGCAGCAGGCCGGCCGGGCGGTGCTTGCGGCCCAGCACCTTGCGCGCGTTGCGCGCGGCCCAGTGGATGTGCTCGACGGCGAGGACGACCTCCAGTTGCGCGTCACCGGCCGGTTTGCCGGTTTCCGCGGTGACGACGTCGCACAGTTGGGTCATCCGGTGGGTGATGAGGCCGTTCCAGCGGCGCAGGCGCTCGGCGCGGCCCTCGAAGCCGAGGTCGGCCCACCAGGCGGCGGCCTCGCGCGCGGTGGCCACGGCAGCCTGGACGTCCTCCGCCGTGTGCACCGGATAGGTCCCGACGACCTCGTCGGTGGCCGGGTCCAGCGAGTCGAACGTTTCCCGGACTTCGGCAGGCTTCGGCTCCACGGCGGTCATCGTCGGCCTCCTAACTACTGGTCAGTAACACCAGCATGGCACAAGCCGTGGCCGAGCTCACTACCCCGAGCGTGGGAGCCCGGACATGAGGCGCGGTACCGGCGAAGTGATCTTGGCGACGCCCTTCCGGCGGGCCTAGGCTGGGCCTGAATCCACGTGGAGGAGTCGATATGCGAATCGTCCATTTCGGACACGCATGTGTCCTGCTGGAGACCGCCAACGCGCGGATCCTGCTCGATCCCGGCGCGTTCTCGAAGGGGTTCGAGGGCGAGCGCGAACTGGACGCCGTCCTCATCACCCACCAGCACTACGACCACATCGACAGCGAGCGGCTGCCCAAGCTGCTCGAGGCCAACCCGGACGCGAAGCTGGTCGTCGACCCGGGCTCGGAAGAGACCGTGCGCAAGATCGGGCTCGAGTACGAGGTCGTCAGCCCGGGTGACGCGTTCGAGGTGGGTGGCGCGGCGGTCAACGTCGTCGGTGGGCAGCACGCCGTGATCCACGCCGACGTCCCCGTCATCCCGAACGTCGGTTACGTCGTCGACCACGGCGCCTTCTACCACCCGGGCGACTCGTTCTTCGTGCCCCAGCAGAAGATCGACGTGCTCGGCCTGCCCACCGGCGCGCCGTGGCTCAAGGCCGGGGAGGCGGTCGACTACCTGCGGGCCGTCGCGCCGCGCGTCGCCGTGCCGATCCACGAGGCGGTGCTCGCGAACCCGGCCATGCACTACGGCCTGTTCACCAACCTGGCCCCGGAGGGCACCGAGGTGCGCGTGCCGACGCGCGGGGAGGACGTCAAGCTCCCGTAGGTCGTGCCGAAGGCCCGGTTCTCCAGCGCGACGTCGACCGCGTCGAGGAATGCGTGGCGGAGGCCGGGCCGGGCCAGGTCGGCCGCGTCGATCCCGAGCCGCACCAGCCCACCTCGGCGCGCGGCGCGAGCCGAGGCGAGCACGAGCGCGAACGCCCGGACGGTCTCGGTGCGGTGGTTCGGCGCGGCGAACGTCTGCACCCGGGCGCGGTGGACGGTGCGCGTGCGCAGGTTGTGCACCGCGGCGAGGTCGGCGCACAGCTCGAAGTGCTCCCCGGCGGCGGCCAGCGTGCCCGGCGAGGCGAGCCACCGCGGCGGCGCGAACCCGTCGGCGGTGAGCTCGAGCTTCTCCAGAGCGGCCTTCGCGGCGATCATCCGCAACCGCGCCTCATGTGCCGGAAGTCCGGCGAACTCGGCCTTGCGACCCAGGCTGACCGCGCGATGGCTGGGCGGGATGCGGTGGTCGTAGCCGTGCAGCAGGAGACCGTCGCCGCGACGGGTGCGGTCCCCGATCCAGGCGATGACGGCCCGCGAGTCTTCCGCGCGCGGTGCGAAGAGGAGGGACAAAGGGACGTTTCGGCGGTCCAGTTCGGCCGCGAGTTCGGCGCAGCGGTGCAGCGTCCGGGGGCTGATGCCGGACAGCGAAACCAGCAGACGGGCGTCCATGCAACCCAGGGGACCAGATCGTCATGACCAGCCCCTTACCCGCGGGTGACGGCAACCATGACGGGACCTGACGGGGTTCGCCGTCACGGTTGACGGATGAGCAGCGAACGAGTCCGAGGTGAACGACAGCTAGAGGATCGGCTGCGGCACGTACTTCGACGCCTCCGGGAACGCGGCCAGCACATCCTCGACCCGCTCCACCACGGCCGCGACCTGCGCGGGCGCCACCCCGGTGAACGAGATCCGGTCGGCGAGCAGGCGGTCCAACGCGGCGCGGTCCAACGGCAGCCGCGAGTCTTCGGCCAGCCGGTCCAGCAAGTCGTTGCCTGCGCCCTTCTCGCGCATCGCCAGCGCCACCGCGACCGCGTGCTCCTTGATCGCCTCGTGCGCGGTCTCCCGGCCCACGCCGCCCCGGACCGAGGCCATCAGCACCTTCGTCGTCGCCAGGAAGGGCAGGTACCGCTCCAGCTCGCGAGCCACCACGGCCGGGAACGCGCCGAACTCGTCGAGCACCGTCAGGAAGGTCTCGAGCAGCCCATCCAGCGCGAAGAACGCGTCGGGCAGTGCGACCCGTCGCACCACGGAGTCCGAGACGTCCCCCTCGTTCCACTGGTCACCGGCCAGCTCGCCGATCATCGACAGGTGCCCGCGCAGCACCACGGCGAGCCCGTTCACCCGCTCGCACGAACGCGTGTTCATCTTGTGCGGCATCGCCGACGAGCCGACCTGCCCTGGCTTGAATCCTTCAGTGACGAGCTCGTGCCCGGCCATCAAGCGGATCGTCTTCGCCAGGCTCGATGGCGCCGCCGCCAGCTGGACCAGCGCGGACAGCACGTCGAAGTCCAGCGACCGCGGATACACCTGCCCGACGCTGGTGAACGTCCGCGAGAACCCGAGGTGCTCGGCGATCCGGTGCTCCAGCTCCGTCAGCACGCCCTCGCTGCCGAGCAGGTCCAGCATGTCCTGCGCCGTCCCGACCGGGCCCTTGATGCCACGCAGCGGATACCGCCCGATCAGGTCGTCCAGCCGGTCGAACGCCACCAGCAGCTCGTCGGCCGCCGTCGCGAACCGCTTGCCCAGCGTCGTCGCCTGTGCGGCGACGTTGTGGGACCGGCCGGCCATCACCAGCTCCGCGTGCTCGGCGGCGAGCGCGGCCAGCCGCGCCAGCACCGCGGCAACCCGCGAACGCACCAGCTCCAGCGAGCGCCGGATCTGGAGCTGCTCGACGTTCTCGGTCAGGTCGCGCGACGTCATGCCCTTGTGCACGTGCTCGTGCCCGGCCAGCGCGTTGAACTCCTCGATCCGCGCCTTCACGTCATGCCGCGTGACGCGCTCCCGCTCGGCGATGCTGCCCAGGTCGACCTGCTCCAGCACCCGCTCGTAGTCCTCGACGACTCCGTCCGGCACCGCGACACCCAGCTCACGCTGCGCACGCAGCACCGCGATCCACAGCTCACGCTCCAGCTGCACCTTGTTCTCCGGCGACCACAGCGAAACCAGTTCGGAAGAGGCATAGCGGCCGGCGAGGACGTTCGGGATCTGCGGCTTCGTCACGACTTGGAGCGTAGCCGCCGCGCCGAGCGCTTCGGTCAAGGTGGTGGACGGGTGGGATCGGACAGCGCGGAGGCGAGCCTCGCCCGCGCCGCCGCCCGCGGATCCGGATCCACTTCGATCAAGGCGTTGACCACCGCACCGTCGACGAGCGCGATCAGCTCCTCCAGCCGGCCGCGCTCGATCACCAGTCCGGACCGGGCGACGATCTCGGTCAGCAGCACCCGCAGCTCCTGGCCCAGCGCGCGCATCAGCGGCCGCAGGTACGGCCGCCGCCCGGTCGCCACCAGCCGTTCGTACCGCAGCAGCACGGCTTCGTAGCCGGGATCGTCACCGAGCAACTGGTCCAGCACCAGTTCCACGACGCTGCCGATGCCCCTGTGCTCGGTCGGCAACTCGTCCAGCTGCGCACGTCCCCTGGCCAGCTCGCCGCGGCCGTGGTGCTCGGCCGCGGCGCTGATGAGATCGTCCAGCGAGTCGAAGTAGTACGTCGTCGACGCCAGCGGCAGCCCGGCCCGTTCGGCGACCGCGCGATGCCGGATCGCGTCGAAACCGCCCTCGACCAGCAGCGCTGCCGCGGCCTCGACGAGGGCCGCCCGCCTGCGCTCACCCTTCGGCGTGCTCGCTCCGGACGTCATGGCCGCCCATCTTGCCAGCTAGAACCTCTGCGCCAGCGCGGTGGCGATCTTCGTGACGTCATCGGCCAGCGGCGCGGGGCTGCCCGGGTCGGGCGCGCTCAGCACGATCACCGTCCCGCCGCCCGCGGTCATCCGCTGGTCGACCACGGCGCCGTCGGCGAGCTGCGCCAACCGGACGCTGGCGCCCGGCGGCAGCACGGTCGCCGACACCGAGCCGGTCCGGCCGTTCACGCTGACGTCGTAGCTCGCCGAGCGCGACCCGGGTGTGCAGACGTCGCCGGCATGCGGACCGCTGACACCGGTGGCCGGGAGCGCGCCGGCGAGGGCGACGGCGAGCTCCCGGTCCACCTTGTCGCACCCGGAGGTGCTCTCGGCCCGGGGGCCGTGCTCCCCGGTGGTCCCCTCTCCTCCCTGCATGGCGGAGGGGCCGGGAAGGCTCGAACCGGCAGGGAGACGCCCCGGCCCGTACACCGGTTGCTGCTGGCCAAGGACTTGATGCGATGGGGTGGTCCGGGACTGGACGAAACCGGCGATTCCGGCGCCGAGCAGGGCGAAGACCACGCAGAGTGACGCCACGGCGATCGTCGTCCGCCGGCGGGTGGTAACTCGTGCCGACGCGGTCCGCACGTCTCGCACGTCGAAGCTCGCCGGGGGCGGCTCGCCCGGCGCGGACCGGAACAACTCCGTCAGGTCGTGCTCATCCACCGGTTTCCACCTCCTCACCCAACGCCTCCCGCAGATGCGCGAGCCCCCGTGCCGTCTGGCTTTTCACGTTGCCCTCGCTGCAGCCGAGCACCTTCGCGACCCCGGCCACGTCCAGTCCTTCGAAGTACCGCAGCACCAGCACGGCCCGTTGTTTGGGTGGCACCGTGCGCAGCCCGGCCATCAGGTCCGCGCGGGTCGCGACCTGCTCGTCCAGCCGGGCGCCGGTGGGCTCGGGTTCGGGCAGCTGCTCCACGTGCCGCTCCCTCCGCCACGGCCGTCTGGACTCGTCGATCGACGCCCGGACCAGCGTCCGGCGCACGTAGGCGTCGGTCGCGCCGCGGTCCCGGATGCGGTTCCACTTCCGGTGCAGCGCAACGAAGGCCGTCTGGGCGAGGTCGTCCGCCCGGTGCCAGTCACCGCAGAGCAGGTACGCGGTCCGGCGCACGGAGTCGCGCTTGGCCGCGAAGTACTCCGCGAAGTCCTGTTCTGCGTCGTGCCGGCCCTCGTCCACGCGTCCAGGCTCTCCGCTCATCGGTCTCGTCGTAAAGACGGAAATACGCTGGTGGTGGGTTGCACCTTCCCTTGAAGATCATCTCAACGGTGTGATGTGATCTGACTGTGACCTCAGCAGCCACCCCATTGATCGACTTCCGCTCTGACACCGTCACCCGTCCGGACGAGCAGATGCGCAGAGCGATGGCGTCCGCTGAGGTCGGGGACAACGTGATCGACGTCGACCCGACGGTCCGGGAACTCGAAGAGCGCGTGGCGGCGGTCCTCGGCATGCCGGCCGCACTGTGGACTCCCAGCGGCACGATGGCCAATCTCATCGCCCTGTCCGTTCACCTCAAGCGCGGTGACCGGTTCCTCGCGCCGAAGAACGCGCATGTGCTGAACAACGAACTGGGCTCGGCCGCCTGGCTCGCCGGCGGGATGCCCGACGCGCTCGAGCACGACGGCGGACCGGGCCGCCCCAAGCCCGAGACGGTCGCGGCGGCCATCGGCGTGCGCGGCGGCCCTTATTACGCGCTGCGCACTACGTTGCTGTGCCTGGAAAACACCCACAACGCGGCCGGTGGCGCGGTCATCCCGCCGCACGAACACGCCCAGTTGCTGTCCACCGCCCGGCAGGCCGGCCTGCGGGTCCACCTCGACGGCGCTCGCATCTGGCATGCCGCCGTCGCGCTCGGCCTGCCGCCCGCCGCCCTGACCGTCGGGGTGGACAGCGTGTCCGCGTGCTTCAGCAAGGGTCTCGGCGCGCCCGCCGGGTCCGTCGTCGCGGGCAGCCGCGAGTTCGTCGAGCGGGCGCGCCGGGTGCGGCAGATGCTCGGCGGCGGCATGCGGCAAATCGGTGTGCTGGCCGCGGCCTGCCTGATCGCGCTGGACCGGGTGCCGGACCTCGCCGCGGATCACCACAAGGCAAGGCGGCTCACCGACGGGCTGCGCGAACTGGGCTGGCAGGCCGACACCCCGGAGACCAACATCGTGCTGGCCCCGGTCGCGGACATCTCGGTCACGCTGGAGTCGCTCGAGGCCCAGGGCGTGCTCGCGTTGCCGATGGCCGGCAAGGTGCGGTTCGTGCTGCACCGCGACGTCTCGACCGCGGATGTGGACGAGGCGCTGCGCCGCATCAAGGCCGGTGGTCATCCGTGACCGGTGGTGTCCAATGTGGACCGTGGTGGGTCTAGGGGCGGAGCTGCTTGCGGTCCTTGTTGTTCTTGATCGCGTTGTAGGCGGCGGCACCCAGGAAGCCGATGCCACCGATCACCGCGATCCACAGCACCGCCTTGAACAGGAACCCGACCACCGAACCGATCACCATGAACGCGACCCAGGCGATGATCAGCGCGCCGACGATCTTCCAGAACATGGCATCCCCTCCGGTTGTGCCACGCGGGCTCGTTCGGCCCGCTACGAGCAGCCTCGCACGGCCAACCGCCGGGACGCCCGTGTTCTGGTCAACGTTCAGGGAAAACTGGGGGTTCCCCCGGAGAGCCACCGGCCCAGCCGCCGGACACCCTCGGTGACGTCTGCCTCCGATCCGGCGAACGAGAAGCGGACGAACTTCCCACCGTCGACGGGGTCGAAGTCGATGCCGGGGGTGATCGCCACGCCGGTGTCGGCGAGGAGCCGCTGGCACCAGCTCAGGCTGTCCGTGGTGTGCGCGGAGACGTCGACGTAGGCGTAGAACGCGCCGTCGACCGGGGCGACGCGGTCGAGCCCGATGCTCGCCAGGCCGTTCAGCAGCAGGTCGCGGTTGCGCCGGTAGTGCGCGACGTGGCCGTCGAGCTCCGCGTAGGACTCCGGCTCGAACGCGGCCACCGCCGCGTGCTGGGCGAGTGCGGGCGCGCAGATGTTGAGGTTGCCGGTGAGTACGTCGACCGCGCGGTGCAGGCGTTTCGGTGCGAGCATCCAGCCCAGGCGCCACCCGGTCATGGCGAAGTACTTCGAGAACGAGCCCAGCACGATCGATTCGGTGGTGGACTGCCACGCGCAGCCGAGCTCGGTGCCGTAGGAGATGCCGTGGTAGATCTCGTCGCTGATCAGCTGCACGCCACGGGTGGAGCACCAGCCGGCGATGGCGGCCAGCTCACCCGCCGGCAACGCCGTGCCGGTCGGGTTCGTCGGGCTCGCGACGATCAGCCCGTCGATGGGGCCGAGCTCGTCGAGCAGGTCGACGGTCGGCTGGAAGCGGGTCTGCTCGTCCGTGGCGAATTCGGCGACCTCGCAGCCCAGGGCCGAGAGCAGGTTGCGGTAGGCCGGGTAGCCGGGCCGGGCCATGGCGACGCGGGCGCCGGCGTCGAAGGCGGACAGGAACGACAGCAGGAACCCGCCGGAGGAGCCGGTGGTGATGATGACGTCCTCCGGGCTGACGGTCATGCCGTAGCGACGGTCGTAGTGCCCGGCGATGGCCTCCCGCAGCTCGGGGATGCCGAGCTGGACGGTGTACCCGAGGTTCTGTTCCGTGAGTGCCCGCACGGCCGCTTCCAGCACCGGCTTCGGTGCGCCCGCGCTCGGCTGCCCGGCCGCGAGCGAGACGACGTCACCGTGCGTGCGCTGCCGGGCGGCCGCCGCGGAGAGCACCTCCATGACGTGGAAGGGCGCGACGTCCGCCCGCTTGGCCGGACCGGGGAAGGAAGCTGAGGCGACCATGGGATCAGCCTAGGAGGCGGGAAATTCCGGGCCCCCCGGCGTCCGGGTCGCACATTGTCGAAAAAGTGCCGCTCGGCTCGGGGGGTTCAGTAGCCCTGGTATCCGCCACCGTGGGCCATCGCCTTCAGGCCGGGATGGTTGTCGAAACCGCCGTACCTGCCGAAGGTGTACCGCACCCCGGCGATGATGTTGTCGACCGGGTTGTAGATGTCATCGTGCCCGGGCAGTTTGTACGAATTGAACGTCGAGTCGATGCATTGCATCAAGCCCTTCGACGGATGCCCCGCCTTGGCGTTGGAGTCCCACAGGTTTATCGCGTTGGGATTTCCGCCGGACTCCTTCTCGATGATCGTCCAGATCTTGTCGATGTCGGCTTCGGTGACCGGGACGCCCTGCGCCTGCAGGAGGCGGATCGCCTCTTCGATCCACTGCCGTACGTTGCCCGGGGGCTGACCGCCCGGCGGGCCGCCGCTCGGGCCGAGGCCACCACCACCAGAGCCGCCACCGCCACCGCCACCGCCCGAGCTCAGCCCGCCGGTGCTCGTCATCGTTTTCGGCTTCCCGCCCAGCGGCGGCACCGACGCGTACCCGCCTTCGACGTCCTTACGCACCAGGTCCATGACCCGATTGATCTGGTCGTTAGCGCCGTTCAGCAGGCCCTGGATCTGGTCGCGCGCGCCCACCGCGATGCCGCTCGTTCGCTGCGCGTTCGCGGCCATGATCTCGGCCGACGTCGGCGAGGGCATCGTCGCGCCCTCTTTGCCGCCATGGACCTCGCGTTCCGCGGCCTCGGCGGCGTTCGCCCTGGTGACCGCGTCGCTGTTGGCGTTGCCGATGTCCGTCTGCGCCTGCTGCTTGATCGTGTCGATCCGGCCTTTGACGTCGGCCAGCGACGTCTGCAGGTTCGACAGCTCCCGCGACACCTCGTCGAGGTGGTCGTTGACCTTCTTGCCCGCGTCGCCGATCTTCTTGACGTAGTCGAAGAACGCGTCGGCGGCCGGGCCGCTCCAGGTCCCACCGTCCAGTGCGGCGGTCGCGTTGCGCAGGGCCACCGAATGGTCCGCGGAGTCCTTCGACGCCTGCGTGAACTGGTCCGCGACGGCCTGGATCCCCGCCGGGTTCAGCTTTTCGACCTGCTGCGCGCGGGTCTGCACGTCATTCCATTCGGGCGGCATGCCCGGTGCGGCCACCATGTCAGACCTGCAGGCTTCCGTCCTTGACGGTGACGCTGTCGCGCGCCGCGTCGTCGGTCTCGCGCAGCGCCCGTGCCGCGTCGCGCAGGGCGGAGCCGGTCGACGTCATCAGCTCGGCGGCGGCGTTGAACTGCTTGTGCACGCCGTCGCGGAACGTCCCCAGCGCGTTCACCATCCCGTCCGACGGGTGTTCGCCCGGCGCGAGTTCGTCCGGGTGTTTGATCGCCCCGAACGGGTTCTCCCCGGTCACGCCCGTGACCTTGTCCCTGGCTCGGGTGAAGTGCTCGTGGATGGCCTCGACCTGACCGGCCACATGCTCCAACGAGTCCGGATCGCTTTCAGGCACGCCGCTCACTGTAGGACGATCATCCCCGCGCGTACGCGGTTTCCGGCAAGTTCCACCATCCCGGTGGTTCACACCTCGTCGAGCAGCTCCGCGACCCGGCTGACCAGGAGCTGGTTGTCCGCCGGCGCGACGGTGGCCCAGTCGTGCCCGCCCACCTGCAGCAGGTACCGGCCCGCGTCGGTGTCGTAGAACGCGACCACCCGGCCCGCGCGGCGCCCCTGCCGCTCCACCCCGAACTGCCCGCGCGTGCTCATCCCGACGAGCATCCCGGCCAGCTCCTGCGCCTCCCACAGCTCGGCGCCGCGATCCTCCAGCGCCGTGACCAGCGACCTCGGGTCGCCTTTGGCCTCCGCGTCGGCCGCCCGCAGCGTGCTGTGCGGCAGGCTCACCGAGTGCCCGACCCCGGCCGGCTGCTCACCCACTACCGACACCGCCGACTCGGCCAGCGCGTTCGGCCGCGCCGGGATCAGCCAGACCTCGCCCGAATCCACCACGGCCAGCAACGCCTGGTCGCCGTCGCTTGCCGCGAGGCCCCGGATCTCCCGGTCCGCCCACACCCACACGTCGACCGCGACCTGCGGGTTCGCCAGCAGCGTCACCAGGTCGACGGTCTCGCCGATGACCCGCCGCCCGCGTGCGAGGCCCCGGTCGGCGAGCAGCTCCCAGGCGCGGTCTTCCAGCTGACGCCGCTCGCTGTGGGTCTGTCCGGCGCTCGGCACCCGCAGCGCGGGGTGGGCCGGCGGCAGCCGCAGGCTCTGCCACAGGACGTCGAACTCGAGCGTCGTCAGGACGAGGCTCATCAGTCGCCGATCGTGTCCGGTGACACGTCCCGCCGGTCGCTGAACAGGTCGTCGTCCTCGACGCCGAAGCGCCGTACGCGCGCGGCGTCCTCCTCGCCGTCCCGCGGGGCGGCGGGTTCCAGGATCGACCGGGTCGTCGCCGAGTCGGGCGTGTGCCCGCCGCGCCGCGCGAGCCGGGCTTCCTCCTCCTCGGGCAGGTCGTCCATCGGGATCTGGTGGATCCGGTTGCCCGCGGTGCCGCGACCGGTGCGGCCCGGCCGTTCGTCCTCCCCGGCCAGCGCGCCACCGGCCCCGGCGGCGCCGAGCGCGGGCGCGGCTTCGGCGAGGCCACCGGGCCCGGCCGCGGTCCGCACGGCGGCGAATCCGGGACCGACGGCTGTCGGCGCTGTGGTCGCGGGTGGCGCCGCTCCGGCCACCCGGCCCTTGCCCAGCGCTTCTTCGGCGGGCGTCGCCGCGGCGGTCCCATGAGCGGCCGCCGAGCGGCCCGCACCGCCGGGTACCTGCTCGGAGGCGGGCACGGCTGGCCGGGCGCTCCAGCCGGAGGCACCGCTGACGCCCTGACCGGTCGGACCGCTGACCCCGGGGCCGGGCCGACCGGTAACCGCGACACCCCGCTGCCCGGCCGGTCCGGAGTCCGGCGAGGCATCAGGCACCGGGCCGCGGACCGCACCGGCTCCCGCCGGGCTCGGGCGTTCCGCCGGGGTAGTCCCACCGGCCGCGGCCGGCGCGGCGACACCGATGGGAGCGGTCCCGGGGTAAGCCGCCGCGGCACCGCCCGCCGCGGGAATCCCGATGGCCGGGGTGGGCGTGTCGGCTCGTGCGGGGGTCACGTCCGTCGCGCCCTGGGCTCGCGTCGGCGCGCCGTCCGGCAGTGACGGCACCGGCGCGGACGTCCCGCCGATCCCCGGCGTCAGCCCGGATCCGGGCGCCGACAACTCGTCGACCGGCGCTGGCTCGTCCACTGTGGACGCCGAGCCGAGGTAGGTGCCGCTGTCGTGGGCGTAGGCGTTGAGGGCGTCGACCGCCTGGGCCTTGGCTTCCCCGGCGGTCCGGATGTCGGCGGCGTGGTCGGTCTCGAACCCGAACAGGCTGAACACGGTGTCGCCGAAGGTGTAGCCGCCCGCCTTACGCAGGTCCTCCGGCGTGGGGAGCTTGTTCTTGGTCCGGGTGAACGCCTCGGCCTGCTCGAACATCATCTGCGCGGCCTGCTCGACCTTCGTGGTGGCCTCGCCGGAGAACCCGGCGGCCCGCGCGACCACGGACGAGGCCTGCCCGCCCGCGCGGCTCTGCCACTCCACGCCCAGCGCCTTGAGCTGGGTGCGCAACGCCTCTTCGGTGTCGGCGAGCGCGCCGGAGACCGATTTCAGCGCGTCGACCGCGCCGGCGATGCTCGTCGGCCCCGCACCGTCGCGAAACTTCTCCACGACCTGCGCGAGCTGCTCGGGCTGGTAGCCGTCGAAGCGCTGGTCGCGCAGCTTCGCCACGAGCGTCGGGATGTCGTACTTGCTGCTGTCGAAAGTGGCCACGCCACACCTCACTTGAGCGTTCGATTCCCCAGCGCCGCGACCTTGTCCTCCTCGCCGGCCTGGTAGGCCTGGGCGGCCTTTCGGAGCTGCGCGGCGAGGTTGCGCAGGTCGCCGACGTAGTCCTGGACTCGCGCGGCGTAGCCGTGCGCGACCAGCCGGTTCCACGCGTCGACCGCCGTGGTGCTGATGACGTCCAGGGCCGGTGGGCTGATCTTGAGGTCGGTCAGGTTCTGGCGGATACGGCCGTCGAGGGCGTCGGCCTGCTCGTTGATCACCTTGGCGACCGCCAGCAGCTGGTCCGGATCGACCCGCAGGTCCCGGGGGACCGACGGCACGCTCGCGCCGAGTGCGCTGAGCGTGGCCGCGACGCCCTGACCAGCGCCGGACAGGTGGTCCTCTGCCATGTAACGCACCCCCGGGTACGGACGGTAGCCGGCCAGTTCCGGGGAGAAGGCTACCAACCCCGGTGTCAGCTCGAGCTGTGATTCGCCGAAGCACCCGGAACGGTGATTTCGCCCCTGGCGGCTTTCAGCCCGATGTCGGTGCGGTGGTGCGAGCCGGCGAGGTGCACCTTCGCGACGCGCTCGTAGGCCTGCGCGCGGGCCGCGTCGAGGTCCTCGCCAACGCCGACCACGGACAGCACCCGGCCACCGTGCGAGACCACGGCGCCGTCGTCGCGGCGGCGGGTGCCGGCGTGCAGGACGCCCTCGGCCTCGGCCCCGGTGATCACGTCACCCGCCCGCGGCACGCCCGGGTAGCCGTCGGCGGCGATCACGACGGTGACCGCGGAGCCCGGGTGCCACTCCAGCGGCGGCTGCTGCGCGAGGGTGCCGGTGGCGGTCGCCTGCAGCAGCCGGGCCAGCGGGGTGTCCAGCAGGGCGAGCACGACCTGGGTCTCCGGGTCGCCGAAGCGGCAGTTGAACTCGACCACCTGCGGGCCGTCGGAGGTCAGCGCGAGGCCCGCGTAGAGCAGGCCGGAGAAGGGAGTGTCACGCGCGGCCAGCTCGTCGACGACCGGCTGGACGACGTCCCGCACGATGTCGTCGACCAGGCCCGCCGGAGCCCACGGCAGCGGGGTGTAGGCGCCCATGCCGCCCGTGTTCGGGCCGGTGTCGCCGTCGCCGACGCGTTTGAAGTCCTGCGCGGGCAGCAGCGGCACCACGGTCCGGCCGTCGACCAGGCAGAACAGCGACACCTCGGGCCCGTCGAGGAACGACTCGAGCAGCACCGGGTGACCGCCGTCGAGCAGCTTCATCGCGTGCGCACGCGCCGCGTCCAGGTCGGTGGTGACGACGACGCCCTTGCCGGCCGCCAGCCCGTCGTCCTTGACCACCCAGGTCGGGCCGAACCGGGCGAGGGCCTCGTCGAGCTTGGCCGGGTTGTCGACGATCTCGCTGCGCGCGGTGGGCACCTTTGCGGCGGCCATCACGTCCTTGGCGAACGCCTTCGAGCCCTCGATACGGGCGGCGGCCGCGGACGGCCCGAAGACCGCGATACCGGCCTTGCGCACGGCGTCCGAGACACCGGCGACCAGTGGCACCTCCGGCCCGATCACCACGAGGTCGGCCCGCCAGCTGACGGCCAGCTCGGCGACCGCCGCCGGATCCGCGACGTCGACGCCGAGCTGCTCGGCCAGCGCGGCCGTGCCGGCATTGCCGGGGGCGCAGGCGAGCGCAGTGACGGCCGGGTCGTGTGACACGGCGAGGAGCAGGGCATGTTCACGGGCACCGGACCCGATGACAAGGACACGCACGGCTCTGAGCGTAGCCGTGGGGCGCGGGTGTCCGTCGAGGGTGGTGGCACGGCCCGTTCACCCGTCCGCCAGCCGGCTGTCCCCCGATGGTGTGCCTGCCGTAGCCCTCGACGGTGAGAGTGGCTCCAGAGATCCCTTTCGTCCCCTCAGGAGGTTGACGTGCGGAGAAGACTCGCGGCCCTGACGCTGGCCGGCCTCTTCGTGGCCGGCACCGTCGGTGTCACCAGTGCGAGCCAAGCCGCCCCCGCCGACAAGGAGCGTGCCGAACCAGTGGTCGTCGGACACCGGGGCGCGCCCGGATATCGCCCGGAGCACACGCTGGCTTCCTACGAGCTGGCCTACCGCCAGGGCGCCGACTGGGTCGACGTCGATCTCGTGCCCACCAAGGACGGTCAGCTGGTCGCCCGGCACGAGAACGAAATCGGCGGCACGACCGACGTCGCGTCGCACCCGGAGTTCGCGAACCGAAGGACGACCAAGGTCATCGACGGTGTCACGCTGACCGGCTGGTTCACCGAGGACTTCACCCTCGCCGAGCTGAAAACGCTCCGCGCGACCGAGCGCATCCCGGACATCCGCCCGAACAACAAGATCTACAACGGCCGCTGGCCGATCGCGACCTACCAGGAGGTGCTGAACCTCACCCAGCGCCTCGGCCGCGAGCTGCACCGCACGCTCGGCACCTACCCGGAGATCAAGCACTCCACCTACTTCGCCTCGATCGGCAACCCCACCGAACCGAAGCTGGTCGACCTGCTCACCCGCAACGGGCTGAACCGGCGCGGCGCGCCGGTGATCATCCAGTCGTTCGAGGTGGCCAACCTCAAGGCGCTGGCGAAGCAGGTGAAGGTGCCGCTGGTGCAGCTCACCTCCGCGAGCGGCGCCCCGGCCGACTTCGTCGCGAAGGGTGACAAGCGGACCTACGCCGACCTGGTCACGCCAGCCGGACTGAAGGAGATCTCCACCTACGCCGACTACCTCGGGCCGGAGAAGGCGCAGATCATCCCGCGGACCGCGGCGGGCACGCTCGGCGCCCCGACTTCGCTGGTGAAGGACGCGCACGACGCCGGCCTGAAGGTCGTGCCCTACACCTTCCGCAACGAGAACAGTTTCCTGCCGGCGAACCTGCGGTCGTCCAGCGACCCGGCGGCCTGGGGGAACATCTTCGCGGAGCTGGACGCCTTCCTCGCGACGGGCATCGACGGCCTGTTCGCCGACCAGCCGGACACCGCGCTGATCGCCGTCAGGTCCTGACCGGAACGGACACGGCCTGTACGGGCCGTGTCCGTTTTTCCGCTGGGCGTGAACGTGATCCCAGCCACCTGAAAAGTCTTCGCGTCATCGTCTGTCGCCCGGCTAGTCTCATGGTGGACTGAGGGGGATTTGGGTTATTCGTTCGGGGTTTTCTCCCGCGGTCGTCCCTGCCCATGAGCTTGTTGACCTGGACGGACACCACCCATGAGCACCACTTCGGACGAAACGATTCCCGGCGCCGACAAACTCGACAGCGCCGTACTGAAGGTCGCCGCGGTCGTCGTTCTCGGCGCTGTGATGGCGATCCTCGACACGACCGTCGTCAACGTCGCGCTGCAGGCGCTGACGCTGCAGTTCCAGACCTCGTTCGACACCATCCAGTGGGTCGCGACCGGCTACATGCTGGCGCTGGCCACGGTCATCCCGGTCACCGGCTGGGCGTGCGACCGGTTCGGCACCAAACGGCTCTACATGCTGGCGATCGCGTTGTTCCTCGCCGGCTCGGCGCTGGCCGGTGCCGCGTGGAACATCGAGTCGCTGATCGTGTTCCGGGTCGTGCAGGGCCTGGGCGGCGGCATGCTGATGCCCGCGGGCATGACGATCCTGACCAAGACCGCGGGCCCGCACCGCGTCGGCCGCGTGATGGCCGTGCTCGGCGTGCCGATGCTGCTGGGCCCGATCGGCGGTCCGATCCTGGGCGGCTGGCTGGTCGACGCGGTGAGCTGGCGCTGGATCTTCTACATCAACGTGCCGATCGGTGTGGTCGCGATCCTGCTGGCCTGGCGGATGCTGCCGAAGGACGAGCCGCGCCCGGCGGAGAAGTTCGACTTCCCCGGCATGCTGATGCTCTCGCCCGGTCTGGCGGCGTTGATCTACGGCGTCTCGAACATCCCGCACCACGGCGGCGTCGGCGCGACCAACGTGTGGCTGCCCGGGATCGCCGGGATCCTGCTCAGCGTCGCGTTCGTCGTGCGGGCGCTGAAGGTCGCCAACCCGCTCGTCGACCTGACGTTGTTCCGGAACCGCACGTTCAGTGTGGCCATGGTGACCATGACGCTGTTCATGATCGCCTTCCTCGGGTCGATGCTGATCCTGCCGACCTACTTCCTCCTGGTGCGCGGGGAAAGCGCGCTGCAGGCCGGGCTGCTGCTGGCGCCGCAGGGCATCGGAGCCATGATCTCGATGCCGATCGCGGGCAGGCTGGTCGACAAGATCGGCGCCCGCAAGGTCGTGCTGCCCGGGCTGGTGCTGATCATCGCGAGTGTCGCCGTCTTCACCCAGGTCGGCGCCGACACGCCGTACCCGCTGCTGATGGGCGGGCTGTTCGTGATGGGGCTCGGCATGGGCATGAGCATGATGCCGATCAACACCGCGGCGCTGCAGACGCTGACGCAGCGCACGGTGGCCCGTGCCACGACGGCGATGAACATCGTGCAGCAGACGGCGGGTGCCGTCGGAGCGGCGGTCGTGTCGATCATCCTGGCCAGCCTGCTCGCCGGGCAGTTCGGCGTGCCGACCAGCCAGGGTCAGCTCGCCGCGACGGCCGCGTTGATGAACCCGGCCACGCACGACGGCGCGGCGGCGGCCAGTGCGGACGCGTTCGCTTCGACGTTCATCTGGACGCTGGTGCTCGTGGCGCTGTGCCTGATCCCGGCGTTGTTCCTGCCGAAGAAGCCGGCGCTGCCGCCCGAGGAGGAGGAGGGGGAGAACGCTCCCCCCGCGATGATGGCGCACTAGCCGCGAGTCCCACTGTCCCTGGGCGCGAGTTCCACGTTCGCGAGTGCGCGTTCTGGCGTGGCCGGGGCGGCGAACGTGGTTTTCGCGTCGCTGAGTGCAGGACACGCGCTTGGGTGTGGGACTCGCGCGGTTGCTGGGTAAGGATCTTCGTATGGAGCTCCTGACCCTGATGGGCGTGCTGGCCGGCGCGCTCGGTCTGACGGCGATCGCCCGGCGGTTCAACCTTTCGGCGCCCCTGCTGGTCGTCGTGGCCGCGCTGGCCGTCTCGTTCGTCCCGGGCGTGCCCCGGGTGCAGATGGAACCGGAGCTCATCCTCACGCTCGTCCTCCCGCCCCTGCTGTACTCCACGGCGCGGGAGAGTTCGTTCGCCCAGTTCAAGGCCGCCGCCCGGCCGATCATCGGGCTCGGGGTGGTCCTCGTCGTGATCACGGCGCTCGTCGTCGGGCTCGTCGTGCATCTCCTGCTGCCCGACCTGCCGCTGGCGTCGGCGTTCGTGCTCGGCGCCGTCGTCGCGCCACCCGATGCCGTCACCGCCGCCGCGATCGGTCGCCGTCAGCGGCTCCCGCGACGGCTGATGACCGTCCTGACCGGCGAGAGCCTGGTCAACGACGCCGCTGCGCTCACGCTGTACAAGATCGGGCTCGCCGCGGTGCTCGGTGCCGCGGGATCGCTCGGCCACGGCTTCCTGGTCTTTCTCGTGGCCGCGGTGCTCGGGATCGGTGTCGGGCTGGCGGCCGGGGTGCTCGTCGCCTACATCCGCCGCAAGCTCGACGACCCGCTGATGGAGTCGGTCTTCGGCATCATCGTGCCGTTCGCGGTGTACGTGATCGCCGAGCACCTGCACCCGTTCTCGCCGGCGTTCAGCGGTTCCGGCGTGCTCGCGGTGGTGGCCGCCGGGTTGTACCTCGGGGACCGTTCCCTCTACGCCGGCCCGGCCACGCGCGTGCAGGATTCGTCCATCTGGGCGTCGTTCGACGTGCTGCTCGAAGCGCTCGTGTTCGCGCTCATGGGCCTGCAGCTGCCGTTCGTGCTGGAGAGTGCGAACTCCAACGCCCGCGACAACTGGCAGCTCTTCCTGTGCGCGATGGCCGTGCTCGCGGTCGCGATCGCGATCCGGATCCCGTACGTGTTCCTCAACGCCTACCTGCCGCACACCCTCCGGTTGTTCGGTCGGGAACGGGACCGGCCGACGGCGCGGAATCTGCTCGTGCTGTCCTGGGCAGGCATGCGCGGCGTCGTGACGCTTGCCGCCGCGGCCGGTGTGCCGCTGGCGACCAATTCGGGCCAGCCGTTCCCCGGCCGCGACGAGATCCAGCTGTGCGCGTTCACTGTCGCCATCGGGACCGTGCTGATCCAGGGGCTCACCCTGCCCGTGCTGATCCGCAAGCTCGGTGTGCACGACAAGGACGACGCCGAGCAGGACGCCGAGGAGGAGATGGCGGCCAGGGAGGCGTCGATGCGAGCGGCGCTGGACCGCCTCGACGAGCTGCTTCCCGAGCTGGTCGGCAAGCTCGACATCCGGCAGGAAAAGGCCGAGCGCCTAGGCAACCGGCTGCGGGCACTGGTCGAGACCCGTTACCGGGGCGCGGTCGCGGCGATCTCCCTCAGTGCCGAAGAGCGCGAATCCAGCCCGCACGCCGCGTTCGTGCAGGCGCGCCGGGACCTGTTGCTGGTCCAGCGCGAGACGATGCTCGCGCAACGCACGGAGGGCAAGCTCGACGACGACGTGTTGCGCAAGGTGTTGCGCGAGCTGGACCTGGAGGAGCTGGCTCTGTCCGACACCCTCACCGCACGGCTGTCGTGACCGGCGCGATGATCTCGTCGACGAGCCACCGCGCGACACCCGACGGGTAGGGCGCCCGCAGGCTCAGCACGATGTGGTCCATCCCGGCCTCTGCCAGCCGACGCACGAGATCGCGCGACGCCGCCACATCGTCGTAGGAGACGATCAGCTGCACCGACCGGCTGATCTCGCGCGGATCGCGGCCGATCTCCGCACAATGCCGGTCCAGGACGCGGTTCCGCTCGGCCACGAACTCGACGCCGTTGTGCGGCGGTCCCGGGATGTTCCACGCGTCGGCGTGTTCGGCGACCAGCCGCAGCATCCGCGTGCCCCAGCCGCCGATCAGCAGCGGCGGACCCGGGCGCTGCACGGGTTTCGGCTCGTTGTGCGTGTCGCGCAGGGTGTAGTACCGGCCGTCGAAGTCGAAGCGGTCTTGCGTCCACATCCGCTTCAAGATCTCGATGCTCTCGGCCAGCCGGCCCAGACCTTCGGCGGGCGGCACGAGCGAGACGCCGTAGGCCGCGTATTCCGCGATGGCCGGGTTCTCCCCGGCGATCCCGCCCGCCCCGGCCGGCTGATGGGTGCCGCCCGCGCCGAGCCCGACCACGAGCCGGCCGCGGGAGATGACATCGAGCGTGCTGGTGATCTTGCCGAGCATGGCCGGATGGCGGAGCCGGTTGCTGGACACCAGCAGACCCAGCCGCAGTCGCTCGGTCTGTGCGGCGAGGGCGGTGAGCAAGGTCCAGCCCTCGTGGACCGGACCATCCTTGGGGCCGGCAAGGGGCAGGAGGTGGTCCCAGAGCCACGCGTCCGCGATCTCCGGCAGGCCGTCGGCCTCCCGCCAGACCCGCAAGATCTCCTCGTAGGAGACGCGCATCGGCGTCGTCTTCAGTCCGAACCGCATGTCGTCATGCCAGCAGATAATCAGTGCAACTGACGATCAGCGTTTGAATAGACTAGCGGTATGGCTGGCGATCCCTCTGACGTGCTGACCGGACGGCTCGGCTACCTTCTCAAGCACACTCAGCTGGCTCTGACGGCCGCGGTGGCGCGCGCACTCGAACCGTTCGGCCTCGACGGGCGCGAACTGGCCGTGCTCGCGGTGCTGGCCGCCGAGTACCCGCTGTCCCAGCTGGCGGCCGCCGAGCGGCTCGGGGTCGACCGCACGACGATGGTCGCGCTGGTGGACGTGTTGGAGGACAAGGGTTTCGTCGAGCGGCGCCGCAGCCCCGAGGACCGGCGCAAGAACATCGTCGAACTGACCGAAGCGGGCCGGGACACGCTGGAGAAGGCCGAGCGCGCGCGAGGCGAGGTCGAGCGGGAGTTCCTCGCGCCGCTCGGCAAGGGCGGAGCCGTCAAGCTGGTGGCGGCTCTGCGCGCCCTCGTCGGCTGACTCAACCAGCCAGCTCGCCCAGCAACTTCCACGTGCGGCGCTCGTCCTCGTCCGAGCCGAGGTTCGTCTGCGTGAACACCACCTCGGTGGCGCCGGCGTCGAAGTAGCGCTGGACCGCGGCGGCGATGGTCTCCTCGTCCCCGATCACGGCCAGCTCGGCCGCCCGGGTCGCCCCCTCCAGGCCGATGACCCGCTGGTAGGAGGGGATGCGTTCGTAGAACGACATCTGCTCGAGGGCGTTCGCGCGCGCCTTCTCCACGTCGGCGGTGACCACACCGGCGACGAACGCGATCACGCGCGGCCGGACGGCCGATGCGGCGGTGATGGCCGGGACGATCTCGGTGGCGAGCGTCTTCGGGCCGGCGAGGTAGGGCAGGGTGCCGTCCGCGAGTTCGCCGGTGACGCGGAGCGCCTGCGGCCCCATCGCGGCGACCAGCAGCGGAACCGGTGGCTGCGCGCCGGCGAGCGCGGTCGGCAGGACCGGTGCGGCCGTCACGGTCTCGCCGTGGAAGTCCGCGCTACCCGTGGTGAACAGCTCGCGCAGCACGGTCAGGAACTCGCGCAGCCGGGCCACCGGCCGGTCGTAGGTGAGCCCGAACGTGGCTTCCACCAGGTCCTTCGCGCCCAGCGCGAGCCCGAGCTGGAACCGCCCGTGCGTGGCGGCCTGCGCGGTCTGGGCCTGGTTGGAGATCAGCAACGGGTGCCGTCCGAAGATCGGGATCGCCGACGTGCCGACCGACAACTCCGGGACTTCGCGTCCGACTACGGTGGCCAGCGCCGCCGCGTCGTAGTCGAACCGCTGCCCGAACCACACCGACTTCACCCCGTCGGCAGCGACCTGCTTCGCCTTGGTGACGATCGCGTCGACGTAGTTCGTCTCGTCCGCTGCCGCCAGCGACACTCCGATGCTCATGATCGACCGCAACCCCGATCCGGCCGTGCGCATTCCCGCGTCCCAGCTTGTGGGAGTCCACCGCCGTGGCACATTTTCGACAATGTGCGACGGCGGCTACAGGAACTGGTGGCGGACGATGGTCTGGTCGCGGCCCGGGCCGACGCCGACGGCGGAGATCCGGGCCTGTGACAGCTCCTCCAGCCGCTCGACGTAGGCCCGCGCGTTCGCGGGCAGCTCCTCGAACGTCCGGCACTGCGAGATGTCCTCCCACCAGCCGGGCAGTTCCTCGTAGATCGGCACGGCGTGGTGTACGTCCGTCTGCGTCATCGGCATGTCCTCGGTGCGGAAGCCGTCCACCTCGTACCCGACGCAGATCGGCACGCGCTCCAGCCCGGACAGCACGTCGAGCTTGGTGAGGAAGTAGTCCGTGATGCCGTTGACCCGCGTGGCATAACGGGCGATCACCGCGTCGAACCAGCCGGTGCGCCGTGACCGGCCGGTGGTGACGCCGAACTCGCCGCCGGCCTTGCGCAGGTGCTCGCCCATCGCGTCGTTCAGCTCGGTCGGGAACGGGCCCGATCCGACGCGCGTGGTGTAGGCCTTCAGGATGCCGAGCACGGTGGTGATGCGGCCCGGCCCGATGCCCGATCCGGCGCTCGCCCCGCCCGCGGTCGGGTTCGACGACGTCACGAACGGGTACGTGCCGTGGTCGACGTCGAGCAGCGTGCCCTGCGAACCCTCCAGCAGCACCGTCTCGCCCCGCTCCAGGGCCTTGTTCAGCTGCAGCCGCGTGTCGGCGATGCGGTGCGCGAACTTCTCGCCGGCGGCCAGCACCTCGTCGGCCACCTGGTCGGCGTCCAGCGCCTTGCGGTTGTAGACCTTGACCAGCACCTGGTTCTTGAACTCCAGCGCGGCCTCGACCTTCTGGCGGAAGATCTTCTCGTCGAGCAGGTCCTGCACGCGGACGCCGACGCGCGCGATCTTGTCCTGGTAGCACGGCCCGATGCCGCGGCCGGTGGTGCCGATCTTCCGGCTCCCGAGGTAACGCTCGGTGACTTTGTCGATCGCCACGTGGTACGGCATGATCAGGTGCGCGTCGGCGGAGAGCAGCAGGCGGCCGGTATCCACGCCGCGCTTCTCCAGGCCGTCCAGCTCCTCGAGCAGCACACCCGGGTCCACCACCACGCCGTTGCCGATCACGTTCGTCACGCCCGGCGTGAGGATGCCCGACGGGATCAGGTGCAGGGCGAAGTTCTCCCCGCCCGGCAGCACCACCGTGTGACCGGCGTTGTTGCCGCCCTGGTAGCGGACGACCCACTGGACGCGGTCGCCGAGCAGGTCGGTGGCCTTGCCCTTGCCTTCGTCGCCCCACTGGGCACCGATGAGCACGATGGCCGGCATGTGACACTCCAGATATTCGGCAACAGGAAATTCAGCGCAGGCAAATGCCGGTGCATGAGCGTAACGGAGGACCCGGTGGCGCGGGGAACGGTGCTGGCTTGCGGGTCTGGTTCGTCACTTGTTCGCAACGAGCCGGGAGTGCGGGAAGTGCCCGGGCGGCCCGGCAAGAACGACGTTGATCCCCTGCTCGAGGCCGCTTCGGGGGAGCCGTTGATCGTCGTCGGCACCGATGCGGACCTTGCCGCCGTCGTGGTGCGGATCATGCGGAAGAACCGCTTGGGGGACACCGCGGTCGGATACGTGCCCATCGACTCCGCCTCGCCCGCCGCGCGGCTTTGGGGCGTGCCCGCGGATCCGGCGGACGCGCTCGCGCTCGCCCGTGACGCCGAGCCGCGGCCGAGGGTGCTGGTGCGCGACGACGCCGGGGGCGTCCTGGTGGGTGAAGCCACGCTCGGGCCGGTCACTGGAGAGGCTTACTGTGACGACCTCGTCGCGCTGCGTGGATCGGCGCGGTCGATGGTCGTTCGACCCGGCTCGCAGGGCGTGGACGTGCGGGTGGTCCGGGGCCTGTTCCGCCGCGTGACGCGGGTGTCCGGGCGGGCGTGCCAGCTGGGCTGTCAACCGGTGAGCGTGGTCCAGAACGGCGTGCCGTTGCCGCGGCCGGTGACGCGCCGGACCTGGTACCGGCACACCGAGGACCTGCTGGCGATCACGGATCGTTAACCGACTGTCGTCGGTAACTCACCCACAGGTATTGCTCTCGCCATCTTCATGTCCGACCTTCGGGTGGTCCCCCCAGATCACCCGAAGGCGGCAAAATGCCCAGTTTCCGCATCGCCCGCAACTCGATGATCGTGCTCGGCCTGTCGGCCCTGCTCACCACCGGTCTGGCGACCGGCACCGCGGTCGCCGCACCACCCAACATCCCGTCGGCCGACACCGCGCGCGCCGAGCTCGCGGCGCTGACGGTCAAGGCGGACGGCACGTCCACCGGCTACTCGCGCGACAAGTTCCCGCACTGGGACGACCAGGGCAACAGCTGCAACACCCGCGAGGTCGTCCTCAAGCGGGACGGCACGAACGTCGTCACCGACTCCAGTTGCGCCGCCACCTCCGGCACTTGGCTCAGTCCTTACGACGGCGCCACCTGGACCGCGGCCGCCGACGTCGACATCGACCACGTCGTCCCGCTCGCCGCCGCGTGGCGGACGGGCGCGTCGTCGTGGACGACCGCCAGGCGCGAGGCGTTCGCCAACGACCTGACCGACCCGCAGCTGATCGCCGTCACCGACAACGTCAACCAGGCGAAGGGCGACAAGTCGCCCGACGAGTGGAAGCCGCCGCTCACCGGCTACTGGTGCACCTACGCGAAGATGTGGATCGACGTGAAGTACGAGTGGCAGCTCTCGATCGACAGCGCGGAGAAGGCCGCCCTGACCGAGATGCTGGACCGCTGCTAGTCAAGGGTTCCGTGGGATTTGACCAGATGCTGGGAGGCCGTGTTCGAATGCTGGAAACGTGCTGGTTCGCTGGTGGAACACGGCCCCGCTCGCGGCACGAGTACACGAAGGAGCTGCTGGACGCGATCCCCGGCCCCATCGAGGAGACCGCCTGAAGCGCCTCGCACATTGTCGAAAATGTGCCGCTGGTGCGGCGGGTCGCGGTGTGGTGACGCCGGGCCCTGCCCTGCCGCGGTGGGCAGCGGCCCGGGCGCGGCCACGTCGCGGGACGGGGCATTCTGGGTGGGCCGGCTCGGACTGCAACCGGGACGTTCACGACCGAGCCGGGGGTAGGCCGCCGGCTGTCGGTACCCGGTCGGCGGTCTGCCGCCCCTGCCACGGAAAACAGTGGCCCCGGTTTCCGGGGAGCCTCAGCCCACCAGGCGCAGGATCTCCCGCGCCGTCGCGTCGTTCTGGCGGAACGACACCCCGTTCGTCCGCGGCCGGGTGAACGCCGCCGTCGAACGCGCGCTCGTGTGCGGGCCCAGAGCGAACCGCCGGGACTGCGGCCGTCCCTCGGCGTCGAGCAGCCGCCCGTCGGACACGCGCGTGTGGATCCGCCCCGACGGCAGGTCCCGCACCCGCTCCTCCGCCAGCTCACCGGCACCGCGCAGCTGTGCGAGCAACCCGTCCGAGGCCCGCATGACGCTCGGCGCCGGCAACCGCGCCTCGATCAGCGTCCGGGCGGTCGTCTCGCCGGGGAACGTGCCCGACGAGGCCACGAAACCCTCCGGCGACAACGCAATCCGCACGTCGGCACCGAGGAACGACACCACTCCGGCCTGGTGTAGCGCCAGCAGCTCCTGCAACCGCCGTGGCGGCGGACCACTCGCGTAGTACGAGAAGAACCCGTGCCACCATCCGTCCACATCGGACACACTTAGGTGGCCGGACGCCATCAGCCCGGGCATCTGCCCGTACACCGAAAGCAACGCCATGAACGCGCCCAGATCCGCGCTGAACGAAGGGTCCGCGCGCCGCGCCAGGTCCGCCTCCACGTACGACCGCAGGTGCTTCCCGAACTCCTCGGCCGTGTCGAACCGCAGGCCGGCCAGCGGGCGGTCGAGCCGATCGAGGTCCAGCCGGTCCTCCTCGGCCGGCACGGCCCGCCGCACCAGTGCACGCATCTCCGCGCTGTCCCACTCGAACTCGGCGTAACACGCGCCGAAATCCTCGAACGGCATGCGCACCCGCGCGGGATGAGCGGTGAACAGCTCGCGGTAGTACCCCCACGCCAGCTCTTTCGCCACGTGCGGCCACACGTCGGCGCGGAAGTCCAGCCGCCGGTCGCGGGCGACCAGTTCGTCCACCCGGGACCGGTCGAAGAACCGCGGCAGCTGCAACGGCTGCCCTTGCAGCCGGTAACCGGGCTTCGCGTGGTACGGCACGCCGCGCCGGGATCCGATGTGCAGCACCGGTTCCGCGCCGCTCGGGTGGTACACCAACCCGCCGTCGCGGTCCTCGAACCGCCCGCCGCGGCCCTCGGTCAGCAGCAGCATCAGATCGACGAACGCCAGCCCGAACCCGCGGACCAGCACCGGCTCACCCGGAGCCACCCGCTGGTAGTCGATGTCGGCGGTGTACCCCGCCGGGTAGTAGGCCAGCCCGTTCGCGGCGGCGAACCCCGCCAGTTCCTGTTCGCCCGAACCCGGTTCGGCGTCCAGGTGCCCGACGGTCAGCACCACCGCGTCCACGTCGAGCGGCTCGTCCACACCCTCCAGCCACACCTGGGTTTCGTCGATCCGCGTCGCCCGCGTGCGGTGCTCGACCACCTCGATGCCGGCCGGCAGCCCGGACCGCACGTGGCGGTACACCCAGTCCAGGTACGCGCTGGCCAGCCGCCGCGTCGGGAACCAGCGGCCGTGCAGCGCCGCCAGTTCCTCGCGCAGGTCGTCGGGGACGTCGTAATCGAGCTGTCCCGACCGGATCTGTTCCGCCCACTCGAACAGCGACGGTCCCGGCCGGATCGGCCCCTCGATCCGCACGCTCTCGTCGGTGAACATCGTGACGTCCTCGGCCATCGAGTTCATCCGCAGCAGCGGCGACTGCTCGTACCGCCAGATCCGGCCCGCGCCGGGCGGGAACGGGTCGATCAGGTGCACCACCAGGCGTCCGGGCCCGAGCAGTTCGGCCGCGTTGGCCGACAGCCGTTCCAGCACGCCGACCCCACGCGGCCCCGCCCCCACGATCGCGAGCTGAGACGGTGCCATGCCTTCGACGCTACGGAAATCCTGGCGCCTCGGGCCGGGCTCCCGCATCGTGGACGCCTACCGCACCCGGGAGATGACCTCGGGCACCTGGCTGTAGAGGCGCAGCACACCGCCGATGGTGAATTCGGTCAGCAGGTCGATCAGCGCGTCGCGATCGGGCGCGTCCCCGTTCCAGTTCAGCCGGACCAGTGACTCGACCATCGCGAAGTACATCGTGACCAGTGCGGTGTCGGCCCGGCCCGGTTCGACGCCGAAGGCCGCCCACCGCTGTCCGCTCGCGTCGGTGTAGACGCGGGCCAGCCGCTTCCGCAGCCGGGACAGCGCGGGGTTGCCCGAGCGCTCGGCCTCCTGGAACAGCGGCAGCGCGTCGGGATGGTCGGCGACGAAGTCGAACAGGTTCGCGTAGTTCTTGCGCGCCCAGCTCTTCAGGTCCAGGTCGGCGTCGCTCGCGCCGGCGGCGGCGATCGCGGCGTAGGCCCGCTCCTCCGCCTGCTCGATCACGGCCGCGAACAACGCGTTCTTGTCGCCGTAGAGCTCGTAGACCGCTTGCCGGGTCAGGCCCGCCTCGCGCGCGATGTGCTCGATCGTGGCGCCCTGTAGGCCGCTCGTGGCGAACACGTGCCCCGCCGCGGCGAGTACGAGCGCGCGCTGTTCGGCGACCGGCAGCTTCCGGGGTCTGCCAGGACCACGCTTTCGGGGCATTGACATGCCTGCCGCCTCACCACAATCCTTTTCCGACATAGCTGTCGGAAAATAGCTCACTGGGGAGCATTCATGCGTCTTGGGAATCGCCGGCTCGCGGTGATCGCCGCGGTCGCCGCACTGTCGATGACGACCGCGCCCGCCGGCGCTGTGACCTCCTCTGCCGACTTCTACGATCCGCCTTCCACCCTGCCGAGTGACAATGGCGCCATCATCCGTCACGAGCCGAGTCAGTTCTTCCTCGACCCGGTGAAACTGCTACCGGCGCCCGCCGCCGTCCAGCGGATCATGTACCGCAGCACGGACACGCACGGTGACGCAACAGCGGTCACCGGAACCGTGCTGACGCCGACGACGCCGTGGCGTGGCGCCGGGGAACGGCCGCTCATCGCGTATGCGCCGGGCACGCAGGGGCTGGGCGATCAGTGCACGCCGTCCAAGGCGCTGGCCGCCGGGCAGGAGTACGAAGGTCCGTTCATCGCCGGACTGCTGGCCCGCGGCTACGGGGTGGTCGTCACCGACTACGAGGGCTTGGGCACGCCCGGCGTGCACACCTACGTCAACCGGAAGGCCGAGGGTTACGCGGTGCTCGACGCGATCCGCGCGGCGCAGCGTTTGGCCGCGGCGAACCTGCCCGCCGACGGGCCGGTCGCGATCGCGGGCTACTCCCAGGGCGGTGGGGCATCCGCCGCGGCGGCCGAGCTGCAGCCGGACTACGCCCCGGAGCTCGATCTCAAGGGTGCCTACGCGGGCGCTGTCCCGGCGGACCTGACCGCGGTCGGGCGGAGCCTGGACGGCGCGTACGCGGTGGGTTTCCTGATGTTCGCCGTGGCGAGCGTGAACTACGCCTACCCCGAACTGCACATCACCGACCTGCTCAATGACCGGGGCAAGGCACTCGAGGCCCAGGTCGAAAACGAGTGCACCGCCGAGGCGATCGTGAACCACGCGTTCACGCGGACCGCGGACCTGACCGTGGACGGCCGGCCCATCGGCGCGTACCTGGCCGAGGAGCCCTACGCGTCCGTGGTCGAGGAGCAGCGGATCGGGCGCCGTGCGCCGGAAGCGCCGGTCTACGTCGTGCACAGCGCGCTCGACGACATCGTGCCCTACGAGCAGGGCCGGACGATGGCCCGGAACTGGTGCGGCGAAGGCGCCACCGTGCAGTTCGACACGCTCGCGGTGCCGAGCCACGTCGGTGGCGCCGTCGCCGGCTACCCGGGTGCCTTCGCCTGGCTGGACGGCCGGTTCGCGGGCACGAAGGCACCGAGCAACTGTGGAGAGTTCTAGATGGTGCGGATCTACTGGAGGCCGGTCGCCGCGACGGCCGCCGGGTCGGAGTCGGCGATGAACTTGCGGCACCGCTCGTACTCGTCGGTCTCCCCGAGGCGCTGGGCGGCCTTCGCCAGGGCGGCCAGCGCGCGCAGGAATCCCTGGTTCGGGCGGTGGTCCCAGGGCACCGGGCCGAAGCCCTTCCACCCCGCGCGGCGCAGCTGATCCAGGCCGCGGTGGTAGCCGGTGCGGGCGAAGGCGTACGCGGGGACGAACTCGCCCGCCTCCAGCGCCCGCTCGGCCAGCGCCGCCCAGGCCTCGCTGAAGTCGGGGTGCTCGGCGGCCACATCGGACGGATCGGTGCCGGCGTCCATCGCGGCCTGCGCGTCCACGCGCTCGGGCAGGCGAGTGGGGTCGGGTTCCAGCAGGTTCGTCATGGCCCCAGTATCGGGGTCACAGGAACAGGCTCGCGAGGACCCCGCTGCCCAGAAGGACGAGGGCGGCGATCAGGACCGCGGCGACGAAGCGTTTCGGCATCACGGGCGGACAGGGTGCCCGCTGGCGTCCGTCAGCGCAAGGAAGTCACGCATCAGGGTGAACCCTGATTTTCGAGATCTCGCTCCGCCGGGCGGGTCCGGCCGTGGATGATGTCCGCATGACGAAGGCGCTCGAGGGGGCCGCCGAGGGTGTCGCCGTGCCACGCGGCCCCCTCGCCAAGACGAAGCTTTTCTTCGCTGACCACTGGGAGCGCGGCGTGCCGGGGCGGCCCGCTCCCGAGTGGGTGCTGCGGTTCGCCTATGGCATGTGGCTGGTCGCGTTCGCGTTCAAGGTCGCCGGTTCGTCCTGGGACATGTCCTGGCACTTCAAGTTCATCCGCGACGACTTCGCGCCGCCGCACCTGATCAACACGGTCGGCACGGGGATCGTCGTCGTCCTCGTCGCGATCCACAGCTACACCGGGCTCGGCTGCGACCGGCGGTCGCTGCGGCTCATGCAGGCCGGGCTGGCGATGTTCCTGATCGCCGCGCCGCTGGACGTGATCAACCACCGCATCAGCGGGCTCGATCTCACCGCGTGGAGCCCCACGCACATGCTGCTCTACATCGGCACCGGCGTGATGCTCGCCGGGGTCATCGACGGGTGGCGGAAGTCGGCGCCACCCGGCCGGTTCCGCACGCTGGTGCTGACCGGGTTGTGGGTGTTCTTCCTGGAGAACACGTTCTTCCCGAACGGTCAGCAGGAGTACGGCATCCTCAGCCTGCGGGCGTGGGAGCGCGGCGCGCCCGAGGCCGAGCCGTCGCTGCTGAGCTTCGCCGCGCAGCAGATCGGGCACCCGGTCGACCGGGCCGCGGTGCTGCACTTCGCGATGCCGATCGCGGACTGGGTCTACCCGCTGTGGGGCATCGGGGTGTCGGCGCTGGTGCTCGCGCTGGCGCGCCACACGATCGGCCGGAGCTGGGCCGCGACCGCCGTGGCCGGCGCGTACGTGGCCTACCGCGGGATCATCTGGCCGCTGCTGGTCGTGGGCACGTTCCCGGCTTCGGCGATCCCGTTCTACCTGCTCGCGGTGGGTCTCGCGGTGGATGTGGCGTTCCGGGTCGCGCGGGCGCACCCCGTGCTGACCCCGCTGGTCGGTGGCCTGCTGGTGACCGCGTTCGGGTACGGCGCGCTGTGGCTGCAGTCGCAGCTGCGGCCGTGGCTGCTCGGCGACGCGCACACCGAATCCGCGCCGCCGTTCGCCTACTGGCCGGCGCTGGTGGTCCTGGCCGGGCTGCCCGCGCTCTGGTGGGCCCTCACGCGGTTGGTGAGGACCCACCGGGAGGTCACGGTCAGCTGATCTTCTGGCCCGCGGACTTGAGGTGTTCGGCGGCCTCGACGATGCGCTGGGCCATCGCGCCCTCGGCCGCCTTGAGGTAGCTGCGCGGGTCGTAGGTCTTCTTGTTGCCGACCTCGCCGTCGATCTTCAGAACGCCGTCGTAGTTCTTGAAGAAGTGGTCGGCGATCGGGCGGGAGAAGGCGTACTGGGTGTCGGTGTCGATGTTCATCTTCACCACGCCGTAGGACACCGCCTCGTGGATCTCGGACAGCAGCGAGCCGGAACCGCCGTGGAAGACCAGCTCGAACGGCTTGCTGCCCTCGGCCAGGCCCAGCTTCTCGGCGGCGACCTGCTGGCCGCGCTTGAGCACGTCCGGACGCAGCTGCACGGCACCCGGCTTGTAGGCGCCGTGCACGTTGCCGAAGGTCGCGGCCAGCAGGTAGCGGCCCTTCTCGCCCGTGCCGAGCGCGTCGACCGTCTTCACGAAGTCGCCCTCGGCGGTGTAGAGCTTCTCGTTGATCTCGTTCGAGACGCCGTCCTCCTCGCCGCCGACGACGCCGATCTCGACCTCGAGGACGATCTTCGCGGCGGCCGCCTTCGCGAGCAGCTCGGTGGCGATCTCCAGGTTCTCGTCCAGGTCGATCGCCGAGCCGTCCCACATGTGCGACTGGAAGAGCGGGTTCTGGCCGTTGTTCACGCGCTCCTGGGACAGCGCGATGAGCGGGCGGACGAAGCCGTCCAGCTTGTCCTTCGGGCAGTGGTCGGTGTGCAGGGCGATGTTGACCGGGTACTTCTCGGCGACGACGTGCGCGAACTCGGCGAGCGCGGACGCGCCGGTCACCATGTCCTTGACCCGGGTGCCGGAGGCGAACTCGGCGCCACCGGTCGAGATCTGGATGATCCCGTCGCTCTCCGCGTCGGCGAACCCGCGCAGGGCGGCGTTGAGGGTTTCCGACGAGGTCACGTTGATCGCCGGGTACGCGAACTCGCCCGCCTTGGCCCGGTCCAGCATCTCCGCATAGACCTCGGGGGTGGCGATGGGCATCGTTGGTCCTCCTGGGGAGTGTTGTGCAAGTCGCTTGCGTGGCGGTGCGGGTAGCGGAACCTCAGACGTCCTCTCACTCCGGGATCTCCTCCTCATGAATGCCAATTCACCACGTCGGAGCTGTCCTCGCGAGAGAACGCCTGAGAACCCGCGGCGGTGCCGGTTGACGGCGCACAGCAACCGGCTCCGCCGCTTAT